>Ga0247725_1000011_pt1 | contig 306928 bp, 286 predicted proteins | sample OKSTACKMCFT3sol_FD_183021 | JGI IMG/M metagenome (GOLD analysis project Ga0247725, IMG submission 183021) | Subsurface sediment microbial communities from gas well in Oklahoma, United States - OK STACK MC-FT3-sol | ecosystem: Environmental > Terrestrial > Deep subsurface > Rock core/Sediment...
GAAGAAAAAGCACGCGGCATCACCATCAACACCGCGCACGTCGAGTACGAAACCGAAAACCGTCACTACGCGCACGTCGACTGCCCAGGCCACGCCGACTACATCAAGAACATGATTACCGGTGCTGCGCAGATGGACGGCGCGATCCTGGTGTGCTCGGCCGCCGACGGCCCGATGCCACAGACCCGCGAGCACATCCTGCTGGCGCGTCAGGTTGGCGTTCCATACATCATCGTGTTCCTGAACAAGTGCGACCTGGTCGACGACGCAGAACTGCTGGAACTGGTCGAAATGGAAGTCCGCGAACTCCTGTCGAAGTACGAGTTCCCAGGCGACGACCTGCCAATCATCAAGGGTTCGGCACGTATGGCGCTGGAAGGCCAGCCTGGCGAAATGGGCGAAGAGTGCATCACCCGCCTGGCAGAAGCCCTGGACACCTACATCCCGACGCCAGAGCGCGCTGTTGACGGCGCCTTCCTGATGCCAGTGGAAGACGTGTTCTCGATCTCGGGCCGCGGCACCGTGGTGACCGGTCGTGTCGAGCGTGGCGTGATCAAAGTCGGCGAAGAAATCGAAATCGTCGGCATCATCGACACCGTCAAGACCACCTGCACCGGCGTGGAAATGTTCCGCAAGCTGCTGGACCAGGGCCAAGCTGGCGACAACGTCGGCCTGCTGCTGCGCGGTACCAAGCGTGAAGACGTGCAACGTGGTCAAGTCCTGGCAAAACCAGGTTCGATCAAGCCGCACAGCAACTTCACTGGTGAGATCTACGTCCTGTCGAAAGACGAAGGCGGCCGTCACACCCCGTTCTTCAACAACTATCGTCCTCAGTTCTACTTCCGTACGACTGACGTGACCGGTTCGATCGAACTGCCAGCAGACAAAGAAATGGTCATGCCAGGCGACAACGTTTCGATCACCGTCAAGCTGATCGCTCCGATCGCGATGGAAGAAGGTCTGCGCTTCGCCATCCGCGAAGGCGGCCGTACCGTCGGCGCCGGCGTCGTGGCTAAAATCATCGCCTGATTCATCGGGCCTTGATCGCCGGTAGGGCGTCTTCGGGCGTCTTGCCGGCACAACGATGGGGACAGACTTTTTGGTCTGTCCCCATCTGTTTGAGCGGGAACGATGCTATACTCCCGCCTCTTGAGCAGTACCGAAGTACCTTTACCACATTGCCGGCAGCAAGCCGGAACGTTCTTTTAAAGGAATTAGCATGTCCGCTCCAAACCAGAAAATCCGTATCCGCCTGAAAGCGTTCGACTACAAGCTGATCGACCAGTCCGCACTGGAAATCGTCGACACCGCCAAGCGCACCGGCGCCGTCGTCAAGGGCCCAGTCCCGCTGCCGACCCGCATCCAGCGTTTCGACGTGCTGCGTTCCCCACACGTGAACAAGACCTCGCGCGACCAGTTCGAAATCCGTACGCACCAGCGTCTGATGGACATCGTGGACCCGACCGACAAGACCGTTGACGCACTGATGAAGCTGGACCTGCCAGCTGGCGTCGACGTCGAAATCAAGCTGCAGTAATACCGTACAGGTGCCGGCGGATGCTTCCGCCAGCGCTGCAAGGGCCGGATCGACCTTCCGTGGGCGATCCGGCCCTTGTCATTTCAGGCGTGGCGCATGCGGCGCGCATGAATTCGAGGCCGGGGCAGAACAACCGTTGTTCGCCAGGCACCGGCATGATGTAATCGACAGGTTTCGTCGTCCGATTGCCGCCGCATGCCCCAGCTTCCCTTCTTCCAGACCCTTCGTCCCGGCCCCGGTGCGCTGGTCGTCCTGGGCCATGTGCTGCTCGGGTTCGCGTTGATGAGGCATGCAGGCCCACCGGCGCGCGGTCCCGAACCGGCGCCGGCCGCGTACATCGAGCTTGCTTTCATCACGGCGCCAAGGATGGCGGCGCCCGCCGCCGCCATCGACCCTGGGCCGGCCGCCGCGCCACGCTCGCCGCGACGACGTCCAGCGGCAACGGCGCCGGTCGAATCGACGCTGGTTGCGGTGCCGGTCCTGGCCGCCGAGGAAACCCATGCAGCCGCGGCGCCGGACGTGGCGGCGCCGGGACGGATCGATATGGAGTCGTTGCGCGCGGCCGCGCGCCATCTGGACAGCGAACGCGGTCCGGCCGCACTGGAACCGCTGCGCGCCAGCGACGACAGCGGGCTGGCGCGTGCGGTGAGAAGGGCGAAGGTCCCGGATTGCCAGACCAAGTATGCCGGCGGCGAAAAGGCCGACATCCTGCTCCTGGTCCCGCTCGCCATCGACACCATCACGGGCAAGGGCTGCAACTGGTAGCAACCCTGCCGTGAACAGGCTTATTTACTGCCCGTCTTCCAGCGCATGCCGAAGCCATAGTGCCGGTCCATCAGCTCGTGCGCGCTGGTCATGCCCTGCTGCTGGAAGTACTCGGCCAGCTTGGTGATCACCAGGTTGCCGCCGCGGTTCTCGATCAGCGCGATGGCGCACATGATCTGGCGGTCGCCGCCATCGAGTTTCACTTCGACCGGCGCCTGGCCCGGCGCCGTGACCGTCACCACGCCATTGGTCACGCTCCAGTTGGCCGCGCCTTCGTAGATGAACGAGAAGATCACCGCGCGCTTGATCTTGTCGAAGCGCTCGCCGTTGATGAACAGGTTCTCGCCATTCGCAGCGGCGCCGGTGCGGTCGTCGGCGTCGAGCTGGATGAAGGGCTCGCGCTCGTAGTCGCCGAAGGTATTGCCCAGCGCCTGCACCAGGCCGCGGCGGCCGTCGGCCAGCTCGTACATGCAGCCCAGGTCGAGGTCGATGCCGCTGCGGCCCTTGCGCGCGGCGCCTGCCTTGTTGGCCATCTCTCCGGCCTTGTTGGCAAGGTCGCCCGCCATGCTGGTGAGGCGGTCGAGGAAGCCGCCGCCGCGCGCGGCCGAGGAGGGTGGCGGTGGCGAGGCCGGTGGCGGCGCGAGCGCGGCCTGGTTCCAGTTCAGGTTGACGTGGATGCGGCCGTAGCCGCCGCCAGGGCGCTTGTCGAGCGAGACCTTGTCGCCGCGCTTGTCGAGCGTGACCTTGGACAGCGACACCTTCGGCGCGGCGGGCGTCGGCGCCGGGACGGCAGCGGGCGCAGGCGCGGGCGCCGGCGTTCCCGCCTCGGTGCCGCCGAAGTGCTTCAGCAGCGCCGACAGGCCGCCATTGAAGCCCTGGCCGACGGCGCCGAAGCGCCACAGGCCGTCGCGGCGGTAGATTTCGGCCACGATCAGGGCCTTCTCGTCGCCGAAGTCGGCCCCCGACCACGGGAAGCGCACGGCGCTGCCCAGCGACAGGGCGCTGGCGCCCAGCGTGCGCATGGTGGCCGCGCCGTCGATCGCGGCCACGAACACGAGTTTCGCGATCGATGCCGGCAACTGATCGAGATTTACCGCGAAGCGCGCGCGGCCGCCTTTCAAGTCCAGGCGCACCGCGCCTTCGGGGCTGGCCAGCTGGTTGTAGAACACCATATAGCGGTCGTCCGACAGCTTGTCGTTGGCGTCCAGGCCGAAGCACGAGACGTCGACCGCCGCGCCGTTGGCGGCGATCTCGACGTCCACATTGAAGGCGTGGCCGGTGCCGAGGTCGGCCAGCTTGCCCTTTTGTCCGCGTCCAAACTGAGTAGTCATGTGGGTTCTCCTTCGAGGAATGGTTTGTGGCCCAGGTCGGCGCGCGCGCCGAACTGGCGCGATTGCTCGAGGGTGCGCTCGGCCCAGGCGCGGTGGGTGGCGACTTCCTGCATCGCATCGTCCATGCGGAACACCGCCGGGCTCGAGGCGTCGAGGATGGCGCGCGCCACCGCCAGGTCTTGCGGCGTTACCTTGAAGTGCTGCTCGATCGGCGCGATCTGGGTCGGATGGATGGCCGTCTTGCCGACCATGCCGTGGGCCAGGTCTTCGGTCACTTCCTGGTCCAGCAGGTCGGGCAGGTCGAGGTATTCGAACACCGGCGCGGTCAGCATGAAGCCGTAGGGACGGAAGGTCGTCACCAGGCGCGAGATCACGTGCCCCAGGGGCGTGCGGTACAGGGTCATGCCGCGCGGGCGGCGCAGGCCGAGCAGGGCCAGCAGGTCGTTGCCGCCGATGCGCAGCGCCAGGATTCGATGCCGCACGCCCGGCGCCTCCAGGGCCGCGCGCAGGCCCTGCATCTCGCCGTCGTCGAAGGCCTCGGCCGTCTCCAGCGTCGGCATCAACATGTGTGCGGTGTGGCGCACCAGCTTGAAATAGCTGTCGAAATTATGGCGCGTGATCTTGGGCAGCACGAAGCCGGTCAGCTTCTCGGCGCCGGGCATGGCCAGCACGCGCGCCAGCACTTCGGGATTGCGCACCCGCACGAAGCGGTCGGCCGCCACGTCCAGGCGCATGTTCGCCAGCACCACCGACAGGTTGAACAGCGACCAGCTCAATTCCCGGTCGGCGATCGAGTCCTCGGTGCAGAAGATCAGCGAGCGCGCGTGCGGCAGGCGCTCGCCATTGGCGATCGCGGTCAGGTTCTTGTGATTGGCCGGCACGTACAGCGACGCGCCCAGTGATTTAGCCATCCGATGCACTCCTGATCAGGGATACTGCGTGATAGGGCAGGTGCGGGTCGGTCTCGACCGGCACCTGTTTTTCTTCGGCCAGCACGGCCAGGTGCGCCACTTCGGCGGCGGCAGGGTCGCGCAGCACGACCAGGCGCGGCACGCGGCGCAGCAGCACGCGCGTGGCTTCGCCGATGCCGGGCTTGACCAGGTTGACGTCGGCCACGCCGTAGCGCCGCATCGCGCCGCCGATATAGGTTTGCGAGCGTTCGCGCGCCGCCGCGGCGTCGATCGGTTCCGCGCGCGGCAGGGCGCCGGATTGCGCCAGCGCCAACCTTACCAACTCGTCGGCGAACGCCTGCGAGCGGTCCACTTCCGCGAACTGCTCATAGAATACGCAGCCGTGGAAGTCGTCGGAGCGCATGTCCTCGCTCATGACGGTGCGGCTCACCAGGCCCGACACCGTCGCGTTCAGGATGCTCGACGGGATCAGGTAGTCGTCGCACGAGGCCGCGCAGGCGCTAGCGCCGGCCAGGTCGGACAGCACGTGCAGGCCGGCGTCGATATGGGTGCCGTGGCGCACGTTGAACACCTCGACCGAGGCGGCCAGCTCGCGCGCGATCACGCCCTTGCCGGTCCAGCCGTCGAGGAAGACGATCGAATCCGCCGCATGTCCACGCGCCAGGATGTGGCGCAGTGCCGCGGCATCGATGCCGCGGTCGCGCACGATCGATACCGAGTAATGCGTGACGTCGCGCCCGAACAGCTCGCGCAGCAGGCGCGCGACCACCACGCCGACCGGCGTGCCGGCGCGCGCGAGCGACACCAGCGCCAGCCGATGCTGCGGGCGCGCCGCGATCAGCTGGGCCAGGCGCAGGCAGTCGCGCGCCATGCGCGCATTGTTGGCGCGGCAGGCTTCGTCGAACAGCCGCATATAGCGTTCGGATGGCTTCGACTCGGGCGACAGCATCTGGCTGTAGTGACGGCGGCCGCTCTGGATCAGGGCTTCCTTCTCGGCCACGTCGACGAAACCCTGCTGCGGCAGGCGGCGCAGCAGGAAACTGACCTCGCCCGCGCGGTAGCTGCCGGAGAAGCTCTCCCAGTCGCTCACAGCGCCCCCACCGTGAGGCCGGCGAGCTGGGTGCCGCGCGGGATGATGGCGTAGTCGCAGGCGGCCATGAAGCGCGCATCCGAGCGGCTGTCGCCCATGCCGAAGGTGACGATCTCGCCGTGTTCCTCTTTCAGGCGCGCGGTGATGTGGGCCACCGCATTGGCCTTGTTCAGCGCCTTGGGCAGGATCGCCAGATTGTTGCCGTTGCGGTGGATGAAGTAGTCGTGGCCGCCATCCTCGATCCAGGGCCGCACCACCTCGTCCTCGAGCGGCGCCAGGCGTTCGGCCTGCTTGTCCGGATCCTTCACCACCAAAAAGAACGGGGTGGCGAAATCCTCGATCATGCGCGCGCGGCCGCCATAGCCGGTGCGCGCGCAGTGCGCGTCGATGTGGGCCGCCAGCGCCAGGAGGCCGGGCAGGGCCGTGTGCATGGCGGTGCGCATGCCGTCCAGCCAGGGCTGGTCGACCGCGCCGCCCGGCTCCAGTACCACGCCGCCATAATTAATGACGGCATAGCTCCGGAACGGCAGCGACACCCGGCGCAGGCCGTCGAGGTCGCGCGCGGTGGTCGGGATCACCGTCATCCCGTCCTGCAGCAGCGCCAGGAAGGAGCGCTGGGAAGGCGTGGTGTACGAGCAGATGCTGCCGTCCTTGTAATAGGCGGCCGGCTCCAGCATGTCCGGCGTGTGCGCGCCGCATTTGCCGAAGGTCTGGAACAGCGTATCGTCCAGGTCAGCGAACAGGAACTTCTTCAACATGGTCCTCGGACTGGAAGTGGAACAGGCGTGCATCGAGCAGGCGCGCCAGCTGGTGCAGCGCCGGGCCGGGCGCGGTCTCGTGGCAGGCCAGCACGTGGTCATACTGGCCCGGCGCGACGTTGTACAGGTAATTGGCGATGCCTTCGCCGTAGTTGTCGGGGAAGGTCAATGCATGGTCCACCGCGCCCCAGGTGAGGATCGGCGAGCGCGTGGTCGACTGCACCGCCACGTCCACCCCATGGCGCTGCAGGGCGGCGCCGAGCAGGGTCGAGGCGTGCATGAATTCGCCGGTGCCCAGCACCAGCACCCGGCTGCCGGGAGCGAACTCGCCGGCCAGGCGCGCGGCCAGCCGCTCCGGCGCCTTCAATGCGCGTTGGGCGCCGAGGCGCCCGAAGGCGGCGCTGGCGCCGCGGTCGGCGTCTTCCTCGTAGCGCTGGGCCGCGCCCTGGTCGGGCGGCAGCGCGCCTTGCGCGAACGTGAATTCGCCTTCAATGAGCGCGCCGCTGGTGACCGGCATGCCGAAGCGGGCATCGAGCGCATCGGTCGCGGCGCGGCCCATGAAATTGGTGATCGTGGCCAGGTGCACGCGCTCCAGGCCGGGATTGAGGCGGCGGCAGGCGGCGGCCAGGTTGACGAAGGTATTGCCGGTGCTGGCTTCGTCGTCGACCAGCACCAGCGTGCGCGCGGCCAGCAGCAGGGCCCGGAACCCGGGCTCGACCGGCGCGTGCAGGAACTGGCGCGGCGCGTGGCTGTGCGCTTCCTCGAATTCGATCAGCGGGCCAGCGCCGACCCGGTAGCGGGTGGTGTGCAGGAACAGCGCCTGCTGTCCCGGATGGGCGCGCAGCCAGGCTTCGAACACGCCCTGGCCCAGGCCGATCGCGGTCTCCGCCATGGCGATGAAGACCACCGGGCCTTGCAGCGCGCCTTTGAGCTGCGGCACGGTCGCGGCCAGGCGCTCGTGCACGGCCAGCATGTCGCTTGGCCGCGCCGGCCAGTGCTTGCCGAGCACCTTGCTCAGGAACAGGAAGCCGCGCTTGGCGTTGGCGCGCGCGGCGAAGCCGAGCAGGGCGTCGAGTTCGGCGGCGCCGCTGTCGATGCGCAGGTCGAGCGTGCCCGTGGGAAGCTCGATACGTTGAACATGATTGGGAAGCGGCGCGTTCATGCCAGCTCCGTGGCGACGCTGACTTCGGCCACGCGCATGCCGTGGCGCGGCGTCGGGATGGCGAGGCCGTCGTAGCCCTCGGCGAAGCCGCGCAGCGCGATATACGGCAGGTTCGGGCCGGCCAGGCAGGCCATGCCGATCCCGCCCGACATGCGCGGATTGATTTCCAGCAGGCGCGGACGTCCGCCGCCTTCGCGGAACTGGGCGTTGAAGACGCCATTCATTTCATAGTCGGCGCACAGGCGCGCGGTGGCGTCCAGGATGTCCTGGCGCATGTCGATCAGCTGGCCGCTGCCCGCTTGCGGCAGCTTGCGGCGCACCACGGCGCTCACCAGGCGTCCATGGTCGCCCACGCAGTCGACGCTGTATTCGGGGCCGTCCAGGAATTCCATCAGCAGCATGGTATTGAACGACTCCAGTTCGCCCAGCCCGCGGCGCAGGTCCTGGTAGCCGATGTGGTACTCGACGCCCTTCATCAGCAGCGCGGCGCTGCTGCGTTCCTCGTCGACGATGGCGAAGCCCAGGCCATAGATGCCGTGCGCCGGCTTGACGCACAGCTTCGCGTGCTGCGGGCGCAGCTCGGCGTAGGCGGCGTCGAACTGCGCCAGGTTCTCGAAGGGACGGAAGGCCGCCACCGGCGCCACCGGCAGCACGGTGGCGGCGTAGAAGTCGGCCTTGTCGTGGATGCGTTTCAGTTGCGCCGGCGGGGCGGCGCTGAGCATGCGGGTGCCGACGTCGGCGAAGCGCGCGTGTTCCGCGGCGAGCAGGGTCGCTTCGCGGCCCGGCACGAAAATGTCGATCTTGCGGTCGCGGCAGAAGCCGAGGCACCAGTCGACGTAGGCGTCGCCTTTCAGGCCGGTGGGCTCGACGTGGAATTCGTGGGCCAGGCGTGCGGCCGGCGCATGGCGGTTGGCGTTGCTGTGGACGATGGTGTAGCGGCCTTCGATATCGGCCTCGCGGATCAGCTTGATCGCGGCATTCACGGACGAAAACGTCCTGTTGTACCAGACGCGCATGGGACGTTCCAGATAAGTGATGGTGTGGTCCCGCGGCGAGCGCGCCCGGGGTGGTGCAAGCCCGCGCCGGCGTGCGGCGCGGGCACGGGGTCGACCCTGCGACGCCTCAGACGTTGACGCCGAACGAACGGGCCAGCGGACCGAGGCCGCCCTTGAAGCCCTGGCCGACGGCGCGGAACTTCCATTCGCTGCCGGCGCGGTACAGCTCGCCGAAGATCATCGCGGTCTCGGTCGAGCTGTCCTCGGACAGGTCGTAGCGCGCGATCTCGGCTTCGCCGGCGGCGTTCAGGCAGCGGATATAGGCCTTGCCCACCTGGCCGAAATTCTGGCGGCGCGCCTCGGCGTCGTGGATCGTGACGCAGAACGAGATCTTGTCGATGTCGGCCGGCACGCGCGCCAGGTCGACGGTCAGTTTCTCGTCGTCGCCTTCGCCCTGGCCGGTGGTATTGTCGCCGGCGTGGGTCACCGAGCCGTCGCTCGATTTCAGGTTGTTGTAGAAGATGAAGTCGGTATCGCCGCGGACCTTGGCGTCGGCCTTCAGCAGGAAGGCGCTGCCGTCCAGGTCGAAGGCGGAACCGTCGGTCGAGCGGGGATCCCAGCCCAGGCCGATGATGACCTTGGTCAGGCCCGGTGCTTCCTTGCTCAGGTTGACGTTGCCGCCTTTTTGCAGACTGATTGCCATGCGAACTCCTTTTCCGTTGAGGGATGAAATGACCGGCGATCGTCGCGCCGTCATCATGGATGCACCCGCCAATATAGGCGGTTATAGATTGATTGTACATGGGGCACTACTGGTCAGATTTCAACATTTTTGCAGCAGTAAATATGTCATTACAGCAACGACCATCCCCTTCCGGCGTCATCAGGGCCGCGGAAACGAAGGATCTTGAGTTCACGCAATTATGGTTGACCTTACTTCGTCGACACTCATCGCTTTCGTGAACCGCCGGCAATACAGCGGCCGGCATCTGACAGCGAGGATGTATGGTCAACGATAGACTCCTGGCATACGGTCTTGAGCAACTGAACCTGTCCACGCAAACCCGGCCACTCCGACTCGCACTGGGTCTTTCCGAAGGCGTGTGTGATGAACTCTTGCTTGCGCAGCGTTTCAGCGGGAAGGAGGCGATGTGCGGCGCGTGTGAATACCGGATCCTGTGCGTTGCCGACAGTGCGTTTTTACCGTTGAAGAACTTTATCGGCATTGCTGCCGAACTGCGGATCGTGACCGATCAGGGGCGATTGCGGCGGTTCGGCGGCATCGTCACCGAGGCCGCATCGGGCGAGAGTGATGGAGGACTGACGACCTACCAGTTGGTGCTGCGCGATGCATTGTCGGTCATGGAGGGCAGGCACAACACCCGGATATTTCGTCACAAGAACGAGCTCGACATCGTCAAGACGCTGGTCGGCGAGTGGCAGGAACGCAGTGCCATATTGGGTACCAGCTTCGCATTGCAGATCGCTCCTGGCCTGGATGAAAAGTTCGCCCGGCGCGAGTTCAGGATGCAGCACGGCGAGTCGGATGCGGATTTCATACGCCGCTTGCTGCAGGATCGCGGCCTCGCCTGGTGCGTCCTCCCCGGCCTGCCTGACAGGGGCACGCGGCCCGGTCAAGCGGCCAGCCTGATTGGCCACACGCTGTTCGTCTTCGACGACGCCTGCCAGCTGACACCCAGCGCGGCCGGCAATGTGCGCTTCCACCGGGATGCGGCGACCGAAGAACGCGATGCGATCACCGCCTGGAGCGCCGCCCGCACGCTGCGGCCTGGCAGCATCTCACTGCATTCCTGGGATTACAAGAATCCTTCGGCCAATGTGTTCATGCATACGGCGGCGCAGTCATACAACGACCAGGGCCTGCAGGGTAAAGGCATCGCTTCCAGCCTGGACGATTACCACGTCGCCGCACCGCACCTTGGCGAGGACCTGCACGACCTGACGCTGCTGGGCGCGGCCCGGATGGCGCACCACGACTATGAGGCAAAGCGCTTTCATGCCGAGGGCAGCGTCCGCGACCTGGCGGTTGGCGAATGGTTTACCCTCCAGGGGCACCCGGAGATCGACACCCATCCTCCGGGCGAGCGTGAATTCGTCGTCACCTCACAGCACATCGTGGCGCAGAACAATCTACCCGTCGAACTCGGCGCACGTGTCGAGCGCTTGTTCAACCGCAGTGGCTGGCGCCGGGGCGAGTACGACCTCTTCGCCAACGGCGACGACAATGGCGAGCCTCTCCGGTACCGGACGCGCTTCACCTGCGTCAGGCGCGGTGTGCGGATCGTGCCGCCGCCTGCAACACGGCCGCGGCCAGCACTGCAGTCCGCGATCGTGGTCGGACCGGAGAACGAGCAGGTCTGGTGCGACGAGCTCGGTCGGGTCAAGGTGCATTTCCCCGCCACACAGCCCCAAGGCAGGGCCGGCGGCGACAGCGATTCGGCATGGGTGCGGGTGGCGTCCAGCTGGGCCGGCAACGGACCGGGCAGCAGCGCCCAGTGCGGCGCGCGCCTGCTGCCCCCGGTCGGCGCCGAGGTCCTGGTCGATTGGGCGGGAGGGCATCCGGACAAGCCCGTCATCGTCGGGCAACTGTACAACGGCGCCGGAACGCCGCCGGCGTTCCGGCACGAAGACTGCCTGCCGAAAGCCCGCTACCAGTCGGGCATCCGCTCGCGCGAAGTGCGCGGCACGCGCGGCAACCAGCTGCGCCTGGATGACACGCCCGGTCAGATCAGCGCGCAGCTGGCCAGCGACCATGCCGCCAGCGAACTGAACCTTGGGTACCTGACCGCAGCGCGCAGCGATGGCGCTGCGGTCGCGCGCGGCGAGGGCGCCGAGCTGCGCAGCGAAGAAGCCATTGCCCTGCATGCGGCCCGGGGCATCCTGCTATCGGCCTGGAAGCTGTTGGGAAGCAGCCGTGCACGAGGTGGCCAGCTCGCCCGCGACGATTTTCTCGCACTGCTGCGCGAATGCGGGGAGTTGAGCGCCGCGCTCGGAGACAGCGCGGCGCAAAACGACGGCCTGCCGTTCGACCCCAAGGAGCAGGAAGCGTTGCTGGCGAAGTTCAGCGGCTGGGAAGATGGCAGCAACACCAGGCCCGACGCCGCTGAACGGGGCGCACCGCTCATCGGGATCGCTTCCGCCGCGGGCATCGGGTTTGCAAGCTCGGGCGCGATCGTCAGCTATTCGGCGAAGAATGCCGACACGGTCGCGCAGCAGCACCTGCAGATGACGGCCGGCCAGCGTGTCGCGGTCAATGCCGGCCAGGGGATTTCGCTGTTCGCGCAGGCGGGTGGGCTCACCGGCATCGCACACACGGGCAAGCTGCTGCTCCAGAGCCAGCGTGACGACACCGTCATCAATTCTGCCAGCAACCTGGCCTTGAGCGCCACCGAAGGCACCGCCACCGTGTCGGCAAAGGTCATTCTGCTGGTGGCCGAGGATGGCTCGTTCCTGAAGCTGGGAGATGGCCCTCCGGTCCTGGGCAGCAGGCAGCCGCTGAAGTTCCATGCACCCGAATTCAGGTTCGACGGACCCGAAACCATGGCGGCGCAGTTGCCGACGTTCGGCGAGGGGCGCGCGGACCAGAAGTTTGCGGTGCGCTATGCGCGCGGCGTGCCGCTCGAGGACGGAAGCAGGCCCCTGGGGAGCGCCGTTGAAGACGCCAGGCTCAAGGTGAGGCTGAGCGACGGATCGGATCTGCAGGCGCGCAGCGGCGCGGACGGCAAGTCCGATCCGGTCGAGCGCGACGCCATGCACATGGCCGACATCGACCTGATGCTCGGCGGCGACGATGAAGCCAATGGGAGGTGAGATGGCTGCGAACTATCCAAAGAAGGAATATGTGGGCAAGCGCACCAGCACGGTGTTGCAGCGCACCCGCAAGGGCGACAAGCTCATCGAATACCCACGCGCGCAGCCAGGGAACATCATCATCGTCCATGGCGTGAACGACGTCGGCACCGGCTACCGCGAAGTGGAAGAGGGGCTATGCGCCGGTCTGGAGAAGCGCCTGTCGCGCTGCTTCAAGGCAGGCAGTTACTCCATGCCGACCGACAAGAACAAAGTGGTGGAGGATCCTGACGCCGTTTACTTCAAGCGCAAGGTGTCGGCGGATACGGATAGTCCGGTCATTCCCTTCTACTGGGGCTTCCGCGAGGTGGGGCGGATGACGCAGACGATCAACGGCCAGAAAACCGACCGCTATCTCAACCGCCTCGACAAGGACTTGTCGAAAGGCGGCGGCCCGTTCGGCAACGCCACCAGCACGCTGCCCGATATGTGGAACCGCGGCGTCGGTGTGCTGGCCGATCCGATGCGCGATCCTTTGCGACCGCTGCGCGATGGCCCTGGCCGGATGTATATGGTGCTGGCCGCGCGACGTCTTGCCGCCCTGGTCGCGATGATCCGCGATTACGGGAAGGACGAGACAGTGACGATCGTTGCGCACAGCCAGGGATGCTTGCTGAGCTTGCTTGCGCAGGCCTTCCTGATGGAGCAAGGCGAACCGCCCGCCGACACGCTGATCCTGACCCATCCGCCCTACAGCCTGGAGGAAGACGTCCATTGGCAGGCCGATGGCGTCAATCTATTCTCCGGCGGAACCGACGCGGCGATGGACGGCCAGTACGACCGCATCGCCGGATTGCAGAGCCTGCACGGCAGGCTGCAAACGCTGATCAATATCGTCAAGGGCGTCGCCCAGGCGAAGGCGACCTCGCCGGCATTCGCGTCCATCAGCGAGTCGTCCGGCAGCGGCATGGTGGAAGCGCGCTGGACGCCGGATGCCGACCGGGACAACCGGGGCAAGGTCTACCTTTATTTTTGTCCCGAGGACATGACGGTCGCGCTCGAGAACATGGTCGGCATCGGCTGGCAAGGGGTGCCCGACCATATCCAGGGCACGGAAACGGTCATGAAGGAAGTGCGCAGAAAGTTCGGTCGTGGCAGCGACTATGACATCGTGAAGCGCATGGAACGGGTGAGCACGAAGGTCACGCGGATGCCGTTGAAGGAGTTGGGCGAGGGTTTTCGTCAACGGGTATTCACCGCGAAGCCGCGCTTCGATCCGCAATCGCGCAAGGTGGCGCCGGTACGGGTCGGCATGGCGCCGCACGATTTCGCCTTGCGCGTCGAGGGAGAAGACGATCATGCCCATGTCGCAAAGAGCGGACGCGCTTTCAGGGCGTCGCATCAGGTGGCCAGGTGGCCGATCGATCCGGCTGACGCGCCAGAGGCGCAGCGCCTTGGCATCCGCAGGATCAACGGGGAAGCACTGGCCAGACCCTGTCTCGCCGACATGCGCGGCAGCCAGATCGACGCCGACAAGCTTCCCGCGCACTCGATCGAATCCCGCGCGGCGGCCGCCGACCGCGGTCCCTGCGACGAAGTCGATCCGGTGACGGCGGCGATCGCCATCGCCAGCAGCAATGGATTGAAAGTGTTGCCGGTCGAGTGCCCCGACCCGGATGGGACGGCGCGCCATCCTGCCGTGCAGGAGCCGCTGGGCAGGCCAGACCTCGATCGGATCGAGGCAGCCTATAACCGCGCGATGAATCCGCAAGGGGTGAACGAGGAAAACGAATACAAGGTGCTCAGCGCGCTGCGCCACCCGGACGGCAAGGTCGTCGCGAGGATACGGGAAAGCAGGGACGCCGCCCGCCGGCGCTGGCAGAACGATGTCAGCGCCAAATCGTTCCATAGCGCCATCTTCGACAGCCGCAAGAACCATGAGCAGGTGACGGCCTACGACGTCGCCATCGGCAGGGGGAAGGCGTCGACCGACCCGTATTTTTACAAATATCTGTGCGCGGTGGCCGATTGGCGGCTGAAGGATCCTGCCGAGAACGAAAGGCGGCGGCCAGAAATACTGACATGGCAGACGTTCTTGGAAGAGTTCAGCACCTACTTGCGGTGTGAGCCTCAATGGCGGCGCGAGCTTATTGAGGGAAACATGCGCTACTACAGCAGTGGACTCTTGCCGGCCTGCCTGCCGCGACTCGTGGGCAAGATCCTGGACATTGTCGTGGTAGAGACGACGTCAGGCGTCCGGACCAGCAATCCGTCCTCATCGAAGGAGAAAGCATGAACAGTCCAGTGATGCCTGAGCAAGCGTCGCCCGGCCGGCCCAGGATGTGGCGCTACGTGGCCAGCGGTGTCCTTGTCTATCCGCTGCTGCTGTTCCTGTGGCTGCTTGTCGATATCGGCATCCTGCATCCAGAACTGATCAATGGCGACACGGAGACGATGATGGACAAATTGCGCTGGTTCTGCATTCCCCTGGTACTGATCATGCTCGCGGTCGGTGGGAGCTGGGCGTTCGCCTCCATGAAGGCGGACGAGCGTGAGCGCGCCTGGCTCGAAAAGACACGGCAGCTCGATGCCTTGAACGCCGCGGTCGCCAATGAGCAGGCGCGCCGCGAATATGTGCTGGAGGTGATCGGCTTGGGCGTGACGTTCGAAAAATACCGGCAGGAGAAACTGTGGCAGGCCCTGCAGGGCGGCACCCCATTTGCCAGCATCCGCGAACAGGATCCGAAAAAATACGAGTGGAGTGGCTTCGACAAGGCCGGCGTCAGCGGTGGGCGGGCTTGCGATGCGCTTGAGAATGGGGCGCAATGGTCGCCGATGTACTGGGGTGTCCCAACGTTCTATGCCGGGCCCGTAATCGCCAATCCGGACAGGCAACCCAGCGAAATCAGGCCAGTCGCAGGCTTGGCAGGCAGTGCCGAGGGTACCGGCATGGCCTGGCATTTGTTTGTTACCGGGCCCTGGCGGCTCGGCGAACACCCGGACCGGCTGCTCGAGGACGTGTTCGCATTCTTCGACGCCAACCCTGATCTTCCTTACCTCGTCTTGCTGGCGGACGACGGCACGGGTACGCGCGATACTTCCCGGCTGCCCGGCACCCCCCAGCTCCTTGTCGATGGCTACTACATCCCTGAAATGCCCGACTCCACCGCCGTCTTCGTGCTGGCCCGCCGCGAACGCGTCGAACCCTTGCGACCGTATGTCTGGGATGATCCCGACAATAACTATTTGCAGGAGAACCTGCGCTGGATGTATTACGACGTCAAGGAATCAGTGCCAACCCCAGGGAAACGCGGCATGCCCGGCGAGTTCGACCTCGGCCGCCAGCCCACCGTGGCCGAATGGCTACCCGCCGCCGCCAAGTTCGCGAAACACCCGATCGTCGAGAAAAAAGATGCCGGCTTCTCGCTGGCTGCCTTCCGGCGCTGGGCGAACAATCCGCCCAAGGACTGGAAGCCGACTCCCTGGTTTCCGCTGCCGTGGAACCGTGACCAGATGCGGATGTTCGACAGGTTGCCGTCGTTCGGCTTCATTCACCGTCCGGTCTTCGTCAGGTACGAAGACGACCAGGGCAAGCCGGTAGCAGGCCGCGCCGCGCGCCGGAAAATCCTCGACGCCGGCTGGCAGCAAGCCCTGCAGACCCTGCCCGCGGCCCAGCGTGCGAAGGGACCGGCGCGCATCATCGGGGCTTTCGGCGAGCAGGTCGAACAGCAGGTCGCCTTCCAGGCAGTCCTGGACGGCTATGCCGCGCAGGGCGGTCCCGAGATCGATACCGGCAAGACCGCCCACTTCATCAACACCGACCGCCGCCTGGGCAATACCGGAGCGAGCACCTTCTTCATGCAGATGGCCCTGGGCGTCATGGGCGGCTACTACGAAGGCGGGACCTCGGTGGCCGTCAATCTGCGCGATCCGGGTGGCGCCAGCATCGTCTTCATCAGTCCACCGGCCGAACCACGGGGCCATGCCGGGACCGGGAGCGACCCGCTGCAGCATGCAGTCAAGCCGACCGTCGATCCGGAAAACTACACGCCGCCGACGGTGGGCGAGGTGACTGGGACGTAGACGCACGGGCCGGCGTGCGACGCGGTCGATATCGGACGGCATTTGGAGGATCAGGCAAAAAGAGCCCAGCTTCCGGCAACGCGAGACCATGCGCCAACCCGATACTGAGTGCTCTTCCACCCCACCTGAAGGAGCACACCATGAGCAAGATCGCACTCGTCACCGGCGCCAGCCGCGGCCTCGGCCGCAACACCGCACTGCACATCGCCAGGAAGGGCGGCGACGTGATCGTGACCTACCAGAACCGCGAGCAGGACGCCCAGGCGGTGGTCGATGAAATCCGCGCCATGGGCCGGCAGGCGCAGGCGCTGCGGCTCGATGTCGGCGACATGGGAAGTTTCGCTGCCTTTGCCGACCTGCTGCGCGCCAGCCTGCGCGACACCTGGGGCCGCGACAGCTTCGATCACCTGGTCAACAACGCCGGCCACGGCGACGCGGCGATGATCGCGGACACCACCCCCGCCGTGTTCGACCGCCTGGTCGACGTCCACTTCAAGGGTGTGTTCTTCCTGACCCAGGCCCTGCTGCCGCTGCTGGCCGATGGCGGCCGCATCGTCAACCTGTCGTCCGGCCTGACCCGCATGTCCTATCCGGGGTTCAGCGCGTATGCGGCGGTCAAGGGTGCGGTTGAAGTGCTGAGCGTTTACATGGCCAAGGAGCTGGGCGGACGGGGCATTGCCGTCAATACGGTCGCGCCGGGGGCGATCGAAACCGATTTCCTGGGCGGCGCCGTGCGCGACACGCCTGGCCTGAACGGCGAGTTCCGGACCTCCACCGCGCTGGGCAGGGTCGGCATGCCGGACGATATCGGTCCGATGATTGCCGCACTGCTGGGCGAAGACCATCGCTGGATCAATGGGCAGCGGATCGAGGTGTCCGGCGGTTACCTGATCTGAGCCCGGCTTCAGGCGGCGTCGAGGCGGTCGTGCGCGGCATGCACGTCGCGCACTGGCGGTCGTCCGAACATGCGTCCGTATTCACGGGTGAACTGGTGTACGCTCTCGTAACCGACGGCATGGGCGGCGTGACCGGCGTTGGCGCCGTCGGCCAGCATCAGCCGGCGCGCTTCGATCAGGCGCAGCTGCTTCTGGAATTGCAGCGGGGTGAGCGAAGTCACCGCGCGGAAGTGCTGGTGGAAGGACGAGGGACTCATCCTGGCCTCCGCCGCCAGCCGTTCCACCGGCAGGCGACTTGCATAGTCGGAGCGCAGCAGCGCGACCGCGCGCGCGATGCGTCGCACGTGGCTGTCGGGCAGCCCCAGGCGCCGGATCGCCGCACCGTGGCGCCCGGCGAGCAGCCAGTAATGGAACTCGCGGATCATCGCGCCCTGCAACAACGGCAGCGACGCCGGCTGGTCGACCAGGCGCAGCATGCGCAGAGCGGTGTCGGCAACGTGGCTGTCGGTCGTGGCGATTCCCAGCGGAAGATGGCCTGTTTCCCCGAGCGCCGCCATCTCGGTCGCCAGCTCGGCGAGCACGGCGAAGTCAAGGTCCAGCACCAGCGAATAGTAGGGCGTGGAGGCGCTCGCCTGCGTCACCTGGCTGTGCATCGGGACGTCGGCCATGACCAGCAGCGAGTCGCCCGCCGTGAAGGTGAGGGACTGCTCGCCCATGACGACATGCTTGCTGCCTTGCAGGACCAGGCAGGCCAGCGGACGCTGGATCTGGTAGCTCAATTCCGTGCGCGTGGAGGAGCGAATCGCAATCAAGCCCGGGATCGGCGTGCGCGCGACACCATCCTGGTCGGCGTGAACGTCTGCATAGCGGCGCACGGCGCCGAGAAGATCGGTTTCCATGGCGTCCATGGTAGCCCGTCTGCGCGGGCTTGGGAACGGCCCTTCCGGTCAGGCGGCTCTGGAGTCCGCGGGAGTAGCATCGCGCACGGGCGTGAGCGGCGCCGCTTCCGGCTCCTCGCGCGCCAGCTTCACCGTTTGCACCGGAATCGCCAGCGCCACGCCGCGCTGTTCCAGTCCATCCAGGATCGCCAGGTAGATTTCCTGCTGCGTCGTCATGTAGACGGCATAGTCGGTGTTGTCGACGTAGTACACGGTTTCGTAGTTGAAGCTGGGAGCGGCGATGCTGGAGAGGTGGGCGCGGTCGAAGCGTACCTGCGGCTGGGCGCACACGATCTGCTCGATCATCTCGGGCAGTTCGCGCAGCACCGGCGCCGGGGTCAGGTGGCTCACTGCCAGCTGGAACACGACCCGGCGCGATTCCATGCGGCGCAGGTTCTGCACGCGGCTGGTGAGCAGGTCGTTGTTCGAGAACACGATCTGTTCGCCGCTCAGGCTGCGCACGCGGGTGGTCTTCAGGCCGATCTTCTCCACCGTGCCCAGCATGGTGCCGACGATGATGAAGTCGCCCACCACGAACGGCTTGTCGAGCACGATCGAGAGCGAGGCGAACAGGTCGCCCAGGATGCTCTGCACCGCCAGCGCGATGGCGATGCCGCCGATGCCCAGGCTGGCCACGAGGGTAGTGATGTTGACGCCCAGGTTGTCCAGCACCATCAAGGCCACCACGGCCCACAGCAGTACCCTGACCAGGAAGGTGATCGCGGCCGAGGAGGTGATGCGGTCCGGGTCGATGCTGCCCTCGGCGCGCTTGGCCTTGAGCCAGGTGCGCAGCGCGTGGTCGCCCCAGATTGCCACCTGGAACAGCACCGCCGTGATGGCGATGCGCCCGATGAACAGCTGCGCCTTGTCGGACAGCGCCAGGAAGCTGGCGCCGGCATACAGGCCGACCGCAATCAGCACCAGCAGCTTGGTCGAGCGCAGCGCGGCGACCGCGATATCGTCCCATTTGGCCTCGGTGCGCGCCGCAAGCGCCGCGAGACGCCGCGCCAGGATCGACTTGACGGCGTCCAGCCCGGCCGCCACGGCCACGACCACGAACAGCGCAACCAGCCAGTCGGCGACCGGGTTCTTGAGGATGACGTATTCCATCACGGTGGTATTTCCCTTTCAAATCGATGCAAGAAGTTCAGGCTGCGGAGCGCTCGTCCGGCGCATCGTCGGCCCCCGGGGACGGCAGGGCCGCCAGCGTGGCCAGGAAGTCGTCGCCCCAGCGCGCCACGTCGCGGTCGTTCACGATCGCGGCCATGCGTCCGGAACGGTAGGCCACTTCGTCGGCGCCCATGGTCAGCGCGTGGTACAGGGTCGCGCTCATGGCGTTGCGGTCGTAGGGGTTCACCAGCAAGGCGCCATGCAGCTCGACCGCGGCGCCGGCGAATTCGGACAGCACCAGGGTGCCCGGACGTCCGGTGGCGTGGCGGGTGGCGACGTATTCCTTGGCCACCAGGTTCAGGCCGTCGCGCAGCGGCGTGATCCAGGCGACGTCGCAGGCGGCGTAGTGGGCCACCACGTCCTCGAACGGCAGCGAGCGGTAGAAGTAGCGCACCGGCACCCAGTCGAGGGTCGAGAAGCGGCCGTTGATGCGGCCCACGGTGCGGTCGAGCTCCTCGCGCAGGCTGTCGTAGATCTCCATCCCCGACGCCGCCGGCGTGATGATGTTGATCAGCATGACCTTCCCCAGCAGCTCGGGATGCAGTTCCAGCATGCGTTCGTAGGCCTGCAGCTTCTCCAGCGATCCTTTCACGTAGTCGAGGCGCTCGATCGAGATGATGCCGGTGCGGCCATTCAGGTATTCGTCCCATTCGGCGACCTGGCGCTGGACGTCGCCGCTCTCGACCAGCTGCTCGATCAGCTGCGCATTGGTGCCGACCGGATGCGCGCCGAGCGTGACCCGGCGCCCGCCGACGTCAAGGACGGTATGCATGCGGTCGACCCCGAGCGCGCAGCCGAAGGTGAGGTAGCGCGGCGCGCACGGCACGGCGCCGCCCACCTCGACCGGCGCGCAGGAGCGGGCGGCGTCGACGAAGTTCTCGACGTAGCGCGGGATATGGAAGCCCACGTAGTCGCACTGCAGCAGGCTGCCGATGATGTCGTTGCGCCACGGCAGGATGTTGAACACGTCGGACGACGGGAACGCCGTGTGATGGAAGAAGGCGATGGTCAGGTCGGGCCGCAGCGGGCGCAGGAAGGCCGGCACCATCCACAGGTTGTAGTCGTGGATCCAGACGGTGGCGCCGGGCGCCGCCTCGCGCGCGGTCTGCTCGGCGAACAGGCGGTTCACCTCCAGATAACGTTCCCAGTGATCCTGGCGGAATTCGGCCTTGTCGGGGAAGGAGAAGATGATCGGCCAGAACGCCTCCTTCGAGAATTTCTTGTAGAACTGGTCGATGTCGTCCGCGGTCAATGGAATCCGCGCCGCCTTCAGCTGCGGATAGCGCTGCGCATCGACCGTGACGTGCGGGATGAACCCGTTGGGCTCCCGGCTTGCCTGCTGCGACCAGGCGACCCACGAGCCCTTGCGCCCGCCCGCGAAGAAGCTGAGCAGGGTCGGCATGATGCCGTTCGGGCTTTTCGGGCGCCGCTGATAGGTCACGCCATCCTCGACCACCTCGTCGTAGGGCAGGCGGTGATACACCATCACCAGCTCGGCCTCGCCGTAGGATGTCGCCTCGGTGGCCGCGGCGTCGCCGTCGAGGCGCAGGCCGTGGCGGGCGAAGGCCTGCAGGATGCCGCCGCAGCCGGCGGCGTCGGCCACCACCACGCGCGGCATCTTGCGCACCGCCTGTACCAGCGCCGGTTCGGCCGCGCCGACCACCACGCCGCGAAAACCCGCCTCGAACATCGACAGGTCGTTCAGGGTGTCGCCGGCGACGACGATATGGGCCGGATCGAAACCGGCCGCTTCGGCCAGGCGGCGCACCGCGACGCCCTTGCCGACGCCGCGCGGCAGCACGTCCAGGTAGCGGCCTGCCGAAAACAGCAGGTCGCAGCCGAGGGCGTCGACGGCGGCGCGCAGCGCCGGCGTGATCGCCTCTTCGGTCGCGTAGAACGAGACGCGGCGTTCCTGCGGCACCGACTGGCGCACCAGGTCCGGGAAGTCGGCCAGCGCCTTCAATACCGCCTGGCTGCCCGGCCAGCGCGCCGCGATATCGTGTGCCAGCGGTTCGACCGGGCGCAGGTCGGCGTCGACGATCGTGGCCCCGACGTCGGCGATGATGTAGTGGGGGCGGGGGACGGTCGGATCGGACAGCAGGGGGATGACGGTTTCCAGGCCGCGTCCGGTGACGAACACCAGTGTCGCCTCCGGCAGGGCGCCGGAAAACAGTTCGCGGATGCGGCGCCGCGCCTCGTGGGTGCCGGCCAGCAGCGTGCCGTCGAGGTCGGTGGCCAGGACCAGCCGTGATGGGTCGAGCTGGCGTGGCCAGTGGCGGGATTCTATGACAGTCATTCTTCATCCTTTACAGCGATGCGTCCGCCCAAAACCAGGGGTTGGGTGGCGGACCGGGTCTGGGCCTGCGATGCTCGCCGGGGAGGCGCGCGGGCCGGAGAAAGACGGGGCTGCGGATCGGCGCTCTTTTATAAGAGGAATGCGCGATCGACGCAGGAGAACCGCCAGGCGGAAGAAGGCGGGAGCGCCGGCATGGATGCCGGAGAATCACGTGCGCCAGGTGCGCGCGACGCTACCGACCTTCGGGTACATTTGTACAATAGCATTTCGCGCCAGCATCTTCAACCCGCGATCCCGCATCGCGAAACGGCGCGCCGGGCCGGGCGGTCTGCTGGAATTGCCGGAAGCCTGAAAAAAGCTATTGCAAAACTTTAAGCGGGGCCCTTATAATTCGGCTCCCCGGGCGGTTAGTTCAGCTGGTTAGAATACTTGGTCGACATCCAAGGGGTCGCAGGTTCGAATCCTGCACCGCCCACCAGACTTCCAGATCGCAGGCTCCCAGCAATGGTCGTAGCCTGTAGAGAAAAGGCGCAGCGGTGTGCCTTTTCTGTGCCGCTCGGCTAGAGCGGATTCTTCTTTCTCCAGTTACTGCGAAAAGCGCAACAGGCCGGTCTCGACTCCGATTTTTCCTGTTGCGCCGAAGCCTTTTGCGCGCTATACTAGCCGGCTTCGGTATGGGTCTGTCTTTTTTGCCCGTACTTTTTTAGTAGTTCAACTACCCCCGCCCAATCGTAGGTGGGAATGGAGAAAAAATGAGCCTGGGCCTTCTCGGTCGCAAGGTTGGCATGATGCGTATCTTCACGGATGACGGCGATTCGATCCCTGTCACCGTGCTCGACGTGTCGAACAACCGTGTCGCGCAAGTCAAAACCCCTGAAACTGATGGCTACACCGCAGTTCAGGTCGTCTACGGTCAACGTCGCGCTTCCCGCGTGAACAAGGCCGCCGCCGGTCACTACGCCAAAGCTGGCGTCGAAGCCGGTACGATGCTGAAAGAATTCCGCATCGATTCCACCAAAGCCGCCGAACTCAAGGCTGGCGACACCATCAATGCTTCGATGTTCGAAGTGGGCCAGAAAATCGACGTGCAAGGCACCTCGATCGGTAAGGGCTACGCCGGTACCATCAAGCGTTACAACTTCGCTTCGGGCCGTGCTACCCACGGTAACTCGCGTTCGCACAATGTTCCTGGCTCGATCGGTATGGCCCAGGATCCAGGCCGCGTGTTCCCAGGCAAGCGCATGACCGGTCACCTGGGCGACGTTACCGTCACCACCCAGAACCTGGAAATCGCGCGCATCGACGCCGACCGCCAGCTGCTGCTGGTCAAGGGCGCCGTGCCGGGTGCGAAGAACGGCCAAGTGGTCGTCAAGCCTGCTGTCAAAACCAAAGCCAAGAAAGGAGCGTAAGCATGGAACTGAAGCTCCTGAATGAGCAAGGTCAAGCTGGCGCCAACGTTGCAGCAACCGACGAAGTGTTCGGTCGCGAATACAACGAAGCCCTGATCCACCAGATCGTCGTCGCCTACGCTGCCAACGCACGTAGCGGCAACCGCAAGCAGAAGGACCGTGAAGAAGTCCACCACACGACCAAGAAGCCATGGCGCCAGAAAGGCACCGGCCGCGCTCGTGCTGGTATGTCGTCGTCGCCACTGTGGCGCGGCGGTGGTCGTATCTTCCCGAACACCCCGGACGAGAACTTCTCGCACAAAGTTAACAAGAAGATGTTCCGTGCAGGTATCTGCTCGATCTTCTCGCAACTGGCTCGCGAAGGTCGCCTGAACGTGGTCGAGAACCTGTCGATCGAAGCTCCAAAGACCAAGCTGCTGTCGCAAAAACTGCAGACCATGGGCCTGGAATCGGTCCTGGTGATCACCGACACCATCGATGAGAACCTGGAACTGGCATCGCGCAACCTGCCGCACGTGCTGGTCGTCGAGCCGAAGCACGCTGATCCGATGTCGCTGGTGTTCTACAAAAAAGTCCTGGTCACGAAAGCTGCTCTGGCCAAGATCGAGGAGATGTACGCATGAGCGCCGCAATCAAATTCAGCGAAGAGCGCCTGATGAAGGTGCTGCTGGCTCCGATCATTTCCGAGAAGGCTACCTTCGTCGCGGAAAAGAACGAGCAGATCGTGTTCAAGGTCCTGCCTGACGCGACCAAGCCAGAAATCAAGGCTGCCGTCGAACTGCTGTTCAAGGTCGAAGTGGAATCGGTGCAAACCGTGAACCGCGAAGGCAAGCAAAAGCGTTCGGGTCGTTTCACCGGCCGTCGCAACCACACCAAGCGTGCTTTCGTGTGCCTGAAGCCAGGCCAGGAAATCAATTTTGTCGAGGAGGCTAAATAATGGCACTCGTAAAGATGAAGCCAACCTCCCCAGGCCGTCGCGGCATGGTGAAAGTTGTGACCGAGGGCCTGTACAAAGGCCGTCCGCTCGCAGCCCTGGTTGAAAAGAAATCGAAAACTGCCGGCCGTAACAACAACGGTCACATCACCACCCGCCACAAGGGCGGTGGCCACAAGCAGCACTACCGTCTGGTCGACTTCAAGCGCCAGAAGGACGGCATTCCTGCCAAGGTCGAGCGTATCGAATACGACCCGAACCGTACCGCGCACATCGCACTGCTGTGCTACGCGGACGGCGAGCGTCAGTACATCATCGCCACCAAGGGCATGGCTGTCGGCGACAGCGTCATGAACGGCTCGGAAGCGCCGATCAAGGCCGGTAACTGCCTGCCAATCCGCAACATCCCGGTCGGTACCGTGATGAACTGCGTCGAAATGCTGCCAGGTAAGGGCGCCCAGATGGCCCGTACCGCCGGCGCCGGCGTCGTGCTGATGGCCCGCGAAGGCACCTACGCCCAGGTTCGCCTGCGCTCGGGTGAAGTCCGTCGCGTGCACATCGAGTGCCGTGCAACCGTGGGTGAAGTCGGCAACGCCGAACACAGCCTGCGCAAGATCGGCAAGGCTGGCGCGATGCGCTGGCGCGGTGTTCGTCCTACCGTCCGCGGTGTGGTCATGAACCCGATCGATCACCCGCACGGTGGTGGTGAAGGTCGTACGGCAGCCGGTCGTCATCCGGTGTCGCCATGGGGCCAGCAGACCAAGGGCAAGAAGACGCGTTCGAACAAGCGCACTTCGTCGATGATCGTCTCGCGCCGCGGCAAGAAATAAGGATAAATCATGACTCGTTCATTGAAAAAAGGGCCGTTCATTGACGCCCACCTGGTGAAAAAAGTCGAAGCCGCGCAAGCGACCAAAGACAAGAAGCCAGTCAAAACCTGGTCGCGCCGCTCGACGATCACCCCGGACTTCATCGGTCTGACGATCGCCGTCCATAACGGCAAAGTGCACGTGCCTGTGTACGTGTCGGAGAACATGGTCGGCCACAAGCTCGGCGAATTCGCGCTGACCCGTACGTTCAAGGGCCACGCCGCTGACAAGAAGGCGAAACGATAATGGAAACTAAAGCAATCCTCAAAGGCGTGCGCCTGTCGGAACAAAAAGGCCGCCTGGTCGCCGACCTGATCCGTGGCAAGAAAGTTGACGCAGCACTCAACATTCTGCAATTCAGCCCGAAAAAGGGCGCGACCATCATCAAGAAGGTTCTCGAGTCGGCGATCGCCAACGCGGAACACAACGATGGCGCGGACATCGACGAGCTGAAAGTCACCCAGATCTACGTCGAAAAGGGCCCGATCCTGAAGCGCTTCACCGCACGTGCGAAGGGCCGCGGCGATCGTATTTCGAAACAATCCTGTCACATCTACGTGACTGTCGGTAACTAAGGAGTCACACGATGGGTCAGAAAATCCACCCAACCGGCTTCCGCCTGGCGGTCACCCGTAACTGGGCATCGCGCTGGTACGCTGGCAACGGCAATTTCGCCGATATGCTGAAGGAAGACCTGGAAGCTCGCGCTTTCCTGAAAAAGAAGCTGAAGAACGCTTCGGTCGGCCGCATCGTCATCGAGCGTCCTGCCAAGAACGCGCGCTTCACCATTTACTCGTCGCGTCCAGGTGTCGTGATCGGTAAAAAAGGCGAAGACATCGAAGTGCTGAAGTCGTCGCTGACGAAGATCATGGGCGTGCCTGTGCACGTCAATATCGAAGAGATCCGCAAGCCGGAAATCGATTCGCAACTGATCGCCGATTCGATCTCGCAGCAGCTCGAAAAGCGCATCATGTTCCGTCGCGCCATGAAGCGCGCAATGCAGAATGCAATGCGCCTGGGCGCCGTCGGCATCAAGATCATGTCGTCGGGCCGCCTGAACGGCATCGAGATCGCACGTACCGAATGGTACCGCGAAGGCCGTGTGCCTCTGCACACCCTGCGCGCCGACATCGACTACGGCACCAGCGAAGCATCGACCACCTACGGCATCATCGGCGTCAAGGTCTGGGTCTACAAGGGCGACCGCTCCCCAACGGGCGAAGCACCTGTGATCGACACCCCGCCGGACGAGAAGAAGCCACGCGGCCCACGTCGTGACGACGGCAAGCCAGGCAGCCGTCCACGTCCAGGCGCGAAGCCAGGTGCCGCTCCAGCGGGCCGCCGCGCCGCTGCCAAGCCGGCAGCTGAGAAAGCAGGAGAATAAGCATGCTGCAGCCATCGCGCAGGAAATATCGTAAAGAGCAGAAAGGCCGTAACACCGGCATTTCGCACACCCGCGGCACCGCTGTGTCGTTCGGTGAGTTCGGCCTGAAGGCAGTTGCCCGCGGCCGTATCACCGCTCGCCAGATCGAAGCGGCCCGTCGTGCCATGACCCGTCACATCAAGCGTGGCGGTCGTATCTGGATCCGTATCTTCCCGGACAAGCCGATTTCGAACAAGCCGGCCGAAGTCCGTATGGGTAACGGTAAGGGTAACCCTGAGTACTACGTCGCTGAAATCCAGCCAGGCAAAGTCCTGTACGAGATGGACGGCGTCGCTGAAGAACTGGCGCGCGAAGCGTTCCGCCTGGCCGCTGCCAAACTGCCACTGGCAACCACCTTCGTGGTGCGCCAGGTCGGCCAATAACAGGAGTTGAATATGAAAGCATCGGAACTCCGCGGCAAGGACCAGGAAGCGCTGCAGAAGGAGCTGAACGAGCTGCTGAAGGCCCAGTTCGGTCTGCGCATGCAAGTCGCTACCCAGCAGCTCGGTAACACCGCGCAGCTCAAGAAAGTACGTCGCGATATCGCGCGTGTGAAGACTGTGATGAACCAGAAGGAAGCCAAATGAACGACACCACTAAAACGGCGCTGAAGCGTACGCTGGTCGGCAAAGTCGTGTCCGACAAAATGGACAAGACGGTGACCGTGCTGATCGAACGTCACGTCAAGCACCCGCTGTACGGCAAGATCATCGTGCGCTCGAACAAGTATCACGCGCACGACGAAGCGAACGAAGCGAAAATCGGTGACACCGTCGAGATCGCAGAAGGTCGCCCGATCTCGAAGACGAAGGCGTGGACTGTGACCAAAGTGTTGCAAGTCGCACAGGTACTGTAAGTACTCGTAAAATTTGTCTTGCGTGGCCCGCTGGTATCTGGGATACTAGCGGGCTTCGTTCATGTGTTGCCGCAGTTATCCCCCGCGGTAAAGCGGCCTGTAACGAAAGTGTTATTGGAAAGTCCAATCACCCAAACATGGGGCTCCAGCGAGGAGCGTCATGGCGGGACCAAGACTGACCGCAGGCCCACGGTTTTCCGTGGGGTTTTCTACGGCTTAAGTTGGGAAAGAAACTACTATGATTCAAACCGAAAGCCGGCTCGAAGTAGCCGACAACACCGGTGCCAAGGAAGTTCTGTGCATCAAGGTGTTGGGTGGCTCGAAGCGCCGTTACGCGAGCATTGGCGACATCATCAAGGTCACCGTGAAAGTCGCTGCCCCACGTGGCCGCGTCAAAAAGGGTGAAATTTACAATGCCGTGGTTGTGCGTACCGCCAAAGGTGTGCGCCGCCAGGATGGTTCCCTGGTCAAGTTCGACGGCAATGCCGCTGTCCTGCTGAACGCCAAGCTGGAGCCAATCGGTACCCGTATCTTCGGACCGGTCACGCGCGAACTGCGTACCGAGAAGTTCATGAAGATCGTGTCGCTGGCACCTGAAGTTCTGTAAGGATTCGACATGGATAAGATTCGTAAAAACGACGAAGTCATCGTTCTGACCGGTAAGGACAAGGGCAAGCGTGGCGTCGTTCAGAAGCGTGTAGACGCTGAACACGTCATCGTCGAAGGCGTCAACGTCGCTAAGAAAGCGACCAAGCCGAACCCGATGACCGGTGTTACTGGTGGTATCGTCGACAAGACTATGCCGATTCACGTGTCGAACGTCGCGCTGTTCAACGCTGCGACCGGCAAGGCAGATCGCGTTGGCTTCAAAGACCAGGACGGCAAGAAAGTCCGCGTCTTCAAGTCGAACGGCGAAGTAGTGAAAGGGTAATAAGAAATGGCCCGTCTCCAAGCAATTTACAAAGACAAAGTCGTTGCCGAACTGACCGAGAAATTCGGTTACAAGTCGGTGATGGAAGTGCCGCGCCTGACCAAGATCACCCTGAACATGGGTCTGTCGGAAGCAGTCGCCGACAAGAAGATCATCGAGCACGCAACCGGCGACCTGACCAAGATCGCTGGCCAGAAGCCAGTCGTGACCAAGGCTCGCAAGGCAATCGCAGGTTTCAAGATCCGCGAAGGCTACCCGATCGGCACGATGGTGACCCTGCGCGGCGCCCGCATGTACGAATTCCTGGACCGTTTCATCACCGTGGCCCTGCCGCGCGTGCGTGACTTCCGTGGCGTGAGTGGCAAATCGTTCGATGGCCGCGGCAACTACAACATCGGTGTCAAAGAGCAGATCATCTTCCCAGAGATCGACTACGACAAGATCGATGCGCTGCGTGGCATGAACATCTCGATCACCACGACCGCTAAGACCGACGAAGAAGCCAAAGCGCTGCTCGCCGCCTTCAAATTCCCGTTCAGGAACTAAGAGCATGGCAAAACTTGCACTGATTAACCGCGAACAGAAGCGTGCAGACCTGGTGGAGAAATTCGCCGCGAAGCGTGCCGCTCTGAAAGCAATCATCGACGACCAGTCGAAGTCGGAAGAAGAACGTTACGAAGCGCGCCTGAAGCTGCAAGCGCTGCCGCGTAACTCGGCCCCGACCCGCCAGCGCAACCGCTGCGCCATGACCGGCCGTCCACGTGGCACTTTCCGTAAATTCGGTCTGGCACGTACCAAACTCCGTGAGTTCGCCATGAAGGGCGAAATTCCGGGTATGACCAAAGCTAGCTGGTAATAGGAGAATAAGCAATGAGTATGAGCGATCCTATCGCCGATATGCTGACCCGCATTCGCAACGCACAAGTTGTTCAGAAAACCTCGGTCGCAATGCCGTCGTCGAAAGTCAAGGTTGCCATTGCCAACGTCCTGAAGGACGAGGGTTACATTGAAGATTTCGCAGTGTCGTCCGAAGGCGGCAAAGCGGAACTGAAAATCGGTTTGAAGTATTACACCGGCCGTCCGGTCATCGAGCGCCTCGAGCGCGTTTCCCGTCCAGGCCTGCGCATCTACAAGGGCAAGGACGAGATCCCAACCGTCATGAACGGCCTGGGCGTGGCTATCGTCTCGACCCCGCAAGGCGTCATGACTGACCGCAAAGCACGTGCTACCGGCGTCGGTGGCGAAGTGATTTGCTACGTGGCTTAAGGAGTAGACGATGTCTCGAGTAGCTAAGATGCCAATCGCCGTCCCTGCCGGTGCCGAAGTCGCGATCAACGCGTCGTCGATCACCGTCAAGGGCCCGCTGGGCACCCTGACCCAAGCCCTGAACGGCCTGGTCAAAGTGGAAAACAACAATGGCACGCTGACTTTCGACGTGGTCGACGATTCGCGTGAATCGAACGCCATGTCGGGCACCCTGCGCGCCCTGGTCAACAACATGGTCACCGGCGTCACCAAGGGTTTCGAGCGCAAGCTGAACCTGGTCGGCGTGGGCTACAAGGCAGCAGTGCAGGGCAACGCCCTGAACCTGTCGCTGGGCTTCTCGCACCCGGTCCTGCACGCGATGCCGGAAGGCGTCACCGCCGTGACCCCGACCCCGACCGAAATCGTGATCAAGGGTATCGATCGCCAGAAGGTCGGCCAGGTTGCCGCTGAAGTCCGCGCTTACCGCGCTCCCGAGCCTTACAAGGGCAAGGGCGTCCGTTATTCGGACGAAGTGGTCAAGCTTAAAGAAACCAAGAAGAAATAATCGGAGCAGACATGGACAAGAAACAATCCCGTCTGCGTCGTGGCCGTCAGACCCGCATCAAGATCGCCCAGCTGGGTGTGAACCGCCTGTCGGTTCACCGCACCAACCTGCACATCTACGCGAACCTGATCAGCCCGGACGCAAAAGTACTGGTGTCGGCTTCGACCCTGGAAGCGGAAGTGCGCGCCGAACTGGCTGGCCAGACCGGCGCCGGCGGCAACGCTGCTGCAGCTGCCCTGGTCGGCAAGCGCGTCGCAGAGAAAGCACTGAAAGCAGGAATCACCGAAGTTGCGTTCGATCGCTCGGGTTTCCGTTACCACGGCCGTGTGAAGGCGCTGGCGGAAGCCGCGCGCGAAGCCGGTCTGAAGTTCTAAGGAAGAATCGTCATGGCAAAAATGCAAGCGAAAATGGCAAGCGACAAGCCGGATGATGGCATGCGCGAAAAAATGATCGCGATCAACCGCGTGACCAAAGTGGTCAAGGGTGGTCGTATCATGGGTTTTGCAGCGCTGACCGTTGTCGGTGACGGCGATGGCCGCATCGGCATGGGCAAGGGCAAGTCGAAGGAAGTTCCAGTCGGCGTGCAAAAAGCGATGGAAGAAGCCCGCCGCAACCTGATCAAGGTGCCACTCAAGAACGGTACCCTGCATCACACCGTGTCCGGTCGTCACGGCGCCTCGCGCGTCATGATGATGCCAGCGAAACCTGGTACCGGCGTGATCGCTGGTGGTGCAATGCGCGCCATCTTCGAAGTGATGGGCGTGACCGACGTGGTCGCCAAGTCGACCGGTTCGTCGAATCCTTACAACCTGGTGCGCGCAACCCTCGACGGCCTGTCGAAGATGAGCACCGCGGCTGACATCGCTGCCAAGCGCGGCAAGTCGGTCGAAGACATCGTCGGTTAAGGAGAACCCACATGGCAAACACCGTTAAAGTTCAGCTCGTCAAGGGCCTGATCGGTACCCGTCAAGACCACCGCGCTACCGTGCGTGGCCTGGGCCTGCGTCGCGTCAACTCGGTCTCCGAGCTGCAAGACACCCCAGCCGTGCGTGGCATGATCAACAAAGTCGCGTACCTCGTGAAAGTTGTTTCGTAAGCCCCCGGGCTTGCGAACGGAGAAATCAATGGAACTCAATACCATTCAACCAGCCGAAGGCGCCAAGCACGCCAAGCGTCGCGTCGGTCGCGGCATCGGCTCCGGCCTGGGCAAGACCGCCGGCCGTGGTCACAAGGGTCAGAAATCGCGTTCGGGCGGCTTCCACAAAGTCGGCTTCGAAGGCGGTCAGATGCCTCTGCAGCGCCGTTTGCCGAAGCGCGGCTTCAAATCGCTGAACGCGACCTTCAAGGCTGAAGTGCGCCTGTCCGACCTGAACAACCTGGCTGTCGGCGACGTCGACATCCTGGTGCTCAAGCAGGCAGGCATCCTGCCGGTCGTGGCACGCGACGTGCGCGTCATCCTGTCCGGCGAGATCACCAAGGCGGTGAACCTCAAGGGCCTGAAAGCGACCGCTGGCGCGAAAGCAGCGATCGAAGCAGCTGGCGGCTCGGTCGCGTAAAGCGGCCGCTGCCTGATCGGAGCAAAAATTGGCGACTAATTCACAACTTGGTAAAAGCGCCGCTTCCGGATTCCCCTGGGGCCGGCTGTGGTTTTTGCTTGGCGCATTGGTCGTGTACCGCATCGGTGCTCACATCCCGGTTCCCGGGATTGACCCGGTGCAGCTCGCTGCGCTGTTCAAGCAGAACGAGGGCGGCATCCTGGGCATGTTCAACATGTTCTCGGGTGGCGCCTTGTCCCGCTTTACCGTGTTCGCGCTCGGCATCATGCCTTACATTTCGGCTTCGATCATCATGCAGCTTGCATCGATCGTCTCGCCGCAACTCGAGGCGTTGAAGAAAGAGGGCGAGGCCGGCCGCCGCAAGATCACCCAGTACACCCGTTACTTCACGGTGGCGCTGGCGTTGTTCCAGGCGTTCGGCATCGCAGTCGCGCTCGAGGCGCAACCTGGCCTGGTCATCGACCCGGGTCTCGGTTTCCGCTTCGTGACCGTCGTTACCCTCCTGACCGGCACCATGTTCCTGATGTGGCTGGGCGAGCAGATCACCGAGCGTGGTCTTGGCAACGGCATTTCGATCATCATCTTCGCCGGTATCGCAGCAGGTCTGCCGTCGGCCCTGGGCGGCTTGTTCACCCTGGTCTCGAACGGTTCGATCGGCAGCTTCTCGGCCATCCTGATCGTGGTGCTGGTGGCTGCGGTGACGTATGCGGTGGTGTTCGTGGAACGCGGGCAGCGCAAGATCCTGGTCAATTACGCGAAACGCCAGGTCGGCAACAAGATCTACGGTGGCCAAACCAGCCACCTGCCCTTGAAGCTGAACATGGCAGGCGTGATCCCGCCGATCTTCGCTTCGTCGATCATTCTGTTCCCGGCGACGATCGTCGACTGGTTCACGCGCGGCAAGGATTCGTCCGGCCCCGTGATCGGGTTCCTGAAGGATCTGGCGGCGTCGATGGCGCCAGGCGAGCCAATCCACGCGTTGCTGTATGCGGTGGCGATCGTGTTCTTCTGCTTCTTCTACACCGCGCTGGTATTCAACAGCAAGGAAACGGCGGACAACTTGAAGAAGAGCGGCGCGTTTGTTCCGGGCATCCGTCCGGGCGAGCAGACCGCGCGCTATATCGACAAGATCCTGATGCGCCTGACCCTGGCCGGTGCAGTCTATATCACCCTGGTGTGCCTGGTGCCGGAGTTCATGACCGCCCAGTGGAAGGTTCCCTTCTACTTCGGTGGCACGTCGCTCCTGATCATCGTGGTGGTGACGATGGACTTCATGGCACAAGTGCAGAACTACGTCATGTCGCAGCAATACGACTCACTGTTGCGGAAGGCTAACTTCAAGGGTGGAGTTCCGACGCGATAAGCGACGGAGTGCATAGAGCGAATGGCAAAAGACGACGTCATCCAAATGCAGGGGGAGATCCTCGAGAATCTCCCAAACGCGACGTTCCGCGTAAAGCTGGAAAACGGCCATGTGGTCCTGGGGCATATCTCGGGTAAAATGCGGATGAACTATATCCGCATCCTCCCGGGTGACAAGGTGACGGTGGAGTTGACCCCGTACGACCTGTCCCGGGCCCGCATCGTGTTCCGCACCAAGTAAAAACATCATCAAGTAAACGAACCGAAGAGAGTGCAAAATGAAAGTTAACGCTTCAGTCAAGCGGATCTGCCGCAACTGCAAGATCATCAAGCGCAAAGGCGTGGTCCGTGTGATCTGCGTCGAGCCGCGTCACAAGCAGCGTCAAGGTTAATCGAGGAATAACGAATGGCACGTATTGCAGGGGTTAACATCCCAAATCATCAGCACACCGTTATCGGCCTGACGGCTATCTACGGTATTGGCCGTCCGCGTTCGCAGAAGATCTGCGACGCAACCGGTATCGCGACCAACAAGAAGGTCAAGGACCTGGACGATAACGAACTCGAGAAACTGCGCGACGAAGTCGGCAAGTTTGTCGTGGAAGGTGACCTGCGCCGCGAGCTGTCCATGAACATCAAGCGTCTGATGGACCTGGGTTGCTACCGCGGCATGCGTCACCGTAAGGGCCTGCCGGTCCGCGGCCAGCGTACCCGCACCAATGCTCGTACCCGTAAAGGTCCGCGCAAGGCAGCTCAATCGCTCAAGAAATAATCTAGGAACCGACTATGGCCAAGCAACAAAGCAGCGCAGCAGCAGCACGCGTGCGCAAGAAAGTGAAGAAGAACGTTGCCGAGGGCATCGCCCACGTGCACGCTTCGTTCAACAACACGATCATCACCATCACCGACCGCCAGGGCAACGCCCTGTCGTGGGCAACCTCCGGTGGCGCCGGCTTCAAGGGTTCGCGCAAATCGACCCCGTTCGCGGCTCAGGTCGCTGCCGAAGCTGCAGGCAAGGTCGCTCAGGAATCGGGCGTGAAAAACCTGGAAGTGCGCATCAAGGGCCCAGGCCCAGGCCGTGAATCGGCTGTGCGCGCCCTGAACAACCTCGGCATCAAGATCACCGAGATCCAGGACGTCACCCCAGTTCCACACAACGGCTGCCGTCCGCCGAAGCGTCGCCGCATCTAAGGTGACGGGCAGTCGGAGCGCCGCCCGGCGTTCTCCGCCTCGCCACCACCTCGATGTCGACGCACGGGGCGCAAGCCCCGTTGTGTTTTACGAGATCGCCGGTGCAGTTGCCCAGAAATGGGTTATACTGCCCGGCTCTTGTCGCCTGCCATCTCTGATGGCGGGCGATGTTGTAAGCCACGTCCGGCCTCATGCAGAGCTGGACTAGCGCCTGGGTGCTTCGGGTTTGCCGATGCATTTCTGGGGCGTGATCAAATATTAAAGGAAATCTAACGTGGCACGTTATATCGGACCAAAAGCAAAACTGTCGCGCCGTGAAGGCACCGACCTGTTCCTGAAGAGCGCACGTCGCTCGCTCGATTCGAAGTGCAAACTGGACGTCAAGCCAGGCCAGCACGGCGTCAAGTCGGGTGCCCGCACCTCGGACTACGGCAACCAGCTGCGCGAAAAGCAGAAGGTCAAGCGTATCTACGGCGTGCTGGAGCGTCAGTTCCGCCGCTACTTCGCCGAAGCCAACCGCCGCAAGGGCAACACCGGCGAAACCCTGTTGAAGCTGCTGGAATCGCGCCTGGACAACGTCGCGTACCGCATGGGCTTCGGCTCGACCCGCGCCGAAGCGCGTCAGCTGGTGAGCCACAAGGCCTTCACCGTGAACGGCAACGTCGTGAACATCGCTTCGTACCAGGTCAAGACCGGCGACGTGATCGCTGTGCGCGAAAAAGCCAAGAAGCAAGTGCGCATCGCCGAAGCGCTGTCGCTGGCCGAACAAGTCGGCTTCCCGAGCTGGGTCTCGGTCGACGCGAAGAAGCTGGAAGGCACCTTCCGTTCGTTCCCGGAGCGTAACGAGATCGCCGCCGACGTCAACGAAGCGCTGATCGTCGAACTGTACTCGCGTTAATCGATGCCCGAAGGGGGCGGCTTGCCGTCCCCTTTGTCATCGTCGGCGGGAACGGCAGTGCGGCCGCAGCAACCCCGGGTTGGCGCCGCAGCGGGCTCAGGCTCCTGCCATTCCCGCCGCACAGAATCTGTATTACCGCCTGCTCACGCAGGCGTTCTCTTTAAAGCCATCAGCCTTATCGGTGTAACGAGCCGAGGGTATTGAAAAGGACTCATTCATGCAAAATAGTTTGTTGAAGCCACGTATCATCGACGTCGAAGCACTGGGCGCCGGCCACGCGAAAGTCGTGATGGAGCCGTTCGAGCGTGGCTATGGCCACACCCTCGGCAACGCCCTGCGCCGCGTGCTGCTGTCGTCGATGGTGGGCTATGCGCCGACCGAAGTGACGATCGCTGGTGTCGTGCATGAATACTCGTCGCTGGATGGCGTGCAGGAAGACGTCGTCGACCTGCTGCTGAACCTGAAGGGCGTGGTCTTCAAGGTCCACAACCGCGATTCCGTCACCCTGACCCTGAAGAAGGAAGGCGAAGGCGCCGTCCTGGCTTCGGACATCGACCTGCCGCACGACGTCGAACTGATCAACCCTGACCACGTCATCGCCCACCTGACCGCAGGCGGCAAGCTGGACATGCAGATCAAGGTCGAAAAAGGCCGCGGCTATGTGCCGGGCAACGTCCGCCGCCTGTCGGAAGACACCAACAAGACCATCGGCCGCATCATCCTGGACGCATCGTTCTCGCCAGTGCGCCGCGTGTCGTACGCCGTGGAATCGGCCCGTGTCGAACAGCGTACCGACCTGGACAAGCTGATCATCAACATCGAGACCAACGGCGTCATCACGCCGGAAGAAGCGATCCGCCAGTCGGCCCGCGTGCTGGTCGACCAGCTGAACGTGTTCGCCGCCCTGGAAGGCACCGAAGCCGCCGCCGAAGCGCCATCGCGCGCACCGCTGGTCGATCCGATCCTGCTGCGTCCAGTCGACGACCTGGAACTGACCGTCCGTTCGGCCAACTGCCTGAAAGCAGAAAACATCTACTACATCGGCGACCTGATCCAGCGTTCGGAAAACGAACTGCTCAAGACGCCGAACCTGGGCCGCAAGTCGCTCAACGAAATCAAGGAAGTCCTTGCTTCGCGCGGCCTGACCCTGGGCATGAAGCTCGAAAACTGGCCGCCAGCCGGCCTCGAGAAGTAATAGCATTCACCCGAAAGTACACCCCTACTTTCGGGTGGTAACAGCCAAAAAGGACCGGCGGAGCCGGATCCTTTTTGGATGTGAAAACCGTAGTAAAAACCAACCGAACCGGTCCGCGGACGTGCTCATCAAGAACACGAACGATCGAAGAACTGGATTTGAAAACACCCGAAAGGAAATACCATGCGTCACCGTCACGGCCTTCGTAAACTGAACCGTACCTCGTCCCACCGTCTGGCAATGCTGCGCAACATGACTGTTTCGCTGCTGCGTCACGAAGCCATCAAGACCACCGTCCCGAAAGCCAAGGAACTGCGTCGCGTCATCGAACCGATCCTGACCCTGGGCAAGACCGACACCCTGGCCAACAAGCGCCTGGCCTTCGCTCGCCTGCGCGACCGCGAAATGGTCCAGAAGCTGTTCGCTGAACTGGGTCCTCGCTACGCAAACCGCAACGGCGGCTACCTGCGTATCCTGAAGATGGGCTTCCGCGTTGGCGACAATGCACCAATGGCTTACGTCGAACTGCTGGACCGTCCAGAAGTCACTTCGGCTGAAGAAGCACCGACCGCCGAGTAATCGACTGTCGACTTGAAAAGACCAGGCCTCGCGCCTGGTTTTTTTTCGCCCGCGCCAAGGATGAGTTCCGGCGCGAAGCGGGCAAGCGGTGTACCATGCCCGGTGCAGTAACTTTCCACGAGATACCATGGTTCGATTTTCCGCCCGCCGCCTGCTGCAGGCCTGCCTGACGCTGTTCGCCCTCCTTTCCCTGTTCACCGCGCTGCCCGCCCGCGCCGAGCAGGACTTCCTCGATCCCGCCGTCGCCTTCCGTTTCGAAGCGCGCATGGCGGACCCGCAGACCGCCGAGATCACCTACGTCATCGCGCCCGCCTACTACATGTACCGCGAGCGCTTCGCCTTCAGGGCCAGCGGCGCCGGCGTCACCCTGGGCGAGCCGCAGATCCCGCAGGGCAAGGTCAAGTACGACCCGACCTTCGAGAAGGACCTCGAGACCCATACCGGTACCCTGACCATCCGGATTCCAATCGAGGGTGCCGGGCCGTTCACGCTGGTCGCCACCAGCCAGGGCTGCGCCGATGCCGGCCTGTGCTATCCGCCGCAGGAGCACAGCGCGAATCTCGGCGCCGGTGGCGCGTCACCGGCATCCGGCCTGCCGATCGGCGGCGCGGGGCAGGGCGGCATGTCCGCCCCGCTGGCGTCGGCGCCGCTGGCGGACAGCGCGCCGGCCTCGACCACCACCGCGCCGGCGTCCGAGCTGTCGAACCTGGCCAGCCTGCTCGGCGGCGGCAGCCTGCTGGCCATCGTGCCGGCCTTCATCCTGCTCGGCCTGGGGCTGGCGTTCACGCCGTGCGTGCTGCCGATGGTGCCGATTCTGTCCTCGATCATCGTGGGCGAGGGCAAGGGCGTGAGCCGTTCGCGCGGCTTCGTGCTGTCGCTGGCCTATTCGCTGGGCATGGCCATCGTCTACACCATTCTCGGGATCGCCGCCGGCCTGGCCGGCGAAGGCCTGGCCGCGGCGCTGCAGAATCCCTGGGTGCTGGGCGCTTTCGGCCTGCTGATCGTGGCCATGTCGCTGTCGATGTTCGGTTTCTATCAGTTACAACTGCCTAACACCTTGCAGACCCGTTTGACGCAGGCATCCAACAGCCAGCAGGGCGGCAAGCTGCTCGGCGTGTTCGTCATGGGCGCCATATCGGCCCTGATCGTGGGGCCCTGCGTGGCGGCGCCGCTGGCCGGCGCCCTGGTCTACATCAGCCAGACGCGCGACGTCTTCGTCGGCGGCGCGGCGCTGTTCTCGATGGCGGTGGGGATGAGCATCCCGCTGTTGCTGGTGGGGCTGTCGGCCGGCTCGCTGCTGCCGCGCGTGGGCCCGTGGATGGAATCGGTCAAGCGCCTGTTCGGCGTGCTGATGCTGGCGATGGCGATCTGGCTGGTGTCGCCGGTGCTGCCGCCGCTGGCCCAGATGCTGCTGTGGGCCGCGCTGCTGCTGGGTTATGGTTTCTATCTGCTGCGCCATACCCGCCACTGGGCCGCGATGGCCTTCGGCGCCGCCCTCGCCGTGCTGGGCGCGACGCAGCTGGTCGGCCTGGCCAGCGGCGGCCGCGACGCTTACGCACCCCTGGCCCACCTGGGTGGTGCGCCGCAGAACCATGGGCTGGCGTTCACCCGCATCAAGACCGTGGACCAGCTCGACACCGCCCTGGCCGCCAACGCCGGCAAGACCGTGATGCTCGATTTTTATGCCGACTGGTGCGTGTCGTGCATCGAGATGGAGAAGTTTACGTTCGTCAATCCGGCGGTCCAGCAAAAGCTGGCCGATACGGTGCTGCTGCAGGTCGACGTGACGGCCAACGATGCCGACGACAAGGCGATGCTCAAGCGCTTCGGGCTGTTCGGACCGCCCGGGATCATCCTGTTCGACGGGCAGGGGAAGGAAATCTCGGACAGCCGGGTGATCGGCTTCCAGAATGCGGAGAAGTTCCTGGCGTCGCTGCAGCGACTAGCGCCGTAACGCCTGGGCCGGGTGGACGCGTGGAGTCACTTGGTCCACTGGACCAAGTGACGAGCCGTCCACTCCACGATGTCGATTACGCCTGGGCGCGCTGGCCGTGGTGGCCGTGGTGGCCGTGGTGACGCGGGCCCTTGCGGTGCTTGGCCTGGGCATCGAAGGTCTTGCGCTGTTCGGGCGTCAGCTGGGCATAGAAGCTGTTCAGGGCGCCCAGGCGCGCTTCCATGCGGGCAGTACGCTCCTTCTGCATCGCAATCTGCCTTTCCATGCGCTGCGGGGCGCTCAGGCTGGCCCAGGCGGCGCGGTCGGGACGCGCGGCGCGCTCACCCTTCTTCTGCGGCGCCTGGCTGGCCACGAAAGCGTCCCAGGCCGGCTGCTGCTTCGCATCGAGCTTGAGCGCGTCGCGCAGCTTGGCCTGGCGTTCGGCGCGGTGCTGCGCCATTTTCGCGCGGCGCTCGCCGGCCTTGGCCTGCCACTCGGCCTTCTTGGCCAGGCGCTGCTCGGCGGTCAGGGCCGGACGGCCTTCGGCAGGGGCGGCGGACTGGGCCTGGGCACCGACAGCAGCACCGAACAGGCCGGCGGCGGTGAGGGCGATCACGAGGTTCTTGCGGAGGGTATTCATGGTGATTCCTTTGGTGAGAGTCTGGTTGACGTGCATCCGAAACGCTCGCTGCACAGTTCCCATCTTGCGCACAAACTGTAACCACAGGGTTTCCCTTGTCTCATACATTGTATCAATATGTTTCGGGCCGATTGGCTTATACACAGCGATACAAAATGCTTATCCGGTCTTGTCATAAACTCGGATAATTGAGGTCATGGATAATCCCTCTACGATTCTGATCGTCGACGACGACCGCGACATCCGGAGCCTGCTGGCCGACTACCTCGAGTCGAACGGCTACCGGACGCTGGCCGCCGCCGACGGCAACGCGATGTGGAAGGCGCTCGACGAAACGCGCCCCGACCTCGTGGTGCTCGACCTGAACATGCCCGGCGACGACGGGCTGACCCTGTGCCGCAAGCTGCGCGCCACCTCGACCCTGCCGGTCATCATGCTGACCGCCCGCAACGAACCGCTCGACCGCATCCTCGGCCTCGAAATGGGCGCCGACGACTACCTGCCCAAGCCCTTCGAGCCGCGCGAACTGCTGGCACGCATCCGCAGCGTGCTGCGCCGCTCGCATGCGATGCCGTCCAATACGCCGTCCGAGAACGTGCAGCAGATGCGGTTCTCGGGTTGGACGCTCGACCTGACCGCGCGCCACCTGCTCAACCCGGACGGCATCGTGATCATGCTGTCGGGCGCCGAATTCCGCCTGCTGCGCGTGTTCCTCGAGCATCCCAACCGCGTGCTCAACCGCGACCAGCTGCTCAATCTCACCCAAGGCCGCGACGCCGACCCATTCGACCGCTCGATCGACATCCAGATCAGCCGCCTGCGCCAGAAGCTGGGCGAAGACGCGCGCATGCCCCAGATCATCAAGACGGTCCGCAACGGCGGCTATGTGCTGGCCGGCCAGGTGACGGTGGAGCCGGCGGCGTGAAGGATTTCTTCGGTTCGATGACGGGCCGGGTGTTTCTCACGCTGCTGCTGGGCGTGTGGATCTCGGCCGCACTGACCCAGCTGGCGGCCGATTACCAGCGCTGGCGCGACTGGGAGCGCCAGCTCGACCAGCACAGGCTGGAGCGCGCCGAGCAGCTGGTCATGGCCACCGAAATCGTGCCGGCCGAGGCGCGCTCGATCTACCTCGACGTCGCCAACCGCCCCGGTCTGGAGCTGCAAGTCAGCGACACGCTGCCGGCCGCCAGCCCGGCCACCCCGTTCGCGCAGGCGCTGGCCGCCCGACTGGGCAAGGGCTACCGGGTCGAATCGGTCGCCGCGCGTCCGGTGGCATGCGACAACGCGCAGCGCCTGCCGATGATGTTCGGCCTGCTCAGCATGTCGTATGGCGGCGCCTGCGAATCGCTCAATATCCACCTGCGCGACGGCGCCGAGCTGCGCCTGTCGGTGCTGCCGCCGCGCCTGATCCGGGACGGGGACACCGATCTGCGCATGCTGGTCGCGCTGTTCATGATCAGCATCGCGGTGCTGGCCTACCTGGTGGCGCGCATGACCGCGCGTCCGTTCCGGCAGCTGGCGCAGGCGGCGCAAGACCTCGGCCAGGACATCAACCGGCCGCCGCTCGACCTGACCGGGGCCAGCGAGATCCGCCAGGCGAGCGCCGCCTTCAATGCGATGCAGGCGCGCATCCGCCAGTACATCTTCCAGCGCACGCAAATGCTGGCCGCGATCACGCACGACCTGCAGACGCCGCTCACGCGCATGCGCCTGCGGCTCGAGAAAGTGTCGGACGTCGAACTGCAGGAGCGCCTGATCGGCGACCTGTCGGCGATGCAGGAAATGGTGCGCGAAGGACTGGTGCTGGCGCGCAGCATGGACACCACCGAGGCGATGCAGATGCTCGACCTCGATTCGCTGCTCGGGTCGGTATGCGACGACGCCAGCGACGCCGGACAGCAGGTCACGCTGGAGGGCAAGGCCACGATGGCGGTGCTCGGCCGGCCGATCGACCTGCGCCGCTGCCTGGGCAACCTGATCGACAACGCGGTGAAATACGGCCGCGATGCCCGCGTCTGCGTCGACCGCGTCAACGGCACGGCGCGGGTCCGCATCCGCGACAGCGGGCCGGGCATTCCGAGAAGCGAGCTGGGCAGGGTGTTCGATCCCTTCTACCGGGTCGAGACCTCGCGCTCGCGCGAGTCGGGCGGCACCGGCCTGGGGCTGACGATCGCGCGCAACATCACCGAGCAGCACGGCGGCAGCATCACGCTGGCCAACCACCCGGAAGGCGGCCTCGAAGTGACCCTGATGCTGCCGGCGTATTACCCGAACAAGTAGACGAACGTAGCAGGACCGTACACAAACCGGTAACAACACCGTGGGACAATGCGGCGCCCCTATCCGGGGCCGGCGCGGCCACCACGATCAATGATGGAGCCGCCGACAACGGGCGGTAAGGGACGAGGATGAAAAAGAAGAATGTCGGCGTCATCGCCGGAATCGCGGCGCTGGTCGTTGCTGGCGGCTGGTACCTGAACCAGGGCAACGATGCCAAGGCCGAAGGGCCTGGCCAGGGGCCGGGCGCGGGCGGACCGCCGCCGGTGACCGTCAACGCGGTCGTTCCCGAGCGGCGCGACGTCGGTGTCGAGCTGTTCGCCAACGGCAGCGTGACCCCGGTGCGCACCGTCAACCTGCATCCGCAGACCGTCACCACGATCCGCGAAGTGCATATCCGCGAAGGCCAGTTCGTCAAGGAAGGCCAGCTGATGTTCTCGCTCGACGACCGCGCCGACATGGCCAACGTCGCCCGCGCCGAGGCGCAGGTGGCGCGCGATTCGGCCACCCTGGCCGACCTCGAGCGCCAGTACAAGCGCAGCCAGGAACTGGTGGCGCAGAACTTCCTGGCCCAGAGCGCCCTCGACTCCCTGCTCAGCCAGGTCGAAGCCCAGCGCGCGCTGGTGCAGTCGAACCAGGCGGCGGCCCGCGCCACGCGAGTGAGCGCCAGCTACACCACGATCCGGGCGCCGATGTCGGGCCGGGTCGGCGCCATCGACGTCCATCCGGGCGCCCTGGTGCAGATGAGCACCTCGCTCACCACGATCACCCAGCTCGACCCCATCAACGTCTCGTTCACCTTGCCGGAATCGACCCTGGGCGCGCTGCTGGCGGCCCAGAAACAGGGCAATGTCGAAGTGCGCGTCAACGCTGGCAACAGCATGGGCAGCGGCAACGACGAGGCCGAACCGGTCGTCGGCCGCCTGAGCTTCATCGACAACGCGGTCGATCCGCAGGCCGGCACCATCCGCGTGAAAGGCGAGTTCTCCAACCGCGATACCACCCTGTGGCCGGGCCAGTACGTGACCGCCAACGTGGTGGTGCAGACGCTGAAGAATGCGGTCGTGATCCCGCAGAGCGCCATCATCACCGCGACCAACGGCACCTTCGTGTACGTGCTGGGCGAGGGCAGCTCGGCGCGCCAGGTACCGGTCCAGCGCGTCTACGCCTTCGGCGACCGGGCCGCGGTCACCGGCCTGGCGGGCAACGAGCAGGTCATCACCGAGGGCAAGCAGAACCTGCGTCCGGGCGGCAAGGTTCGCCTGGCGGGCCAGGCCGGCAAGCCGGCGGCAAGCAAGCAGGGCGAAAAGGCATGAACCTGTCCGAACTGTGTATCCGCCGTCCGGTGATGGTGGTGCTGCTGTCGCTCAGCCTGGTGCTGGTCGGCATCCTGTCGTACATGCAGATCCCGGTCGCCGCACTGCCGAGCTATAACACCCCGGTCATCAACGTCTATGCCAACCTGGCCGGGGCCAGTCCCGAGACGATGGCGTCGTCGGTCGCGCTGCCGCTCGAGAAGCAGTTCTCGACCATCGCCGGCATCAAGCTGATCACCTCGACCAGCACCCAGGGCGACACCAATATCGTGCTCGAGTTCGACAGCGAGATCGACGTCGACAAGGCGGCGGTGGACGTCCAGGCCGCCCTGCTGGTGGCCCAGCGCCGGCTGCCGCTCGAGATGACCGAAATGCCGTCCTACCGCAAGGTCAACCCGGCCGACGCCCCGATCCTGTTCATGCACCTGACCTCGCCGTCGATGGACTTGTCGGAGCTGAACGACTACGCCGAAAACCTGATCTCGCCGGCGATCTCCACCGTGCAGGGCGTGTCGCAAGTCTCGATCAACGGCGGCAAGCGATTCGCGGTACGCGTGCGCGCCCGTTCCGACCTGATGAATGCCCGCAATATCTCGATGGACGAGCTGGCGGCCGCCCTGCGCGCGGCGAACTCGAACACGCCATTGGGCATCCTCGACGGCCCGACCCAGGCGCTGACCATCCAGGGCGGCGGCCAGTTGATGAAGGCGGCCGATTTCGCCAACCTGATCATCGCCACCCGCGACGGCCTGCCGGTGCGCCTGAAGGACATCGCCGAGGTGCAGGACAGCTACCAGTCGGTCAAGGCCATGGGCAGCCTCAACGGCGAACGCTCGATCTCGCTGATGGTGCAGCGCCAGCCGAACGCGAACACGGTGCAGGTGGTCGACGCGGTGCGCGCGCTGATCCCGCGCTTTGAAGGACAACTTCCCGCGTCGATCAAGATCGAACTCGTCAACGACCGCTCGCTGTCGATCCGCGAAGCGATCCACGACGTCAACCTGACCCTGGCCGGCACCGTGCTGCTGGTCATCCTGGTGATCTTCCTGTTCCTGCACCGCGCGGCCGCCACCTTCATCCCGGCGGTGACGGTGCCGATCTCGCTGCTGGGCGCGCTGTCGCTGCTCTACTGGCTGGGCTATAGCCTCGACAACATCTCGCTGCTGGGCATCACGCTGGCGGTCGGCCTGGTGGTCGACGATGCGATCGTGGTGCTCGAGAATATCGTGCGCCACATGGAAATGGGCAAGAAGCCGATGGCGGCGGCGCTCATCGGCGCGCGCGAGGTGGGCTTCACCATCGTCTCGATCTCGATCTCGCTGGTGGCGGTGTTCATCCCGATCTTCTTCATGCCGGGCGTGATCGGCCTGCTGTTCCGCGAATTCGCCGTCATCGTCGGCCTGGCGGTGCTGGTCTCGGCCGCGGTGTCGCTGACCCTGGTGCCGATGCTGTGCTCGCGCCTGCTCAAGGACGGCGGCCACGTCGACCCGAAGGACATGTCCTGGATCGGCCGCCGCTTCGAGGCCGGCTTCACCCGGCTGCGCAACGGCTACGGCCGTACGCTCGACCTGGCGCTGCGCTTCCGTTTCGTGGTGCTGATGCTGGCGGCCGGGACCTTCGTGCTGACCGGCCTGCTGTACACCACGATGCCCAAGGGCTTTTTCCCTGAGGAAGACATCGGCCAGATCCGCGTGACCGTGGAAGCGTCGGAAGATACCTCGTCGATGGCGCTGGCCGAGCTGCAGGGCAAGGTGGTCGACATCGTCCGCGCCAATCCCTACGTGAAGGACACGACCTCGTTCAGCGGCGGCGGCAATACCGGCCGCATGTTCCTGGTGCTGAAGGACCGCGGCGAGCGCCCGCCGATGGACCTGGTGATCGACGACCTGCGCAAGGCCACCCGCGCCGTGCCGGGCGTGCAGGTGTTCATGGCGCCGCAGCAGAACCTGCAGCTGGGCGGCCGCCAGAGCAAGGCGCGCTACCAGTACACGCTGCAGAGCGTGTCGGGCGGCGAGATCGGCGGCTGGGCCGAGAAGTTCCTGGAAGGCATGCGCAAGGATGAACGCTTCCGCGACGTCAACAGCGACTCGCAGAACAAGGCGCTGCAGGCCACCGTCGACATCGACCGCGACAAGGCGGCGCTGCTGGGCGTGGAGATGGACGATATCCGCACCGTGATGTACGCCTCGTTCGGCGAACGCCAGGTGTCGACCATCTATTCGACCGCGGCCAGCTATTACGTGATCCTGGAAGCCGCCGCGAGCGACCGCTACTACGACGAGGCGCTGTCGCGGGTCTCGGTGCGCAGCAAGAACGGCGAGCTGGTCAAGCTGTCGAGCATTGCCAGCGTGCGCCGCACGGTCGGGCCGCTGCAGGTCAACCACCAGGGCCAGCTGCAGGCGATCACGCTGTCGTTCAACCTCGCGCCTGGCGTGCCGCTGGGCGACGCCACCGCCGCCATCGAAGACATGGGCCGCGCGATGAAGCTGCCGGCCTCGGTCATCGCGACCTATGGCGGCGACGCCGCCGTGTTCCAGGACACGCAATCGAGCCAGGTGATCCTGATCATCGCCGCGGTCGGCGTCATCTACGTGCTGCTGGGCGTGCTGTACGAGAGCTATATCCACCCGCTGACCATCCTGGCCGGCCTGCCGTCGGCGGCCGTCGGCGCCCTGATCACCTTGTGGATCTTCGACAAGGACCTGACCCTGATCGCGATGATCGGCATCCTGATGCTGATCGGCATCGTCAAGAAGAACGCGATCATGATGATCGACTTCGCGCTCGACGCCCAGCGCAACCTGGGCATGAGCCCGCAAGAGGCGATCCGCGAGGCCTGCATCCTGCGCTTCCGGCCGATCCTGATGACGACCCTGGCGGCGCTGATGGGCGCGCTGCCGATCGCGCTGGGCATCGGCGCCGGCGCCGAGCTGCGCCAGCCGCTGGGCCTGGCGGTGTGCGGCGGCCTGATCTTCTCGCAAGTGATCACCCTGTACATCACCCCGGTGATCTACCTGTACCTGGACCGCTACAGCGGCACCGGCCCGATGACCGACGAGCAGATCGCCAGGGCGGACGCGGACCAACCGGCGCATCCGGCCCACCCGGCCCCGGTGCACCCGGCCTGAGCCGTCGAACACCGGTAGCGCGCCCGCCGGCCGCCAGTCTCGGAGAATCCGTTCCGCGACTGGCGGCCGGAAACATTTGGTAACAACCATCAATCGATCGAACGGGGTGGCCGGGCAGCTAGCGTGATGCGGTTGCGCCGCAAAACGGTTAGACTGCGGCTCTCTGCCGTTTTTTTAGACGTAGCTTCCAGGAAATCGATCCATCTTGCGTGACCATTCCCACACCTACGACCAGGACAGTGATGTGTGTTCCCACTGCGGGCAGCCGTTGCCGCCCCCGGGGCCGCGCTATGGCCTGGGAATGGCTTACGGCCGCAAGGGGCCGAACCGCTTCGGCGTGGGCGGCACGATCGCCGTCCACCTGTTGCTGGTGCTGCTCTGGTTCTACGAGCCGAAGGAGCAGGAGCAGCGCACGGCGCGGCCGGCATCCGAGGAGCAGGGCGACAGCCAGGTTGTCTATGTAGCGCCGCTACGAGAGACCGCGCCGGTCGAGTCGGCGCCGCGGCCGACGCCGCGGCCGCTGCCGGCGCCGCCGGTGCCGCGCGTGGAACAGGAACGCATCATCGTCCAGCGCCTGCCGGACACCATCACGATTCCCGACGAGCGCCCGGCCCCGCCCGCGCCGCCGCAGCCGCGGCGCGAGCAGCCGCCGACCGAAGTCCCGCCCGACATGGACATGGCGGCCTATGTGAAGGCCCAGCGCGAGCGCCGCGGCGCGCCGACCGGCAGCGAAGTGCAAGCCCCCGAAAGCGACGCCGCGCGCGGCACCCGCAACGCGCTGGCGAACATCGCCGCCATCAACGGCCGCGGCACCGACGACAGCAACGAGACGGGCGGCATCTTCTCGGTGTCGAACAAGACCTTCAACACCATGGACCTCAAGTTCCGCGGCTGGAACCCGAGCTTCAAGCGGCGCTGGCTGACGGCGGTGACGGTGGAGCAGGGCAGCGAGCGCGATATCGAGACCGCCGTCATCAAGAAGATGATCGAACTGATCCGGCGCGAGAAGAAGGGCGATTTCGAGTGGGATTCGCATCGCCTGGGGCGCGTGGTGAAACTCAGCGCGCGGCCGCAGGATACCGATCAGTTGATGGAATTCCTGTACAAGGAGATGTTCCCGGATTACAGGCCGATTCCGGGACGGTGAGTCGCGCACTATCTTGATGGCTCAGCCTCTCCTTGGCATGTTGCAATGATCATGGCTGCCGCGCTCGTCGTGATGCTTGGTGCGGAAGATGCGGAAGATGAAATAATTGCAATTGAAAGGCAAAGCGCCGAGAAGGAGACGGAACCTGCTACGGTAGCCCAGGGCGCTACCGAAGTCGTCGATGCACCCTCGTCGATCATGGTATCTTCAGTCTATATGGCGATCATCACTGCCGTGTCCGTTACGGCAACACATGTTTGGGCAGGATAAGGCAGGACAAGGGAGCTTTTGCTAAACTGGCTTGAACAGGAGTGAAATCATGGAAAAGGTCATTCGTTACTCATCCCAGCCCGCACGACACGACCGGCTCATCAAGCTGATGGTCAATACAGCTTTGTCGGCGGGGCCATCGTTTCTGTCCTATTATTCGTAGCCGCTGCGGTGCGTTAACCGCTGATCCACTGCCGGCTGTTCAGACGGCAGCCCTGGCCGGTAAGCATACCTCGTTCAATTCGACGTTGACGCCCTGCAAATGCAGGGCGTCGTCAATGTCAGCCTAGCCTTTGGGCGCTCAGCCGATCGGCAATGACGCAGCGTTTCAGCGCAGCGCCTTCAGCTTGCGCGCGATCTCCAGCGCGAAATAGGTCAGCACCCCATCCGCCCCGGCGCGCTTGAAGGCCATCATCGATTCCATCATGACCTTGTCGTGATCGAGCCAGCCATTCTGCGCCGCCGCCTTGAGCATCGCATACTCGCCGCTGACCTGGTAGGCAAACGTCGGCACCTTGAACTCGTCTTTTACGCGGCGCACGATGTCGAGATAGGGCATGCCCGGCTTGACCATCACCATGTCGGCGCCTTCGGCAAGGTCGAGCGCCACTTCGCGCAGCGCCTCGTCGCTGTTGGCCGGGTCCATCTGGTAGGTGTTCTTGTCGGCCTTGCCCAGGTTGGCGCTGGAGCCCACCGCGTCGCGGAACGGACCGTAGAAGGCCGAAGCGTACTTGGCCGAGTAGGCCATGATGCGGGCATGGATGTGGCCCTGCGCCTCGAAGGCGTTGCGGATGGCGCCGATGCGGCCGTCCATCATGTCCGACGGCGCCACGATGTCCACGCCGGCCTCGGCGTGGGTGAGCGCCTGCTTCACCAGCATCTCGATCGTCTTTTCGTTGACGATGTAGCCGTTCTCGTCCGGCAGGCCGTCCTGACCGTGGGTGGTGTAGGGATCGAGCGCGATGTCGCTGATGACGCCCAGCTCCGGGAAGTTCTTCTTCAGTTCGCGGATGACGCGCGGCACCAGGCCGTCCGGGTTGGTCGCCTCGATGCCGTCATAGGTCTTGACCGACTGGTCGACCAGCGGAAACAGGGCCATGGCCGGGATGCCCAGCTGCACGCACTCTTCGGCGACCTTCAGCAGCAGGTCGAGCGAGAGGCGCTCGACGCCCGGCATCGACGCCACCTGCTGGCGCTGGTTCTGTCCCTCGAGCACGAACACCGGGTAGATCAGGTCGGCCGGGGTGATGGTGTTTTCGCGCATCATGGCGCGCGAGAATGGGTCGCGCCGCATGCGGCGCGGGCGGGCCGCCGGATAGGCGGAAGGGATGATGGTCATCGTTCAGGTCCTTGCTAGATCAGGCGGCAGGATTATCGTCGTCCGCCGACGGCGCAGCACTTGCGTCCATGCCGGTGTCTTCCACGGGCGCTTCTTCGTCGCCACCGCTCAGCCCGGCCAGCTCCAGGATCTTGGCGTCCGCTTCCTCGATGCCGATGCGCTTGAGCGCCGAGAACAGCTGCACCGTGAACGGGAAGCCATTGCCTTCTTCATCGACATAGCTGTCGAGCACGGCGCGCGCCTCGCGCAGGGCATTGGTCGACTCGTTCCGGTTGAGCTTGTCGGCCTTGGTCAGGATGCAGTGGATCGGCTTGCCGGTCGGGGCGAACCATTCCAGCATTTGCACGTCGAGGTCGGTGAACGGACGGCGCGAATCCATGATCAGGATGAGCGCCGCCAGCTGGTCGCGGCGCTGGACGTAGTCGCCCAGCAGCTTCTGCCAGTGCAGCTTGGCGGTGCCCGAGACTTCGGCATAGCCATAGCCCGGCAGGTCGACCAGCAGCGCCTCGATCTCGTCGACCCGCACGGCATCCTTGCGGTGCTGGCCCACGTGGGCGCCGCCGATCGAGAAGTAATTGATGTGCTGGGTGCGGCCGGGCGTCTTGGAAGCGAAGGCAAGACCCTTCTGGTTGGTCAGGATATTGATCGCTGTGGATTTGCCGGCGTTCGAGCGCCCGGCGAAGGCGATTTCCGGCACCTGCGTGTCGGGCAAATCGCGCAGCTGGTTAACGGTCGTGAAAAACCGGGCTTGCCATAATCTGGACATTGGAGAGAGGGATTAAAGGCCACGAAATGGCGTTGGGGAAACAAAGCTATTGTACAATAAGGGGTTGATTGCTGCTCCGCCTACCGGCGGGCGGTCCAAGGCGCTGCACTGAACTTTCAATTCTGACCCTATAAGGTGCTAGTTATGAATCGGTTGACGTCCCCCTTGCTCAAAACACTGTTGGTTACATCGCTAACTGTCTTTGGGGGATTACCGGCGGCGATGGCGGCGTCCGCCGCAACCGCGCCAGCGGTCAAAGCCGATCCAGCCAAGGGTGGCGCCCTGTACGAAAGCGGCGACCCCGCACGCGGCCTGCCATCCTGCCTGTCGTGCCATGGCGCGGCCGGCAACTCGTCGATCGCCGTCAATCCCAAGCTGTCGGGGCAGTTCGCGACCTATACCCACAAGCAGCTGGTCGACTTCACGACCGCGCATCGGCAGCAGCCGATCATGACGACGTATGCCAAGATGCTGACGGAGCAGGAGAAGAAGGATATATCGGCCTGGCTCGCGACGCAGGTGCACAAGCCTGGCGCGGCAAAAAACAAGGAGACCGTGGAACTCGGTCGCAAGATCTATCGCGGCGGCATCGCCGAGAAGGGCGTGGCGGCCTGCGCCAGCTGTCATGGCGCCACCGCCAACGGCATCCCGGCGCAATACCCGCGCCTGGCCGGCCAGCACCAGGATTACACCACCGCCCAGCTCGAGGCGTTCAAGACCGGCGCCCGCGCCAACAGCCCGCAGATGACGGCGCTGTCGCAGCGGATGTCGCCGGAAGAAATGCGTGCGGTGGCCGACTATATCGCCGGCCTGCGCTAACAGTGGTTCTTTAGCGCTACGCACGGACAGGAGATGAACGGAAGAGGGCGGCAGCGTCGAGCTGGCGCCCTTTTTTCAGCCCGCGCGCAAGATGAAAGTTGTAGAGTATGAGTACCACCGGAATTGAACTGAATACCCGCCGCCGCTGGCTGGCCGAGGCGGTCGAGCTGATCTCGTCGATGCGTTTCGCGATCAGCCTGCTCACCATCATCTCGATCGCCTCCGTCATCGGCACCGTGCTCAAGCAAAACGAGCCGATGCCCAATTACGTGAACCAGTTCGGGCCGTTCTGGTTCGACGTCTTCGACAAGCTCGGCCTGTACAACGTCTATTCGAGCTGGTGGTTCCTGGTGATCCTGGTGGTGCTGATCGTCTCCACCGCCCTGTGCGTGGTGCGCAACACGCCCAAGATGCTGCGCGATATGCGCAGCTGGCGCGAGCATGTGCGGGTCGAGTCGTTGCGCAATTTCCACCACAAGGCCGACTGGCAGGCGCCGCTGTCGCGCAGCGGCCTGGCCGAGCAGAGCGCGCTGCGCCTGCGCCACGCCGGCTACGCGACCAGGATCGTCGAGAAAGACGGGGCGGTCCTGGTCTCGGCCAGGAAGGGCGCCGGCAACAAGTTCGGCTATATCTTCGCCCACACCTCGATCATCGTGATCCTGCTCGGCGGCATGCTGGATTCGGAACTTCCCGTGCGCGTTCAACAATGGCTCCTGGGCAAGACACCGTTCACCGGCAGCGGCGTGATCGCCGACATCCCGGCCCGGCACCGCCTGGGCACCAGCAACCCGAGCTTTCGCGGCAATACCGCCATTGCCGAGGGCCAGACCAGCCATACCGCGATCCTGAACCAGCCTTCCGGCGTGCTGGTGCAGGAATTGCCGTTCGGGATCGAGCTGAAGAAATTCCATATCGAGTTCTATTCGACCGGCATGCCCAAGCTGTTCGCCAGCGATGTCGTGGTGCACGACCTGGAAACCGGCCGCACCTTCGAATCGACGATCAAGGTCAACCACCCGCTGATCTACAAGGGCATCGCCGTCTACCAGTCGAGCTTTGACGATGGCGGCAGCAAGCTCAGGCTGACCGGCTTCCCCATGACGGGCGGCAGCGCGGCGAGCTTCCCGATCAATGGCGAGGTCAATGGCGCCACCGAACTGAAATTCGGCAAGGACACTTATTCGGTCGAGTGGTCGGGCTTCCGTCCCTTCAACGTCGAGAACATCGCCCAGGGCAACGACACGCGCGCGGTGAGCAAGAACACCTCGCTCAATGCGCAGCTGGCCGCCACCCTCGGCAAGGCTTCGGGCGCGGCGGCCGATCCGGACGCGAACAAGGACCTCAAGAATGTCGGCCCCAGCGTGCAGTACAAGTTGCGCGACCACACGGGCCAGGCGCGCGAGTACATGAACTACATGCAGCCGCTCACGCTGGAAGGATCCCAGGTCTACCTGGCCGGCGTGCGTTCGAACCCGTCCGAGAACTTCAGCTTCCTGCGCATTCCTTCCGACGAGCGCCATGGCGTGGGCGACTGGATGCGCCTGCGCGCCGCGCTGTCGGATCCGTCCGCGCGCCAGGAAGCCGCGCGCCGCTACGCCGCGCGCGCCATGGGCGCCGGGCAGGGCGGCAGCGCGCTGGCCGGCCAGTTGAAGGAATCGGCCGCGCGCACGCTCGACATCTTCGCCGGCGGCGACGGCCGCGGCGGCTTCGTCGGCGTCGCCCGTTTCCTCGACCAGATCCCGCAGGCCGAGCAGGAAAAGGCGGCCGGCATCTTCATGAAGATGCTCAACGGCGCCCTGTGGGAGCTGTGGCAGGTGGCGCGCGAAAGGAACGGCGACGCGGCGGCCGAGCCGACCGAGCAGAATGGCCGCTTCCTGCAACTGGCTACCAATGCGTTGTCGGACAGCTTCCTGTACGGCGCGCCGGTCTACCTGCAGCTGGACGATTTCACCGAAGTGAAGGCGTCGGTATTGCAGATGACGCGCTCGCCGGGCAAGAATGTGGTCTACTTCGGCTGCGTGCTGCTGACGCTCGGGGTGTTCGCGATGTTCTATATTCGCGAGCGGCGCGTCTGGATCTGGGTGCGCGACGTAGATGGTGGTGCCGAGGCCTTGATGGCGATGAGCACCCAGCGCAAGACGCTCGATTTCGAGCGCGAATTCGACGACCTGTCGGTCAAGCTGCCGCAACCGGCGTAAGCTGGCGCCGACCTGGAGAAAATGATGGAATTGTCCCAAACCAAAACTGGCGCTGCGGCGCGCTCGACCGACAAGTATCAGGAGAAGGCCGGCTATTTCCGGCGCCTGACCGCGGCCGACTGGCTGTACGGCATCGCGCTGCTGGCGGCGGCGCTGTATGCGCAGATTCAATATGGCCACTTCATGGACATCTATGAAGAGGTGATCCTGGTCTGTACCGCGCCGGTGTTCGCGGCGCTGGGCTGGTACTGGAAACCGATGCGCTGGCTGGTGCCGCTGGTCGGCGTGTTGTCGCTGGTCGCGATGTCGATGTATGACGGCAACCTGGCGGCCGCCGAGCAAAAATTCTTTTTGAAATACATGCTGTCGAGCGGCTCGGCCATCTTGTGGATGAGCGCGTTGTTCATGTTCTCGACCGTGTTCTACTGGGTCGGCCTGTTCAGCCGCGGCAAGTTCGGCGGCAGCGTCGGCGCCAACCTGTGCTGGGCCGCCGTCGTGCTCGGCTCGGTCGGCATGATGGTGCGCTGGTACGAAAGCTACCTGATCGGGCCGGACGTCGGCCACATCCCGGTGTCGAACCTGTACGAAGTGTTCATCCTGTTCGCGATCATTACCGCCCTGTTCCACCTGTACTACGAAGAACACTATGCCACCCGCCAGCTGGGCCCGTTCGTGATGCTGATCATCGGCGCCGCGGTCGCGTTCTTGCTGTGGTACACGGTGTCGCGCGACGCCGCCCAGATCCAGCCGCTCGTCCCGGCCCTGCAGAGCTGGTGGATGAAGATCCACGTGCCGGCCAACTTCATCGGCTACGGCACCTTCGCCCTGGCGGCGATGGTCGGCAGCGCCTATTTGTTGAAATCCCACGGCATCCTGGCCGACCGCCTGCCGCCGCTCGAGGTGCTGGACGACGTGATGTACAAGTCGATCTCGGTCGGCTTCGCCTTCTTCACCGTCGCCACCATCCTGGGCGCGCTGTGGGCGGCCGAGGCCTGGGGCGGCTACTGGTCGTGGGATCCGAAAGAAACCTGGGCCCTGATCGTCTGGCTCAACTACGCAGCCTGGCTGCACATGCGCCTGATGACCGGCCTGCGCGGCCGCGTGGCGGCCTGGTGGGCGCTGGTGGGCTTGCTGGTGACCACCTTCGCCTTCCTGGGCGTAAACATGTTCCTGTCGGGCCTGCACTCCTACGGCGAACTGTAAAGGCGCCGTACCCTTTAGAGATGACGCTTCAAGGAATGGCTGGCGCACTTCCATGGCGTGGCGTCGCGCTGGTCGTCCAACTACCTGGACTGGCATTGGGCGCTTGCTGGTGGGAGGGGCACATCCGTCGAGCAATTACTGCGTATCGCATTCGGGATCATCGACAGGTAACGATGACAGCGCCACTGTAAATAACGACCCTAACGCTGGCTTAAGGGAACTTGGTGTAATGTGAAGGCATCCATAGTTCGCGAGGCCAGTCATGCTTTTCCAACGTCATCCTAACGGGATCGACCTCCCGTTCCCGTCCGAGATCACGCCGCAGGCGGTGTACGAGGGGCGGCGCCAGTTCATCGCCCGCATGGCGGCCACGGCGGCAGTCGGCGGCGGCATGTGGGAGATGGCCAACCGCGAAGCGTTTGCGCAGGCCGCGGGCCAGAAGCTGGCGGCGCGTCCCAACGTGGCCTTGTCCACCGACGAGAAGCAGACGCCGTTCAAGGACGCCGCCGGCTACAACAATTTCTACGAATTCGGCCTCGACAAGGGCGACCCGGCCGACAACGCGCACACCCTGGTCACGCGGCCGTGGACCGTGCGCATCGAGGGCGAAGTCAAGAAGCCGCTCACGCTCGACATCGACGGCCTGCTCAAGCTGGCGCCGCTGGAGGAGCGCATCTACCGCCTGCGCTGCGTCGAAGGCTGGTCGATGGTCATCCCCTGGGTCGGCTATTCGCTGTCGAACCTGCTCAAGCAGGTCGAACCGACCGGCAACGCCAAGTTCGTCGAATTCACCACCCTGGCCGACCGCAAGCAGATGCCGGGCCTGAGAAGCGGCGTGCTCGACTGGCCCTACGTGGAAGGCTTGCGCATCGACGAGGCCATGCATCCGCTCACCCTGCTCACGATGGGCATGTACGGCCAGGTGCTGCCGAACCAGAACGGCGCCCCGGTGCGTCTCGTCGTGCCCTGGAAATACGGCTTCAAGTCGGCCAAGTCGATCGTGCGCATCCGCCTGGTGTCGCGCCAGCCGCGCACCGCCTGGAACGATTCGGCGCCGCGCGAATACGGCTTCTATTCGAACGTGAACCCGAACGTCGACCACCCGCGCTGGTCGCAGGCGAGCGAGCGCCGCATCGGCGAGACCGGCCTGTTCCAGCCGAAGAAGAAAACCCTGATGTTCAACGGCTACGACCAGGTCGCCTCGCTGTATACCGGCATGGACCTGAAGCGCTATTACTGATGGCGTTGCAGCTTTCTAACAAGCAGGTCGGATGGGTAAAAGGACTGGTCTTCGTCCTGTCCCTGCTGCCCTTCGCGCGCCTCGTGTGGGGCACGGCGACCGGCGCCTTCACCGATCCGCTGGCCGAGATCACCAAAGTCAGCGGCGAGTGGGCCTTGTACTTCCTGTGCATCACGCTGGCCGTCACGCCGCTGCGGCGCTTTTCCAGCTGGAACTGGCTGGTGAAACTGCGGCGCATGGTCGGGTTGTACACCTTCTTCTATGCGTTCGTGCACTTCCTCGCCTTCCTGTGGTTCGACCACTTCTTCGACGTGGCGGCGATGCTGGCCGACGTGGTGAAACGGCCGTTCATCCTGGTCGGCTTCATCGCCTTCGTGCTCCTGATCCCGCTGGCGGCGACGTCCACCAATGCGATGATCAGGCGCCTGGGGGGCAAGCGCTGGCAGTGGCTGCACCGGCTGATCTATGCGATCGGCCCGCTGGCGATCCTGCACTACTGGTGGATGAAAGAGGGCAAGAGCGACTTCGCGCAGCCGATCCTGTTCGGCGCCATCGTGGCCGTGCTGCTGGCGCTGCGGGTGTTCTGGCACGTCAGGCGCAAGCCCCAGCCGGCGCGCGCATGAAGTAACGAGGCCCGCATCGCGCGGGCCCCCGGTTTACCTGATTATCGCTTCCAGCGCGAATACTTCGGCCGGCGTCTCGCGGCGCCGCACCAGATGGGTGACTTCCCCGTCGACGATCACCTCGGCCGCGCGGCCGCGGGTATTGTAGTTCGACGCCATCGTCATGCCGTAGGCGCCGGCCGTCATGATCGCCAGCAGGTCGCCCTGCTCGAGCGCCAGCTCGCGCTCGCGCGCCAGCCAGTCGCCGGATTCGCACACCGGGCCGACGATGTCCCACAGCAGTTTTTCGCCATCGCGCGGGGCGACAGGCTGCACGCCCATCCAGGCCTGGTACAGGGTCGGCCGCATCAGGTCGTTCATCGCGGCGTCGACGATGCAGAAGTTCTTCTCGGCGCCCGGCTTCAGGAATTCCGTTTTCGTCAGCAGCACGCCGGCATTGGCCACGATCGAGCGGCCCGGCTCGAAGATCACCTTGATCGGCTGGCCGCCGTGCTTGGCGGCGCGCCAGGCGTCGATGCGCCCGAACAGGCGGCCGAGATAGTCGCCCACCGGCACCGGCGGCCCGTCGCCGGCCACGCCGTAGTCGACACCCAGGCCGCCGCCGATGTCCAGGTGGTGCAGGTGGATGCCCTCGGCGTGCAGGGTGTCGATCAGCTCGATCAGCTTGTCGAGCGCTTCGAGCAGCGGGGCATCGTCCAGCAATTGCGAGCCGATATGGCAGTCGATGCCGACCACGTCCAGGTTGGGCAGGCTGGCGGCGGTGCGGTAGGTGGCCAGCGCATCGTCGAAGGCCACGCCGAACTTGTTGGCCTTCAGGCCGGTCGCAATATACGGATGGGTCTTGGCGTCGACGTTCGGGTTCACGCGCAGCGAGACCGGCGCGCGCATGCCGAGCTTGCCGGCGACTTCGTCCAGTCGGTGCAGCTCGGGGATCGATTCGACGTTGAAGCACAGGATGCCTTTTTCGAGGGCCAGCTGCATCTCGTCGACGGTCTTGCCGACGCCCGAGAAGATGGTCTTGCCCGGATCGCCGCCGGCGGCGATCACGCGCAGCAGTTCGCCGCCCGAGACGATGTCGAAGCCCGCGCCCTGGCGCGCCAGCAGGTCGAGCACGGCCAGGTTCGAGTTGGCCTTCATCGCGTAGCAGACCAGGGCGTCGCGGCCCCGGCAGGCGTCGTGGTAGGCGTCGAAGTTCTCGAGCAGGGCGGCTTTCGAGTAGACGTAGGTCGGCGTGCCGAATTGCTCCGCGATGGCGGACAGCGACACGTTTTCGGCGTGCAGGACGCCGTCTTGGTGCGAAAAATAGGACATCAGCGGTGCGGGGCAGGGGTGGAGGTGTTGTTCGAAGGGACGGGCTGGGGCGGTTGTTCGACCGGTGCGGGCGCCGGCCGGTTGGGCGGCGTCGGCATGTACAGGTCGCCGGTCTGGCCGCAGCCCGACAGGGCGGCGGCAAGCAAAACGGCCGGGAGAAGCACGAGGGAGGACTTCACGATTAGAATCACGGTTTGATTAGCAGATTTTGGAGTGTAGCATGACCGAAACCGAATTTTTGGACCTTGCCGACCTGACCCTCAAGCAGATCGAGGAAGCCTTCGACCGCCTGAACGACGAGGACGTGATCGACGTCGAATGCAAGCGCAGCGGCAATGTGCTGGAGATCGAGTTCATCGACAACGGCTCCAAGATCATCGTCAACAGCCAGGCGCCGCTGCAAGAGATGTGGGTGGCGGCGCGCTCGGGCGGCTACCACTACAAGCGCGTGGATGACGAGTGGCGCAATACGCGCGACGAGAGCGAGTTCTTCGCGTCGCTGTCGAAGTACGCGAGCGAGCAGGGCGGGGCGCAGGTGTCATTGACCTGATACGTGGCTCCCACAACGACAAAGGCGGCCATCGGCCGCCTTTGTCGTTCCTGCACCACGCCGATCAGAACAACTCGTTCCTCACCGCATCACGCTCCTTCTGCTGTTCCGGCGCAGGCGGCGGCCCGACGTCCAGCGTCTCGACCCCGCTGCCGGGCGGCGTCTCGGCGTAGTAGTACTCCGAACCGTACTGCACCAGCCCGGCCGGCACCTCGCGTTCGACGTTCGGCTCGCCCTTGAGCGCCTTCTGCATGTAGCCGATCCAGATCGGCAGCGCCAGGCCGCCGCCGGTCTCGCGCGCGCCCAGGTTGCGCGGCTTGTCGTAGCCCATCCAGGCGATGCCCACCACCTTCGGCTGGTAGCCGGCGAACCAGGCGTCGATCGAATCGTTGGTGGTGCCGGTCTTGCCCGCCAGGTCGGTGCGCTTGAGCGCCATCGCCTTGGCCGCGGTGCCGTAGCGCACCACGTCCTTGAGCATGCTGTCCATCAGGAAGGCGTTGCGGGCGTCGATCACGCGATTCGCTTCGTCGCCGGCGCGCGCCGGGCGCGCCTCGGACAGCACCTTGCCGTCGCTGTCGGTGACCTTCGAGATCAGGTAGGGGCTGATGCGGTAGCCGCCATTGGCGAACACCGCGTAGGCGCCGGCCATCTGCAGCGGCGTGGTCGCGCCGGCGCCCAGCGCCAGCGTCAGGTAGGCGGGATTGCGTTCCGGTTCGAAGCCGAAGCGGGCCGCGTATTCCTGGCCGTAGCGCGCGCCGATCTTGTTCAGGATGCGGATCGAGATCATGTTCTTCGACGACGTCAGGCCGCGCCGCATGGTCATCGGCCCCTCGTACTTGTTGTCGTAGTTCTTCGGCTCCCAGGCCTGGCCGCCGGTCTGGCCGGCGTCGAAGCTGATCGGGGCGTCGTTGACGATCGTCGCCGGCGACAGGCCGCGCTCGAGCGAAGCCGAGTAGATGAAGGGCTTGAACGACGAACCCGGCTGGCGCCAGGCCTGGGTCACGTGGTTGAACTTGTTGCGGTTGAAGTCGAAGCCGCCGACCAGGGCGCGGATCGCGCCGTCGCCGGTATCGGCCGCGACGAAGGCCGATTCGACTTCCGGCATCTGCGTGATCAGCCATTTCGATTCGTCGTCCTGCATCACGCGGATCACCGCGCCGCGGCGCAGGCGGCGGTTCGGGGCCGCCTTGTCGGACAGCCAGGCGCGCGCGAAGGCCAGGCCCTGGCCGGAGATGGTGATCGTGTCGCCCGAGGCGATGGTCGCCTGGACCTGCGTGCTGGAGGCCTGCAGAACGACGGCGGCGATGATGTTGTCGCTGTCCGGATGCTCGGCCAGCTCGGCCTCGATCGCTTCATCCGCCTGGGACTTGTTGCCCGGGATCTCGATGAACGATTCCGGCCCGCGGTAGGGGCGGCGGCGCTCGTAGTCCATCACGCCGCGGCGCAGGGCCAGGTAGGCGGCGTCCTGGTCGGCCTTGGTGATGGTGGTGAACACGTTCAGGCCGCGGGTATAGGTGTCTTCCTTGAACTGTTCATACACCAGCTGGCGCGCCATCTCGGCCACGTATTCGGCGTGCACGCCGAAGGCGGTGCTGTCGGTCTTGATCTTGAGCGGCTCTTCCTTCGCCTGGGCGAACTGGGCGTCGTTGATGTAGCCGAGCTGGTGCATGCGCTGCAGGATGTACTGCTGGCGGGTCCTGGCGCGGGTCGGGTTGACCACCGGATTGTAGGCCGACGGCGCCTTCGGCAGGCCGGCCAGCATGGCCGCTTCGGCCACCGTGATGTCGCGCAGGTCCTTGCCAAAATAGATCTGGGCCGCCGACTGGAAGCCGAAGGCGCGCTGGCCCAGGTAGATCTGGTTCATGTACAGCTCGAGGATCTGGTCCTTGCTCAGGTTCTTCTCGATCTTCCAGGCCAGCAGGGCCTCGTAGGCCTTGCGCTTGAAGGTCTGCTCTGACGACAGGAAGAAATTGCGCGCAACCTGCTGGGTAATGGTCGAGGCGCCCTGGCGCGAGCCGCCGGTGGCGTTGCGGAAGGCGGCGCGCATGATGCCCAGGTAGTCGATGCCGCTGTGCTCGTAGAAACGGTCGTCCTCGATCGACAGCACGGCCTTTTTCATGACGTCCGGGATGTCCTTGAAGTGGACCAGCGTACGGCGCTCCTCGCCGAACTCGCCGATCAGGACGTTATCGGCTGTAAAGATACGCAGCGGCATCTTGGGCCGGTAGTCGGTGATCGTGTCCAGCGCCGGCAGGTTCGGGTAGGCCATCGCAAGGGCGAACACGACCACCAGCACGCCGATGGCGCCCAGGCCGAACAGGCCGGCAACGGCCATCAGGACCAGGCGTTTCGGGCTGAACTTCGAAGAGGAAGAGGGTGCTGCTTGTTTCTCTTTCATGCTGACTTTCGCTTTGTTGATCCGCCTCATTATAAGGCAGCGGTTTGGTGCCCGATACTGGCCGGAGCTTAACGGAACTCAAGGGCAATATTGACCTGGCAATGAAAACGCCCGAGTGTGGCGTGCGCGCCCCGGAATTGAATGTTCCAGTGCAGAAATTTCTTGTCCGTAGTCATCCTTTGTTGCTACGATCCGAGACGGTGCTCCACGTAAGTACCGGATTTTTAAAAGAAAGTTATAAGAGATAAATAGGTGTTTTATTTACGACAACACCTGATTCTGGCAAGCCTTCAGGCGCATTCTGTCCAAAAGACAGCCATGGGAGTGTATTGGTGATCAATCTGGGTTCCTTGTTTGGACAATCGAGTCCGCCGATGGTCGGGCTCGATATCAGCACGTCGGGCGTCCGCCTGGTCGAGCTGGCCGATGCCGGCAAGGGTATCGTGCGCCTGGAGCGCTACACCACCGAGGCATTGCCGCGCGGCGCCGTGGTGGACGGCAATATCGAGAACATGGACCAGGTGGCCGACGCCGTGCGCCGGGTCTGGAAGAAGAGCGGCACCCGCGCCCGCCACGTGGCGCTCGGCATGCCGCCCGCCGCCGTGATCACCAAGAAGATCATCCTGCCGGCCGGTTTGTCGGAAGACCAGCTCGAAGTGCAGGTCGAGTCCGAGGCCAGCCAGTATATCCCGTTCGCGCTCGATGAGGTCAGCCTCGACTTCGACGTGATCGGCCCGGCCGCCAACTCGGTCGACGACATGGAAGTCATGCTGGCCGCCGCGCGCCGCGAAAAAGTCGAGGACCGGGTCGCGATCGCCGAAGCCGCAGGCCTCACCGCCACCGTGATGGACATCGAATCGTATGCCGCGCGCAGCGCGCTCGAGCACGCGGCCCTGCCGAAGCAGGACCAGATCGTGGCCCTGTTCCAGATCGGCGCCCACGCCACCCACGTCTCGGTGCTGCTGGGCGGCGAGGCGGTCTACGAGCGCGAGCAGCCCTTCGGCGGCAACGCGCTGACGCAGGACATCGTGCGCGCCTACGGCATGGCGTTCGAAGAGGCGGAAACGCGCAAGAAGGCGGGCGACCTGCCCGAGAACTACCGCGCCGACATCCTCGCGCCCTTCCTCGAGAGCGCGGCGCTGGAAATCACGCGCGCCATCCAGTTCTTCTATACCTCCACCCCGTATACCCGGATCGACCAGCTGTACCTGGCCGGCGGCTGCGCGCTGCTGCCGGGGATCCTCGACATCGTGGCCGGCCGCACCCGCATCCCGACCCTGCTCGCGGCGCCGTTCGAGGGCATGCAGCTGGGCGCCGGCGTGCGCGAGCACCAGCTGCGCCTGGACGGCCCGGCCTACCTGGTCGCCTGCGGCCTGGCGCTGCGGAGGTTCGGCTGATGATCCGGATTAACCTGCTGCCCCACCGCGAGGCCAAGCGCAAGCAGAAGCAGGCCGCCTTCCTCGCCCTGCTGGCGCTGGGCGGCCTGGTCGGCGCGGCCATCGTGCTGCTGGTCGGCGCGTACAACGCGAGCCAGGTCTCGGTCCAGAACCAGCGCAACGAGGTGCTCAAGAAGGCCAGCGCGGAACTGGACAAGAAGATCGGCGAGATCACCAACCTGAAGGAAGAGATCGCCGCCCTGCAGGCGCGCCAGCAGGCGGTCGAGGACTTGCAGGGCGACCGCAACCAGCCGGTGCACCTGCTCGACGAGCTGGTGCGCCAGACACCGGATGGCGTGTCCCTCAAGTCGGTCAAGCAGAGCGGCCAGCGCGTGATCCTGGGCGGCAACGCCCAGTCGCAGGAAAGGGTGGCCGAACTGCTGCGCAACCTGTCCGGCCAGTCGCCGTGGCTGGAAAAGCCCGACCTGACCGAGGTCCGCGCCGCCACCCTGGGCCAGGGCAAGGCCGCGCGCCAGGTGGTCGAGTTCACGCTCGGCGTGTCGATCAAGCGCGCGCGCCAGAACGGCGAGGGCGAGCAGGCGGTGGAGGGCGAGCAGCCGGCCAAGGGCGGCTCCAAGGCCGGCGCAAGGACCGGCGCAAAGAGCGCGGCGGAGAAGCCATGAACATCGATATCAAAGAGCTGGGCGCCCGGCTGGCGGCGCAGTTCCAGGATTTGCAGGGCCGCCAGCCCGGCCAGTGGCCGCTGGCCCCGCGCCTGCTGTGCGCCGCCGGCGTGCTGCTGGCGGTCGTCGGCCTGGGGCATTACTTCTACTGGAGCGACCAGTTCGCGGCCCAGGAACAGGGCGCGCGCGAGGAAGTCAAGCTGCGCGAGGCATACAAGACCAAGATGGCGCAGGCGATCAACCTGGAAGCGCTCAAGGCGCAGAAGGCCCAGGTCGACCAGTACGTGGTGCGCCTGGAGAAGCAGTTGCCGAGCAAATCCGAGATGTATTCGCTGCTGTCGGACATCAACCAGTCGGGCGTGGGCCGCGGCCTGCGCTTCGAGCTGTTCAAGCCGGGCCAGGAAGTGGTGCGCGATTACTACGCCGAGCTGCCGATCGACATCAAGGTGAATGGCCGCTACCACGACATGGGCGCGTTCGCCGCCGACATGGCGAACCTGCCGCGCATCGTCACCCTGAACAACCTGGCCCTGCAGCTCGCCAAGGACGGCAGCCTGGGCATGCAGGCGGTGGCCAAGACCTTCCGCTACCTCGACCAGGAAGAACTGGCGGCCCAGCGCGCCGCGCGCGCGGCCGACAAGAAGAAGGGCAAGAAGGGCAAGGCGTCCGGCAAATCGTCAGGCAAGGGCGCGACCAAGGCCAAGACGGGGGGCAGGAAATGATGCGCACCCGATTGACCGCCCTGTTGCTGGCGTGCGGCCTGCTGTCGGCCTGCGGCGACGGCGGCGTGGGCGAGACCCGGGCCTGGATGAAGCAGGTCGAACGGCAGACCGTGCCGAAGGTCAAGCCGCTGCCCGAGCCGAAGACCTTCGAGCCCTTCGCCTACGATGCGCGCGAGGCGCTCGACCCCTTCGACCAGGCCAAGCTGCTGGGCGAGGCGGCGCGCGTGGCGCAGGCCGGCAATGCCAACCAGCCCGACCTGGATCGGCCGAAGGAATTGCTGGAGAACTTCCCGCTCGACACGATGCGAATGGTCGGCACGATCGAGAAGGGCGGCGTCAAGTATGCGCTGCTGCAGATCGAGCGCAACCTGCACCGGGTGCGCAGCGGGCAGAGGATAGGACAGAACTACGGGCGCATCACGCGAATCGGCGAGGGCGCCATCGAGATCAGGGAATCGGTGCAGGACGCGACCGGTGACTGGGTGGAGCGCATGGCCCACATCGAGCTCCAGCACCGCGCTGCAGCAAAATAAGGAGAGCAGTAAATGACCTTCAACGTCAAGATCCGCTTCGCCCCGCCGGCATGGCCGGCGCGCGCCGCGGCCGCACTCGTGGTGGCAGTCATGACCATCATGTGCGCAGGCGCCGTCCATGCCCAGGGCAATGCGATCGAGTCGATCACGGCCAACCAGCAGGGCAGCAACGTGGTGATCAACGTGGCCTTGCGCGACACGCCGACGCGTGCGCCGATCGGCTTCGCGATCACCAATCCGTCGCGCATCGCCCTGGACTTCGGCGCCACCGCCAATGCCACCGGCAAGACGGTGCACGAGATGAACCTGGGCGACGTGCGCAGCCTGAACGTGGTGCAGGCCGGCGAGCGCACCCGCCTGGTGCTGAACCTGGCGCGCACCCTGAACTACGCCACCGCGATCGACGGCAAGTCGGTGATCGTGACCGTGGAAGGCTCGGGCGGGGTGGCGCGCGCATTGGATGCCAGCGGCCTGCCTGTTGCCGGCGCCCCGGTGCCGGCGCCGGCGCCCATGGCCAGCGCCGCGCGGCCGCAGCTGCGCGACCTCGACTTCCGCCGCGGCGCCAACGGCGCCGGCCGGGTGGTGGTCGACCTGCCCGCCAACCAGGTGGCGGTCGACGTGCGCCAGACCGCGAGCGGCGTGATCGTCGACTTCCAGAATGCGCGCCTGCCGGAGTCGCTGCGCCGCCGCCTGGACGTGACCGACTTCGGCACCCCGGTCACCCGCGTCTCGACCCTGGCCCAGGGCGACAATGTGCGCATGACGGTCGAGGCCCAGGGCGACTGGGAGCAATCCGTGTTCCAGAGCGACACCCAGCTGGTGGTCGAGGTGCGCAAGGTCGAGCAGGACCCGAACCGCAACAGCAGCGGCTCGCGCGACAATCCGCAGGGCTACCGCGGCGAGAAGCTGTCGTTCGACTTCCAGGACGTCGAGGTGCGCGCCGCGCTGCAGGCGGTGGCCGACATCTCGGGCCTGAACATCATCGCCAGCGATTCGGTGACCGGCTCGCTGACCCTGCGCCTGAAGGACGTGCCGTGGGACCAGGCGCTGGACGTGATCCTGACCGCCAAGGGCCTGGACCAGCGCAAGAACGGCACCGTGGTCTGGATCGCGCCGAAAGAGGAATTGCTGACCAAGGAAAAGCTCGAACTCGAGCAGCGCGCCCAGATCGCCGAACTGGAGCCGCTGCGCTCCGAGATCTTCCAGCTCAACTACCAGAAGGCGGAATCGTTCCGCAACGTGTTCGGCCTGGACGCCGGCGGCGCCACCGCCGGCAGCGACGCGGGCGGGCGCAACCGCGTGCTGTCGCGGCGCGGCAGCGCGATCATCGATCCGCGCACCAACCAGCTGTTCGTGACCGACATCGCGTCCAAGATCGAGGACATCCGCAAACTGATCCAGAAGACCGACATCGCTTCGAAGCAGGTGCTGATCGAAGCGCGCCTGGTCGAGGCCAACGACGGCTTCTCGCGCAACCTCGGCGCCAAGCTGGGCTTCGCCGACATGCGCACCATGCGCGGCGGCGACTCGGGCTGGCAGGTCAGCGGCAACGAGCGCATCGCCATCGGCGGCAACCTGAACGGCGTGGGCCAGGTCACCGGCCAGGTCACGGGCGAGAACAGCTTCGCCAACACCACCATGGTCAACCTGCCGGCGGCCGGCATCGGCGGCATTCCCGCATCGTCGCTGGCATTCTCGCTGTTCTCGTCGGCCGCGAACCGCTTCCTGAACCTGGAACTGTCGGCGCTGGAAGCCGACGGCAAGGGCAAGATCATCTCGAGCCCGCGCGTCGTTACCGAGGACAAGCAGATCGCCGTGATCGAGCAGGGCGTCGAACTGCCCTACGAGCAGGCGACCAGCAGCGGCGCCACCTCGATCTCGTTCAAGAAGGCCAACCTGCGCCTGGAAGTGACGCCGCAGATCACCCCGGACGGCAACGTGGTGCTGGAAGTGGACGTGAACAAGGATTCGAAGGGCGAGGAGACCCGCGCCGGCTTCGCGATCAATACCCAGCACGTCAAGACCAAGGTGATGGTGGAAAACGGCGGCACGGTGGTGCTGGGCGGGATCTACCAGCAGACCGAGCGCAACAACGTGACCAAGGTGCCGCTGCTGGGCGACGTTCCGCTGCTGGGCTACCTGTTCAAGACCAGCGGCCGCGAGCACAACAAGACCGAACTGCTGGTCTTCATCACCCCCAAGATCGTGAACGAGAACGTGGCGGGCGCCCGCTGACAACATCGACAACAACAACCAATAACGACCAATAACGACAAATGAACAACCAGCACATCAAGCACGGCAGCCTGGCGCTGCTCCTGGCCGCGACCCTCTCCGCCTGCGGCGGCGGCGGCGGCAACCCCGGCACCCCGGTCGGCAGCGGCGGCAACGGCAACGGCAACGGCAACGGCGGCACGCCGGCCGTGCCGGCGGCGCCGACCGTCGGCGTCAGCCTGGTCAATGCCGGCGGCGGCGCCAGCACCTCGCTCTCCGGCGCCACGCCGCTGACGGTGCGCGCGCTGGTGCTCGATGCGAACAAGCAGCCGGTACCGAATGCGCTGGTCACCTTCGCCACCGACGCCGCGCTGGCCGTGTTCACGCCCGGCGCCGGCACCGCCCTGACCGACGCCAGCGGCACCGCCAGCATCACCATGCGCGTGGCCAGCCTGGCGGCGGGCGGCGCGGGCCGCGTCACCGCCAGCACCACCGTGGCCGGCGCCACCGTCGACGGCGCCGCCAACTACGCGGTCAACGCCACCGCGCTGACCTTCAGCGCGCTGCGCCTGGAGCCGGCCAGCATCAATGCCTACGATTCGAGCCGGGTCGCGGTCGACCTGCTCGCCAACGGCGCCAAGTACACCGGCCAGGTCAACGTCAACTTCAGCTCGGCCTGCGCCACCGCCGGCAAGGCCACCCTGGCGGCGGTCGTCGCCACCAACAACGGCACCGCCGAGACGGTCTACCGCGACCAGGGTTGCGGCAACACCGACGTCATCACCGTCACCGCCGACGGCGTCGCGACCCCGGCCTCGGGCTCGCTCGCGATCGCCCAGCCGGGCGCCGCCTCGGTGCAGTTCGTCGAAGCGCTGCCGACCGACAAGTCGATCGTGATCCGCGGCCAGGGCGGCATCAACCGCACCGAGACCGCGACCCTGCGCTTCCGCGTGTTCGACCTGTTCAACCGTCCGCTGGCCAACAAGCAGGTCAATTTCGCCGTCATGCCGCAGGGCCTGGTCAACCTGAACAAGGCGACCGACCGCACCGACGCCAACGGCGAGGTGATCACCACCGTCAATTCGGGCACCGTGCCGACCACCTTCCGCGTGCAGGCCGTGCTGCCCGGCACCGCCGCCGGCAACAACCCGGACATCTCGACCACCTCGGACACCATCGTCGTGACCACCGGCCTGCCGACCCAGCGCGCCTTCTCGCTGAGCGCGACCCAGGGCAATGTGGACGGCTGGCGCTACGACAGCGGCACCACCACCCCGGCCGCCACCGTCAACGTGCTGCTGGCCGACGCCTTCGGCAACCCGGTCCCGGACGGCACGCCGATCGTGTTCCAGACCAATATGGGCGCCATCGGCTCGTCGGACAAGGGCGGCTGCACCACGATCAACGGCGGCTGCTCGGTGCCGTTCCGCACCCAGGCCCCGCGCGTGGCGATCCCGAACACCCCGGCCACTCCGTGCAATACCGGCCCCGGCTCGAGCCCGGACACCACCCGCGCCGGCGTGGCCACGATCTGCGCCAGCACGACCGACGGCAGCAACACCCAGTTCGCCAAGACCACGATCACCTTCAGCGACGACATCGTGTCGCGGGTCTACCTGAACGGCTCGGCCACCCCGAGCCGCCTGGACCAGCCGATCAACCTGGGCAACGCCAGCGCCAATGCATCGAAGGTGTTCACGCTGCAGTTGACCGACGTGAACGGCAATCCGCTGCCGGCCGGCACCACGGTCGCGGTGAGCGGCGCGGTCAATGCCACCGGCGTCGAGGTCACCCCGGAAACCGTGCCGAGCATCTTCGCCGAGAGCGGCGCCGGTCCCCAGGGCTCGACCCACACCATCACCGTGGCCGCGACCGGCGACAAGCCGTGCACGGTTGCCAGCGTGGCCAACTTCAACGTGCGCGCCACCACGCCGCGCGGCCAGATCACGTCGATCCCGTTCGTGCTGAACTTCACCTGCCCATAAAATTCGCGGATCGACAGGCGGCCAGTCTATACTGGCCGTCTTTTCATTTGAGCGGGTTTGGTAGTGCCACATCCCAAGAACGACAATATCTTCCTTGTTGGCCTGATGGGGGCGGGGAAGACCACGATCGGTCGATTGCTTGCACGCAAGCTCAATCGCCGCTTCGTCGATTCCGACCATGAGATCGAGGCGCGCACCGGCGCCACGATCCCCTGGATCTTCGAGATCGAGGGCGAGGCCTGCTTCCGGCGGCGCGAAGCGGACGTGATCCGCGACCTGACCGGCCAGCAGGGCCTGGTGCTGGCCACCGGCGGCGGCGCCGTATTGAATCCCCACAGCCGCGCCCTGCTGGCCGAGCGCGGCACCGTGATCTACCTGCGCGCCTCGATCGGCAGCATCCTGCAGCGCACCGCCCACGACAAGAACCGTCCGCTGCTGCAGACGGCCGACCCGCGCGCGAAGCTCGAGGCGCTGTGGGCCGAGCGCGATCCGCTGTACCGCGAGATTGCGGACCTCGTCATCGACACCGGCCGTCCTAACGTACAATCGATGGTACAAACCATATTGGACCAGCTGGCGGCGCAGGAGAATGCCCGCGCGCGCCGGCATGCAAGGACATCGATGAACGAACAGGACCGCATCACCCTCAACGTCGAACTCGGCGAGCGCAGCTACCCGATCGCGATCGGCCCCGGCCTGCTGGACGACGCCGCGCTGCTGGCGCGCCACATCGGCGGCGGCAAGGTCGCCATCGTCACCAACACCACGGTGGCGCCGCTGTATCTGGCCAAGGTGGCGGGCCACCTGCGCGCGGCGGGCCGCGACGTGGTCGAGATCGTTCTGCCGGACGGCGAAGAGCACAAGAACTGGCAGTCGCTGAACCTGGTGTACGACGCGCTGCTGCAGCACAAGTGCGACCGCAAGACCACGCTGGTGGCGCTGGGCGGCGGCGTGATCGGCGACCTGACGGGCTTCGCCGCCTCGAGCTATATGCGCGGCGTGCCATTCGTGCAGATCCCGACCACCCTGCTGGCCCAGGTCGATTCCTCGGTGGGCGGCAAGACCGGCATCAACCACCCGCTGGGCAAGAACATGATCGGCGCGTTCTATCAACCGCGCGCCGTCATCGCCGACACCGCCACCCTGGACACCCTGCCGGCGCGCGAGCTGGCGGCCGGCCTGGCCGAGGTCATCAAGCATGGCGCCATCCTCGACGCCGCCTTCTTCGACTGGATCGAGGCTAACGTCGGCGCTTTGCTTGCGCGCGAACCGCAAGCGCTCGCCCATGCGATCGCGCGCTCGTGCGAGATCAAGGCCGACGTGGTGCGCAAGGACGAACGCGAGGGCGGCCTGCGCGCGGTACTCAATTTCGGCCATACCTTCGGCCACGCGATCGAGAACGGCCTGGGCTATGGCGAATGGCTGCATGGCGAGGCGGTGGGCTGCGGCATGGTGATGGCGGCCGATATGTCGGCGCGCCTGGGCCTGATCGAGCCCGCGGCCGTGGAGCGCGTGCGCGCCCTGGTGCGCGCCGCCGGCCTGCCGGCCGTGGCGCCCGACCTGGGCGAGGCGCGCTGGATCGAGCTGATGGAAGTCGACAAGAAGAACGAGGGCGGCGAAATCCGTTTCATTCTCCTGAAGCCGCTCGGCAGCCCGTCGATCACCACCGCGCCGCTGGACATCCTGCGCTCGACCCTGGCCGCCTGCAGCGGCTGACCGGATGACGACGATGGACTTCGACGCCGGCCTGGCGCCGTATGCGGCGCACTCGTCGCAGTCGCGCGGACGGCGCCACGGCGAGCCGGGGCCCGGTTCGCGCAGCGAATACCAGCGCGATCGCGACCGCATCATCCACTCGACCGCCTTCCGCCGGCTCGAATACAAAACCCAGGTCTTCCTCAACCACGAGGGCGACCTGTTCCGCACCCGCCTGACCCACAGCATCGAGGTGGCGCAGATCGGCCGCACCCTGGCGCGCAGCCTGCGCCTGAACGAAGACCTGGTCGAAGCCACCGCGCTGGCGCACGACCTGGGCCACACGCCCTTCGGCCACGTGGGCCAGGACGTGCTCAACGACTGCATGAAGGACTTCGGCGGCTTCGAGCACAACCTGCAAAGCCTGCGCGTGGTCGACCACCTCGAAGAGCACTATGGCGCCTTCGACGGCCTGAACCTCACGTTCGAGACGCGCGAGGGCATCCTCAAGCACTGCTCGCTGAGCAATGCGCGCCAGCTGGGCGAGCTGGGCCAGCGTTTCATCGACCGCAGCCAGCCCAGCCTGGAAGCGCAGCTGACCAACCTGGCCGACGAGATCGCGTACAACAACCACGATATCGACGACGGCATGCGCTCCGGCCTGCTCACCATGGCCCAGATGGAAGAGGTGGAGCTGTTCGCCCGCCTGCGCCGCCAGGTCGAGCAGCAATACCCGGGGCTGCAGGGGCGGCGCGCCCTGTACGAGACGATCCGCCTGATGATCACGGCGATGACGGCCGACCTGGTGGAAACGTCAGCGCGACTGATCGCCGAGGCAGACCCGAAAACCATCGACGACGTGCGCGCCGCACCGCCCCTGATCCGCTTCTCGGACACCATGCGCGCCGAGACCACGGCCCTCAAGCGTTTTTTATACGCCAACCTGTACCGCCATTTCCAGGTCAACCGCATGCGGGTCAAGGCGAGCCGCATCGTGCGCGAGCTGTTCCAGGCCTTCCTCGACGATCCGGTGCTGCTGCCGAACGACTACCAGGTCGAGGGCGACCCCATGAAGCAGGCGCGCAAGATTGCCGACTACATCGCGGGCATGACCGACCGCTACGCGATCCGCGAGCATCGGCGGATTTTCTCGCTCGATCACTTTTGATCTGGCGGCGATTTCAATCGTTCTTCATTTTCACGCAGCGTGAAAATATCAAAAAAATGAAAGCCGTCGCTAACCGAACAGGCTTGGCCTCGCCAGGTCCAGCAACAGCTTCTTGACCGGCGCCGGCAACGGCGCCTCGCCGATCGACGCCAGTTGCCACCAGACGTGACCGGGCGCCAGCCCCGCACGCGCCGCCAGGGTCACCGCGAACGGCGCGATGTGCAGCTTGTAGTGAGTAAAGACATGCACCAGCGGGCTCAATGGCCGCACTTCGTCGATCGTGCCGCATGGCGCGGCTGCGGCTGCGACATCCGCCGTACAGACCGGCGGTTCGTCCTCATCCATCGGCACGTGTCCGCCCACTTCCGGCAGCGACAGCAGGCCGCCCCAGATGCCGGTTTGCGGACGCTGTTCCAGCAGCACCTCGCCGCGGTCGATGACGACCAGCAGCGCGGTGCGTTTCTCGGGCGTCGCCTTCTTCGGTTTGCGCACCGGCAGTTCGGCCGTGCGGCCGGTGGCGAAGGCCACGCAGCGCGCTTGCAGCGGGCAGCGGCCACAGTCGGGCCGCGAGCGGGTGCACAGGGTCGCGCCCAGGTCCATCAGGCCCTGGGTATACGATTCGATGGCGCCCGGGTTGCCGGCCACCTCGGGCAGCAGGGCGTCGGCGCGCCGCCACAGCACATCCTCGACCGGCTTCAGGCCGGGATAGGCGTCGATCCCGAACACGCGCGCGAACACGCGCTTGACGTTGCCGTCCAGGATGGCGGCGCGTACGCCGCTGGAGAACGCCGCGATCGCCGCCGCCGTCGAGCGGCCGATGCCGGGCAGGTCGGCCAGCAGCGCCGGGTCGCTCGGGAACACGCCGTCGTAGTCCTGCACCACGCGGCGGGCAGCGGCATGCAGGTTGCGCGCGCGGGTGTAGTAACCGAGGCCGCTCCAGTGCGCCATCACGTCGTCGAGCGGCGCCTCGGCCAGCGCATGGACGGTCGGGAAGCGCGCCAGGAAGCGCGCGTAATAGCCCAGCACCGCGGCCACCTGCGTCTGCTGCAGCATGATCTCGGAGAGCCAGACGCGGTAGGCGTCCTGGGTGTTTTGCCAGGGCAGGGTGTGGCGGCCATGGCTGCGCTGCCAGTCGATCACGGCCTTCGAGAAGGTCGGATCGGCCAGCTGGTCGAACTCGGTGAGGCGTTTCATGCGTTATCTGTGCAGGCGCTAGGCCTCTAATGTGGTGGTGACGCCCGCCGCGATGGCGGCCAGGCGGATGCGCGTGGCCTCGAGCTCGGCCTGGCCGTGCTCGAAGGCGCCGATCTTCTGTTCCAGGCTGTCGCTGGCGTCGTGGATGCGCTGGACCGTGGCCTGGCGCTGGCGCAGGTTGTCGCGGTGCTGGCGGATCTGCGCTTCGAGCGGCGCGTTGACGACCTTCAGCCAGGCTTCGACGTCCGCGTTGGCGGCGCGGTAGACGCGCCGCACGCGCGAGGCGATCGAATCGAAGAAGCGTTCGAGCAGGGTCGCGCGGCTGGTCATCAATAGCGTCGCGGTGCCGAACTGGCGCACGAACAGCGCTTCGATGGCGCCGATCTCGTCGACGTGGCGCGCCAGCGACAAGGCTTGCGGCAACGCCAGCGCCAGGCCGTGCTCGGCCGCGAAACGGCGGTGCATGGCGTCCATCATGGCCTTGATTTCGTCGACCTTGGCGCATGCCGCTTCAAGTGCGGCGCGCGCGCCGGCGAAGTAGTCGCGCACCGGCGCGCGCATGCCGGTGGCGAAGCGGCTGGCCGCCATCGCGGCGCGCACGGCGTCCGTCCGGCCCTGCAGGCCGTCCATGCCGACCAGCGTGTACAGCTCGGTCGACAGGCGCGTGAACACGGCGCGCGTGCCCTGCAGCTTGAACAGGCCGGCGTCGAATTCCTTCTTCTCGGCCTCGACCCGGCGCACCATGTGGGCGATCATGCCCTGGTTCTTGCCGCGCAGGCTGCGCAGCTCCTGCAACTGCTCGACCAGCTCGCGCAGGCGCGCCGCCACCAGCATCTGCTGGCCGGCCGCCAGCAGCTCGAGGTCGGCGCGCAGCTGGCGCGCATTGATCGCGCGCCGCGCCGGGATCAGGCCATGGAACAAGGCCGATTCGAGCGCCCCCAGGCGGCTACGCTCGAACAAGGCCATGTCGCCGCCGATGCGGCCGACCAGCGCCTTGTGGGCCGAGACCGGGTAGACCTGGCCGGCGTCCAGCCCGAGCAGGCGCGCCACGTCGTGCTGCTGGCGCGCGATCTCGGCGTTGATGGTGCTCACGCTCGTGAGCTCGTCCCACATGGCGTCGATCTTGTTGAGCACCGCCAGCCGGCCCGGTCCGGCGCCGATATGGGTGCGCCAGACGTCGATGTCGCTGCGCGTCACGCCGGTATCGGCCGCCAGCACGAACAGCACCGCATGCGCGTTCGGGATCAGGTTCAGGGTCAGCTCGGGCTCGGTGCCGATCGCGTTCAGGCCCGGGGTGTCGAGGATCACCAGGCCCTGCTTGAGCAGCGGGTGTGGCAGGTTGATGATGGCGTGGCGCCAGCGCGGGATCTCGATCGCGCCGTCGGCGTCCACGCTGGCCGTAAGCTCGGGATCGTCCGGATCGAACAGGCCATAGCGCTCGGCCTCGGTCGTCGGCGCGTGGCGCGTCTGGCTGACCTGGCGCAGCGTCTCGTGCATGCCGGCCGGGTCGTCGAGGGTGAGCGGCAGCACGGTCCAGGCGCCGGGATCGTCGCGGTAGTCGCCCAGGGACAACTGGCCGGCGCGGGTCTCGATCGGCAGCAGGCGGATGCAGGGCGGCAGCCCGGCGTCCCACAGCAGCTCGGTCGGACACATGGTGGTGCGTCCGGCGCTGGACGGCAGGATGCGCTGGCCGTAGTCGGCGAAGAACAGGGCGTTGATCAGCTCGGTCTTGCCGCGCGAGAACTCGGCCACGAAGGCGACCGACAGCCGGTCGTCGCGCAGGCGCCCGAGGGCGCGCGCGAGCACCTGTTCGCCGGCGGCGTCGATCAATCCGGCGTCGCGCAGGGCATTCCCATAGCCCTCGAGGCTGGCGGCAACCCCGGCCCGCCATGCGCCATACTGTTGTAGATCCTGCATCGTTTCGGCCCGTTGGTATTCCTTAGCGCTGGCACTGCGCGCAGTAGAACGTCGAGCGCTGGCCCTGTTTGATCTGGCGGACCGGCGCCTCGCACTGGCGGCAGGGCACGCCAGCACGATCATAGACGAAATATGTCTGCTGGAAATATCCAGACTGCCCGTTTACGGCAATAAAGTCACGCAGGGTGCTGCCGCCCTGGACGATGGCCGCGGCCAGGATGTCGCGGATCGCCTCGGCCAGCCGGTCGTAGCGCGCGCGGCTGATGCGCGAGGCCGGCGTTTTCGGGCTGATCCCGGCCCGGAACAGGCTTTCGCAGGCGTAGATATTGCCTACGCCCACCACGATATCGCCGGCCAGCAGCACCTGCTTGATCGGCGCGCTGCGCCGCCGCGTCAGGCGGTGCAGCAGGGCGCCGTCGAAATGGTCGCCGAGCGGTTCCACGCCCAGGCCGCGCAGCAGGATGTGTTCGTCCAGGTCGCCATCCTCGTTGGCATGCCACAGCACGGCGCCGAAGCGGCGCGGATCGTGCAGGCGCAGCACTTGCACGCCGTCCGGGCCGTTGACGACCAGGTCGAAGTGGTCGTGCTTGCGCGGCTCGATGCCGGGAGGCAGCACGCGCAGGTGGCCGGACATGCCCAGGTGGACGATCAGCGTGCCGTGCTCGAAGTGGATCAGCAGGTATTTGCCGCGCCGGCCCGTCGACAGGATGCGGCGGCCCGCCAGCAGTGCATGCAAGCCGGGCGGGAAGGGCCAGCGCAGGCCGTCGCGGCGGCAGACGACCTGCTCGACCACGCGGTCTTCGATATGGGGCGCGACACCGCGCCGGGTGACTTCTACTTCTGGCAGTTCAGGCATGGGGGAGGCGAATCGTGTAAAGTCGGGTTGCCATCGCGGCTGGGCAGCGCGCCCCCGGTCGGCGGGCAGGATCGCATTCAGCGCATGCGCGGCGGGCGCCTGCGCATGAGCGTAGAATCAACTATCAACTCGGACTAGTGGACTTGCTTTGAAAAACGCTTTCGCCATTGTAACCCTCTCCGGGCTGCTTGCAGGCATGCTATCGGCATGTGCTGTGGCGCCACAACAGCAGTCGCTCGCCGCGGACGGCCAGGCCGCGGTCGGCCAGTCACCCGTACAGGAAGACGCCGGGCTGGACGAAGAGGCGCTGGCGGCCAAGCAACAGGCCGAGGAAGAAGCGCGCCTGCCCAAGGTCGAGCTCACGCCCTCCATGCTCGAGCAGCTGATGAAGGCCGAATTCGCTTTCCGCAACGGCGACTGGCAAGGGCCTTATCTGACCGTCTATAACCTCGCGCAGCGCACGCGCGACCCGCGCCTGGCGCGCCGCGCCGCCGAGATGGCGGTGGCCGCCAAGCAGGCCGACGACACGCTGGCGGCGGTGCGCCTGTGGTACCAGCTCGATCCGGAATCCGATGAGGCGACCCAGTACTTCGTCGGCATGGTGGTCACGTCCGACAAGATCGCCGAACTCGAGCCGATCTTCGAGCAGCGCCTGCGCGAAGCGACGCCGGCCCGGCGCGGCGCGCTGCTGTTCCAGGTCCAGCAATTGCTGGGCCGCGCCAAGGACAAGGACGCGGCGATCGCCATGCTCGAGCGCTTGACCGCGCCCTATGAAAACACGATGGAAGCGCGCATCGTGCACGCCCAGATCGCACTGGCGCGCGGCGACAAGGCGCTGGCCCGCAGCGAGGCCCAGGCCGCGCTGGCGGCCAAGCCCGACGCCGAGATCGCGCTCCTGATGCTGGCGCAGACGACCGAGGACGAGGCCCAGGTCGTGGCCATGATGCAAAAATTCCTCAAGAGCTATCCGAAGGCGGACGAAGTGCGCGCCGCCTACGCCCGGGTGCTGGTGAACCGCAAGGATTATCCGGGGGCGCGGCGCGAGTTCGAGCTGCTGGTCAAGTCCCAGCCGAATAACGTGGCCCACCTGTATGCGCTGGGCATCCTGGCCACGCAGATGAACGATGCGCCCGGCGCCGAGAAATATTTCACCCGCTTCGTCGAGGTGCTGGGACGTCATCCCGACGACGAACGCGATCCGTCGCGCGCGCTGCTGATCCTGTCGCAACTGGCCGAAGAGCGCGGCGACCTGGTCGGCGCCCTGCAATGGCTGGACAAGGTGCCCGAGGGCACCGACCCGCAAACCCGCTTCAACACCCAGCTGCGCCGCGCCCACGTGGTGGGCAAGGGCGGCGATATCGCCAGTGCGCGGCGCCTGTTGAACGAGGTCAAGACAGAAGATCCGGCGCAACAGGCCCAGCTGCTGGCGGCCGAGGCGCAATTGCTGCGCGATGCGAACCAGCTGCCCGAAGCCTATGCGGTGATGGAAGCGGCGACCCAGCGTTTCCCGAAGAATCCCGACCTGCTGTACGACTTTGCGCTGCTGGCCGAAAAAATGGGCAAGGTCGATGTGATGGAAGCGCAATTGCGTGAGGTGATGGCGCAGGCGCCCGACAACCACCATGCCTACAACGCCCTCGGCTACTCGCTGGCGGAGCGCAATGTGCGCCTGCAAGAGGCATACGGCCTGATCGCGAAGGCGCTCGACATGGCGCCGGACGATCCCTTCATCATGGACAGCATGGGCTGGATCCATTATCGGATGGGCAACCTGGCGGAGGCCGAAAAATTCCTGCGCCGCGCCTACGACTTGCGCAAGGACCCGGAGATCGCCGTCCACCTGGGCGAAGTGCTGTGGCACAAGGGCGACAAGTCGGCGGCCCAGAGGCTGTGGCGCGAGGCGCGCGCCAAGGACCCGCAGAACGATACGCTGCGCACCACGCTGGCGCGGTTGCGGCTTTCCCTGTGAAATAATCCGCCCTGGCGGCGGATGGTCTCGCACCATGCGCCGCGTCCGATCAATTCTCCCTGCTTCCTATGCCGCTGACACGACGTCTTACCCTGCTCGCCTGCGCCGCCATCCTGGCCGGTTGCGCCACCAGCCCCGCCAACCTGTCGACCGCCACGGTCGGCGACTACCGCGACACCATCGACCTGTCGGGCAAGCTGTCGGTCAATTATCAAAAGGATGGCAGGCAAGAATCGATCACCGGCAATTTCAACTGGGAGCAGCGTCCTGGCGCGATCGACGTCGCGCTGATCTCGCCGCTGGGGCAGACAGTGGCCACGATCAATGTCACGCCCAACTCGGCGACCCTGGTCCAGGGTGGCCAGGAGCCGCGCACCGCGAACGATATCGATAGCCTGACCCAGCAGGCGCTGGGCTGGCCGCTGCCGGTGTCCGGTCTGCGCGACTGGCTGCAAGGGTATGCGCTCGACGGGCAGGGGCAGCGCTTTCGCGCCTCGCCGGCGAACAATAGCGTCACCACCAAGGACGGCTGGCGCCTGCGCTTCGTCGAATGGCAGGATGCCGCTTCCGCCCAGCCGGTTCCGCGCCTGATCCAGGCCGAGCGCGCCGCCTCGGGCGACATCACGGACCTGGCGATCCGCATCGTCATCCTGCCGGCGGCCTGACCCATGCGTTCGCTGCACGATTGCCCGGCGCCGGCCAAGCTCAACCTGTTCCTGCACGTCACCGGCCGCCGCGCCGATGGCTATCACTTGCTGCAGAGCGTGTTCCAACTGATCGACCGCGCCGACCGGCTGCATTTCGACCTGCGCGACGATGCATCGATCCGCCGCACCAACGAGGTGCCGGGCGTCCCCGAGGACCAGGACCTGGTCATCCGCGCGCTGCGCCTGCTGCAGGCGGAATTTGCGCGCCGCCATGGCCGGCTGCCGCCGGGCATCTCGGTGGCGGTGGACAAGGTGTTGCCGATGGGCGGCGGGCTGGGCGGCGGCTCTTCGGACGCTGCGACGGCGCTGATGGCGGCCAATGTCTTGTGGCAAGCCGGCTTGCGCCGCGAAGAACTGATGGCGCTGGGCTTGCCGCTGGGCGCCGACATCCCGTTCTTCCTGTTCGGCGAGACCGCGTTCGCGGAAGGCGTGGGCGAAGCCTTGCAGGCGGTGCCGGGGCCCGATTGCTGGTATGTGGTGATCGAGCCGGGTGTCGCCGTACCGACGCCTGCAATTTTTTCTGCGCCGGATTTGACAAGAGATTCAAAGCCGGTCAGAATAGCGGACTTTTCCAGCCACACCGATTCGTGCAGCACGGTGGGTTTCGGAAAAAATGATTTGCAGGACGTGGCGATGCGCCTGTTCCCGCCGGTAGCAGAGGCGGTTGAATGGTTGAGGAGTTACGGCGATGCCAGGATGACTGGCTCAGGGGCGTGCGTGTTCTGCGCGTTCTCCAGCGAAGACGCTGCCGACCAGGTGTTGGCGCAAGTGCCGGGCAAGTGGACGGCATGGAAAGCGAAGTCGTTGAAGACACACCCGCTGAAGAAATCGCTCTTGCAAATCAGTAGGTTATAGAATAAAATTTTGCCTGTCGCAGCGATGAGCAGTAAGTTAAGCTCAATGCGAGCGACAAGCAGTAAAGGTCGTGTAGGGGAATCGCCAAGTTGGTTAAGGCACCGGATTTTGATTCCGGCATTCCAAGGTTCGAATCCTTGTTCCCCTGCCAAAGTTTTCTTGTCTGTCGATGCCATAGCGTCCAGCAAGAAGATCGCGATGCGGTGCCGAGCGCCACATCAGCATGCTAATCAGCCGGTTCATCCGGCTGATTGTTTTTCTACCGTACAAACGCTTTTTACCCTTTAGGACTCCCATGGCTTACGAAAACCTGATGGTTTTTACCGGCAATGCCAATCCGGCACTAGCAGAGGGGGTCGCAAAAAGCCTCGGCATTCCTCTCGGTAAAGCGGTCGTCTCGAAGTTCTCCGACGGCGAAGTCATGGTCGAGATCAACGAGAACGTGCGTGGCAAGGACGTCTTCGTCCTGCAATCGACCTGCGCCCCGACCAACGACAGCCTGATGGAAATCATGCTGATGGTCGACGCCCTCAAGCGCGCTTCGGCCGGCCGCATCACCGCCGCCATTCCTTACTTCGGCTATGCCCGCCAAGACCGCCGCCCGCGTTCGGCGCGTGTCGCGATCTCGGCCAAGGTCGTCGCGAACATGCTGGAAGAAGCCGGCGTCGAGCGCGTCCTGATCATGGACCTGCACGCCGACCAGATCCAGGGTTTCTTCGACATCCCGGTCGACAATATCTACGCATCGCCGATCCTGCTGGGCGACCTGCAGAAGCGCAACTACGACGACCTGCTGGTCGTGTCGCCTGACGTCGGCGGCGTGGTGCGCGCCCGCGCCCTGGCCAAGCGCCTGGGTTGCGACCTGGCGATCATCGACAAGCGCCGCCCGAAGGCGAACGTGTCGGAAGTGATGAACATCATCGGCGAAGTCGAAGGCCGCAACTGCGTGATCATGGATGACATGGTCGACACCGCAGGCACGCTGTGCAAGGCTGCCGAGGTGCTCAAGGAGCGCGGCGCCAAGAAGGTCGTTGCCTATTGCACGCACCCGGTCCTGTCCGGCCCGGCGATCGATCGCATCGCGAACTCGCCGCTGGACGAACTGGTCGTGACCGACACCATCCCGCTGAGTGCGGCCGGCGCCGCTTGCGGCAAGATCCGCCAGCTGACCTGCGCACCGCTGCTGGCCGAGACCTTCAAGCGGATCGTCAAGGGCGATTCGGTGATTTCGCTGTTCGTCGATTAAGTAATAGAGTCGCTGTTTTTCGCGGCGCGCCTGGCTGAAACAGCTGGCGCGCCGTTGTAGCATCCGGGATTGACCGTATTTCTTGAGCGCGCAGCACTGGCGCTCGTTCTTGACCGTCCCTGGTCGCGGGGATGGTCGCCACTGGGCAACCGGGTCGTGGATTGATTTCTGCGGCATTCGGGCCCGTTTATTTTTGGAGTTTCACATGAAAGTAGTCGCATTCAACCGCACTCAGCAGGGGACCGGAGCGAGCCGCCGCCTGCGCAACGCTGGCCAGACCCCAGGCATCATCTACGGTGGCGCCGAAGCCCCGGCACTGATCGCCCTGGACGGCAACGCGTTGTACCACGCGCTCAAGAAAGAAGCCTTCCACGGTTCCGTGCTGGACCTGGAAATCGACGGCAAGACCCAGCAAGTGCTGCTGCGTGACTTCCAGATGCACGCATACAAGCAACTGGTCCTGCACGCTGACTTCCAGCGCGTCGACACCTCGAAGCCGATCCACACCAAGGTCAGCCTGCACTTCGTGAACGCCGAGATCTCGCCAGCAGTCAAGCTGAGCGGCGCTATCGTGTCGCACGTGCTGAACGAAGTCGAAGTGTCGTGCCTGCCAGGCAAGCTGCCAGAGTTCATCGAAGTCGACCTGTCGAAGCTGGAAGCCGGCCAGTCGATCCACACCGGCGACCTGGTCCTGCCAGAAGGCGTGACCGCGCTGACCCACGGCCAGAACCTGACCATCGTCACCACCTCGATCCCACGCGGCGCAGCGACTGCTGAAACCGCTGCTGAGTAAGATCGGCTGAGCGCGCCGCTTCGGTGGCGCGTCGAATGAAAACCCGTCGTGGCTTGCCCGGCGGGTTTTTTGTTTTATTCGTTGCTACGGCTGTGGGCGAAGCCGTCCAGCCTGCATCCGCGATGACGATTCTTCCCGTTGAACGCCCTGGTGTACGCCAGCCTCCCTGTTTGAGCGATAATCGCTTTTTCTCCAAAGAACGCCACGCATGTCCATCCGCCTGATCGTCGGCCTCGGCAACCCCGGCCCCGAATACGAACAAACCCGCCACAACGCCGGCTTCTGGCTGGTCGACAACCTGGCCAACAGCCTGCCGGGCTGCCGCCTGCAGCGCGAATCGCGCTTCAATGCCCTGGTGGCCAAGACCTCGATTGCGGGCAACGACGTCTGGCTGCTCGAGCCGCAGACCTATATGAACCGTTCCGGCCAGTCGGTCGGCGCGCTGGCGCGCTTCTATAAAATCAACCCGGACGAGGTGCTGGTCGTGCACGACGAGCTCGACCTGATGCCCGGCGTCGCCAAGCTCAAGAAGGGCGGCTCATCGGGCGGCCACAATGGCCTGAAGGACATCACGTCCGCCCTCGGCACCCAGGAATACTGGCGCCTGCGCCTGGGTATCGGCCATCCGCGCAGCCTGGGCCTGCAGCAGGCGGTTGCCGACTTCGTGCTGCACCGCCCGCGCCGCGAAGAGCAGAGCCTGATCGAGGAATCGATCGACAAGAGCCTGCGCATCATTCCACTTGTTTGCGAAGGCAAGCTCGACGTGGCGACGATGCAGTTGCATACGGCCTGACCTCCCTCGCGGCCTTGCCGTGCAAGCAGGGCTGCGTACGCTTTTTTATCCTCCCCGGACCACGACCTGCGAACGCAGGTCGCGCAGCATGCGCTCGAGCGCCGGCCGCATGCGCCGGTAGTCGTCGGGCGAGCAGGTTGCCGCCGTGTGCCGGAACTTGAGCTGGCGCTTGACCGTCACCAGCGCGCCGCGCCGCTGGTAATGCGAGCGGTAGGCGAAATTGATGTCGTCCACCTTGACGGCGCGCGGCAGCGCCAGCACCTGTGCGCGCTTGGGCAGGTGGAAGCGTAGTTCATCCTCGGCATCGATCGCCGGACACACGAATTCCTGGCGTCGCTCGGCTTCCTGCGTGAACGCGAACACGGCGTCGCCCAATCCTCCCCAGAAGTTGTACGTGGTGGCCAGCCCGGTCAGCCCCGGCAGTTGCGTGAAGCCGCTGCTGGCGCCGCGGAACGACAGCGTGTAGTCGTCGGCCGCGCTCTCGGTATCGCCCGGCTCCAGCACGCCGCCGCCTTGCTGTCCGAGCCCTTGCAGCATGCGCTCGACGAAGCGGTCGCGCTCGGCCGGCGGCGTGGCGCGCACCACGCGCCGGTAGGGCTCGGCCTGGGCGCCGCTGCTGGTGCGGGTGACCTTGAAGCGGCTGCTGCCGTCGGGCTGGATGTCGAACCGGGTGAAGGTGCGGCTGCGCGCCTGCTGGAAGAAGGGGATCATCGCGAACTCGCCGGAACGCGCCAGCACCGCCGGCTTGCCGAGCAGCGCAGCCGGCAGGAAGCCGCCGGCCACCGATTCGGCGGTCGGGTCGAGATACAGCTGCAGCGAGGGGATGTAGACGATCGCGTGATTGAGCACGCCGAGCGTGGGCACATCGGGCAGGCGATAGGCATCGCCATTGTTGACCAGCGCCACGGTACTGTCGATGCCGGAGCTGGCCAGCAGCGCCTCGAGCAGGGTTGCGTGGTCCTTGCAGTCGCCATAGCGGTTCGCCAGCACGCTGGACGCCGCATGCGGCACCACGCCGCCAGGGCCGAGATAGACGCCGACGTAGCGCACGTTCTTGCGCACCCAGTCGGAGAGGGCGATCGCGCGGGTGCGGCGGTCGAGGGTGGCGCCCGTGATGCTGGCCGCCAGCGCCGCCACGCTGTCGTCGGGCAGCGCCTTGCCGGCGGCGCGCTCCTGGTAGGCGCGCGCAAACGCCGCGTAGTCGGCGAAGGTCGAGACCGCGAGCCGCTTGCCGTAGTCGAGATAGCTGACGGAATCGGCCTCCGGGCGCGCGTTGTCGCCGTCGACGTAGCGCCAGGCATGACGGCGCTTGCCGGGCGCGGCCGCCGGCGCGCCTGCGGCCGGGATCGGGTCGAACCCGTTGGCATCGGCGTGCAGGGGCATCGACGCCGGCATGTCGTAGATGAGGCGGAAATCGCGGTGGCGCTGGAAACGCGCCGCGGTCAGGTCTTCGAAGTGGCCCGGAAACAGCGGCGTGTGGCGCCGCACGACGTAGCGCACCGCGACCCTGTCGCCGGCCTCGACGTCGGGGAAGACGACGATCTTGAGGCGGGTGTCCTGGAACATCGGGGCATCGATCGAGGCGGCTTCTTGCTGGTCGCGGATCTGGTGCGGCTGCACCGCCAGGCGCCGGCCGTCGGCCTTCAGGGTATGCGCCTCGACCGAGACCACCTCGTCGAGCGACTGGTTGTAGCCGATGTAGAACTGGCCGTGCTCATGCAGCGCCGCGCGGTTGACGATGGTCTTGGCCTGCTCGACCGTGAGCGTGTAGCCGCCGCCGGGTTCGACCACGAAGTGCTGGACGTAGCGGTCCACGATCACCGAGCGGTCGGTGCCGTTGTCGGCGTCGAACGCACGGGCCATCGCCGGCAGCGGGCCCAGCAATGGCAGCAATGAACATGAAAGCAGGCACAGCATGACGACGAAGCGCAGGGGCATGGCAATCTCCGGACACGCGACCGGCCCATGTTACGCAGCAGTGCGGTGGCAGGATTGATCGGGCGCAAGCAGGTACTGGTTGCCATCACCCTGCGATATTCCTGCGATAATTTCGGCATGAAGGCGCTTACTTTCCATGCCGGGCCGCGGGCCATGGCGCAGATCGCGGAACATGGCCTGCGGGCCCAGGACGTCGCCATCGTGCCGGCCGCGGCGGGCGGCCCCAAGGGGCTGATCTTCCAGTCGCTGGATCAATGGATGTTCGGCGAGTGGTTTCCCTCCAGGCCGCGCGAACGCACCCTGGTCGGCGCCTCGATCGGCGCCTGGCGCATGGCCGCGGCCTGCCAGAAGGATCCGGTCAAGGCGTTCGCCCTGCTGGGCGAGCTGTATGCGGGGCAGCGCTACACGCGCCTGAAGCCGACGCCGCAGGACATCGACGACGTCGTGCAAGCCTTGCTGGGCGAGCTGGTGCGTGGGCATGAAGACGACATCGTCCAGCACGAGCATTACCGGCTGCACCTGTTGACCGTGCGCGGCCTGCGTTCGCTGGCCGCGCCCGCGCACCGCTACGCCGAGATGCGCGGCTTTTTGTCGGCGGCGCTGCACAATGCCGGCTCGCGCGCCTGGCTGGCGCGGTTGATGGAGCGGGTCGTGATCGGCGACGTGCGCAGCCGGGCGCCATGGCTGCGCGAGCGCTTCGACGGCTTCAATACGCATTTCTCGGCGCTCACGCGCGACAACCTGGCGCCGGGGCTGCTGGCTTCGGGCACGCTGCCCTTGATCATGAAGGCGGTGACCGGCATCGCCGAAGCGCCGGCGGGCAGCTACTGGGACGGCGGCATCATCGATTATCACCTGGCGCTGCCGTACTCCAGGGCGCAGGGCGAGCTGGTGCTGTACCCGCATTTCACCGAGCACATCGTGCCTGGCTGGCTCGACAAGGGCTTTCCGTGGCGGCGCGCGGCGCGCGGGGCCAATCGCGGCTGGCTCGACAACGTTTTACTGGTGGCGCCGTCCGAGGAATTCCTGCGCATGCTGCCACGCGGCAAATTGCCGGACCGGGCCGACTTCAAGTTTTATGGACTGGACCATGACGCGCGGATTCGCACCTGGAAGCGGGCGATCGGGGAAGGGGAGCGCTTGCGCGACGAGCTGGCCGAATTTGCGCTACGGCCAGACCTGTCCCGCGTCAAGCCGATCTAGCTTGTCATAGTGAAAACCCGACCGTTGCAACGGGTGCGCAGCGGGTGTGGGTAGCGCCGTTTTTTGCGGCAGTTTGCCCTGTCCGGGTTACAATGCAGGGTTTAGAGCGGTTGGTTGATCGCTCGCGTTTACCGAATCAGAAAGAGTTCCCATGACCCTCAAATGCGGCATCGTCGGCCTGCCCAACGTTGGCAAATCCACCCTGTTCAACGCACTGACCAAGGCCGGCATCCCGGCTGAAAACTACCCGTTCTGCACCATCGAGCCGAACGTGGGCGTGGTCGAAGTGCCGGATCCGCGCATCGATGCGTTATCAAGCATCGTCAAGCCGGAGCGCGTGGTCAAGGCGATCGTCGAATTCGTCGACATCGCGGGCCTGGTGGCCGGCGCGTCGAAGGGCGAGGGCCTGGGCAACCAGTTCCTGTCGCACATCCGCGAAACCGACGCCATCGTCAACGTGGTGCGCTGCTTCGAAGACCCGAACGTAATCCACGTGGCCGGCAAGGTCAGCCCGATCGACGACATCGAGGTCATCCAGACCGAGCTGGCGCTGGCCGACATGGGCACCGTCGAGAAAGCCATCCACCGTGAGCAGAAGAAAGCGCGCTCGGGCGACAAGGACGCGGCCAAGCTGGTCGCCCTGCTGGAACGCCTGATGCCGCACCTGAACGAAGGCCAGCCGGTGCGCACCATGGGCCTGGACAAGGAAGAGATGGCGATCATCTATCCGCTGCACCTGATCACCGCCAAGCCGGCGATGTTCGTGGCGAACGTGTCGGACACCGGATTCACCAATAATCCGCTGCTGGACCAGCTGACCGAGTTCGCCAACAAGCAGAATGCGCCGATCGTTGCCATCTGCGCTTCGATCGAGTCCGAAATCGCCGAGATGGACGATGCCGACAAGGCCGACTTCCTGGGCGATATGGGCATGGACGAACCGGGCCTGGATCGCCTGATCCGCGCCGCGTTCAAGCTGCTGGGCCTGCAGACCTACTTCACGGCCGGCGTGAAGGAAGTGCGTGCCTGGACCGTGCCGATCGGCGCGACGGCGCCGCAGGCGGCGGGGGTGATCCACACCGACTTCGAGCGTGGCTTCATTCGCGCGCAGACCATTTCGTATGACGATTTCCTGACCTACAAGGGGGAGTCGGGCGCCAAGGAAGCGGGCAAGATGCGCGCCGAGGGCAAGGAATACATCGTCAAGGATGGGGATGTGTTGAACTTCCTGTTCAACGTCTGATCTTCAAAAGGGGCTCCCACGGAGCCCTTTTTAACGCCGACAAGAATGTTGCCCTTGTCAGTGGCCTGGAAGGCAATATGGACAAAAGCACGATGCCAGTGTCCAGGATTGCTGCCATACTACCCGCCTCCCACCGTACGACCGCGACAGCATGGCCTCTCTCTCCGAACTCGTCCTCTACCCGATCAAGTCCTGCGCCGGCCTGTCCGTGCCCGAGGCAACGCTCGCCCTCGCCGGCCTGTCGGCGGGCGGCGTCCACGACCGCGAATGGATGATCGTGACCCGCGAAGGCGTGTTCCTGACCCAGCGCGAATACCCGCGCATGGCAACCATCACGCCGCGCATCGACGGAGATGAACTGGTGGTGGAGGCCCCGGCCATGCTGCCCATCCATCTGCCGCTCGCCCACGACGCCAACGCGCCCACGATCGAAGTCCTCATCTGGGACGACCACATCCTGGCCGCCGACTGCGGCGACAACGCCGCCGCCTGGTTCTCCGACGCCATCGGCGCTCCATGCCGCCTGGTGCGCTTCCGTCCCGACGTCGTGCGTCCGAAAATCAGCAAATGGACGGGCGGCCTGCCCGCCGCCGCCCGTTTCTCGGACGGCTACCCGATCCTGCTGATCGGCCAATCCTCGCTCGACGACCTGAACGCCAGGCTGACGAAAGCCGGTCGCGCGCAACTTCCCATGAACCGCTTCCGCCCCAACCTGGTCGTGGCAGGCATCGACGCCTTCGAGGAAGACTTCGTGGCCGCATTCACCGACCACGATATCAGCCTGCGCCCCGTCAAACCCTGCGCCCGCTGCCCCATCCCCTCGGTCGACCAGGCCACCGGCATCCCCGGCCCCGACCCCCTGGACATCCTGCAGGCATACCGCGCCAATCAACGCATGGACGGCGCCGTCACCCTGGGCATGAACGTCATCGTCGAGAACGGCGTCGGCCGCACCCTGCGCGTCGGCCAGCAATTCGACGTCGATCTCGCGTTCTAGGCCGGCAGTACGCCAGCCGCCTGCTCACTGCGGCGCCACAGTGTCGCAAATTCGCCCGTTCCCCCATACCGACAATCGCTTTTTCATATCCAAGCAAGAGTGGATGGCGTAATGTTACGGTTATTGCTGAAAGGAATGCTCCATGCACGAGCCGAGCGCGTCGACGCGAGAATTGATGGCGGAAAACGAGACCCTGCGCGCGCGCATGGCGTATCTGCTCGAGCAGGCCGAACGCAACCACGAAATCATGTGCCGCCACCAGGCCTTCGACCTGCAGATCGTGGGCGCCGGCAGCTTTCCCGAACTGGTCGGCACGATCTTCCGCACGCTGCCGGTGATCTCGGAACTCGACATCGTCACCCTGTCGCTGGTTGATCCCGATGCCGACATTTATACGGTCATGCACCGCCTGGGCGTCGACTTCGAACAGTTCCCCAACCTGATGTTCTGCGAACACGCGGTCGAACTGGGCTTCGACATGTCGCCCGAGGGCCGTCCGCGGCCGATCCTGGGCGCCTATGCGCCGGGCCAGCACTGCGCCATGTTCCCGCATCCGCCTGCCGGCCTGCAGAGCGTGGCCCTGGTGCCCCTGCTGCGCAACACGCGCCTGATCGGCAGCCTCAATCTGGGCAGTGCCGATCCGACCCGCTTCACCCCGAGCCTGGGCACCGATTTCGTCGAGCACATGGGCTCGATCATCGCGATCTGCCTCGAAAACGTGATCAGCAACGAAATGCTGAAGTACATCGGCCTCACCGACTCGCTCACCGGCGTCTACAACCGCCGTTACATGGACCGGCGCCTGCAGGAAGAGATCGCGCGCGCCCGGCGCCAGGGCTATCGCCTGTCGTGCATGTACATCGACATCGACCACTTCAAGCGGGTCAACGATACCGTCGGCCACCAGGGCGGCGACGAGGTGCTGCGCGAAGTGTGCGGCCGCATCAAGGCCGAGCTGCGCATGTCGGATGCGCTGGGGCGTTTCGGCGGCGAGGAATTCGTCGTGCTCCTGATCGACGCCGACCTCGACAGCGCGAGCATGGTTGCGCAGCGCATCCGCGCCAGCGTGGCGGCGGCCCCGGTGGAGCTGAGCACCGGCGAGCGGGTCGACGTGACGGTGTCGATCGGCGTCGCGGCGCTGTTCGCGCAGCTATCCGATTCCGCGCGCCACAACCCGATCGAAGGCGTGGCGCAAGAGCTCGTGGCGTCGGCCGATGCGGCGCTGTACCAGGCCAAGGCCGGCGGCCGCAACAGGGTCGTCACCTTCGCGTGATTGGGGCGGTCACAGCAACCGATCCTCGGCCCGGCTGACCGCCTCCCCATCCCCGCGCACCACCACCACATCCCCCGCGGCCAGCACCACGCCAGGCCCCGGTTCCACATCCTCGCCGCCGCGCCGCAACGCCGCCACCTCGGCCGCCACATCGCCCAGCCGCAGCTCCGCCACGCGCCGCCCGACCGCGCCGGCCTGCGCATGCAGCCGCACCGAATGCAGCCGCACCTGTCCCGGCTCGAGACTGTCCGCGCTGTCGCCGGCCCCGCGGAAGTAGCCGCGCAAGCTGGCATACCGGTCGTCGCGCGCCGCCTGCACCCGGTGCACGACGCGCCGCAGCGGCACGCCGAGCGTCACCAGTGCGTGCGAGGCCAGCATCAGGCTGCTCTCCAGCGCCTCCGGCACCACCTCGGTGGCGCCGGCCGCCTTCAGCACCTCGGTGTCGCGGTCGTCGTAGCTGCGCACGATCACCGGCAGCGCTGGCGCGAGCTCGTGCACCAGGTGCAGCACCTTCAGCGCGTGGCGCGTGTCGGCGAAGGTGATCACCAGCGCGCTGGCGCGGCTGATGCCGGCCGCCACCAGGCTTTCGCGCCGCGCCGCGTCGCCGTACGAGACGGTGGCGCCGGCCGATTGCGCCTCTTGCACCCGCTCCGGATCGAGGTCGAGCGCATGCCATGGCAGCGATTCTTCCTTCAGCAGGGCGGCCAGGCTCTGGCCGTTGCGCCCGAAGCCGGCGATGATCACGTGGTCCTGCGTCTTCATGGCGCGCGTCGCCAGCTGGGTCAGTTGCAGCGATTGCGTCATCCACTCGTTGGCCGCCAGCTTCAGCACGATCCGGTCCATATTGGCGATGATGAAGGGCGCGAGCAGCATCGACAGCACCATCGAGGCCAGCACCAGCTGCATCACGAACGGGTCCACCAGCTTCGAGCCGGAGGCGTGATTGAGCAGCACGAAGCTGAATTCGCCCGCCTGGGCCAGCGCCAGGCCGGTACGCATCGCCGTGCCGGATGGCGCCCCGAAGGCGCGCGCGAGCAGGGCGATCAGGCCGAACTTGAGCAGCACCGGCAGCGCGAGCAGGAGCAGCACCAGCCACCAGTGCTCGAGCACCATCCGCAAATCGAGCAGCATGCCGATCGTGATGAAGAACAGCCCCAACAGCACGTCGCGGAACGGCTTGATGTCTTCTTCCACCTGGTGTTTGTACGGCGTCTCCGAAATCAGCATGCCGGCCACGAAGGCGCCCAGGGCCAGCGACAGTCCGGCCTGCTCGGTGATCCAGGCCGCGCCCAGGGTCACCAGCAGCAGGTTGAGCATGAACAGCTCCTGCGAGCGGCGCTTGGCGACGATCGTGAACCAGCGCCCCATCAGCTTCTGGCCGAAGAACAGCAGCAGGGCCAGCACCAGCGCCGCCTTCAGCGCTTCCACCCCGAGCGTGATCGCCAGGTCTTCCGGATCGCGCGCCAGCGCCGGGATCATGATCAACAGCGGCACCACCGCCAGGTCCTGGAACAGCAGGATGCCGACGATGCGCCGTCCGTGTTCGCTCTCGAGCTCGAGCTTTTCGGTGAGCAGCTTGACCACGATCGCCGTCGACGACATCGCCAGCGCCCCGCCCAGCGCGAAGGCGGCCTGCCAGCCGAGCGGGATTCCGGGCAGCAGCCAGGCCACGAGCAGCCCGATCGCCATGGCGGCCGCGATCGTGGACACCACCTGGGCCAGGCCCAGCCCGAACACGATGCGCCGCATCGCGCGCAACTGCCCGAGCGAGAATTCGAGCCCGATCGAGAACATCAGGAACACGACCCCGAATTCGCCCAGCGCATGGGTGGTGGGACTGTCCTCGGCCAGCGCCAGGGCGTGGGGGCCGATCAGGACGCCGACGGCCAGGTAGCCGAGCATCGGCGGCAGTTGCAGACTGCGAAAAAGCACCACGCCCAGGACGGCGCAGCCCAACAGGAGGAGGGTGAGTTCAAGACCGGAATGCATTGGCAAAGCAGCTAGTTTTGTTCATTTTGTTGCACAAGTCGTGCGTGGTGCAGCATCGCTTGTTATCGTTTGTTACGACTGGCAAGTTTTTTGCTTTCCCAATTCGTTTATACTTCCAAAATGAGTGTAACCGATGAAAAAACAATGCTGAAAAGTTTTGACGAGACCCTGGCCCGGCGTGTGCTGGCCCTGGGTCGCGAAACCTTGTCGATCGAAGCCGACGCGATCCGCGCGCTGCACGCGCGCCTCGGCGACGACGACAGTTTCATCAACGCCGCGCGCCTCATTCTTGGATGCGACGGCCGCGTGGTCGTGTCCGGGATGGGCAAGTCGGGCCACATCGGCCGCAAGATCGCCGCCACCCTGGCGTCCACCGGCACCCCGGCCTTCTTCATGCACCCGGGCGAAGCCGCGCACGGCGACCTGGGCATGGTCACGAAGAGCGACGTGGTGATCGCCATTTCCAACTCGGGCGAATCGTCCGAGATCCTCGACATCCTGCCGGCCGTCAAGCGCCTGGGCGCGCGCGTGATCGCCATGACCGGAAAACCCGCCTCGCGCCTGGCCAAGCTGGCCGACGTCCACCTGAACATCGCGGTCGACAAGGAAGCCTGTCCGCTCAACCTGGCCCCCACCACCAGCACCACCGTGACCCTCGCCATGGGCGATGCGCTGGCCGTGGCGCTGCTCGACGCGCGGGGTTTCCGCGAGCAGGACTTCGCGCTGTCGCATCCGGGCGGCGCGCTGGGCCGGCGCCTCCTGACCCATGTGCGCGACGTGATGCGCAGCGGCGACGCGGTGCCGAGCGTGGCCCCCGAGACCTCGCTGGTCGAGGCGCTGCTCGAAGTGACCCGCAAGGGCCTCGGCATGACCGCCATCGTCGACGGCGAAGGCCGGCCGGTCGGCGTGTTCACCGACGGCGACTTGCGCCGCGTGATCGAGCGCATGCACGATTTTTCCAACGTCCAGATCCGCGACGTGATGCATCCAATGCCGCGCCGCGTGCGGCCGGACCAGCTCGCGGTCGACGCCGTCGCCGTGATGGAGGAATTCCGCATCAACCAGATGCTGGTGGTCGACGACGACGACCGCCTGGTCGGCGCGCTCCACATCCACGACCTGACCCGCGCCAAGGTGATCTGATGAGCGACACGTTTATTCCTGCTGCATCCCATCCCGATTCTCCGCCGCTGGCCCACATGGTCCGGGCCGCGCGCGTCAAGGTCATGATCTTCGACGTCGACGGCGTGCTCACCGACGGCAGCCTGACCTACGGTCCCGACGGCGAAGTCACCAAGACCTTCAACGTGCTCGACGGCCTGGGCATCCAGTTGCTGAACAAGACCGGCGTGCAGACCGCGATCATCAGCGCGCGCCTGTCGCCGATCGTCGTCAAGCGCGCGGCCGATCTGGGCATCTCGCACGTCCACCAGGGCATCCACGACAAGCGCATCGGCTTTGCCAGGCTGCTGGAGGCTACCGGCTTCACCGCCGAGCAGTGCGGCTACATCGGCGACGACGTGATCGACCTGCCGCTGTTCGCGCGCGTGGGGTTCGCCGTCGCCGTGCCGTCGGGCCATCCCGAGGTGCAGCACCGCGCGCACTACGTGACGAAGAATGCCGGCGGCCGCGGCGCCGTGCGCGAGGTGTGCGACCTCGTGATGCGCGCCCAGGGCACCTACGACCAGGCGCTTGCGCCGTATTTCGCCTGAGGCTTCGAACAATGGCTACCGTCGTCGTCAACAAGCGTACCGCGCACCGCTGGAATCTCCTGGCGATGATCGTGATCGGCACCTTCTTTGCCTTCGGCAGCTTCTGGCTGCTGCAGCTGATGCAGGCGTCCGACATCGACGCCCAGCTGGGCGGACCGCCGGACGAGCCCGACTACATCGTCGAGAATTTCTCCTTCGTGCGCATGACCGAGAACGGCCAGCCGAGCTACCTGGTGTCGGGCAAGCGCCTGGCGCATATCCCGAATGGCGACGTATCGCACGTCGACGAGCCGGTGATGCGCGGCGTCGAGCCGGGCCGCCCGCCGATGACGGTGCTCGCGAACACGGCGCGCATCCATCACGAAGAACACCGGGTCGAGCTGATCGGCGACGTCGACCTGCAGCGTCCCAAGACAGCGCAGAGCGAGGCGCTGCGCGTGCGCACCCAGGCGCTGACCGTGCTGCCCGACGAAGAAATCCTCAAGACCGACCTGCCGATCGACATGCAGCTCGGCGCGTCCAGCGTCAAGGGCGTCGGCATGGTCGCCAACAACGCGGCCATGCATCTGCACCTGTCCAGCCGCGGCCAGATCGTCTATCCGCCACGCCAGCGCTGAATCCTGAACACCAGCGCCGCGTGCCAACCCGAGACCCGCATCCAACCATGAAAAAACTATTTGCTGCCGTTTTCCTCTCCCTGCTGTCGCTGACGGCCGCCGCCGAGCGCGCCGATTCGCTCAAGGAGGCGGTCATCAACTTCGACTCGCTCGACATCGACGAGGTCACCGGCACCCGCATCCTGACCGGCAACGTGGTCCTGACCCGCGGCACCCTGGTGCTCAAGTCCGACCGCGCCCTGGTCAAGGAAAGCCCGGAAGGCTATATGAGCGTGACCCTCACCGCCGCCGGCGGCAAGGTCGCCACGTTCCGCCAGAAACGCGACGGCGGTCCCGACCTGTGGGTCGATGGCCAGGCCGAGCGCATCGAGTACGAAGAACGGTCGGAACTGGTGCGCCTGTATTCCAACGCCGTCGTGCGCGAGCTCGAAGGCGCGCGCATGACCAACCAGATCACCGGGCCCTTCATTTCCTACGACAACCGCAAGGAAGTCGCGACCGTGCGCAATGACGAAAGCGGCAAGAGCGTCGTCGGCGGCGGCCGCGGCACCCTGATCCTCGCGCCCAAGCGCGCCCCTGCGGGAGGCGCACAATGACGGCGGTCCCGATGGAGCTGGGCGATTGCAGCACCCTGGTCGTCAAGGGCCTGCAGAAGAGCTATGGCAAGCGCCTGGTCGTGCGCGACGTGTCGCTGCAGGTCGAGTGCGGCGAAGTGGTCGGCCTGCTGGGCCCCAACGGCGCCGGCAAGACGACCTCGTTCTACATGATCGTCGGCCTGGTGCCATCGGATGCCGGCTCGATCGACATCAACGGCACCGACATCACCAGCCTGCCGATCCACCGCCGCGCCGTGCTCGGCCTGTCCTACCTGCCGCAGGAGGCGTCGGTGTTCCGCAAGCTGACGGTCGAGGAAAACATCCGCGCCGTGCTCGAGCTGCAGAAGGACAACGGCAAGCCGCTGTCGAAGGACCAGATCAACGAACGGCTCGACACCCTGCTGGCCGACCTGCAGATCGAGAAGCTGCGCGAGAATCCGGCGCTGTCGCTGTCGGGCGGCGAGCGCCGCCGGGTCGAGATCGCGCGCGCGCTGGCCACCAATCCGCGCTTCGTGCTGCTCGACGAACCGTTCGCCGGCGTCGACCCGATCGCCGTGATCGAGATCCAGCGCATCGTGCGCTTCCTGAAGGAGCGCCGCATCGGCGTCCTGATCACCGACCACAATGTGCGCGAGACGCTCGGCATCTGCGACCGCGCCTACATCATCAACCAGGGCGCCGTGCTGGCATCGGGCCGCCCTGACGACATCATCGCCGACGAATCGGTGCGGCGCGTGTACCTGGGCGAACACTTCCGCATGTGAGCCGCCCAGATGAAACAGTCCCTGCAACTTCGCACCTCGCAGCACCTGGCGCTGACCCCGCAATTGCAGCAGTCGATCCGGCTGCTGCAACTGTCGACGCTCGAACTGCACCAGGAGATCGAGCAGATACTGGGCGATAACCCCTTGCTGGAACGGCTCGACGATCCGCTCGACCGCTCGGTGCGGCTGCTGGCCGATGGCGCCATCAACAACGCGCCGGCCAACGGCGAAGCGCCGCCCGCGCCCGGCCAGCAGGCCGAGGGCCAGGAAGCGCCGGCGCCGGCAGGCGAGGGCGACGGCTTCGATGGCGCGGCCGACGGCGACCGCGGCGACGCCGACTGGAGCGACGGCATGGCGCGCGCGCCAGGTGGCGGCGAGGACGAAGACGGCCGCCCGCAGCTGGAAGCCTGCGCCATCACCCTGCGCGAGCACCTGATGGAACAGGTGCGCGAAGCCACGCTGTCGGCGCGCGACCGCGCGCTGGCCGAGCTGGTGATCGACGCGCTCGACGACAACGGTTACCTCGAAGAACCGCTCGACGAGATCCATGCGAGGCTGCCGGAGGAACTCGAGATCGAGCTCGACGAGCTGCGCTGCGCGCTGGCGCTGGTGCAGAGCATGGACCCGGTGGGCGTCGGCGCGCGCAGCGCGGCCGAGTGCCTGGCGCTGCAGATCCGGCGCATGCCGGGCGTGCCGCTGGTCACGCGGCGCATGGCGCTGACCATCGTCGAGGGCTACCTGAGCTGGTTCGCCCAGCGCGAATACAGCAAGCTCAAAAAGGCGCTCGACTGCGACGACGAGGACCTGCGCGAGGTGCAGGCCGTGGTCCGCCAGTGCAATCCGCACCCGAGCGCTGCCTTCGCCTCGAACGTGTCCGACTACGTGGTGCCGGACGTGATCGTGCGCCGTTCCAAGGGCGACTGGGCCGTCACATTGAACCCGGACGTGATGCCGCGCCTGCGCGTCAACAGCCTGTACGCGAGCCTGCTCAAGCAGGGAAAGAGCGAGGCGCAGATGGGCGCGCAGCTGCAGGAAGCGAAGTGGCTCATCAAGAATATGCGCCAGCGTTTCGACACCATCCTCCGTGTGGCGGAGGCGATCGTCGAGCGCCAGCGCAACTTTTTCTCGCATGGCGCGGTTGCCATGCGGCCCCTTGTTTTACGCGAGATAGCTGATACACTAGGCCTACACGAGAGCACAATTTCTCGTGTCACAACGCAGAAATACATGCTGACCCCGCACGGCATGTTTGAGTTGAAGTATTTCTTCGGCAGCCACGTTGCCACCGAGGCGGGAGGCGAAGCATCCTCGACGGCAATCCGTGCGCTCATTGCACAATTGACAGGAGCAGAAGACCCTAGGAACCCTTTATCCGACAGCAAGATCGCGGAGATGCTCGGGGAACAAGGCATGGTCATTGCGCGCCGCACGGTTGCAAAATACCGGGAAGCCCTCAAGATACCCCCTGTAAGCCTTCGCAAGTCCTTGTAACTGCGCCGTCCACACCCCGTGCCTTGTCGCGTCGTTGTGGTCCACACGGTGCGATATTTTCAAAGGAGTGTGTATGAACCTCACAATCAGTGGCCACCATCTCGAAGTTACCCCCGCCATCCGTGAATACGTTCAGAATAAGCTCGAGCGCATCATTCGCCATTTCGACCAGGTGATCGACACCCACGTCTTCCTGGCCGTCGACAACCTCACTGAAAAAGAAAAAAGGCAGAAAGCAGAGATCAACGTCCAGGTGTCGGGCAAGACCCTGCACGTGGCAAGCGTCGCGCAAGACCTGTACGCCGCGATCGACACGCTGATGGATAAGCTGGACCGACAGATCCTCAAACACAAGCAGCAATTGAAAGACCATAGCCGTACCTCGATCAAGCGCCTGCCGGAAATCGGCGGCGAAGACGCCGCTGTCGCCTGATCAGGCGCAGGGCTCACACTAGCTAAGGGCGTCTAAGGGGACGCCCTTTTTGCATCCGCCGCCTTCCCGCGCCTTCGGTAGAATGCAGGTCTTTTCCATTACGGACCATGCCATGACCGACCACGTCCTGACCCGCATCGCCAACCGCACCGGCATCATCACCCTCGACCGCCCGAAGGCGCTCAATTCGCTGTCGCTCGGGATGGTGCGCGCCTTGACCGACATCCTCCTCGGCTGGCAGGACGATGGGCAGGTCGATGCGGTCGTGCTCACCAGCAGCAGCGAGAAGGCCTTGTGCGCGGGCGGCGACATCCGCTTCTTCCATGAAGTCGGGCACAGTGGGCCGACCGGCGGCAGCGCGCTGCTCGAGGATTTCTTCACCGAAGAATACGCGCTGAACCACCTGATCCATTTCTATCCCAAGCCCTATATCGCCATCATGGACGGCGTCGTGATGGGCGGCGGCATGGGCATCGCCCAGGGCGGCCCGGACTGCGGCCTGCGCATCGTCACCGAGCGCACCAGGATGGCCATGCCCGAGGTGAACATCGGCCTGTTCCCGGATGTCGGCGGCAGTCACTTCCTGTCGCATGCGCCGGGACAGCTCGGCAACTACCTGGGCCTGACCGGGCTGACGATCGATGCCGCCGATGCGCTGTACGTGGGACTGGCCGACGTGTTCGTACCGGGCGCCGAGCTGCCGGCCCTGAACGCATTGATCGAGACGACCGGCGGGGCCGCGCTGCCCGCCGCCATCCGCGCCTTCGCCGCGCCGTTCGCGCATGCGGCGGGCGAGAGCGAGCTGCAGGCCCGGCGCACGCTGGTCGATACCCACTTCGGCGCGGGCTCGGTCGCCGCCATCATGGCCTCGCTCGAACGCGACGAGACGCCGTTCGCCCAGCAAGCGCTGAAGGCGATGCGCCAGCGCTCGCCCCTGTTGATGTGCGTGACCCACGAGCTGCTGGCGCGCGGCGCAGCGCTGTCCGTGGCCGACTGCCTGCGCATGGAGCGCTCGCTGGTGCGCCGCAATTTCGAGCATGGCGAAGTGCTCGAGGGCATCCGCGCGCTCGTCATCGACAAGGACAATGCGCCGCAATGGAATCCGCCGGCGCTCGAACAGGTCACGCCCGCCATGGTGGCGCGCTTCTTCGAACCGGTGTGGCCCGCGCACGCGCATCCGCTCAGGCATCTCGCATGAGTGCTTGCATGCATATCCGTTTTTGCGTGACATCGTATCGACGAGGTGTGAACATCGGGTCTTCATGAATCGAAAGGAAGACCGATGCGCCTGCGTGCCCTCTTGATCTCGATGACCTTGTGCGGCGCCGCCGCCGCCGCCGCCCACGACTACCAGCCGGCCTTCGATCCCAGCCGGCTCAAGGGCCCCGCGGCGGGGCCCGCCAACGAGATCATGGTGCTCGGCTCGCCCCACCTGTCGCAGCTGCCCAAGACCTTCCGGGCGTCGAGCCTGTCCCTGCTCAACGAGCGGCTCGCGGCCTGGAAGCCGCAGGCGATCGCGGTCGAGGAGCGTTCCGGGCCGCAGTGCGACTTCATGCGCCGCTACGTGGAGCGTTACCGGGAGGCGATCGACAGCTATTGCTGGGACACCGCGCCGGCCAGGGCGGCGACCGGGCTCGACGTCCCGCAGGCCACCGCCGAAGCCGAAAAGCTGCTGGCCGCCTGGCCCGCGGCGCCATCAAGCGCCCAGCGGTGGCGCCTGGCGGCCGTATTCCTGGCCGGCGGGGAATCCACCTCGGCCATGGTCCAGTGGCTCCGCTTGCCCGCCGCGGAGCAGCGCGCCGGCGATGGCCTGGACGACGCCCTGGTCGCCCGGCTGCAAAAGCTGGAGGTCCGTCCCAATGAAAGCGTGATGATCGCGGCGCAGCTGGCGGCCCGCCTGGGACATGAGCGCGTGCATGCGATGGACGACCAGACCGCGGGCCGGCCCTACACCGACCGCAAGGCGGCGGGCGAGGCGATCATGAAGGCCTGGGACAACCCGGCCAACGCCAAACGCAAGAAAGAAGACGAGATCCTCGACCAGGGCGTGGGCAGCGCGGAGGGCCTGCTGGCGCTGTACCGCGCCTACAATGCGCCGGCCCATGTCGCGGCGACCTTCGAGATCGATTTCGGCGCCGCCATGAGCGAGCCGTCGCCGCAGCGCTTCGGCCGCCAATACGTGGGCTACTGGGAAACGCGCAACCTGCGCATGGCGGCGAACATCCGCGAGGTGGCGGGCGTGACGCCCGGCACGCGCCTGCTGGTCATCGTCGGGGCCTCGCACAAGGGCTACCTGGAAGCCTACCTGCACCAGATGCACGATGTGCGGTTGGTGGATACGGCGCAGGTGCTGCGGTAATTTATCGCTGGGGTGACTTCGTACGATGCAGGGTTGGCGCCATAGCCGCCAACCCTGCCTCAACAGCCAGGCTTCACGCCGCCGGATGCTTCGGCTGCTCCCGATGCCGCACGATCACGCGCTCGGTCTCGGCGAAGTGGGCCCCGAGATGCTCGGCCATGTACACCGAGCGGTGCTGGCCGCCGGTGCAGCCCACCGCCACCGTCAGGTAGCTGCGGTTGTCGGTCTTGAACGACGGCAGCCACTTGGCGACGAAATCGCGGATGTCGGCCAGCATCTCGGCGGCGCTCGGCTGGGCGTCGAGGAAGTCGATCACCGGCTGGTCCTTGCCGGTGAGCGGACGCAGGGCCAGGTCGTAATACGGGTTCGGGATCGCACGCACATCGAACACGAAGTCGGCGTCGAGCGGCACGCCGACCTTGAACGCGAACGACTCGAAGAACAGGGTCAGCGGCGCGTGGTCGACCTCGGCCAGCTCCTTGATCCAGGCCCGCAGCTTGTTGGCCGAGAGTTCCGAGGTGTCGATGACATGGCCCAGGTTCTCGATCGACGACAGGCGCTCGCGTTCTTCGGCGATGCATTCGATCAGGGTGCGGCGCGAGGCCGGATTCTCGCCCGGGCGCAGCTCGTGCGACAGCGGGTGGCTGCGCCGCGTCTCGGAAAAACGCGCGACCAGCGAATGGGTGCTCGAAGTCAGGAACATGACCTTGACCGCGTGACCTTCTTCGCGCAGGCGGCGCACGCTCACCGGCAGTTCGACCAGCGATTCGGCGCTGCGCGCGTCGACCGCGACCGCGATCTTGCCGGTGCCGGTTTCGTTGACGGTATTGACGAGGGCCGTCAGCAGGGCCGGCGGCAGGTTGTCGACGCAGTAGTAACCCGCGTCTTCAAGGACATTCAGGGCCACGGACTTGCCCGAGCCCGAGATGCCGGTGATGAGGACGATGTGCATGCGGCGATGATACCGCAACCGCGCGCCGGTGGCACACGGTCGGGCCGTCGATATCGGTTCCTCAGTTGTTCAATCTGCGCTCATGGCCTGGCGCTGGCGCTCCATGAATTCCTGCAGCGTGTCGATGCCGCGCAGTTGCAGGATCGTGTTGCGCACCGCGGCCTCGAGCAGCACCGCGATGTTGCGGCCGGCCGCCACCGGAATCACGACCTTGCGGATCGGCAGGCCCAGCACGTCCTCGGTCGGGAAATGGAAGGGCAGGCGTTCGACTTCTTCGTCGAGCGCGCCGCGCTTGACCAGGTGGACGATCAGCTTCAGGCGCATCTTGCGCCGCACCGCCGTCTCGCCGAAGATCGCCTTGATGTCCAGCAGGCCCAGGCCGCGCACCTCGAGCAGGTTCTGCAGCAGCGGCGGGCAGCGGCCCTCGATCATGTTCGGCGCGATGCGCGAGAATTCCACGGCGTCGTCGGCCACCAGGCCGTGCGAGCGCGAGATCAGTTCCAGGCCCAACTCGCTCTTGCCCAGGCCCGAGTCGCCCGTGATCAGCACGCCCACGCCCAGCACGTCCATGAACACGCCGTGCATGATCACGCGCTGGGCCAGCTTTTTCGATAAATACACGCGCAGGAAGTCGATCACCTGCGCCGCCGGCAGCGGGGTCGAGAACAGCGGGATGTTCTGCTCGTCGCAGATGGCCAGGATGTCGGGCGGGGTTTCCAGGCCTTGCGCGATGATCAGGGCCGGCGGGCCGCCGCCGATCAATTCGCCGACCACGTGGCTGCGCGAATTGGCCTTGAGGCGGTGGTAGTAGTCGAGTTCCTGGTGGCCGAACACCTGGATCCGGCCCGGGTGGATGAGGTTCAGGTGGCCGACCTGGTCGGCGGCCGAGGCGGCGTCGCCGGCGATCTGGCGTTCGCCGCCGGGAAAGCCCGCGAACCAGCCGAGTTGCAGGCTGTCGCGGTTGTCGTCGTACAGCCGTTGGATGGTCAGCGGAGACTGCAGCATGGGCATTGTCGTCGTCGCAAATAAAGGCGCGCGGCACGATTGCCGCGCGGTTTCACTGGACGGACAGTTTAACCCAGAGCCTGCAGGCTGGGTTGCCAGTTGATAATGCGGTCATGCACCGATTTTGGATCAGGGTCCAGCGCCAGGGCGGTGCGCACCGATTCGTCCGAGAACAGCTCGGCGATCTCGGACAGGATCTCGAGGTGCTGCTGGGTGACGTGGTCGGGGATCAACAGGAAGAACAGCAGGCTCACCGGCTGCCCGTCGGGCGACTCGAACGGAATCGGTTCCTTCAGGCGCACGAAGGCGGCCAGCGGGGATTTGAGGCTCTTGCTGCCCTTGATGCGGCCATGCGGGACGGCGACGCCGTGGCCCAGGCCCGTCGAGCCGAGGCGCTCGCGTGCGAACAGGTTGTCCGAGACGATCGAACGGGCGATGCCGCAGTTGTTCTCGAAGATCAGGCCGGCCTGCTCGAAAGCCCGCTTCTTGCTCGACACTTCGATGTCGAGCTGGACGTTCTCGAGCGAGAGGATTTTGCTTAGGTTCGTCATAACGTGGGTGCGATGCACGCGTGGAGTGCTTGCGAGCACGGGATTATAGGCCTGTTTGGGGCCCGAGACACTCGAATTCGCGACAGTTTGGCCTTCTTGCCGAACGGCCGCACGATACCCGTCGAAACGGGATAACCAGCTAGTTGATTTGCATCAACACAATTACGCAATTTCCTCAACGAATCAGCTATGGAGGCAAGCAATCGTATGCTGCTCTCCGGATTCGCCGACGATTGCTCACAGGCCTGCTTAAAAACCAGGCAGGATGCTCGGTATCGTATAGCAAAAGGTGATGCCATGCACCGCGCATGGCTGTCGCCTAAAACGCACAAGCGTGCGGGTTATATCCTGACAGAAAGTAGCTATTTACTGGCGCGCGCCACGCGGGTTGCCCGGCTTGGCGGTGCTGAAGTTCGCGCGCCAGGGGTTGATGTCGAGGCCGCCGCGCCGCGTGTAACGGGCATACACGGCCAGCTTGCTCGGCTGGCACTGGCGCAGCACGTCCATGAAGATTCGCTCGACACACTGTTCATGGAACTCGTTGTGCTCGCGGAAGCCGATCAGGTATTTCAACAGGCCTTCCTGCTCGATCTGCGGGCCGACGTAGCGGATCTGCACGGTGCCCCAGTCCGGCTGGCCGGTGACCAGGCAGTTGGACTTGAGCAGGTGCGACACCAGGGTCTCTTCGACCGGCGCTTCGTCGTGGTTGGCCTTGAGCAGCTGCGGGGCCGGCGAATAAGCGTCGACCTCGATGTCGAGCCGGTCCAGCAGCGTGCCTTCGAGCTCGCCCATCCCGAGCGCCCCGAATTGTTCCGGGTGGGTCAGGGTGACGTGGACCGGCGCGCCGAAGCCGTTCGACAGGTCGTCGCGCAGCAGGGCCAGCAGGGCGTCCGGACCCGCCAGGCGGGTCTGGTTGAACGAGTTCAGGTAGAGCTTGAACGATTTCGATTCGATGATGTTCGGCGAATCGGCGGGCGCCGTCACGGTCGCGATCGCGACCTGCGGCTTGCCGCGCATGTTCAGCCACGACAATTCATAGGCGTTCCAGATGTCGACCCCGAAGAAGGGCAGGGTGCCGGACAGGCCCAGCTCGTCGCGCTTTTGCTGGCGCGGGATCGGAAACAGCAGTTCCGGGGCGTACTGGCTCTGGTAGGCCGAAGATTTGCCGAGTGGCGATTGATCAGGGGTATTCATAGACCTGGGGCTCATGCCCCCAAAAACAGTTTATAGACGGGATTGCCGCTCTCGTCCCAGTAGCGATAACCGAGCGAGGCCAGGAATTGTCGGAACTCATCCATCTCGGCCTGCGGCACTTGCAGCCCGACCAGGATGCGGCCGACGTCGCCGCCCTGGTTGCGGTAGTGGAATAGCGAGATATTCCAGTTCGGCGCCATGCTGTCCAGGAAGCGCATGAGCGCGCCCGGGCGTTCCGGGAACTCGAAACGATACAGCAATTCGTCATGCGCAAGTGAACTTTTCCCGCCGACGAGGTGGCGGATGTGCAGCTTGGCCAGCTCGTCATAGGTGAGGTCGAGCGTCCTGTAGCCGTGTTCCTCGAAGGTGCGCGCCAGCAGGCCCGATTCGCTGCGGCTGCCCACCTGCACGCCGACGAAGACGTGGGCCTCGCTTTCATGGCTGATGCGGTAGTTGAATTCGGTCACGTTGCGCGGGCCGACCAGCGCGCAGAAGCGTCGGAAGCTCCCGCGCTGCTCGGGCACGGTGACGGCGAACACCGCTTCGCGCGACTCGCCCAGCTCGGCGCGCTCGGCCACGAAGCGCAGGCGGTCGAAGTTCATGTTGGCGCCGCAGGCCACCGCCACCAGCGTTTCATTCTTGACCGGCTCGCGATGCATCTGCGAGCGCTCGACATAGGCCTTGGCGCCGGCCACCGCCAGCGCGCCGGCCGGCTCGAGGATGCTGCGCGTATCCTGGAACACGTCCTGGATCGCGGCGCAGATGGCGTCGGTATCGACCAGGATGATCTCGTCCACCACCTGCTGGGCGACGCGGAAGGTTTCCTCGCCCACCAGGCGCACCGCGGTGCCGTCCGAGAACAGGCCGACGTCGGTGAGCGTGACGCGCTGGCCGGCCTTGAGGCTGCGCGCCATGGCGTCCGAGTCCAGCGTCTGCACCCCGATGATCTTGATGTCGGGACGGATCTGCTTGACATACGCGCCGATGCCCGCGATCAGGCCGCCGCCGCCGATGGCCACGAAGATCGCGTGGATCGGGCTCGACAGCTGGCGCAGGATTTCCATGCCGATCGTACCCTGGCCGGCGATCACGTCCGGATCGTCGAAGGGATGCACGAACGTCAGGCGCTGCTCCTTTTCCAGCAGCAGGGCGTGGTTGTAGGCGTCGGTGTACGAGTCGCCGTGCAGCACGACCTCGACGCTGGCGCCGCCGCGCGCCTTGACCGCGTCGATTTTTACTTGCGGGGTGGTGGTCGGCATCACGATCAGCGCGCGGCAGCCGAGGCGGCAGGCCGACAGCGCCACGCCCTGGGCGTGGTTGCCGGCCGAGGCGCAGATCACGCCGCGCTTGAGTTGCTCTGGCGTCAGGTTCGCCATCTTGTTGTAGGCGCCGCGCAGCTTGAAGCTGAACACGCTCTGCATGTCCTCGCGCTTGAAATAGATGCGGTTGCCCATGCGCTCCGATAGCGTTGGAGCAAGCTCGAGCGGCGTTTGTTCGGCGACGTCGTAGACGCGGGCGGTCAGGATTTTTCTGAGGTAGTCGGTAGTCATGGTCGGGTTGCAAAAGTCATGCCGGAAAGACCGGCGGGACGGACGACGGGAACTGTTCCGCTAGGGTGGGTGACCGTGGCGCAAAGGTCGATACGGCGCGCTGGATGGCAGGCTCGTCGTATCGTGTCGTGACGATAGTACCGGATCATTATAATGGACGCTTATTGCCACCACTAGGCCAATGCATGGCCGCCCACATGCCCGCATGATCGAATCCGCCGTCCAATGGCTGCTTGACTTCCTGGCCGCACCGACCGTCGGGCTGACCTCGATCTTCATCGTCAGCTTCGTCTCGGCCACCTTGCTGCCGTTGGGTTCCGAGCCGGCCGTGTTTGCGGTGATCAAGGCCAATCCCGACATGTTCTGGCCGGCGATCCTGGTCGGCACCCTCGGCAATACGCTGGGCGGCGCCTTCGATTACTTCCTGGGCTACCGCGCCAAGGTGGCGTTCGCCAAGGAGCGCCAGAGCCGCTGGTTCGGCTGGCTCAAGCGCTATGGCGCCAAGACCATGCTGCTGTCGTGGCTGCCGGGGATCGGCGACCCGCTGTGCACCCTGGCCGGCTGGCTGCACCTGCCGTTCTGGCCGAGCGTGCTGTACATGGCGATCGGCAAGTTCGCGCGCTACCTGACCATGACCCTGGCGCTGCTCTATATCCCGGACGGGTTCTGGACATCGCTGGGCGATATGCTGTCGCGCGTCTTCGGCTAGGACCGATCTGTCGGGAACGGGCAACAACGCCGGATGACATATGCCATCCGGGTCGCATGGCATGACGAATGATGCATTATCAGGCTTGCAAGCAAATTAAGTTTGGGTGCTCGAGCTAGTATAGACATTTTGTTTCGGCGGCGGGAATGGCGACCGGGGCATTAACCGAGCGTGGTGCAACGCAATAAGCTAGAATGAATGTCCTTCGGGCCTGTCCGATCGTCGACCAGAATTCATGAACGCCCCCGTACACATCCATACCCTGCTTGCCGACAACGCACCCGCGCGCCTGCGCGAGATCCCCTATAACTACACCTCGTTCTCGGACCGCGAAATCGTGATCCGCCTGCTCGGTGAGTCATCGTGGGAGTTGCTCGACAGCCTGCGCGGCGCGCGCCAGACCGGCCGCTCGGCGCGCATGCTGTACGAGGTGCTGGGCGATATCTGGGTCGTGCGCCGCAACCCGTATTTGCAGGACGATATGCTGGACAACCCGAAGCGCCGGGCCAAGCTGATCGAGGCGCTGCACCACCGCCTGGGCGAGATCGACAAGCGCCGCACCACGGTCGATGCACTCGACGCATCTGCTTCGGACAGCGATCCCGGCATGGTGGCCAACCGCAGCGCGGCAGTGGAACAGCTGCTGGCCGCCGCGCGCCGCGCGGTGGACGACTTCGGCCGCGAATTCGCCGAGACCTACGACCTGCGCAAGCGCGCCACCCGGGTGCTGGGCGCCTATACCGACAAGCGCAATATCCGCTTCGACGGCATGCACCGCACCTCGCACGTGACCGACGCCACCGACTGGCGCGTCGAGTATCCCTTCCTGGTCCTGCTGCCCGATAGCGAAGACGAGATGGCCGGCCTGGTCAAGGGCTGCATCGAGCTGGGGCTGACCATCATCCCGCGCGGCGGCGGCACCGGCTACACCGGGGGCGCGATTCCGCTCACGCCGATGTCGGCCGTGATCAATACCGAAAAACTGATCGGCATCGGCGAAGTCGAGATGACGCCGATGCCGGGCCTGGACCGCGACTACGCGACCATCCATACCTATGCCGGCGTCGTCACCCAGCGCGTGTCGCAGGCGGCCGAGAAGGCCGGCTTCGTGTTCGCGGTCGACCCGACCTCGGCCCACGCTTCCTGCGTGGGCGGCAATATCGCGATGAATGCGGGCGGCAAGAAGGCCGTGCTGTGGGGCACGGCGCTCGACAACCTGGCCTCGTGGCGCATGGTCGACCCGAATGGCGACTGGCTCGACGTCACCCGCATCAAGCACAACCTGGGCAAGATCCACGATGCCCCGACCGCCGAATTCCTGCTCGAATGGACGCATCCGTCGGTGAAGGGTGCCCCGAAAGGCACGCCGTTTCGCACCGAGACGCTCACCATCGAGGGCCGGCGCTTCCGCAAGGAAGGCCTGGGCAAGGACGTCACCGACAAATTCCTGGCCGGCCTGCCGGGCATCCAGAAAGAGGGCACCGACGGCCTCATCACGTCGGCGCGCTGGATCCTGCACAAGATGCCCAGGTTCACCCGCACCGTGGCGCTGGAATTCTTCGGCCAGGCGCGCGATGCGATCCCGTCGATCGTCGAGATCAAGGACTACCTGGACAGCCTGCCCAGGAACGGCGACCCGGCGTTTTCCACCTTGCGGCTGGCGGGCCTGGAACATTTGGACGAACGCTACCTGCGCGCGGTCGGCTACGCCACCAAGTCCAAGCGCGGCGTGCTGCCCAAGATGGCGCTGTTCGGCGACATCGTCGGCGACGACGAGAACGCGGTGGCGCTGGCCGCTTCCGAGGTGGTGCGGCTGGCCAATACCCGCGTGGGCGAGGGCTTCGTCGCCGTCAGCCCCGAGGCGCGCAAGAAGTTCTGGCTCGACCGCGCCCGCACCGCGGCCATCGCGCGCCACACCAACGCCTTCAAGATCAATGAAGACGTCGTGATTCCGCTGAACCGCATGGGCGAGTACACCGACGGCATCGAGCGCATCAACGTCGAGCTGTCGATCAAGAACAAGCTGCAGCTGGTGGACCAGCTGCGCGCGTACCTGGCCAGCGACCACCTGCCGCTGGCGAAGAGCGACGACGCCACCGGCGACGCGGTCGATCGCGACGAGATCATGGGCGACCGCCCGCTGCAGGCGCGCGCCCTGATCGCCCTGGTCGACAAGCGCTGGACTTTCATTCTGGCCAATCTCGATGCGCAGCTGGGCGAAGTGCGGGGCCAGCTCGAATCGCTCGGCCTCGACCACCTGCACGATGCGATGACGCAGCGCCTGGCGATCCAGCCCGATGCGCGCCTGTTCGACGTGGTGCAGGACCACACGGTGCGCGTATCGTGGAAGAACGAGCTGCGCGCGCCACTGCGCCAGATCTTCAACGGCGCCGCCTACGGGTGCATCCTCGACGAGGCGAGCGCGATCCACAAGCGCGTGCTGCGCTCGCGCGTGTTCGTCGCCCTGCACATGCATGCGGGCGACGGCAACGTCCACACCAACCTGCCGGTGAACTCGGACGACTACGCGATGCTGCAGGACGCGCACAAGGCGGTCGAGCGCATCATGCGCCTGGCGCGTTCGCTGGACGGCGTGATCTCGGGCGAACACGGCATCGGCATCACCAAGCTCGAATTCCTGCTCGATTCCGAGATCCAGGACTTCCGCGACTACAAGGTGCGCGTCGACCCGGAAGGCCGCTTCAACAAGGGCAAGCTGCTCAACCTCGAAGGCGCCCACGCCGACCTGCGCAACGCCTACACGCCGTCGTTCGGCCTGATGGGCCATGAATCGCTGATCATGCAGCAGAGCGATATCGGCGAGATCGCCAACAGCATCAAGGACTGCCTGCGCTGCGGCAAGTGCAAGCCCGTGTGCACGACCCACGTGCCGCAGGCGAACCTGCTGTATTCGCCGCGCGACAAGATCCTGGCCACGTCGGCCCTGATCGAAGCCTTCCTGTACGAGGAGCAAACGCGCCGCGGCGTGTCGCTGCGCCACTGGGAAGAATTCGAGGACGTGTCCGACCACTGCACCGTGTGCCACAAGTGCGTCACGCCCTGTCCGGTCAATATCGACTTCGGCGACGTGTCGATGAATATGCGTAACCTGCTGCGCAAGATGGACAAGCGCAGCTTCAAGCCGGCCAACCGCGCGGCCATGTTCTTCCTGAACGCGACCGACCCGACCACCATCAATGCCACGCGCAAGGCGATGGTCGACCTGGGATTCAAGGCCCAGCGCATGGGCAACCGCCTGCTGAAAGGCCTGTCCAGGCCGCAGACCGCCTCGCCGCCGCCCACCACGGGCAAGCCGCCCGTGCGCGAGCAGGTGATCCACTTCGTCAACAAGAAGATGCCGGGCAACCTGCCGAAGAAGACGGCGCGCGCGCTGCTCGACATCGAGGACGACAAGATCGTCCCGATCATCCGCAATCCCAGGAAAACCACGGCCGACACCGAAGCCGTGTTCTACTTCCCGGGCTGCGGTTCCGAGCGCCTGTTCTCGCAAGTGGGCTTGGCCACGCAGGCGATGCTGTGGGAAGTGGGCGTGCAGACCGTGCTGCCGCCGGGCTACCTGTGCTGCGGCTATCCGCAGCGCGGGGCAGGGCAGTACGACAAGGCCGACAAGATGATGACGGATAACCGCGTGCTGTTCCACCGCATGGCCAACACGCTGAACTACCTCGACATCAAGACCGTGCTGGTCTCGTGCGGCACCTGCTACGACCAGCTGGCGACCTATGAATTCGAGAAGATCTTCCCCGGCTGCCGCATCATGGACATCCATGAATACCTGCTGGAGAAGGGCATTAAACTCGAGGGCGTCAGCGGCACCCGCTACATGTACCACGACCCCTGCCACACGCCGATGAAGCTGCAGGACTCGATAAAGACGGTCAATGCGCTGGTCTCGACGCACGATAACGTGAAAATCGAGAAGAACGACCGCTGCTGCGGCGAGTCGGGCACCTTTGCCGTGACCCGCCCCGACATCGCGACCCAGGTGCGTTCGCGCAAGGAAGTCGAGATGGTCAAGGGCGCCGACAAGCTGCGCGCCGACGGCTTCAAGGGCGACGTCAAGATCCTGACCAGCTGCCCGTCCTGCCTGCAGGGCCTCTCGCGCTACAATGACGATTCGGGCACCACCGCCGACTACATCGTCGTCGAGATCGCGAAGCACCTGCTGGGCGAGAACTGGCTGCCCGAGTACGTGGCGCGCGCCAACAACGGCGGCATCGAAAGGGTACTGGTATGACGAAACAAGCCGGCTGCGAGCTGTGCGAGCTGTCCGCGCCGAGCGCATGGCGCGGCGACAAGTTCAGCGTGATCGTCGTCGACGACGCCAACTACCCCGGCTTTTGCCGCGTGATCTGGCACGACCACGTGCGCGAGATGAGCGACCTTTCCCGTGACGACCGCCTGCTGGTAAACGACGCCGTGTTCCTGGTCGAGGAGGCGGTGCGCGACGTGATGCAGCCGCTGAAGGTCAATGTGGCGAGTCTCGGCAATGTGGTGCCGCACCTGCACTGGCATATCATTCCGCGTTACGCGGACGACGCGCATTTCCCGGCGCCCGTGTGGGCGCAGGCGGTGCGCGAAACGCCATCGACTATCCTGGCCGCGCGCCGCGCGCTGGCCGGGCAACTGGGCGCCGCCATCGCGCGCCGTTTTAACTAGAGAACAGATTCATGCCTAACCCAACCGAACTGACCGTCCACCAGAAATCGCGCGTGCTCGACATCGCCTACGACGACGGCAGCGCTTACTCGATCCCCTTCGAGCTGATGCGCGTGTACTCGCCGTCGGCCGAAGTGAAAGGCCATGGCCCGGGCCAGGAAGTGCTGCAGGTCGGCAAGCGCGAAGTCGGCATCGCCGACGTCGAGCAGGTCGGCAACTATGCGATCAAGCCGACCTTCTCGGACGGCCACGACACCGGCATCTTCAGCTGGGACTACCTGTACGAGCTGGGCCGCAGCCAGGAGTCGCTGTGGAAGCAGTACCTGGCGCGCCTGCAGGCGGCCGGCTTCGACGAAGAGACCGGCCGCGCCCCGGGCACGATGCTGGCGGGCGCCGCGCCGGCCAAGTCGGGCGGCGGCGGCGGTTGCGGCTCGGGCGGTTGCGGCTGCAAATAAGCCGGGACACTCCCAAAACAAAAGAGCACATCCTCGGATGTGCTCTTTTTCTTTGCAAGCCCGCATCGCGCGGGCTAGTGCAGCATCAAGCCTGTGGCTGGATGTTTGCAGCCTGCTTGCCTTTTGGGCCGGCAGTGATGTCGAAGGTCACGCGCTGGTTTTCCTGCAGCGACTTGAAGCCGTTGGCGTTGATCGCCGAGAAGTGTGCGAACACGTCTTCGCCGCCGCCATCAGGGGTGATGAAGCCGAAACCTTTAGCGTCGTTGAACCATTTGACAATGCCAGTAGCCATGTTAATTCCCTCAAATATAAGTTGTTTTGCGTTTATGCCCTGCTTGCGTACCTCGGACAAAAACCAGGGCCACGCTCTACATTGCAAATCTGATTATAAGGACAAATTCTTAAAACGGAAGCAAGATTTTTCAATCGTGTTCGTATTTACCACACCTCATCCAGACCGCATGTTTTCACGCAGCCTTGAGATCGATCAGAACGTCATCGGCACGCGCAGCGTCAAGGTAACGTCGGGCGTGTCGCGGGTCACGCCGGCGCCCACGGCGATGTTCAGCGTACGCTTCGGGCTCAGGCGGTAGGAATAGCCCAGCAGCAGGGTGCCGAGCTGGGTGCGCACCGAGCCCGCCACCGGCTGGCCGTTCTGCTTCATGCGCGCGATGGTGCTGTGGTCGTAGCCCAGGCTCAGCGAGGCCTTGTCGTTGAGCGCCAGGCCCATGCCGAAGTTAAAGCCGAGCACATAACCCGGTTCCAGCTCGCCCAGCGGTTCGCGCACGCCGTTGCGCACCAGGCGCGTCACGTTGTCGCGCTTGAAGTTGTGCACATAGCTCAGGTTGCCGAAGAAGACGGCCGGGTCCGACGGATACAGCCAGGTCAACGTGCCTTGCAGCGAATGGAAGCCGGAACCGGTCGGCAGGTCCAGCGGCAGGCCGGTGCCGGTCACGTTCTCGCCGATGCAGCGCTGGTCGCAGTCGGTCACGACCTCGAACGGGTCGCGCCCGGTGCGGCTCTTGTAGCGCAGGCCGGCGATGTAGTAGCCCTTGTCGGCGCCGCCGTCGTTCAACTGGTAGCGGCCGGCCACCTCGATGTCGCCCAGGCCCTTGCCGGTGGTGTCGAACACGCGCTCGACCGCGGTGCCGGTGAACAGCTCGCGGCTGACGGTGGCGTCCGAGCGGTACACATACGGCACCTTGACCTCGACTTCCATCCGGTTGTTGATGCCGGTGCGGCCGGTGATCGCGGTGGTGAAGGTGTTACGCTTGATTTCGCGCACGTCGACCAGGCCGATCAGGATCGCGGGAATCACGGTGTAGCCGACCAGGGCCACGCGGTTGCTCGACGAGTAGCCGTACTGGACCGACGGCTCGAGCACATAGGTGCCGCGCTGGGTCAGCACGCCCGGCGTGTCGCCGATCGGCGCGACTTCGGGCGGGCGGTTCGGTTCCTGGCGACTGTTGTTCTGCGCCGTTTGCGGCTGTTGCTGCTGGGCCGGACGCTGGGCCTGCGCCTGGGCGGGCGCCGGCGGCTGGGCCGGGCCGGGCGCCGGCAGGGTCGGCTGGTTCGGACGCGGCTGCGGCGGCAGCGGGGCCGCCACGCCGCTCTCGGCCGGCGGCAGCACCGGCGGCTGGGCCACCGGCGCCTGGCCCGTCATCGACATGCCGGTGCCGCGCTGCTGCGACAGCAGCACGCCGTCGGCGAGCGCGGTCGGGACCGCGAACGGAGCGCCCGACAGCGGGGTGGTTTCATCCACGATGCGCTCGCGCGCCGCCAGCACCGGCGGCGCGACCGGCAGGCCGGGCGCGGCGGCTGGAGCCTGCATCTTCTGCAGCTGTTCGCGCTGTTCCTGGAGTTCGCGCACCAGGCGGTTCACCAGTGCTCGCTGTTCGGCCAGTTCATCCTTGAGTTGGGACAGTTCGGTCTTGTGGTCCTGCATGCCTGGCTCGGCGGCAGGTTGTTGGGCGAGCACGGGCGGCGCCAGGAGGGCGGCCGCCAGGCCGGCGGCGCCGAGCCGCGCGACGTGTGGATACATCCAGATCTCCAATTTATATTAGCAATAATGCAATACTACAATGTTCCTGGGGAACGTACTACTGCGTCACGAATCGTGCTGTGGAAATTCAGGTCTTTTAGCAGGGACATGCTATTGACGGCCGACGTAATGGTCGTCACCGAGCTGATGGCCTGGTTATCGAGGGTGTTCTGTACCAGGGTCGCGCCATTCGGCAGGTTGAGGTCGGCTGCCGCGAAGTTGTTGCCGCCGATCTGGATCATGCGCGCCGCGCCCAGCGCCTCCTGCGTCAGGCGGGCCTGGTCGGCGGTCATCGCGGCCAGGTCGGGAATGGCGATATTGGTGCGCGACAGGATCTCGCCATTGACCGACACCACGCGCTCGATGCCGAGCGCCACCGACAGGCCGCCGGCGATCTCGAAGCCGCCGCGGGCGCCGTCCAGTGTCTCGGCCCCGACCGGGGTGCCGAAACCGGCGATGCCGTTCGCGCCGGCATCGGCCGCCTGCACGGCGGGCGTCGTGCCGACGGCTGCGGAGAAGGCGGCCAGCAGGGCGCCGCGTCGGATCGTCGATTTGAAGTTGGGCCAGCGCATATCACATCCTTTGGTCAAAAGTCGCCAGGGCCGAATTTCGGCAGCGAAGCACTGAGCTGGTCCTGGTGCATGCCGGTGCCGAGCGGCGCGCGCGGGGCGCCGCGCCAGTCCTCGGGCGTGTTGAAGGCGATGCCTTCCTTGTGGCTATGGATCACAAACAGGATCTTGTTGCGCCAGATTTCCTGGAACCGCTCCATGCTCACGACGCGGTTGCCGGTGGACGGGTCGCCGATCAGGATGCGGCCATCCTCGGCGCCCTTCACCACCACGAAGTGGTTGAAACCGCGGTCGGTGATCAGCACGATGGCCGGCAGTTTTTCGGCGATCAGCTTTTCGATCGGCAGCTTGAAGCCGTCCGCGCGGAACCCGCGCGTGGCCAGGAAGCGCTGCATGTCGAGCAGCGAAAAGCCTTCCTTGTGAATCTTGGCCTTGTCGCCCGTGTTGTACATCTGCTGGAACACTTCCGGTTCCGGCACCGGGGTGTCGTAGTGGTGTGACAGCAGGGTGGACACGGCGGCGGCGCCGCAACTGTAGTCGTACTGCTGGCGCGTGGTGCGCTTGAACTTGATGTCCTTGAGGCTGGTGACCGGCACGTTGACGCGCCCGACCACCGCCAGTTCGAGTGCTGGCGCCGGAGCCGGCGCCAGCAGCGTGCCGCACAGGGCGGCGAGGAAGATGCCGTGCTTCATTCTCTTCCCGTGCTCATTGCAACTGCAGGTTGATGACGGTCGCGTTCTGGATCAGGACGTTCGCGCCGGAGTTCTGGATCACGACAGGCAAGCCCGAGGAGTTCGCGAACGAACCGTTGTCGATGACGTTGAATCCCGTGGTCACGTTGGTGGCCGTGTTGTTGCCGACCGTGCCGCCGAGCGTCGCTTCGGTCGTCACGATGTCGGCGCCGCCACGCAGGCCGCCCAGTTCCTCGGCGTCGGTCGTCTTGCCCCAGCCCTTGGTGAAGTCGTCGTCCCGGCTCGGTGCGACGTCCACCTTCGACAGGAAGCCCACCACCACCGGCAGCTTTGCCGGTTCCGCGGCCTGGGCCGCCGGCAGCGCCATGCAGGCCGCCAGCAGGAGAGCGCTAATCTGGAAATTGCGTTTCATGATGCCTCGCTCGTAAAGCCGCCACGCGGCGGGGATGCCGCGTGGCGAAAACGGTGCGGCTGGGCGCATGGGCCGCCTGTCGCACCGCCGGTTGGCCGCTTGCTTACTGCTTATTGGCCGCCGCTTGGGGTGCCGCTGCCGCCGACGTTCATGTTCGACTGAACGTTGACGCTTTGCTGGATCAGCGAGGAGAAGCCGTTGTTCTGGCTGATGATCGAGATGCCAGCTGCCGACTGAGCGATATTGCTCATCGAGTTCGACATGTCGAAGTTGCCTGCCGACACGTTGTTGGTGCCGCCGTTGCCGCCGGTGCCAGCGCCGCCGAAGCCGCCGGTGCCTGCGCCAGCCATCATTTCGCCGGTCGAGCCGCCAGCACCGCCGTTGGTGGTGCCGCCCGCGCCGCCTGCGCCGCCGGCGCCCGAGGTCGCGTCGCCCGAGGTGGCCGAACCGCCGGTAGCCGAGCCGCCGGTGGCCGCGCCGCCGGCGCCGCCGGTGCCGGTCGATGCGGTCGACTCGGCGCCCGAACCGCCCATGCCGCCCGCGCCTGCGGTGCCGCCCTGGCCAGCGCCGCCTGCGCCGCCCATGCCTTCGGCGCCGTTACCGCCGGTGCCGGCCGTGCCAGCCGCGCCCGAGCCGCCTGCACCTGCGGTGCCTGCCGCGCCTGCGCCGCCGGTGCCGGCCAGCGAAGCGCCCGCGCCCGCGGTGCCGCCGGTGGCCGCGCCGCCTGCTGCGCCAGCGCCCGAAGTGTTGGTGCCAGCCGCGCCCGAACCGCCTGCGCCGCCGGTTGCGCCGGCGCCGCCGGTGCCGGCCATCGAGTCACCTGCGGTGCCCGAGCTGGCGCCGCTGGTTGGGCTGCCTGCGGTCGAGGTGCCGCCGGTGTTGCCGGCTGCACCGCTGGCGCCGCCTGCGGTTTCCGAACCTGGGGTGCCGCCGGCGCCCGAGGAAGCCATGGCGTCGCCGATCGATGCGCCGCCACCGCTGGCGCCGTTCGATGCAGTCAGGCTCGAGCCGGTCGAGGAGCCGCCCATGCCGCCGGCGCCGCCCATGCCGCCGGCTGCGCCTGCGCCGCCGTTCGATTCGCCTGCACCGCCCGCGCCGCCGGCGCCGGTGCTGATCGCACCGTTCGCGCCGCCGTTGCCGCCAGCCAGCGAGCCGGTCGCGCCGCCGGCGCCGCCGGTTGCCATGCCGCCTGCCGCGCCGTTGCCGCCGTTGGCCGCGCCGCCTGCTGCACCTGCGCCGCCCATGCCTGCGCCGCCTGCCGCGCCGTTGCCGCCGGCAGCGTAGCCGCCAGCTGCGCCCGATGCGCCCGCGCCGCCGACCGAGTCAGCTGCGCCCGATGCGCCGCCGGCGCCGCCGGATGCGTTGCCGACGGTCGAAGCGCCGGTCGATGCGGTGCCGGCAGCTGCGTAGCCGCCTGCGCCGCCAGCCGCGCCAGCCGCGCCGTTGCCGGTGCCGCCGGCTGCGCCGGTGGCCGAGTTCGAGCCGCCGTTGCCGACGCCGCCTGCCGCGCCCCAGCCGCCTGCGCCGTTGGCGCCGCCGGTGTTCGAGGCGTTGTTGCCGATGTTGCTGATGCTGTTGCCCGACACGGTGCCGGTCATCGAGCTGACGGCGTTGGCGGTCGAGGTGTTGAACGAGTTGGCGACCGACGAGTTGGCGCTGCCACCGTTGTTGGCCGCAGCGGCGCCGGCGGCTGCCGCGCGCGCGTCACCCGAGCTGTTGTTCTGGCCCGAGCTGTCGCGGCTGCTGTCGTTGGTGGTCGTGGTGGTGGTGGTGATCGTGTCGTTGCTGTCGATCGTCTCGGTCGAGGTGTTGGTGCGCGTGTCGGTCGCGGTGTTGGTGGTCGACGCGGTGCGGTTGTCCGAGTTGTCCACCTGGTTGTTGTTGTTGGTCGTGTTGGTGCTGTTGTTGTTTTGCTGGCTGTTGTTGTTCTGCTGGCTGTTGTTGTTGGCCTGGCTGTTGTTGGTATTGGTCGACGTGTTGTTGCTGTTCGCCTGGCTGTTGTCGGTGCTGGTGCTGGTGTTGGTGCTGCTGTTGTTGGCCTGGCTGTTGTCGTTGGCCTGGCTGTTGTTGGTGTTGGTCGTGGTGTTCGTGTTGGTATTCGTTGCAGTGTTGTTGCTGTCGTTCATGCTGCTGTTGGTATTCGTCGACGTCGCAGTGTTATTGCTGTCGTTCATGCTGTTGTTGGTATTCGTGGTCGTTGCGGTGTTGCCGTTGTTGCGCGAGTCAGTGACAGTGCTGTTATCGGTGGTGATCGTCGAAGTCTGGGTGTTGCCGCCGCGGACGTCGTTGACGGAATTTTCTTGTGCGTGGGCCATGCTGAATGCCAGGGCGATCGCGGTTGCCAGGATAGTGCGCTTCATTATTGCTCCCCTAATGTCACTGAGTTGAGTTCCCGGGGTCCCATGACTCCCGGTCCAATCGTCTATTAGCAGGAGCCATGCCAGCTGAATGCCGCGATTTTAAGTCCTTGATTATGTAGGACTAATTTGATGAGTTTCCGTGGTATGAGCGAGATAAATGAAGGTGAACAATAGCGCTGCGGCAAAGTGTCTCAAGGTTGTGACAAAGTTATCTAAAAGATCATAAAACTGTATCAAATTGCAAGCGATACAGGGGCGCCACAGAGTGGAAGCAGGACGGCGCACGCTGCCCATAGGCAAGCGTGCGACGAGGAAAAGCCTGTTGAATCAAGGAGAAAGCCGTAGGAAGAAGCCGACGGCAGGGGAGGAAAGACGCTTACGAGGAGATCGAATGCTTGGCCATCAGGCGATACAGTGTCATGCGCGAGACACCGAGGTCGCGCGCGGCCTGGCTGATGTTGTTGCCGCTGCGCGCCAGGCTCTCGCCGATGGCGATGCGTTCGGCCGACAGGCGCGAATTGCCGAGGCCTTCCTTGACCGGGCAGATCGGACCGGCGCTGGGCAGGTCGAGGTCTTCCGGCATGACCAGGCGCTGCTCGGCCAGCACCATGGCGCGCCGTACCCGGTTGATCAGTTCGCGCACATTGCCCGGCCAGTCGTAGCGCGCCATGGCCTGCAGCGCCTCGCGGCTCACGCCCTTGAGCTGCGGGCTGCGTTCGGCCGCGTATTTGTTGAAGATGAGGTCGGTAAGCAGGGGCAAGTCTTCCTTGCGCTCGCGCAGCGGCGGCACCCGGATCGGGAATACGCTCAGGCGGTAGTACAGGTCTTCGCGAAAGCGCCCTTCGGCCACGGCCTGCGGCAGGTTGACGTGGGTGGCGGCGATCACGCGCGCATCGACCTCGATGGTGCGGGTGCCGCCCACGCGGTAGATCACGCGTTCCTGCAGAAAGCGCAGCAGGCTGGCCTGCAGGTCGAGCGGCAGGTCGCCGATTTCGTCCAGGAAGATGCTGCCGCCCGACGCCGCTTCGAGCAGGCCCTGCTTGTCGCGGGTGGCGCCGGTGAAGGCGCCGCGTTCGTGGCCGAACAGTTCCGAATGGATCAGGGCCGGCGCCACGGCCGCGCAATTGATGGCGATGAAGGGGCCGCCCGCGCGCTGCGACTGCAGGTGGATTTCCTGGGCCGCGAGTTCCTTGCCGCTGCCGCTCTCGCCCGAGATCAGCACCGGCGCATCGACCGCGGCGATCTTGTCGATGTGGGCGCGCAGGCGCGCGATGGCGCGCGAGGCGCCGTCGATGTGGCTGGCGCGCTGCGCGGACTGGCGGCGCGGCGCCGTATCCTTGGCCAGCGCGGCCATGCCATGCGCGTGGCCCAGCGAATGCTTCAGGCGCAGGATATCGACCGGACGGGTATGGAAATCGAACAGGTGGGCGGCGATCAGCTCGCGCAGCGCCGGCTGCTCGAAACGCGGCGCATCGAACACGCCGATCCAGCGCGTGTGGTGGTGCTGGCGCAGGAATCGCTCGATCTCGGCGTCGCCCGAACCGTCGCTGCGGTCGAGCAGCAGGCCGACCCCGTAGTGCTGCTGCGCCAGGACCTTGCGCGCGGCGGCGATGCTCTCGACCACGCACACATCCCAGCCGGGCAGCTCACCGTGGCAGGCGCGCGCGTGCGCGCTGCCCTCACTCGAAATGCATAAGAGACGTTTAACAGACACCGTTGCCCTCGTTATTACTGGTGGTTGCCAGCTTCGTTGTTGTGAGTCCCGGTGCGCAAAGGCATGACTCATCCCTGCATCAGCCGATCCCGTCAGGCGAATTGCTGACACGAAAAGTATTGTTCAATTAAACCTGAAACGCATTTTCCATGGCGCACAAACATTAATAGAAGCTTAATGACATGTGCAATGATGAATGCTGTGTTTACTTGTTGGTATCGATATTGCCGGATTTGTATTATCTGCGTGCTATCGATCTTACCGAGGTCGACCTTGGCCGGGAAGGGCTTCATGCACGATGCATCGCTGCTGAGCGGCCTGTTAGCGCTGCATGCGTTGTGCCTGCCCCACAAGAAGCCCTGAACCGATGCCGTACCACAGCAAACCGGCTGTGGGCGGCATGCGGGCGGCGCGGCGGCCAATGGCGCGGTACGTCTCCGGCCTGCTTGTATAATGCGGCAACACCCACCTGCTTTGCACATATGACCAATACCACCCACTTCGGCTACAAGACCGTCGCCGAGGACCAGAAGGTCCAGGAAGTCGCCAAGGTTTTCCACTCGGTCGCTTCGAAGTACGACGTCATGAACGACCTGATGTCGGCCGGGCTGCACCGCGCCTGGAAGCTGTTCACGATCGCCCAGGCCGGCGTGCGTCCCGGTTTCAAGGTGCTCGACATCGCCGGCGGCACCGGCGACCTGGCCAAGGCCTTCGCGAAGCAGGCGGGCAAGACCGGCGAGGTCTGGCTGACCGACATCAACGAGTCGATGCTGCGCGTCGGCCGCGACCGCCTCTTGAATAAAGGGCTTGTCACCCCAACCATGTTGTGTGATGCAGAAAAGCTGCCGTTCCCCGACAATTACTTCGACCGGGTCAGCGTTGCCTTCGGGCTGCGCAACATGACCCATAAAGACCAGGCGCTGGCCGAGATGCGCCGGGTGCTCAAGCCGGGCGGCAAGCTGCTGGTGCTGGAATTCTCGAAGGTGATCGCGCCGCTGCAAAAGCCGTACGATGTGTATTCGTTCTCGGTGCTGCCGTGGCTGGGCCAGAAGATCGCCGGCGATGCCGACAGCTACCGCTACCTGGCCGAATCGATCCGCATGCATCCCGACCAGGACACCCTGAAAGGGATGATGCAGGACGCAGGACTGGAGCGCGTCCAGTATTTCAACCTCACGGCGGGTGTGGCCGCATTGCACACCGGTATCAAACTGTAGTTTTACTCAAGGACGGAGACAATGAAAAAATTCCTGGTCACGACGATGTTGGCAGTCACCGCGTTCGCGATGGTGGCGGACGCCTTCGCCCGACCAATGGGCGGCAAGCGTTCGTTCGGACGCCAGTCGCAGTCCGTGCAGCAGCAGGGTCCGGCGCCGGCGCCGGCCCAGAACATGCAGCGCCAGACCCCGAATTCGGCAGCGCCTGCCGCGGCGGGCGCAGGCGCCGCGGGCGCGGCGGCCGCCGCCAAGAAGCCGAGCATGATGCGCAACATCCTGGGCGGCGCACTGCTGGGCCTGGGCCTGGGCGCGCTGCTGTCGCACCTGGGCATCGGCGGCGCGCTGGCCAGCATCATCTCCACCATCCTGATGGTCGCGCTGATCGGCCTGGTGATCATGTTCATCGTGCGCATGGTGCGCCGTAAGGATACGCCGGCCAATCCGGCGGCGGCGTCGGCTGGCGGCTTCGGCAATTTCCAGCCGCCGGCCGCCGGTTCGACCGCCACCCCTGAAATCGGCTCCGGCCTGCGCAATCAGCCCGCCGCCTTCCAGGGCAATGTAGCGCTGGACAAAGGCGCTGCAGCGGGGGCGGCCTACCAGCAATGGGGCGTGCCGGGCGACTTCGACACCGAAACCTTCCTGCGTCATGCGAAATCGTCGTTCATCCGCATGCAGGCGGCCTGGGACCGCGGCGACACCGACGACCTGCGCGAATTCACCGCGCCCGAAGTCTTCGCCGAACTCAAGATGCAGATTCAGGAACGCGGCGGCGTGGCCGACTATACCGACGTGGTCAATATCGACGCGCAATTGCTGGGCATCGAAAAGACGGCCACCGACTACCTGGCGAGCGTGCAGTTCAACGCCATGATCCGCAGCGCCAAGGACGCGTTGCCGGAGCCGTTCGTCGAAGTCTGGAATATGTCGAAGCCGCTGTCGGGCTCGGGCGGCTGGGTGCTGGCCGGTATCCAGCAGACGAACTGAGTGCGGCGCCTGAAGCGTTCAGTGTTGGCGGAATTATTTTTCGATAGCCATTCCGTGTCGCCGGGTTTGCGCCCGGCAAACTGGTAAGATCAAGACCGCCCGCATCAGCCCGGGCGGTTTTGTTTTTTAGGGGTCGTCTTTTCCATGTTGCCGAGTCTTTCTTCCCTGTCGCCGCAGCACGCGCTCGCGCTGCCCGCGGTCGCCGCGATCAACCATCTGCTGGCCCAGGAAGCGTGGGCCAGGGCACTGCTCGCGCGCCATGCCGGCAAGTCCGCCTGCATCGACGCCGGCCTGGCCCGGCTGCGCCTGCACGTCGCGCGCGACGGCCTGCTCGAAGCCGGCCAGGTCGACGCCGCCGCCAATGTCACGATCCGGATCAAGCCGGCCGACCTGCCGCTGGTCGCGCAGGACCGGTCGCGCGCGCTGTCGTACGTGAAGATCGAAGGCGACGCCGAGTTCGCCAACGTGATCTCGCAGCTGGCCAACGGCTTGCGCTGGGATGCCGAGCACGACCTCGAGCGGGCGATCGGACCGCTGGGCGCGCGGCGCCTGGTCGCGACCGCGCGCCGCGGCGCCGGCGGCGCCGCCGAGGCGGGGCGGCGCCTGGCCGAGAACCTGGCCGAATTCCTGGCCGAAGAGCGGCAGGTGCTGGTGCGGCCCGCCCAGCGCGAAGCGTTCGCCACCGGCGTGGTGCGCCTGCGCGACGACGTCGAGCGCGCCGCCAAGCGCATCGCGCGGCTCGAACAACAACTGGCCCAGCGCGATGCCGCGCAGCCTTCCCCCATCAGTCTCCCCCGCGCAGACCACCACCCGGATCGTCGATGATATTGAAATTCCTGCGCCTGCTGCGCATCCTCACCGTCTTCACCAAGTACGGCCTGGACGAGATCGCCGTCACCAGCATCAATGCACCGCGCACCGCGCGCCTGATGAATACCTTCTTCTTCTGGCGCCGCATCACCTCGCCGCGCGCGATCCGGCTGCGCCAGGCGCTGGAAGAGCTGGGTCCGATCTTCGTGAAATTCGGCCAGGTGCTGTCCACCCGGCGCGACCTGGTGCCGCCCGATATCGCCGACGAGCTGGCGCTGCTGCAAGACCGGGTGCCGCCCTTCGGCTCCGACCTGGCGGTGGCCCAGATCACGCGTTCGCTGGGCGCCCATCCCGACGAGCTGTTCGCCCGCTTCGACCGGGAGCCGGTGGCCTCGGCCTCGATCGCGCAGGTCCACTTCGCCCAGCTCAAGGATGGCAAGGAGGTCGCGGTCAAGGTGCTGCGTCCCGGCATGAAGAAGCTGATCGACGAAGACATGGCCCTGATGAACCTGGCGGCCAGCCTGATCGAGCGCGTGTGGGGAGAAGCGCGGCGCCTGAAACCGCGCGAGGTCGTGGCCGAGTTCGACAAATACCTGCACGACGAGCTGGACCTGATGCGCGAGGCCGCCAACGCCAGCCAGCTGCGCCGCAACTTCGCCGGATCAAGCTTGCTGATGGTGCCCGAGATGCACTGGGATTACTGCTCGAGCAGCGTGATCGTGATGGAGCGCATGTACGGCATCCCGATCTCGCAGATCGACCGCCTGGCGGCGGCCGGCGTCGACCTCAAGAAGCTGTCGAGCGATGGCGTGGAGATCTTCTTCACCCAGGTGTTCCGTGACGGCTTCTTCCATGCCGACATGCACCCGGGGAATATCCTGGTCTCGACCGCGCCGGAGACGCTGGGCCGCTATATCGCGCTGGACTTCGGCATCGTGGGCACCCTGAACGACTTCGACAAGGATTACCTGTCGCAGAATTTCCTGGCCTTCTTCCGCCGCGACTACAAGCGCGTGGCCGAAGCCCATATCGAATCGGGCTGGGCGCCGCAAAACACGCGGGTGGACGAGCTCGAAGCGGCGGTGCGCGCCTGCTGCGAACCGATCTTCGACCGGCCGCTGAAGGACATCTCGTTCGGCCAGGTGCTGCTGCGCCTGTTCCAGACCTCGCGCCGCTTCAATGTCGAGGTGCAGCCGCAACTGGTGCTGCTGCAAAAGACCCTGCTCAATATCGAGGGACTGGGGCGCCAGCTCGATCCCGACCTCGACCTGTGGAAGACCGCCAAGCCGTATCTCGAGCGCTGGATGACGGAGCAGGTCGGCTGGAAAGGCCTGGCCGAGCGCCTGCGCGCCGAGGCGCCGCGCTACGCCCAGATCTTCCCGCAACTGCCGCGCCTGGTGCACCAGGTGCTGGAGCGCGACGCGAAGGGGCAGCTGGCGCATACGCACGTCGGCAACGGCGACATGGTGGCGATGTTGCTGCTCGAGCAGCGCCGCACGAATCGCATGCTGGCGTTTTTGACATGCATGGCGGCGGGATTCGGCGTGGGGCTGGTGGCGTTGTACTTGCTGTGACTGGACGCGCGGACGGCATTGGCGTGCGCGCGTGCGATCCAGGTCGGCCCACCCGCGGCCCCAAAAAGAAAAAGCCCGCGCAGGGCGGGCTTGGCAAGCTAGTGTTCTTGTACGGACCGCGCTGATGCGAACATCGCACGGTCTTCTGTTTCTTCTAGGCGGGGAGCGGCAGGAGTTTCCTGTCACCAACATTCGGTAGAGAAGGCCGTATTAAAACACCTGCGGCAGGCTTGAGCAAACGAAACACTTGTTGACGATGGTGAAAAACAACATCGTTTCGTGCGCGCTTGCCCCGACGCCGCCTTTGTGCCAGCCGATGGCGGCCCCAAACGGCAAATCCCCGCGTAAAAGCTTTATAATTCAGGGTTTTGAAGATTTTTGCGGAGCACCTAGCATGCCGATTTACGCCTACCGCTGCGAAGAATGCGGTTTTACCAAAGATGTACTGCAAAAAATATCGGATCCGGTCCTGACCGTCTGCCCGTCCTGCGCCAAGCCGTCCTTCAAGAAACAAGTGACGGCCGCCGGCTTCCAGCTCAAGGGCACCGGCTGGTATGTGACCGATTTCCGCGGCGGCACCCCGCCCGCCACCGGCACGGCCGGCGCCGGCAATGGCAGTGGCAACAGCGCCGCGCCGGCGGCGTCGACCGAGTCGAGCGCCCCGGCGGCAGCGCCTGCGGCGCCGGCCACGCCGAGCGGCGGCGGCGACAAGGGCGGCGCCTGATCCAGGCGCGGCGAGAACGCCGCGCGCCAACAAGAACAACGGGAATCCGATGCGCAAATATTTCATCACCGGCTTGCTGGTCCTGGTGCCCCTGGTCATCACGGCCTGGGTCCTGAATCTGATCATCAGCACGCTCGACCAGTCGCTGCTGTTCGTGCCCGATGCCTGGCAGCCGCGCACCATGTTCGGCGTCGACGTGCCGGGCTTCGGCGCGGTGCTGACGCTGGCCATCGTGTTCCTGACGGGCCTGCTCACCAACAACCTGGTCGGCAACTACATCGTGCGCCTGGGCGAACGGCTGCTCAAGCGCGTGCCGGTGGTGAGTTCCCTGTACGGCAGCGTCAAGCAGGTGTCGGACACGCTGTTCTCGCCGTCGGGCAATGCCTTCCGCCAGGCCGTGCTGGTGCCGTATCCGCATGCCGATTCGTATACCGTCGCCTTCCTCACCGGGGCGCCGGGCGGCGAAGTCGCGGCGCACCTGGGCGGCGACTACGTGAGCGTCTACGTGCCGACCACGCCGAACCCGACTTCCGGCTTCTTCCTGATGATGGAACGCAGCCGCGTGAAAGCGCTGGACATGTCGGTCGATGCGGCCCTGAAGTACATCGTCTCGATGGGCGTCGTGGCGCCGGCCGACGTGCCGGCGCCGGCGCCGGACAATGCGCCAGCCGCAGCGATCAAGTAACAACGATGCAAACAATAGCGGCCGCCATCGATGGCGGCGCGAGCAAATCAACCAACCTGGAACGAAAACTATGTCCACCATGCGTACCAACTACTGCGGCCTCGTGACCGAGGAACTGCTGGGCCAAACCGTCAGCCTGTGCGGCTGGGTGCACCGCCGCCGCGACCACGGCGGGGTGATCTTCATCGACCTGCGCGACCGCGAAGGCCTGGTGCAGGTGGTCTGCCATCCGGACAATGCCGCCGTCTTCAAGGCCGCCGAGCACGTGCGCAACGAATACTGCCTGCGCATCGTCGGCACGGTCGCCAACCGCCTGGAAGGCACGGCCAACAGCAACCTGAAGTCGGGCAAGATCGAGATCAACGCGACCGAAGTCGAAGTGCTGAACGCCTCGGTGCCGGTGCCGTTCCAGCTGGACGACGACAACCTGTCGGAAACCACCCGCCTGACGCACCGCGTGCTCGACCTGCGCCGCGCCCAGATGCAGCACAACCTGCGCCTGCGCTACAAGGTGTCGATGGAAGTGCGCAAGTACCTGGACAACCTGGGCTTCATCGACGTCGAGACCCCGATGCTGACCAAGTCGACCCCGGAAGGCGCGCGCGACTACCTGGTGCCGTCGCGCGTCAACGCCGGCAACTTCTTTGCGCTGCCGCAGTCGCCGCAGCTGTTCAAGCAGCTCTTGATGGTGGCCAACTTCGACCGCTACTACCAGATCACCAAGTGCTTCCGCGACGAAGACCTGCGCGCCGACCGCCAGCCCGAATTCACCCAGATCGACTGCGAGACCTCGTTCCTGACCGAGCAGGAAATCCGCGACCTGTTCGAAGAGATGATGCGCGTCGTGTTCAAGAACACCGCCGGCGTCGACCTGCCGAACCCGTTCCCGGTCATGGACTTCGCCACCGCGATGGGCAAATACGGTTCGGACAAGCCGGACATGCGCGTCAAGCTCGAGTTCACCGAACTGACCGAACTGATGAAGTCGGTCGAGTTCAAGGTGTTCAACAGCGCGGCGAACATGCCGAACGGCCGCGTGGTCGGCATGCGCGTGCCGCAGGGCGGTTCGATGCCGCGTTCGGAAATCGACGCCTATACCCAGTTCGTGGCGATCTACGGCGCCAAGGGCCTGGCCTACATCAAGGTCAACGAGAAGGCGAAAGGCCGTGACGGCCTGCAGTCGCCGATCGTCAAGAATATCTCCGACGACGTGCTGGCCCAGATCCTGGCGCTGACCGGCGCCCAGGACGGGGACCTGATCTTCTTCGGCGCCGACAAGGCCAAGGTCGTCAACGACGCCCTGGGCGCGCTGCGCGTCAAGATCGGCCACTCGGAATTCGGCAAGAAGGCCGGCCTGTTCGACGACGTCTGGTCGCCGCTGTGGGTGGTCGACTTCCCGATGTTCGAGTACGACGAAGACGGCGACCGCTGGACCGCGACCCACCATCCGTTCACCGCGCCGAAGGACGGCCACGAGGACATGCTCGAGACCAATCCGGGCGCCTGCATCGCCAAGGCCTACGACATGGTCCTGAACGGCTGGGAACTGGGCGGCGGCTCGATCCGTATCCACCGCGAGGAAGTGCAGAGCAAGGTGTTCCGCGCGCTGAAGATCGATGCGGAAGAGGCGCAACTGAAGTTCGGCTTCCTGCTCGATGCGCTGCAATACGGCGCGCCGCCGCACGGTGGCCTGGCCTTCGGCCTGGATCGCCTGATCACCCTGATGACCGGCTCCGAGTCGATCCGTGACGTGATCGCCTTCCCGAAAACCCAGCGCGCGCAGTGCCTGTTGACCAACGCGCCATCGGAAGTCGACGAGAAGCAGTTGAAAGAGCTGCATATCCGCCTGCGTAACGAGCCGAAGGTGGCTTGAGCCACGGCGCTTGATGTGGGGTGGGCGGCGGTGCCGGTTGCGCGCCCCGGCCACCCCGGCGTCCCGCTATGCGAGCTTACAAGATCCCCGAATCGGTGCTGGTCGTGATCCACACTTCCGACCTGGAAGTGCTGGTGCTCGAGCGCGCCGACCGGCCGGGATTCTGGCAATCGGTCACCGGATCGCTCGACGCGCCCGACGAGCCCTTGCTGCTTACCGCCGCGCGCGAGCTGTTCGAAGAGACCGGCATCGTCGCCGATGGCGAGCGCATCCGCCTGCGCGACTGGCAACTCTCGAATATCTACGAAATCTACCCCGTCTGGCGGCACCGCTATGCCCCCGGCGTGACTCACAATACCGAGCACGTGTTCTCGGTCTGCGTGCCGCGCGACATCCCCATCCTCCTCAGCCCGCGCGAACACCTGCGCCATGCCTGGCTGCCCTGGCTCGAAGCGGCCGACCGCTGCTTTTCGTCCTCGAATGCCGAGGCCATCCTGCAGTTGCCGCACCATCTCGCATAAATTGCCTTGGGAAAATAAAATTTCTCCAAAGCAGTTCTTTTGCGCAAAATCATCATTGAAAAATCGCGTCATTGCGCAATAAAATGACGTTTTTTAACAAAAGTACGTAGGTACTTTTTTTAAAATTCGTCTGTGCGTCGTCGCGCATATGCGCTGGCTCAAACGCATTCTCTCCTATGAAAATACATTTGATTACACTCTACATGCTTTTTTCATAACAATAGGAAATTTTGCGCAGGGCCTTTTGCACGAGATTTTCCACGTTTGACAGTTGTAAACGTGTGGATTAAGGTCAACAGTTCACCCATGGTGAATTTTTGATGTGCAACTTTTAAGTGGATGATTCTGGGAGATAAAATGGATAACCTCGAACTGAATAGCGACAAGAAAGTTAAGGCAATCACCCTAGGGGACGACTGCATCTTCATCGACCTGTTCGACGGGCTGCGCCTGAGCGGTCCACTGGCCCCGCGCCACGAGAAGCAGGCGGCGCAAGAAGGCCGCCCGCGCCGCATGATCGTGTCCGGACACGAGGCGGTGTACGACACATCGCTTGCCATCGCCTGAAAGCCAGCTATTCAGCAAGAGCGCGACGGCAGGACGCCGACCGCCGCGCTCAGCGCCCGGCAAGATGCTGCCCGGAGCGCACGATTGGGCCTGTTTCACGAGAGCGACGGTCCGATCCGGGTAGAATGTTCTCATGAAAATTCGTGTAGCCACCTACAATATTCATAAGGGCGTCTCGTCGCTGCGCAGCACGCCACGCGTGATCGCGCTCAAGAAAGCAATCGCCGAATTCGACGCCAACGTCGTCTTCCTGCAAGAGGTGCAGGGGCGGCATGACCGTTTCCAGGCACGCTACGGCAAGGAAGACCGCGGCCACCGCCACTGGCCGGAAACCGCCCAGTACGACTATTTCGCCGCCGAGGCCCACCACACGGCCTATGGCATGAACGCCGTCTACGACCACGGCCACCACGGCAATGCGCTGCTGAGCTGCTGGCCGATCGAGAATTCGCACAACCACGACGTCTCCGACCACGCCTACGAGCAGCGCGGGATCCTGCACTGCATCCTGGGCGCGCCCGAGTGCCGGGTCCACTGCTACGTGGTCCACCTCGGCCTGTTCGAAGGCAGCCGCGGGCGCCAGACCGCCTCGCTGATCGAAGCGGTCAACGCATCGGCGCCGAACGGCGAGCCGGTGATCATCGCGGGCGACTTCAACGACTGGCGCAACACGCTCAGCGACAAGCTGCGCAACGCGCTGGGCGTGAAGGAAGTGTTCGACGAACTGGGACCGCGCTCGCCGATGGGCGACATGGTGCGCAGCTGGGCCGGCCGCCAGCCGCGCCTGGCGCCAGCCCGCACCTTCCCGGCCATGCTGCCGTGGTTCAGGCTCGACCGCATCTATGTGCGCGGCTTCAAGGTCAATCACGCCAAGGTGATGCACGGCCCGCTATGGGCCAAGCTGTCCGATCACGCGCCGATCGTGGCCGAGCTCGAGCTCACACAAGGGCCATGCGCAGTCTGACCTTTGTCGACGATAACGACATCACGCTGCTCCAGAGCGGCACTGCATTTTTCCCGGCGCTGATCGAAGCGCTCGACGCGGCCCGGCACGAGGTGTTGTTCGAAACCTATATCTTTGCCGAGGACGAGACCGGCGCCGCCGTGCGCGACGCGCTGGCGCGCGCGGCCCGGCGCGGCGTGAAGGTGAGGGTGCTGGTCGACTGGTTCGGCACCGGCCATCGCTGCTGCGGCCGATTGGGGCCCATCCTGCTAGAGGCGGGGGCCCAGTACCGCGTTTTCAATCCCTGGTGCCGGCGCGGCATCGCCCGCTCGCACCGCAAGATCGCCGTGATCGACCGCGCCGTCGCCTTTGTCGGCGGCATCAACGTCAACGACGACTGGCTGTGCGACCACGCCGACGGCCACCGCCTGCCGGCGCCGCGCTGGGATTTCACGGTGCGCGTGCGCGGGCCGCTGGTGGCCCAGATCCACCACGAGGCGCAGGTGCAATGGGCCAGGTCCGGCCGCCTCAAGCTGCGCAAGCGCTTCCAGTTGTTCCGCGAGATGCGCAAGCAGCCGATTCCCTCTTGCGAAAGCCTGGCCCGGGCCGCATTTGTGGTGCGTGACAACCTGCGTAACCGCAGCACGATCCAGAAAGCCTACCTGCACGCGCTGGGCCATGCGCGCCATAGCGTGCTGCTGGCGACGCCCTACTTCGCGCCGGGCCGCAAGTTCCGCAAGGCGCTGGCGCATGCCGCGCGGCGCGGCGTGCAGGTGACCTTGCTGGTCGGGGTAGGGGAGTTCAGGATCCAGGATGCGGTCGCGCATTCCTTCTATCCCAAGCTGCTGGCGGACGGCATCCGCGTGGTCGAATACCGCAAGACCCAGCTGCATGCGAAGGTGGCGGTGGTCGACGACGACTGGGCCACGGTCGGTTCGAGCAATTGCGACGGCCTGTCGCTGTTCCTGAACCAGGAGGCCAATGTCGTCGTGACCGACCCGGTGTTCGCGGCCACGATGCGCGAGCACATCGAGCGCGGCATCCTCGATGGCGAGGAAGTCTGTCCGCAGGAGTTCGCCCACATCGGCTGGCTGCGCCGCGCCAGCTACGGCATGGCCTACATGATGTACAAGCTGGTGATGCGGGTGGTCACGTTCGGCTACACCTAGGGATTATCTGAGAGACATATGGAAAACGACAACGTACGAATCGACAAATGGCTGTGGGCGGCGCGCTTCTTCAAGACCCGCTCGCTGGCACAGGACGCGGTGGACCGCGGCCGGGTGCGCGTCCAGGGCGAGCCGGTCAAGCCGGCGCGCGCCGTCAAGGTCAACGACCGGATCATGATCGACAACGGGTCCGACCGCTGGGAAGTGATCGTGGCCGCGATTTCCGGTTCGCGCGGCCCGGCGCCGGTGGCGCGCACCCTGTATTTCGAGACCGACGAAAGCATCGCGCGGCGCGAGAACGACAAGACGGCGCGCCGGCTCTACCCCGAGCCGAGCATGGACATCAAGGGCCGGCCGACCAAGCGCGACCGACGGGCGATGGAGCGCGTGGGCGAGGAATGACGCCATCGTGGTGCACCCCATGGGGTGCATCACGCCAGCGGGATACCGCAATCCCGAAAAATGCTGTACCTTTATCGCTGAAACGACAAACGTCTGCCTGCCACCCGCGGTGGCGGGGCGGATACGCTCCACGGCGCTTTCTCCAGGCGTCGATCGTTGTCTTGCATCAATAGAACGCCACCTCTAAGTTCCCGTTTGACATTCCTCGGCTGATAGATAATAGTACGAGCGTTCGGATTTTTTTCGATTCAGGGGAAGCCATCAGTACTTCAGTGAAATTCATGCGCAAGGGCGAACAGACGCGGGCCGCAATCCTCGACGTCGCGCTCGAACTCGCCAGCCGCAACGGCCTCGAAGGCTTGACCATCGGCCTGCTGGCCGACCGGATGAGCATGAGCAAATCGGGTGTGTTCGCCCACTTCGGCTCGCGCGAAGACCTGCAGCTCGAGGTCGTCAAGCTCTACCACCACCGCTTCGAGCAGGAGGTGTTTTACCCGAGCATCAAGGAAGCGCGCGGCCTGCCGCGGCTGGTGGCGATGTACACCCGCTGGGTCAAGCGCGTCTCGGTCGAGATCGCGTCGGGCTGCATCTATATCAGCGGCGCGGTCGAGTATGACGACCGCGAGGGCCCGATCCGCGAACAGCTGGTCTCGATGGTCCGCGCCTGGCAAGAGGCGTTGCTGCGCAGCGTGCAGCAGGCGGTCGAGCTCGGCCACCTGCGCAAGGATCTCGATGCCGCCCAGCTGGTGTTCGAGATGCACGGCCTGATCCTGGCCCTGCACCACGACGCCCGCTTCCTGCGCAATCCAGGCGCGGTCGAACGCGCGCGGGCCGCCTTCGAGCGCCTGGTCGAGAATTACCGCAATCCCCTACTACCGCAAGACCACCAGGCGGCATAAAGCCTGCCACGTCCAACATCTTTACCATCGTTCAGGAGATAACCATGGGTCAGTACGTCGCGCCAATCCGGGATATGCAGTTCGTTCTGCACGAATTCCTCAACGTCACCGAAGAATTCAAGAATCTGCCGAAGTACTCGGAGATCGATGCCGACATCATCAACCAGGTGCTCGAAGAAGGCGCGAAGTTCACGCAAGAGGTGCTGTTCCCGCTGAACCACTCCGGCGATCGCGAGGGCTGCCATTTCAACGCCGCGGATAAAACCGTCACCACGCCGAAGGGTTTCAAGGAAGCCTACCAGCAGTACGTCGAAGGCGGCTGGGCGGCATTGGCGTGCGATCCCGAGTATGGCGGCCAGGGCCTGCCGATCACCCTGAACAACTCGTTCTACGAGATGCTCAATTCGTCGAACCAGGCCTGGTCGATGTACCCAGGGCTCTCGCATGGCGCCTACGAGTGCCTGCTGGAGCATGGCACCGACGACCAGAAACGCCTGTACCTGCCCAAGCTCGTCTCGGGCGAGTGGACCGGCACCATGTGCCTGACCGAAGCGCACTGCGGCACCGACCTGGGCCTGCTGCGCTCGAAAGCCGAGCCGCAGGCCGACGGCACGTATCTCATCACCGGTTCCAAGATCTTCATCTCGGCCGGCGAACACGATATGTCCGAGAACATCGTCCACCTGGTGCTGGCGCGCCTGCCGGACGCCCCTGAAGGCTCGAAGGGCATCTCGCTGTTCCTGGTGCCGAAGTTCCTGCCGAACGACGACGGCTCGCTGGGCGAGCGCAACGGCATCGCCTGCGGCGCCATCGAAGAAAAGATGGGCATCCACGGCAATTCGACCTGCCAGATGAACCTCGATAACGCCCGCGGCACCCTGATCGGCCAGCCGCACAAAGGCCTGCAGGCGATGTTCGTGTTCATGAACGCGGCCCGCCTGGGCGTGGGCATGCAGTCGCTGGGCCTGACCGAAGTGGCGTACCAGAACGCGCTGGCTTATGCCAAGGACCGCATCCAGATGCGCAGCCTGTCGGGCCCGAAGGCGCCGGACAAGCCCGCCGATCCGATCATCGTGCACCCGGACGTGCGCCGCATGCTGCTGACGGCGAAAGCCTACGCCGAAGGCGCGCGCGCGTTCTCGTCGTATGTCGCGCTGCAGATCGACCGCGAACTGAACCACCCCGACGAAGACGTGCGCAAGGAAGCGGCCGACGAGGTGGCGCTGCTGACCCCGATCATCAAGGCCTTCATTACCGACAACGGCTGGATCGCGACCTCGGAAGCGATGCAGGTCTACGGCGGCCACGGCTACATCGCCGAGTGGGGCATGGAGCAGTATGTGCGCGACGCCCGCATCAACATGATCTACGAAGGCACGAACACCGTGCAGTCGCTGGACCTGTTGGGCCGCAAGATCCTGATGGACAACGGCGCCAAGCTGCGCAAGTTCGGCGAGAAGATCAAGTCGTTCGTCGAGGACAACGGCCTGGACGAACAGCTGTCCGAGTTCGTGACCCCGCTGGGCGAACTGGGCGAGAAGGTCACCAAGCTGACCATGGAAATCGGCATGAAGGCCTTCCAGAACCCGGACGAAGTGGGCGCCGCCGCCGTGCCTTACCTGCGCGTGGCCGGCCACCTGGTGTACAGCTACCTGTTCGCGCAACAGGCCAAGATCGCGCTGTCCAAGCTCGATTCGGGCGACAAGTTCTATGAATCGAAACTGGCGACCATCCGCTTCTACTTCGCGCGCCTGTATCCGGAAACCGCGATGCTGATCCGCCAGGCACGTTCGGGCGCCGCGAACCTGACGGCGCTGGACGCCGAACTGTTCTAACCATCACGCCGCTCAATTAAGGAAACCTTACATGTCCAATTTCATCGTCAAGAAAGTCGCCGTGCTGGGCGCCGGCGTGATGGGTGCGCAGATCGCCGCGCACTGCGTGAACGCCAAGGTGCCGGTCGTGCTGTTCGACCTGCCGGCAAAGGAAGGCAACAAGAACGGCATCGTCCTGCGCGCCATCGAGAACCTGAAAAAACTGTCGCCGGCCCCGCTGGGCAACAAGGATGACGCGGCCCTGATCGACGTGGCCAACTACGAGGACAACCTCGACGTGCTGGCCGGCTGCGACCTGATCATCGAAGCCATCGCCGAGCGCATGGACTGGAAACACGACCTGTACGCCAAGGTCGCCCCGCACATCGCGCCGCATGCGATCTTCGCCTCGAACACCTCGGGCCTGTCGATCGAGAAGCTGGCCGAAGGGTTCGATGCCGACCTGAAGGCGCGCTTCTGCGGCGTGCACTTCTTCAACCCGCCGCGCTACATGCACCTGGTCGAGCTGATTCCAACCCAGGCTACCCGCCCCGAGATCCTGGACCAGCTCGAGACCTTCCTGACCTCGACCCTGGGCAAGGGCGTCGTGCGCGCCAAGGACACGCCGAACTTCATCGCCAACCGCGTCGGCATCTTCGGCATGCTGGCGACCATCGTCGAAGCCGAGAAATTCGGCTTGAGCGTGGACGTGGTCGACGACCTCACCGGCGCAAAACTCGGCCGCGCCAAGTCGGGCACCTTCCGCACCGCGGACGTGGTCGGCCTGGACACCATGGGCCATGTGATCAAGACCATGCAGGACAACCTGAAGGACGATCCGTTCTTCAGCGTCTACAAGACGCCGGACGTGCTGGCCAAGCTGATCGAGAAGGGCGCGCTGGGCCAGAAGACCGGCGCCGGCTTCTACAAGAAGGTCGGCAAGGAGATCCAGCGCCTGGACTTCGCGACCGGCGACTACGTGCCGAGCGGCGCCAAGGCCGCCGACATCGTCGGCCGCATCCTGAAAGAAAAAGACCCGGTCAAGAAATTCAAGGCCATGCGCGATTCGACCAACCCGCAGGCGCAGTTCCTGTGGGCGATCTTCCGCGACGCCTTCCACTACATCGCCTTCCACCTCGATACCATCGCCGACAATGCGCGCGACATCGACTTCGCGATGCGCTGGGGCTTCGGCTGGAGCGTCGGTCCGTTCGAGACCTGGCAAGCCGCCGGCTGGACCCAGATCGCGCAGTGGGTGAAGGAAGACATCGACGCCGGCAAGGCATTGAGCGATGCGCCGCTGCCGGCCTGGGTGTTCGAGGGTTCGGTCGCCGAGAAGGGCGTGCACACCCCTGAAGGTTCGTACTCTGTTGCTCGCAACTCGTTTGTGCCTGTCTCCGACCTGCCGGTCTACAAGCGCCAGCAATTCCGCGCGCCGGTCATCGGCTCGACCACGACGGATGCAAAAACCTTCGGCACCACCGTGTTCGAAGACGACTCCGTGCGCCTGTGGCACTCGGACGACGAGATCCTGGTCATCTCGCTCAAGACCAAGATGCACGTCATCGGCGACGGCGTCATCAAGGGCATCCAGCGCGCCTTGAAAGAAGCGGAGCAAGGCTTCAAGGGCATCGTGATCTGGAACACCGACGCGGCCGAAGGCGGTGCGTTCTCGGCCGGCGCCGACCTGCAATCGGCACTGCCGGCCTTCATGGCCGGCGGCGCGAAGGCGATGGAGCCGATCGTGCGCGAGCTGCAGGACACCTTCATGGCGATGAAGTACTCGAACATCCCGGTCGTGGCGGCCGTGGCCGGCCTGGCGCTGGGCGGCGGCTGCGAGCTGGCGCTGCATGCGTCGAAGCGTGTCGCGTCGATCGAATCGTATATCGGCCTGGTCGAAGTGGGCGTCGGCCTGGTGCCGGCCGGCGGCGGCTTGAAGGAAGCGGCGCTGCGCGCGGCGAATGAAGCCAAGGGCAACGACATCCTGCAATTCCTCAAGAACGGCTTCATGAACGCGGCCACCGCGCAGGTGTCGAAGTCGGCACTGGAAGCGAAGGCCATGGGCTACCTGAAGGAAGACGACGTCATCGTGTTCAACGCCTACGAACTGCTGCACGTGGCGAAGACCACCGCGCGCGCCATGTTCGACGCGGGTTACCGCGCGCCGGCACGCCGCACCTTCCCGGTCACCGGCCGCTACGGCTGGGCCACGATCCGCGGCCAGATGGTCAATATGCGCGACGGCGGCTTCATCTCGGCCTATGACTACCACCTGGGCGACACCATCGCCGAGATCGTGACCGGCGGCGACATCGACCAGGGCAGCGTGGTGAGCGAGCAGTGGATCCTCGACCTGGAACGCAAGGCCTTCGTGGCGCTGCTGAACAATCCGAAGACCCAGGAACGGATCATGGGCATGATGCAGACCGGTAAGCCGGTCCGTAACTAAGTCGCCGACACAGACAGGATTACTGACATGAGCAAACAACTTCAAGACGCATACATCGTCGCAGCGACCCGTACCCCGATCGGCAAGGCGCCGCGCGGCATGTTCAACAAGACCCGTCCCGACGACCTCCTGGTGCACGCGATCCGCGGCGCCATGGCCGCCGTGCCGAACCTGGACCCGGCCCTGATCGTCGACGCCATCGTCGGCTGCTCGTTCCCCGAGGCCGAACAGGGCTTCAACGTGGCGCGTAACGCCGTGGTGCTGGCCGGCCTGCCGAACACCGTGGGCGGCGTCACCGTCAACCGTTACTGCGCCTCGGGCATCACCGCGCTGGCGATGGCGGCCGACCGCATCCGCGTGGGCGAAGCCGACGTGATGATCGCCGGCGGCGTCGAATCGATGTCGATGGTGCCGATGATGGGCCACCATCCGTCGATCAATATGGACGTGTTCAAGGACGAGAACGTGGGCCTGGCCTACGGCATGGGCCTGACGGCCGAGAAGGTCGCCAACCAGTGGAAGGTGTCGCGCGAGGACCAGGACGCCTTCGGCCTGGAATCGCACCGCCGCGCCATCGCGGCCCAGCAGGCCGGCTACTTCAAGGACGAGATCACCCCGGTCGAGATCATCACCCGCACCCCTGACCTGGCCACCGGCGAAATCAAGGTCAAGAAGCGCACCGTGGACAGCGACGAAGGCCCGCGCGCCGACGCCAGCGCCGAGGGCATGGCGAAACTGAAGCCGGTGTTCGCCGCCAAGGGTTCGGTCACCGCCGCGACCTCGTCGCAGATGTCGGACGGCGCCGGCGCGCTGATCGTGGTCAGCGAAAAGATCCTGAAGGAGCACAACCTCACTCCGCTGGCCAAGTTCTCGTCGTTCGCCGTGCGCGGCGTGCCGCCGGAAATCATGGGCATCGGCCCGAAAGTGGCGATCCCCGCCGCGCTGGCCGCCGCCGGCATCACGCAAGACCAGCTGGACTGGATCGAGCTGAACGAAGCCTTCGCCGCCCAGGCGCTGGCCGTGATCCGCGACCTGGACCTGGACACCAGCAAGGTGAACCCGATGGGCGGCGCGATCGCCCTGGGCCACCCGCTGGGCGCGACCGGCGCGATCCGCGCCGCGACCGTCGTGCACGCGCTGCGTCGTAACAACCTCAAGTACGGCATGGTGACGATGTGCGTCGGCGCCGGCATGGGCGCCGCAGGCATCATCGAGCGCGTCTAAGCGTACATGGCGGCTGCTCGCAGCCGCCCCTTTTCAAGCGTGGGCGGGACATCCAAGCACCCATCGTCAATGCCGCGAGCGTGACGTGGGGTGGGCGGGTCTCCCGCCCACGCGCCCAATCAGCTTCAGAAAATTCCCGGAGACCGTAATGACCATCCGCCTGACCAAAGCCGACGGCATCCTTACCATCGAATTCAACCGCGTCGAACGCAAGAACGCGATCACCGGCGCGATGTACCAGGCCATGGCCGACGCGCTGCGCGAGGCCGAGCAAGACCCGCTGGTGCGCGCCATCCTGATCACCGGCCAGCCCGAGATCTTCACCGCCGGGAACGACCTCGACGACTTCCTGAACAACGTGGGCGAAGGCGCGATGACCCCGGAGCGGCCGGTGTTCCAGTTCATGACCGCGCTGGAAGGCGCAACGAAGCCGGTGGTGGCGGCGGTCGCCGGCGCCGCGGTAGGCATCGGCACCACGCTGCTGATGCACTGCGACCTGGTCTACGCCGCCGACAACGCGAAGTTCTCGATGCCGTTCACCCAGCTCGGCCTGTGCCCGGAATTCGCCTCGTCGCTGCTGGTGGCGCAATCGGCCGGCTATACCCGCGCGGCCGAAAAGCTGCTGCTGGGCGAACCGTTCGTGGCCCAGGAAGCGCTGGAGATGGGCATCGTGGCCCGGGTGCTGCCGGCCGCCGAGCTGCTGTTCTTCGCCCAGGGCCAGGCCGCCAAGCTGGCCAAGCTGCCGCCCGCGTCGATCCGCACCACCAAGGCGCTGATGAAGCGCGCGCGCGGCGCGCTGGTGAAGGAGACCATCGCGGCCGAGAACGAGCGTTTCAGCGCCATGCTGACCGGCGCAGAAGCCAGGGAAGCGTTTACCGCCTTCTTCGAGAAGCGCAAGCCGGATTTCAGCAAGTTCGACTGAAACCGACCCCCAGGCCTCACTTCGCCTCGCGCGGCGCGGCGAGGCTCTTGCTGTAGTAGCCGGATGGGTCGAAACAGCAGACCCGGTTCTTGCCCGAGGCCAGCATGTTTTCGGCATCGGCCATGCGTTTCAGGCGGGTCTTGTCCTGCTTGGCCGATTCGATCCAGTGGATCCAGTCGATGCGCGCGATGGTGGTAGTGGCATCCCAGGTCGCCCTGGCTGGCGGCGATCCATCGAGGACGTCGTTGAATGCGGGCGGCACCAATGGTTCCAGTTCGTTGGGCGCCGGAAATGCCTCGAGCGTGACCGTATCCCCGATCGCCACGCCCGCTGCCTTCATCAGCGCTGCCGGCACCTTGAGCCAGTGGCTCAACTGGCCGTCGGGTTCCAGCGTGGCCTGGAACGGGTGGCCGGCGAGGGTGCCTCGCATGCTCGTCCTGCCGCGCCGGGGGAAGGCCTCACTGATCGCCCCGGGCAGGACGACGAAGGCCCAGCCATCCTCTCCGTGCTGGTCGGCGGGCCGACGCAATACTGCGTCGAAGCGGGATTCGGTGGCGGCTGGCTTCATAGCGTCTCCGGCTGGCGCATCGTCGATCGTGGCAGTGCAGGTAATGACATCCGCCACCGTCAACGCCGCCGCGTGACATGCGCCTCGCGCAGCGGCCGCCATCCCAGCCGCGCCTCGATGGCGCGCCGATACAGGGTATCGATATGGGCCGGCGTGCGGCGGATATAGTCTTCGGCCGCGGCGCGCCGTTCGCCGCTGCGGCTGTCCAGCCAGGCGACCACCTCCTCGGCCGTCGGCACCCGGCCGTTCTGGCCGTCGAACTTCGGCGGCACGGCGGTCCAGACCGCGGCGTCGATCCGTTTTGCACGCAGCCACGCCGCGATGCGGGGATCCTCCTGCGCGCCGTCGGGCGCCGGGATGCTGCCGATCCATTCGGGCCGCCCTGGCGCGATCTTCTCGCGCTCGCGCACCATGGCGCGCGCTTCATCGAGGTCGTGCGTGTCGAGATAAGCGTAGTAGGTCGGCGCCAGGCGGGCGCTTTCGCACCGCACCAGCGCCAGCTCGGGGCTGTCGTCGCTCTGGCGCACGAATTCGAGGGGCAGCGGCGGGCCGCCGGGATGCCAGCCCGAGGCCAGCTTGAGACCCTGGGGCTTCCACAGCAGCGAGCCCCAGGCGATACAGACGATGTTCATGATGAGACCGGCAATCAAAATCCCAGTCTAGCCTGTCAACGGAAAGCGGCGAGCACGCCTCGCCCGTCAGTCTTCCTTCGCTTCCTTGCCCGCGCCCGCGCCGAACAGGCGATCCTTGGCCGACAGCAGCTTTTGTACCTTGGAACCCATTTTCATGAGCTGCGCCATCGATTCGGGCGACAGGCGCTGCAGGTCGTCGAACCAGTTGTTGGCCAGGTCGACCAGCTCGTGCATCTCGCGCATGCGCTCCTGGGCGAACTGGTCTTCGGGCGTCTTGACGTTGGCCATCAGCGATTCGCGCAGCACCGACAGGGTCGGGGCGACTTCGCGCCGCCGCCGTTCGGCCGCGACCACGCGGAAGATCTCCCACACGTCGCCGAGCGAGGTGAAATACTCGCGCCGGTCGCCAGGGATGCGCGACAGGCGCACCAGGCCCCAGGATTGCAATTCCTTGAGCCCGATGCTGACGTTGGAGCGCGAGATGCCGAGCTTCTCGCCGATGTCGTCGGCATGCAGCTGTTCCTCGGTCACGAAGAGCAGGGCGTAGATCTGCCCCACCGTGCGGTTGATGCCCCAGCGGCTGCCCATTTCACCGAAGTGACTGACGAATGTTTGGACGAGTGGCGTCATGATTGAGAACTTGTCGATGCTTTTGAAAGATGGATTATCCCACGTCGCTCCTGTCGGCACACGGGACGTCGCACCATCGCAGGGCAGGCACGGCTGAACCATGCGTAATTCCCGACCAAGCCACTCGCCTTTCAAGACAAACCTGAAGTTTCGGTGCATAATTTCACTGTTTTCTGAAAATTCAAAATACTTAGAAGGTTTGGCGCAAGCCAGGCATCAAGGCAAAGCATCAGCTTCACCGCAGAACCGACCACCATGAACGCGCAACGCAACCGCTCCACCGTCCTCTGGCTCGCCGTCCTGGCGCTCCTGTGGGGCCTGCTTGCACCGTCCTTCGTGCCGGACCCGGCGCACCAGGGCAAGACCTGGATCGAAGTCTGCATGTCGGCCGGCACCAGGCTGGTGGCGCTCGACCTGGGCGGCGCGGACGACGGCGCGGGGCGGGACCAGGCCGTCCATCCCGGCATGCATTGCCCGGCCTGCGTGTCGCAGTACGACCTGGCCGCGATCGCCCACCCGCCGGGAACCCTGACGCTGCTGGATGCCCCGGCCGAGCGCATCCTGCGCCACCATGGGCCGGCCCTGCCGCCGATCGCGGCCATCCGCGCCGCCCATCGCAGCCGGGCCCCGCCGCTGCCGGCCTGACCCACGCCATCGCGCGGCCACGCGCCGCACCCACCTTCCTTCTGGAGAAAGACCATGCTCCGCCGTCAAGGCCGTGGCCCGGCCACGCACGTCCCAACCACCCGCAGCGCCACCCTGGCGATGAGCGCGGCGGCACTGCTGTGGATTCCACAGGCCGCCCTGCTGGCCCACGCCGTGCAGCGCCTGGCCCATGGCGCCGGCCTGCACGCCATGCTGGCGCCAGCCATGGCCTTCCTGGCGCTCGGCCTGCTGCGCGCCTGCAGCGAAGCCTGGGGCGCGCGCCGCCTGTTCGCGGCCTCGCGCCAGCACCTCGCCACCTTGAGGGCGCAAGCGGCGCAAGCCCTGGCATCGCGCTCGCCGCTGGACCGCGCGCGCCCGGCCAGCGGCCGCGCCGCCAGCGCGCTCGCCGAGCAGGCCGAGGCGGTACTGCCCTGGCTGGTGCGCTACCAGCCGGCCCGCATGCGCACGATGCTGGTCCCGCCCGCGATCGCGCTGGCCGTCCTCTATTACTCATGGGCCGCCGCCCTGATCCTGGTGGTCGCCGCGCCGCTGATCCCGGTCTTCATGGCCGTCATCGGCTGGCGCGCCAAGGCCGCCAGCGAGGCGCAGCTCCAGCTTATCGGCGGCATGAGCGGCTTCCTGCTCGACCGCCTGCGCGGCCTGTCGACCCTGCGTGGCCTGGGGGCCGTGGACGCCACCGCGCAGCGCGTGCGCGCTGCGGCGGAAAGCGTGCGCGCCAGCACCATGCGCGTGCTGCGCATCGCCTTCCTGTCGTCGACCGCGCTCGAACTGTTCTCGGCGCTGGGCGTGGCGCTGGTCGCCGTCTACGTGGGCTTTCACTTGCTGGGCGAAATCGGACCCGGGAGCTGGGGCGTGCGTCTGAGCCTGGCCGAAGGCCTGTTCATCCTGCTGCTGGCGCCCGCCTTCTTCGAGCCGCTGCGCGAGCTGGCGGCCGTGTGGCACGACAAGGCCGCGGGGGAGGCGGCGCTGAAGGAATTGGAGGGGCTCCGGCACGCCGGCCTGGCGCTGCCGGGTGCGCTGGCCACGCAGCAGCAATCGCGCGCCGCCCGCGCACCGGTCGCGCCTTCGGTCGATATTGAAGGGTTGATGTCCCAGCATCCCGGCGAAGCGCCGCTGTTCGATGGCGAAGACCTGTACGTCCGCGCCGGCGAGCACGTCGCCCTGGTCGGTCCCAGCGGCAGCGGCAAGACCACGCTGCTGTCGGTCATCGCGGGGCTGGCCCCGGCCAGCGGCGGCGCGGTGCGCATCGGCGGCGTGCCGCTCGATGAACGCTCGGCCGCCGGCCTGCGCGCGCGCATGGCCTGGATCGGCCAGAAGCCGCATGTGTTCTCGGGCTCGGTGCGCGGCAATGTCGCGCTCGAGCGCGACGGCATCGACAGCGCGGCGGTCGGCGCCGCCATGCAGCGCGCCGGTCTGGGTCACGTGGGCCATGCGACGCCGGGCGACAGCCTGGGCGAGGGCGGCCTCGGCCTGTCGGGCGGAGAGCTGGTGCGGCTGGCGCTGGCGCGCGCGGTGTGCGCGCCGCACGCAGGCCTGCTGCTGGCCGACGAACCCACCGCCCACCTCGACCGCGACACTGCCGCCAGCGTGATCGACGCCCTGGTGGAACTGGCGCGGGGCCGCACCCTGATCGTCGCCACCCACGACCTGACCCTGGCCGCGCGCCTGGGACGCATCGTGCGCATCGGCGAACCCCTGAGCAAACGGAGCGCAGCATGAAATCCGCCAATGATCTGAAGCCCGTCCTTTTCCTGTTCCTGAAAACGGGCGGACGCCGCATGGCGCTGGGCGCCATGCTCTCCACCCTGGTGGTGCTGGCCGGGATGGCGCTGCTGGGCACTTCGGGCTGGTTCATCACCGCCACCGCGCTGGCCGGCCTCGCGGGCGCCGCGGCCATGTTCAACGTCTTCGTGCCGAGCGCGGCGATCCGCCTGCTGGCCCTTGGCCGCACTTTCGGCCGCTACGCCGAGCGCATGGTGACCCACGACGCCACCCTGGGCGTGCTGGCCGCGCTGCGCGAGCGGCTGTTTCGCGGCTGGGCCGGCCCGCAGGCGGCGCGCGCCTTGTTGCGCCGCCCGTCGCGCCTGCTGTTCCGCCTGACCGGCGACATCGATGCGCTCGAGTCGATCTACCTGCGCCTGATCGTGCCGGCCATCGCCGCCCTTGGCGCGGCGCTGCTGGCCGGCGTGGTGCTGGCCAACCTCGACTGGCGCCTGGGGCTGGCGATGTTCGCCTGGCTGCTGGCCTTCGGCTGGGGCACTACCGCTGTCGTGGCCCGTCTTGCCCGTCCGGTGGCGCTGCGCCGCGCCCGCGCGCTGGAACGACTGCGGGCCCAGGCCATCGACCTGGTCGCCGGCCAGACCGATCTGGCCATGGCCGGCCGGCTGCCGGCCCAGTGTGCGCGCCTGGCGCAGACCGACGGCACATTGGCACGCGCCGACGACGCATTGCATCGTCTGGAGATCGGTGCCGGCTGGACCTATGCCGTCGGCGGCCACGTCACCGTGGCGGCGACCTTGCTGGCAGTGGCCGCGCTCGGAGTGAGCGCACCGGCGGCGGCGCTGGCCTTGCTGATCGCCCTGGCCGCGCTGGAACCGTTCGCCGCGATGCGCCGCGGCGCCATCGAGGCCGGCCGCAGCTGGCTGGCGGCGCGCCGCGTCGGCCCGCGTCTGCAGCAGGAAGCGGATGACGCCAGCCACGTCGGCGCGCCGGGCGAGGATGAGGCGCTGCTGCTGTGCGACGCCAGCGTGGTGCACCCGGGCCGCGAAGGCGCCGCGCTGCACGAGGTCAGCCTGCGCATCGCGCGCGGCGAGCGGGTCGCCGTGGTCGGCGGCAGCGGCGCCGGCAAGTCGACCTTGCTGAATCTCGTCGCCGGCGAACTGGCGCCGCGCACCGGGCAGGTGAGGGCGTTGCCCGCCACCTGGCTGACCCAGCGCACCGAACTGTTCCAGGACAGCCTGCGCGACAACCTGCTGCTGGCCGATCCGCAGGCGAGCGACGAACAGCTGTGGGACGCGCTGCGCGACGCCGGCCTGGAGCGAGATGTGCGCCTGCTGTCGCGCGGCCTCGACACGCCGCTGGGCGAGGGCGGCCTGGGCCTGTCGGGCGGGCAGGCGCGCCGCCTGGCGCTGGCGCGCCTGCTGCTGCGCCGAGCCGATTTCTGGCTGCTGGACGAACCGACCGAGGCGCTCGACGCCGCCACCGCCGCCGACGTGCTGGCGCGCCTGGCCCGGCATGCCGGCGGACGCACCGTACTGCTGGCCACGCATCTGGCGCGCGAGGCGCAACTGGCCGAGCGCCTGCTGGTGATGCGGGAAGGGCGGCTGGTCGCCGACCACCGGCGCGGGACACGAGGATTCGACGCGGCGCTCGGCGCGCTGCGTTAGACCACAACCAATCGATTCACACCAAGAAGAAAGGATTTCACCATGGATCTCGACGTCGTCGGGCTCTCCCGACTACAGTTCGCCCTCACGGCGCTGTACCACTTTTTATTCGTGCCCCTGACACTGGGGCTGTCGATGGTCATCGCCATCATGGAAACCGTGTACGTGATGACCGGCCGCCCGATCTGGCGCCAGATGACCAAGTTCTGGGGCGTGCTGTTCGGGATTAACTTCGCCATCGGCGTCTCGACCGGCCTGGTGATGGAGTTCCAGTTCGGGATGAACTGGAGCTACTACAGCCACTACGTCGGCGACGTGTTCGGCGCGCCGCTGGCCATCGAGGGCCTGATGGCGTTCTTCCTCGAGGCGACGTTCGTCGGCCTGTTCTTCTTCGGCTGGGACAGGCTGTCGAAGCGCCAGCACCTGGTGGTGACCTGGCTGACCGCCATCGGCACCAACCTCTCGGCGCTGTGGATCCTGATCGCCAACGGCTGGATGCAGAACCCGGTTGGCGCCAGCCTCAATCCGCAAACCATGCGCATGGAAGTATCGGACTTCGGCGCCGTGCTGGCCAATCCGGTGGCCCAGGCCAAGTTCGTGCACACGGTGTCGGCCGGCTATGTGATCGCAGCGCTGTTCGTGCTCGGCATCTCGGCCTGGTACCTGCTCAAGGGCCGGCATGCCGAACTCGCCAAGCGCTCGATGACGGTGGCCGCCTCGTTCGGCCTGGCCGCCTCGCTGTCGGTGGTGGTGCTGGGCGACGAAAGCGGCTACCTGGCCACCGAGCACCAGCACATGAAGCTGGCCGCGGTCGAAGCCATGTGGAAGACGCAGCCGGCGCCGGCGGCCTTCACCGCGGTCGGCTTCCCCGACCAGGCGGCGCGCGAAACCCATTACGCCATCCACATCCCCTGGGTGATGGGCCTGATCGGCACCCGCTCGATCTCGACCGAGATCCCGGGCATCGACGACCTGGTCAAGCTGGCCGAGCTGCGCGTGCGCCAGGGCATCCTGGCCTACGACGCGCTGGAGCAGATCCGCGCCCTGGGCGGCAAGGGGCCGGTGCCGGCCGAGCTGCAAGCCAGGTTCGAGGAGCACGGCAAGGTGCTGGGCTACGCGCTGCTGCTCAAGCGCTACGTCGACGATCCGCGCCAGGCCACCGAGGCCCAGATCCGGCAGGCCGCCAACGACACCGTGCCGCAGGTCGCGCCGCTGTTCTGGTCGTTCCGCGTCATGGTCGGCCTCGGGCTGTACTTCATCGTGCTCACCGCCGTCTTCTTCTGGCTGTCGGCGCGGCGCCGGCTGGACGCCCATCCCTGGCTGCTGAAGGTCGCCGTGTGGTCGATCCCGCTGCCGTGGATCGCCGCCGAAGCCGGCTGGATCGTGGCCGAACTGGGCCGCCAGCCATGGGCCGTCGAAGGCGTGCTGCCGACCGCGGTCGCGGTGTCGAACATCGGCATCCAGACCGTGCTGGCGACCCTGCTCGGCTTCGTGGTGCTGTACTCGATCCTGATCGTGGTCGAGATGAAGCTGATGCTGGGGGCGATCCGCAAGGGGCCCGAAGCGGAGACCGACGATGCCCCGGGCAGCCACAGCCCCCTGGTCGGCGCCACGCCGGCAATGCGCACTGCGCCAATGATCACTGCGGAGTAACGACATGATTCTTCATACCCTTCTCGACTACGACACCCTGCGTGTCATCTGGTGGGTGCTGCTGGGCGTCCTGCTGGTCGCCTTTGCCGTGACCGACGGCTTCGACCTCGGCACCGGCACCCTGCTGCCATTCGTGGCCAGGACCGATCTCGAACGGCGCGTCGTCATCAACACCGTCGGCCCCGTGTGGGAAGGCAACCAGGTCTGGCTGGTGCTGGGCGGCGGCGCCATCTTCGCCGCCTGGCCACAGCTGTACGCGGTCTCGTTCTCGGGCTTCTATCTCGCCATGGCGGCCGTGCTGCTGGCCCTGATCCTGCGTCCGGTCGGTTTCAAGTACCGCAGCAAGCGTGACGGCAAGAAGTGGCGCACTACCTGGGACTGGGCCCTGTTCGTCGGCGGCTTCGTGCCGGCGCTGATCTTCGGCGTCGCCATGGGCAATGTGCTGCAGGGCGTGCCGTTCCGTATCGCCCCCGACATGCAGATCTTCTACGAGGGCGGTTTCTTCGGCCTGCTCAACCCGTTCGCGCTGCTGTGTGGCCTGGTATCGGTGGCGATGCTGGCGATGCATGGGGCCAGCTGGCTGGTGCTCAAGACCGACGGCCTGGTGGCCAGCCGCGCGCGCGCCTGGGGCATCCGCGCGGCGCTGGCCACCGTGGCGCTGTACGCGCTGGCTGGCGTACTGCTGTGGAACGCGGTCGACGGCTACCGCATCACGGGCGAGCTGGTGACGACCGGCCCGTCGAATCCGCTGTTCAAGGCCGTGCAGTCGGGCGCGGCCGGGGCCTGGTTCGCCAACTATGCCGCTCACCCTTGGACCCAGCTGGCCCCGGGCGCCGGCATCGCCGGCGCGCTGCTGACCTGGTTGGCGCTGGCCAGGCGCAAGGAAGGCGCGGCGATGCTGACCTCGAGCCTGTCGGTGGCCGGCATCGTGCTCAGCGTGGGCGCCTCGATGTTCCCCTTCATCCTGCCGTCGTCGATCCAGCCGCAGGCCAGCCTGACGGTGTGGGATTCGTCGTCGAGCCACCTGACCCTGTTCGTCATGCTGGTCTGCACCTGCATCTTCCTGCCGCTGATCATCATGTACACCAGCTGGGTCTACAAGGTCCTGTGGGGCAAGGTGAACCCGACCGAGATCCGCGATGGCGCGGGCCACGCCTACTAAACGAACGAAGAAAGGAATCCGATCATGTGGTATTTCGCCTGGTTGTTGGGACTGCCGCTGGCAGCGGCTTTCGGCGTGCTCAACGCGATGTGGTATGAGCTGATGGACGATGCGGCGCGCCAGCAGAATCTGTCGTCGCAGCCGGCGCCGGCGCCGGACGCAGACGCACCGCGCAGGCGCGCCTGACGCGCGGGACGCGCGGGACGCGCCGGCGTCGCGCGCGCCGGCGCGTTTGTCATCACCCTGTCAAAGTCATTCGACATTATTCGAACCGTGGCTTTCTTGAATCGAATTGAATACTGTCCGCATGCAAACCAATCTCGCTATCGCCGCGCTGGCCGCGCTCGCCCAGGAATCGCGCTTCGCCGCTTTCCGCCTGCTGGTGCAGGCCGGCCCCCAGGGCCAGTCCGCCAGCCATATCGCCGCCGCGCTGGAAATGCCGGCCTCGTCGCTGTCTTTCCATTTGAAGGAACTCACCCACGCCGGCCTGGTCTCGCCGCGCCAGCAGGGCCGCTACGTGATCTATGCCGCGCGCCTGGAGACCCTGCAGCGCCTGATGGAGTTCCTGGCCTCGACTTGCGGCAGCGCTGGCGCGCAGTCGATGCACGACAGGCTGGCCGCGGTATGATGGCTTGCGCCGGATGAGCCGGCGCCAGGCCAGCATAGAGGATGCCGATGACACCGCAGCGCGTGCAATTGAGTCGCAAGAAGGGCTGGCGCATGCCGCCGAACACGATCTCGGTGGCGCGCCCGGGGCGCTGGGGCAATCCGTTCTCGGTACTGCCCGACGTGGCGCCGGGGACGGCCGTCGGTCGCTACGTGGCGATGCCGACCGTGGAAGCCGCCATAGCGGCCTACCGCCGCTGGCTGCACGACGATCCGGCCGGCCGCCAGCTGGCGCAAGAGGCGCAGGGCATCTTGCGCGGGCATCACCTGGCCTGCTGGTGCCGGCTCGACGGGCCTTGCCATGCGCAGGTGCTGCTCGAGCTCGTCAACCGCTGACCGGCGGCCGCGGCAAGGGCAGGCGTATTACTTGGCCGCGGTCACATTGCCGATACCCGACACCGAACGGCTGACCGATTGCGGCTTGCCGTAATAGGTCAGGTTGCCCAGGCCCTGCACGCTGGCATTGAGCCGGTTCCTGGCATGCACCGACACTTCGCCGATGCCGCGGAACGTTACGTCGGCATCCTGCGCCACCAGGTCCTTGGCCACGACCTCGCCCACGCCTTCGGCGTTCAGGCGCAGGTGGCCGACGCGGCCATTCATCTGCAGGCTGCCGGCGCCGCGGTAGTTCACGTCGAACTGGTCGCCGCGAATATTATTCAGGATCATGAGGCCGGCGCCTTCGCCGCGGAAACTGGCCAGTTCGGGCATGGTGACGACGACCCGCTCGTCATCCTGGATATTGACGTTGCCCTTGCGTTCTTCTTTGAAGTTCAGGCGCAGCTCGCCGCCCACGACCTCGGTCGTGACGCGGTCGATGAATTTCTGGCTGCCTTCCACCCGCACCGAATGGGTCTTGCCCACCTCGACCACCAGGCTGACGGGACCGCGCGCGTCGATGGTCTTGAACGGCGTCACGCTGCGCACCTGTTCGGCGGCCTGGGTCGACAGGGAAGCAAGGGTGAGAAGGGCGGCGATGGCTGCGCGTTTCATGGTGGTCTCCGGTGGGTTGATGAAACCATTCTAGGGAGCGCATCCTTTCCCTGCGCGCCCCGTGCGATGGACTGCATAAAACCGTGCCTGAACTGCACAAGGGTCGGAACTAAGCGGAATCAGTCGATATCAATGCTTGGTGGCCAGGAATTCGCCCTTGCCGACCGGGACCAGGCTGGTGCTCCAGCCCGCCGCGCAGCGCAGCGCCTGCATGAAGGGCGCCAGCTCCTGGGCATGCGAGGTGGCGTTGTCGACCACCACCAGCCCGCCCGGACGCAGGACGCGTTCGATCTGCTCCAGCCAGCCGAGGTAGGCGCCGCGCTCGGAATCGAGGAAGACCAGGTCGAAGGATTCGTCGGCGCTGCTCGCCAAAAAGTCGCCGGCCTGGCCTTCGACCTGCACGATGCGCTCCTGCAGGCCGGCGCGGGCGAAGTTCTCGCGCGCCATCGCCACCTTGGCTGCGGACAGCTCGACCGTGGTCACGCTGCCGTTGATGCCTTGCGCGGCCTCGGCCAGCCACAGGGTCGAGTAGCCGTTCGAGGTGCCGATCTCGAGGACGCGGCGGGCGCCCATGGCGCGCACCAGCACGGCCAGGAATTCGCCGGTGTCGTGGGTGATGTTGAGCAGGCGGCGCGCGCGGTTGTCGGGCGCCGCGTCATGACTGATGCCGAAGGTTTCGAGTTCCTTGAGCAGGGCTTTGAGTGAGGTAGGCAACGTTGTTCTCCTTTTGACACGAGAAATCGATCCGCACGATTGCGTGGGTGCTAATATTGTCGAAGAGATAAGGCTATAATCTTTTCGTCCATCAGCAAGCCACTATCATGCACATCTCAACCGTTACACTACCTGAAATGAAGCTCGCCGGGCTGCCAGTCGCAGGGCCCGCCTCGGTTCTGGAAACGGAGTTGCCAGCGATCTGGAAATCCTTCCTTGCCCGCGAGGCCGAACTGGGCGACACCGATGGCCTGCACTACGGGGTGCGCATGCCGCAATATGGCGGCGTGAAACTCGAATGCATCGCCGTCGAAGTCGCCGACCTCAATAACCTGCCGCCCGGCATGATCGGCATCCGTATCCCGTCCCGCCGCTACGCCCTGATGACCCACCGCGGCCCGATGGTGCATGCGCAGGCGAGCACCGTGACCGGTATCGCCACCATGGAACAACTGGGCATGGAAGAAGACGAGGACGGCATCCGCCTCGAGCGCTACGACCGCCGCTATACGCCGACCGTGGACGAAGATGCGCGGCCCGACAACGCCTACGACATCCTGATCCCGCTGTACGGTTGAAGCGAAAAAAATGCAGGTCCACGGATGGGCCTGCATTGGAGGAAATGGTGCCGGTATGTTTCCCGACCGCCGGCGCCGGTAGGGCGGTTTGCACCGCCGAGTGCCCTTCCCAAGGAGCACTTGCATTGTGCCGTCAAAATGTGACGGCTCTTTGACGAACCCCACTTTATTTGTTTCTGATTGTTTCCATTTGTAAATCGCGTGGATAATACTTCCTTTGCGGCCGCCCTGGCCGCCAGCTAGAGGAGCACCACGTGCACGAGCAAGATCATGGACCCGAGGCGTCCACCCAGCCCCAACCCGAGAATCCCGCGCGCAGGCGCATCTTCCAGGCCGCCGCGGCGGCCGGCGCCGCCGCCACCTTGCCGGGCGTGACGCAGGCGGCCGCTGGCAAGCCTGCCGCCAAGGGCTCGCTCGACGCCAAGCTGCGCGCCAACGTCAAGAACGTGGTGGTGATCTACCTGGAAAACCGCAGCTTCAACAACCTGTTCGCCGACTTCCCCGGCCTGGCCGCGCCGCTGTCGGGCGTGCCGGCGGCCAGCGTCCGGCAGCGCGACCGCGACGGTTCGTTCCTGCCGACCTTGCCCAAGACCTGGGGCGGCGTGGTGCCGGGCCGCCAGAACATCGGCGGCAAGGACTACATGACCACCGAAGCCCAGTCGGCCGACCTGCCGAACGCGCCTTACAAGCTCGTCGATGCCGAAGGCAAGCCGCTGCCCGAGGGCGTCATCACGCGCGACCTGGTGCACCAGTTCTATCACAACCAGATGCAGATCAACGGCGGCAAGAACGACTGCTTCGCTGCCTGGTCCGACGCCGGCGGCATGGTGATGGGCTATTACGGCGAGACGTCGAAGAACCTCGGCCTGGTGCAGATCGCGCGCGAGTTCACCCTGTGCGACAACTTCTTCATGGCCGCTTTCGGCGGTTCCTACCTGAACCACCAGTTCCTGGTCAGCGGCCGCGTGCCCGAGTATTTCAATGCGGCCGAGACCGCGGCGAAGAACAAGATCGCGGTGCTGGAAGACGGCCCGCAGGGCGTGCGCCTGGCGCTGGCGCCCGATTCGCCAAAGTCGGCGCTGGACGGCAAACCGAAATTCGTGCGCAACGGCGCGATGACGCCGGACGGCTATGCCGTCAACACGATGGCGCCGCCGTACCAGCCGAGCTGGGTGCGTCCGGCCGTCGACGGCGACCCGCTGCATGCCGATCCGGCCGATCCATCGACCTTGCCGCCGCAGACCTACGACACCATCGGCGACCTGCTGTCGAGGAAGGGTGTCAGCTGGGCCTGGTATGGCGGCGGCATGCAGGCGGCGCTCGACGGCCGCGGCGCCGGCGAACGGCCGAATTTCCAGTACCACCACCAGCCATTCAATTACTTCAAGCAATTCGCGCCGGGCACCAGGGAGCGCGCGGAACACCTGCGCGACGGCGGCCTGGGCGACAGCCCGATCTCCAACAAGTTCATCGCCGACGCGGTCGCGGGCAAGCTGCCGGCGGTGGCCTTCTACAAGCCGCAGGGCAACCTCAACCTGCACGCCGGCTATTCGGACATCGAATCGGGCGACGCCCACGTGGCCAATATCATCGAGCACCTGAAAAAATCGCCGCAGTGGAAGGACATGGTGGTGGTGATCACGTTTGACGAGAACGGCGGCTGGTGGGACCACGTGGCGCCGCCGCAGGGCGACCGCTGGGGCCCCGGCTCGCGCATCCCGGCGATCGTGGTGTCGCCGCACGCCAAGCGCGGCGCGGTCGACCACAATTTCTACGACACGACCTCGATCCTGCGCTTCATCACGCGCCTGCACGGCCTGCCGCTGCTCGAGGGCCTGGCCACCCGCAATGCCGCCTTCGCAGCGCGCGGCGCGCGCGGGCCGGGCGACCTGACGGCAACGCTCAGCTTCCGCTGATCGCCAATTCCGTGCCCGCTGAGCCAGCCCGAGCGGGCTGGCTTTTTTGTTCAATATTGCTTGTCGGCTAACGCGCGCTAGTCTTGAACAAGGACGACTACACTCGGCTCATCCAACTATTTCAACGGAGAGCCCCATGCAAAACAATCCTATCCTCAAGCGCCTGATGGCGGTATCGGTCGCCGCGGCGATGTTCGGCGCCGTCGGCGCGCAGGCGCAGACCGGCGAATCCAGCCAGGCGATGCAGCAGTCGGGCGCGAGCAGCACTGCCGCGACCGGCAGCAGCGCCGCCAAGCTGACCAGCGCCGACCGCAAGGCCATCACCGACATGGGCATGTCGAACATGGCCGAAGTTGAAATGGGCAAGCTGGCGCAAAGCAAGAGCCAGAATGCCGATATCAAGGCCTTCGCCACCAAGATGGTCGACGACCACGGCAAGGCGCTGACCGAGGTGCAGACCCTGGCCCAGTCGAAAGGCGTGACCCTGCCGACCGAGCTCGACGCCAAGCACAAGGCCATGTCGGCCAAGCTCGAAAAAATGTCGGGTGACGCTTTCGACAAGGCTTACGTCAAGCAGGGCGGCGTCGGCGCGCACAAGGAAACCCTGACCAAGCTGCAGGCGGCCTCCAAGGGCGCCAAGGATCCTGACGTCAAGGGCCAGGTCGACAAGATGATCCCGGTCGTCCAGGAACACCTGAAGCACGCAGAACAACTGGCGCAGGGCAAGTCGGGCAGCACCGGCAGCTCGGGCGCGGCAGGCCATACCGGTTCCAGCCACTAACCGGCCTGTCCATGGTCCCGGCCGTCCGTGCCGGGGCTGAAGGGCGCTGTCCAGCCTGTCAAGCGCGCCGGGCCGCCGCCGTTCGCGGCGGCGGCTCGGTCTTCCACTTGCCTTCGATGCGGTCGATGGCGATCTCGATGCCGACGATCGCCGCCAGCAGCTTGGCGGTGTAGTCGGGCGGCGCGTCGTCGACCGACCAGGGGTCGGGCTGCGACGCTTCCTGGCGCGCGGTCTGGCGTTCGACCAGCGCGCGCAGCCAGGCCGCATCGTCGATCGCGCGCAGCCGGCCGTGCACATGCACGACGTGATAGGTCCAGGTGGGGACCACCCGGCCACCGTTGTCGGCCTTTTCGATCCGGTCCGGCGTGGCGTAGCCGGACGGGCCGCGAAATACCGCCAGCACCTGCTGCCCGGCGCGCCGCCACACCGGATTGCCGCGCGCCACGTGGGCGCGCAGCACGCCGTCTTCGGGCGCCAGGACGAAGGGCAGGTGGTCGGCGTCTGGCACGCCGCCGTCGTGCGTGACCAGCATGGCCAGCGGATGGTCGGCGACCAGGGCGTGCATCAGGCGCATCTCGGCTTGCGCGAAGCTGGAAGGGCAGTACATCTAGCGGGGCTCCAGGACGACGATCTCGGCGGTCAATGAATTGGCGACGTGGCAGCGCTCGTGCGCCAGGTGATGGATGGCGGAAAGTTCCCCGGCGTCCGGCTGGCGTTCGCCGGCGAAGGCGATGGCGGGCCGCAGCTCGATGCGCACCATGGCGATGCGACCGGCGGCGTCGGCGCCGAGCAGGCCACCATCGACATGCCAGGCATGGGCGCGGCTGTAGCGGCCATCGAGGACGGGCTGGCCGGCGCGTTTCCAGGTGAAGCGGGCATCGGATTGTTTCATGCAGGGCTCACGGTGGTGTGGTGCGATGCCCCCATCTTAAGGCGCAACTTGGCTTGCCGAAATAGCCAATTCCATGGAAGATGGGCAGACCAATTTGCCCTCGTCCGCCATGCACGTCCATGACCTGGTCGCCAGCGCCCCGTTGGAGCGCGCCAGCGATGTCCCGCTGTTTCGCCAGCTGTATGCCCGTTTGAAGGAAGCGATCCTGCACGGCGCGCTCGCGCCCGGGGCGCGCCTGCCGGCCACGCGCACCTTGTGCCGCGCGCTCGGCGTATCGCGCCAGACGGTGCTGGCGGCCTATGATCAGCTTGCCAGCGAAGGCTATTTGCGCGGCGGCGTGGGGCAGGGTACCTTCGTCGACGAGGGCCTTCCGCTGGCGCGCCAGGCGCCGGCCGCGCCCGGGCTGCTGCGCTCGCTGCCGGAACGCGGTGCGGCGCTGGCGACCGGCATGGCGCGCATCCGCCTCTACGACGGCCCGGTGCGCGCCTTCCGCCCGAGCATGCCGGGGTTGGACCTGTTTCCGTTCGATGTGTGGCGCAGGCTGGAAGCGCGCCACCTGCGCGGGCCTGGCGCCAACCCCGGCCCTTACCTCGGCTACGGTCCCGCGAATGGCTACGCGCCGCTGCGCGAACTGCTGTGCGCCTACCTGCGCGCCTCGCGCGGCGTGGCCTGCACGCCCGAGCAGATCGTCATCACCTCGGGTTCGCAGCAGGCGCTGTACCTGCTGGCGCAGCTGCTGCTGGCGCCGGGCGACGAGGTCTGGGTCGAGTCGCCCGGCTACCAGGGCGCGTGCGCGCCGATGCGGGTCGCCGGCGCGCGCATCCGCACCGTGCCGGTCACGCAAGAGGGCATGGACGTGGCCTATGGCGCCAAGCACTATCCGGACGCGCGCCTGGTGTTCGCCACGCCATCGCACCAGCTGCCGCTGGGCCCGACCATGAGCCTGGCGCGCCGGCTCGAGCTGCTCCGCTGGGCGGCGAGCAGGCGCGCCTGGGTGATCGAGGACGACTACGACAGCGAATACCGCTACACCGGGCCGCCGCTGGCCTCGATGCAGAGCCTCGATCGCGCCGGTTGCGTGGTCTACGTCGGCACCCTGTCGAAGGTGCTGTTCCCGGCGCTGCGGCTGGGCTATGTGGTGGCGCCGCCGGCGCTGGCCGAACCGCTGGCGCGCGCCAAGGCGGTGGTCGATATGCACCACGCCATGCTGCCGCAGGCGGCGCTGGCCGACTTCATCGCCGAGGGCCACTTCATGCGCCATATCCGGCGCACGCGCGAGGCCTATGCCGAACGGCGCGCGGCATTGATGGACGCGCTCGACAATCGGCTGGGCGAGCGCCTGGCCCGCGGGCCGGCCGACGGGGGACTGGACCTGTGCACGCATTTCAGGCCGGATCGCAAGAGACGCATTGCGCATGAGGCGCAGGTCGCGCGGGCGGCCGCGGAGGCCGGCATCGAGCTGCGGCCGCTCGGCTACTACGCGAATGCGGCCGCCACGCCCGAGTGCGCCGTGGCGCCGGGCCTGCTGCTCGGGTTTTCGGCGGTGCGGCCCGAGGCGATCCGGCCGGGCGTCGAGGCGCTGGCGCGCGTCATCGAAGGACAGTGGCCGCGCAAGTAGCCGTCTATCGCAGCCACGGGTAGGCCGCCAGCCAGCGTCCCAGCTCGTTGTCGTTGGCGCACTGCAGCTTGTGGAAGATATTGGCGCGGTGGGTCTCGACCGAACGCGGGCTGCAGGGCGGCACCAGCACCCGCGCGATTTCCTTGTTGGGCTGCCCCAGGCCGACCAGGCGCGCGACTTCGCGCTCGCGCGGCGTCAATTCTTCCCATAGCCGGCCCGCGTGGCCGCGCGCGCGGGCTTCCGTGATCGCGACCGGCAGCTTGTCCAGCAGTTGCTGGGTATCCGGCTTGGCCACCCAGTCCAGGGCGCCGCTGCGCACGGCCTCGAGGGCCATCGGGATGTCGCCGTGCCCCGACAGGAAAACCGTCACGAGCGGGCTGTGCGCCGCCCGCAGGCGTTCGAACACAGCCAGGCCGCTCATGCCGCCCATGCGCAGGTCGAGGATCACGCAGCCCGGCTGGCTCGGGTCGACCGCTTCGAGGAAGGCTTCTCCGGAATCGAATGCCTGCACCGCCAGCCCTTGCGAGAACAGCAGGAGCAGCAGGGAGCGGCGCAGGGCCTCGTCGTCGTCAACGACGTACAGGGTGAGTGGTGAATCTTTCATGGTGCTTTATTGGACGATGGGCAGGATGAATGAAAACGTGGCGCCGCCATCGGCGTCGTTCGCGACCGTCATCGACCCGCCATGGGCCTCGACGATGGTGCGGCATATATTGAGTCCCAGGCCAAGGCCGTCGGGCTTGGTGGTGAAGAAGGGAGCGAAGATCTGTTCGATCTGCTCTGGCGGGATCCCCGGGCCCTGGTCGCTGACGGCAATGCGTACACCTTGCACGCCCTGCGCGACCCGGCCCGTGGCCAGCACGATGCGGCGACGGTGGCGCGGCTGGTCCAGCATCGCCTGCGCCGCGTTGTGAATGAGGTTGACCAGCACCTGTTCGAGCAGGACCCTGTCGCCGCGGACCTTCACGGCGGGGTCTTCCAGCACCAGCCGCAACGTCACGCCCTGGCCGTTCAGCTCGGGCTTGAGCAGCGCTTCGACGTGATCGATCACGGGACCGAGGACGAGGGTCGCGTAGTCGGCGCGCTGCGGGTTGATCATCGCGCGCACCCGCTTGACGATCTCGCTGGCGCGCCGCGACTGCTCGACGATGTCGTCCAGCGCGCCAGTGAGCATGGCCGCATCGCCGCGGGCGGCGAGGGCGCGCGAGGCGAGCGCAAAATTGGACAGCGCCATCAGGGGTTGGTTGAGCTCGTGCGCCAGGGTCGAGGCCATCTCGCCGGCGCTGGCCAGGCGCGCGCTGCGCTGCAGGCGCAATTCCTGGTCGCGTTGCCGGGCCTCGGCCTGCTTCTGGGCGGTGATGTCCACGATCGAGCTCATCCACCCGCGGTGCACGCCGTCGGCATCGATCAGGGGCGCGGTGTACACCATCGTCAGCACGTCGTGGCCATTCTTGTGGCGGATGCGCGATTCGAAGCCATGCGGCGCGGCGCGCCCCTGCAGGGCGTCGTCGCTCTCCCTCGCCTGCTTTTCCAGGTCGTCCGGATGCCAGTAGGGGTAGGGCGGCCGGCAGCCGAGCAGTTCGTCGGGGCGATAGCCGACCATGGCGCAAAAGGCCGGGTTGACGTAGATGATCTTGCCTTGCGGGTCGCGCGCGCGCATGCCCACCAGCAGGGAATCTTCCATCGCCTTGCGGAAGGCATGCGCTTGCTGCAGGTCGCGGGTGCGCTCCTCGACCCGGTGTTCGAGTTCGAGCCGGGCCGACTGCTGTTCGGCGTAGCGCCGCTCGCGCAGCCGCCAGTACAGCACGCCGAGCAGCAGCAGGGCTGCCGCCAGCATGGCCAGGGCCAGCGCCAGGCGCCGCGTCTCGCGCACTTCGCGCATGTCCTCGGCGACCGTCAGGGTCCAGTCCAGCCCCGGCAGCGGCGTATCCAGCGCCAGATAGTCGCGCGCTTGTCCGCCCACGCTGGCGCGCAGGACAAAACCGGGCACAATTCCGGGAACATCATCGCGCACCCGGATCGTCCAGGGCAGGACGTCGAAGCGGCGCCGGCTTCCATACTGGCCGTGGTCGGCGATCCAGGCCGCATCCAGGGCGGACACCGGTGCTATGCTTTGGTACAGCCACTCGGGCACGCCGCTCAGGAATACCACGCCGCGGCTGTCCCTCAGCACCACCGGGTTGGCGCCATGGCGCCAGGCCTGCTCCAACGGGTCGAGGCTGATCTTGACGACCATGACGCCGATGACGGCCTGCCCCGACCGTACCGGCTCCGCGATGAACAGGCCGGACTGGCCGGTGGTCAGGCCCAGGCCGAAGAACAGGCCGCGGCGGCCTTCCACCGCATCCTCGAAATAGGGCCGCTGGCGGTAAGTCTCGCCGACGAAGCTCGACGGCAGGTTCCAGTTGCTGGCGGCGATGGTCAAGCCCGCGCGATCGATCAGGAATAGCGCGGCGGCGCCGGTCGTCGTCTGCAGGTCGGCGAAATAGGCGTTCACGCGCGACTGCAAGCCGGCGTCGTGCGGCGCCAGCAGCAGGTGCTGCACGTCGGGATGGCGGGCCGCCGCATGCGGCAAGAAGTCATGCTTTTCCACCAGGCCGCGCAGGCCCAGCACGTGGGCCGCCGTCGCCTGGTGCAGCGCCTCCATCTTGGCCTGCAGCTCGCGCTGTTCAGCGAAGTAGCCGGCCGCGTAGATCAGGGCCAGCGCCACCGCCACGAGCGGCAATACGCGCCAGGGATGACGTTTGAACAAGGATGGCATCAAATAGTCCCTGGTCAAAAAGACCAACAATAGCAGTTGCGCGGGCGTCGCGCGGCCGCCTGCGTAGTTTTACGGAGAGGGCCGCGCCAATATTGCGGATGTGCCGGCTTTAAGCGGTGTCGACAATGGGGTCCCTGATAGAGGAGACACCCCATGACGACAACCATCGGCAATCCGGCCGCAGGCGCCCGGCCGCAAGCGGCCGACCCCACCCTGGCCGCCGAACCCATTTCCGCCTCGCGCCTGCGCGCCATCTTCGTCGGCTCGGCCGGCAACCTGGTCGAGTGGTTCGACTTCTACTGCTACGCGGCCTTCGCCCTGTATTTCGCCGGGTCCTTCTTCCCGGCCCAGGACCCGACCGCGCAGATGATGTCGACCGCCGGCATCTTCGCCCTGGGCTTCTTCGTGCGGCCGATCGGCGGCATCCTGTTCGGCCACCTGGGCGACCGCCATGGCCGCAAGGTGGCGCTGATGGCGTCGGTGCTGCTGATGTGCGCCGGCTCGCTCCTGATCGCCTGCGCCCCGACCTATGCCACCGCCGGGATCCTGTCGCCCTGCATCCTGCTGCTGGCGCGCCTGCTGCAAGGCCTGAGCCTGGGCGGCGAATACGGCGCCAGCGCCACCTACCTGTCGGAGATGGCGGACTCGAAGCGGCGCGGCTTCTACGCCAGCTTCCAGTACGTGACGCTGATCGGCGGCCAGCTGCTGGCCCTGGTCCTGCTGCTGGTGCTGCAGCATTTCCTGCTCACCGACGAACAGTTGCGCGCCTGGGGCTGGCGCATTCCCTTCGTGTGCGGCGCGCTGCTGGCGCTGGTCGCCCTGATGATGCGCCACGATATGCCAGAGACGCAGTCGTTCGAATCCGCGCGCAAGAAGGCCAAGCCGATGGGCGGCCTGAAGCAGCTGGCCCAGCACCCGAAGGAAGTGCTGCTGGTGATCGGCCTGACCATGGGCGGCACGCTGGCGTTCTACGTCTACACCGTGTACATGCAGAAGTTCCTGCGCCTGTCGGTGGGCCTGACCGACGCGCAGACCACGGCCGTCTCGGCCGCCTCGCTGCTGTTCGCGATGTGCCTGCAGCCGCTGTATGGGGCGCTCTCGGACCGCATCGGCCGCCGCCCGCTGCTGGTGGGCTTCGCGCTGCTGGGCACGATCTTCACCGTGCCGCTGCTGACGGCGATCCGCCACGCCAGCGGTCCGTGGGAAGCGTTCGGGCTGATCGCCTGCGCCTGGATCATCGTCTCGGGCTACACCTCGATCAACGCACTGGTGAAGGCCGAGATGTTCCCGGCCTCGATCCGTGCCACCGGCGTCGGCGTGCCGTATGCGTTCGCGGTGTCGGTGTTCGGCGGGACGGCCGAGTATGTCGGGCTGTGGTTCAAGTCGGTCGATATGGAATCGGGCTTCTACTGGTACGTCACGGGCGTCATCGCCTGCACGCTGATCGTGTGCTGGTTCATGCGCGATACGGCGGCGCATTCGAGGATCGATGCGGAGATGCGCGGGCATTGAGTCGGGCGCGTCGATCTCCTTCCATGACGGGGAGGGAAAAACGCGCTAGAATCTCAACTTAACTTGAGGTCAAGCGCAATGACGACGATCGATCCCGACAAGAAAATCCTCACGGTGGGCGAGGTGGCGCGCCGCAGCGGGGTGGCGGTGTCCACCATCCATTTTTACGAGTCGAAAGGCCTGATCAAGGGCTGGCGCACCGACGGCAACCAGCGCCGCTATGCGCGCGAGGTGCTGCGCCATATCGCCATCATCAAGGTCGCGCAGCGCACCGGGATCCCGCTCGAGACGATCCGCGAAAACCTGGCCGGGCTGCCGGAAGGCCGCCAGGTCAGTGCGAAGGAGTGGCGGGTGCTCGGCGCCGGCTGGCGCGCGGAACTCGACGAGCGCATCGCGCGGCTGCAGCGGCTGCGCGACGAACTCGATACCTGCATCGGCTGCGGCTGCCTCTCGCTGACCGATTGCCCGCTGCGCAATCCGTCCGACGTCCTCGGCGAAGACAGCGCCGGCGCGGCCTTCCTCGATCGGCCGGCGGGGGCGGGGTATGATGCGGTCTCGACTGAAAAACCGACGCCATGACCGACCCCGAACGACTCTCTCCCGACGCCGTCGCCGCGCTGCAGGCGCGCTTCGACGGCCATTCGCGCAAGGCGCAGGCCTATTACGCCGTGATGCACGAGGCGCGCAAGATCCTCGGCAACGACGATGCCGCCGACGGCTGGATGAAGGCGCCGCTGGCCGCACTCGAAGGTCGCACGCCGGCCGACCTGGTGGCCGGCGGCCGCACCGACGAGGTCCTGGCCTGCCTGCGCGCGCTCAAGCCGGGAGCGGCGCGATGACGGTCAAGCGCTGTTCGTGGGCCAATATGGCCAATCCGCGCTACATCGCGTATCACGACAATGAATGGGGCGTGCCCTGCCATGACGAGAACACGCTGTTCGAGATGCTCAACCTCGAAGGCGCGCAGGCCGGCCTGTCGTGGGAAACCATCCTGAACAAGCGCGACACCTACCGCGCCGCCTTCGACGGCTGGGATCCCCACAAGATCGCGGCCTACGACGACGACAAGAAAGCCGAACTGCTTGCCAACCCCGGCATCGTGCGCAACCGCCTGAAGGTCGCCGCCGCGATCACCAACGCCAGGGCCTACCTGGCGATGCGCGAACAGGGACTGACCCTCGACGCCTACCTATGGGCGTTCGTGGACGGCAAGCCGATCGTGAACGACTGGCCGGACCACGCCAGGCCGGCGCGCACCGAGCTGTCCGACCGCATCTCGAAAGACCTGGCCAAGCGCGGCTTCAAGTTCGTCGGCTCGACCATCGTCTACGCCTATATGCAGGGCATCGGCCTGGTGGACGACCATGACCGCGAATGCCACTGCCGCAGTCGGCGCCGCTGACATGCAGGTGCAGGACCACTGGCGCGGCCGTGCGCGCTACACCGTCTTCGACAGCGACGGCAGCCATGTCCAAACGCTGATCGACGCCTGGCGCCTGGATGCGCAGCGGCCCGCGCGCCTGCACGTGGTGGCGCTCACCGACAAGCTGCAGCCGGGCTTTCACCGCATCCCGCAGGCCGACCAAGGATTGACGCTCGACCTGCTGGCGGCGCCGCTGGATGCCGCGCTGGCCGAGCTGCATGCCCATCCCGATTTCATCTACCTGCATGGCGCCCAGGGCACGGACTTCATTCGCCCGCTGGCGCGCCTGACGGCACTCGGCGCACGGTTGGAAGCGAGCGGACTCGATGCCGGACAGCGCGTGGCGCTGGCGGCCCAGGGCTTCGCCTTCGACGGCGACGGTGCGACCTTCTCGACCCGCAAGCCGCGCCTGCCGTCGACGCCGGCGCCGGACCGGCGCGCGCTGGTGCTGGGCGCCGGCGTGGCCGGCTGCGCCGCTGCCGCGCGCCTGTGCGCGCGCGGCTGGCAAGTGACGCTCATCGAACGCCATCCGCAGGTGGCGATGGAAGCCTCGGGCAACCTGGCCGGGATCTTCATGCCGCTGCTCTCGCGCGACGACAATATCCCGACCCGCCTGACGCGCGCCGCCTACCTGTATGCGCTGCGCCTGTGGGAGCAACTGGGCGGCGTCGGCCGCGCCTTCGACGGCGACCAGTGCGGCGTGCTGCAACTGGCGCGCGATGCCGGCCATGCGGCCGTGTCGCGCGCGATCGCGCACGAGGGCAGGGTGCCGCCCGACTTCGCGCGCTGGCTCGAGCCGCTTGACGCCGAAGCGCTGCTCGGCCTGCCCGCGCCGGATGGCGGCTGGCTGTTCCCGCGAGGCGGCTGGGCGCGCCCGGGCAGCGTGTGCGAGGCGCTGCTGGCGTCCTGCGGCGACCTGTTGACGAAGCGCTTCGATGCCGGCGATGTGCGGCTGGAGCGCGTTGGCGACGCATGGCTGGCCAGCACCACGGTCGGCGCCGGTGGCAATATCGTCGGACAGGCGCCGACTGTGGTGCTGGCCAGCGGCGCCGGCGCCCGCCACATGGCGCAGAGCGCCGACCTGCCGCTGCAGGCGCTGCGCGGCCAGGTCACGCACCTGGCGCCCGGGCACGCGCCGCGGCTGCCGCTGGTGCTGTGCCGCGAAGCCTATCTGACGCCATCCGCCGCCGGCATCACCTGTGCCGGCGCGACCTATGACCTCGACGCCGACCCGCTGCTGCGCGTCGCCAGCCAGGAAGAAAACGTGGCGCGCCTGCGCGGCCTGGTGTCCGACCCGCGCGCCGCCGAGGGCGCGCCGCTGGCCGGCAGGGTGGGCTTCAGGTGCGTGGCGCCGGACCGCCTGCCGCTGGTCGGCCGCCTGCCCGATTTCGCCGCCGCCGGCGCCACCGAGCGCCTGCGCGACGTGCCGCGCCATCCGGGCTTGTACGGCTTGCTGGGCTATGCGTCGCGCGGCCTGATCTGGGCGCCGCTGGCGGCCGAACTGCTGGCCGCCCAGCTCGAGGGCGAACCGCTGCCGCTCGAGATGGCCCTGGTCGATGCCCTCGATCCGGCCCGCTTCGTGCTGCGAGCGCGCCGCAACAGCCGCCATCCTGCCCCGAACGCGACCGATATCGGCCCTTGACGGTTCGGCACCTGAGCGTTGCGTTGGCGCAAACGTGCGCACGGGACAGGCGTTAGCGGGGAGACGACTGGATGCGTGCGGGTATAATTTATCGGTAGCAACTTTTTTCGGCCGAAAGGGGCCCTGTCCGGATGGAAGACGCACAACATTCGCCTGAGCTGTTCCTGTTCCTGGCGTCCACCGCGCACGATATGAAGAACTCGATCAGCGTCGTGTCGGGCACCCTGGAGCGCCTGCTCGACGGCGCCTCGCCCGAGACCGAGAAGGCGTATGCGCAGATGGCGCAGATGCTGTACCAGACGCGCCGCCTGAACGACAACCTGATGCAGCTGCTGGCGCTGTACAAGCAGGTCGGCAAGCCTGCCTATCCCTTCGACGTCCAGCCGCTCGAAGTGGGCCAGCTGGTCGAGCAGGTCGTGGCCCTCGAGCGCGTGCTGATCGAGTCGCGCGGCGTCACCCTGGAACTGGACGTCGACCCCGAGCTGATCGCCCATGTGGACGAAGACCTGATCGTGGGCGTGGTCTCGCATGCCATCAACAATGCGCTGAACTACACGCGCGACCGCATCCGGCTGTCGGCGCGCGACGTCGACGGCGATCTCGAGATCCGGGTCGAGGACAACGGCGCGGGCTTTCCGCCCGCGCTGCTGGCGGCCGGCACGCCCGGCAGCGGCGACAGCGGCGTCAACTTCCTGACCAATAGCGCCGGACTGGGGCTGTACTTCTCGGGCGAGGTGGCGCGCATGCACCGCCACCGCGAACGCCATGGCGCGGTGCGGCTCGAAAACGGCGGCGCGCTGGGCGGCGGCTGCTTCATCCTGACCCTGCCATGAACACGCCTGACGCTTTCTCCAAGCCCGTGCACAAGCCCGACCAGGCGCCGGACCAGGCGCCGGACGCGAAGCCGGACGCCAAACCGGACGCCAAGGCCGACCCGAAGCCGGCCGCGCCGGCGGTGGCCAAGCCCAAGGTGCTGGAAGAGATCGACTGGGCCAGCAAGCAATACCTGATCGTCGACGACTTCGTCGGCATCCGCCAGCTGCTGCGCGAAAGCCTGCGCAGCCTGGGCGCACGCAATATCGACCAGGCGTCCAGCGGCGGCGAAGCGATGGGCCTGCTCAACAAGCTGCGCTACGACGTGGTGCTGTGCGACTACAACCTGGGCGAGGGCAAGAACGGCCAGCAGGTGCTGGAAGAAGCGCGCATGCGCCAGCTCCTGATGCCGTCGTCCGTATTCGTGATGGTGTCGGCCGAGAAGAGCGTGGAGTCGGTCATGGGCGCCGCCGAGCACCAGCCGGACGCCTACCTGGTGAAACCGATCACCGAGGGCGTACTGCTCACGCGCCTGAATCGCGTGTGGCGCCGCAAGCAGATCTTCCGCCTGATCGACCAGGCCTTCATCGAGAAGGATTACCTGCGCGCGGCGCGCCTGTGCGACGAGCAGATCGCCGCCAACCGGGTGCACGAGATCGAGCTGCTGCGCATGAAGGCGCGCATGCTCGAGCGCAGCGGCCAGCCGGCGCGGGCGCGCGAGGTCTATGAAAAAGTGCTGGCCCAGCGCGAATACCACTGGGCGCGCGCGGGCCTGGGCAAGATCCGCATGGCCGACGGCGACTTCGAGCAGGCGCGCCAGATGTTCCAGACCGTGATCGCCGAGAACCGCCACTACATCGACGCCTACGACCAGCTGGCCAAGGCCTACCAGGGCATGGGCCAGCACGAGGAAGCGGCCGCGGTGCTGGAGCGCGCGGCCAAGATGTCGCCCAATTCGGTGCCGCGCCAGCGCCACCTGGGCCAGGCCGCGCTGCGCCTGGGGAATGTGCCGATGGCCGAGAAGGCCTTCCGCAAATGCCTGGTGATCGGCGAATACTCGATCCGCAAGGCGCCCGACGACTACCTGGGCCTGGCGCGCGTGTGCGGCCTGAAGGGCAATACCAAGGATGCGTTGCAGCTGCTCCTGCTGGCCCAGCGCGAGTTCGGGAGCGAGCACGAACACATGGTGCTGCGCGCGAAGATCACCGAGGGCCACGTCTACCACGAGAGCGGCGACTACCTGAACGCGCGCCGCGCCGGCGACGAACTCGATGCGATGCTGCAGGCCGATCCCAGGCGCCCCGGCACCGCGATCTGCATCGAGATGGCGACCCTGCTGTTCGCGGTCGGCGTCAAGGGCACGCCGAACGAGGTGCTGGCCTATGTGATCCGCAACAACCACGACAATACCCTGCTGCAGGACGAAGTCCAGAAGATCTTCGACCGCGCGCGCCTGGCCGATGAAGGCGCGCTCATCATCCGCACCGCGCGCAAGGAGGCGGTGGACCTGATGAACCAGGGCGTGGTGCTGTGGAAGACCGGCAAGCTGCCGGATGCCGTCAAATGGATGCGCACGGCGCGCGAACGGCTGCCCGACAACGTCCGGGTGCTGTTCAATGCGGTGCAGATCCTGATCTCGCACATGCAGCAGCGCGGCTACGAACCCGAGCTGGACGTGGAGGCGCGCGAGGTGCTGGAGCACGTCGACCGGCTGCAGCCGGGCCAGCAGCGCTTCGCGCAGCTGATGGAGCAGCTGGGCGCGCTGCAGCCGGCGCCGGAGCCGATCGGTCCTTCGGCGCCGGAGGCGGGGCAGGGCGGGAAGGACGCGCAGGAAGGCGCCGCGCCTGCGTGACCCACGAAGCGCCCACGCAAGACTCAGCAAAAACGTTTTCTCTCATCCCGCAAAATCCTCTCTCAAAAGCAAGATCAAGCGTGGCCAGCAAGGGCTGCAACGCAAAAACCACACGTAAAAAACGAGTTAATCGTTTTCCTAAATCTGTTGACTTTGTTTTCGCTTGTGACTAGCATTTACTCAAGCAAAAAAATAACAGGAGACAGAGAATGACACGCTACCCATCCGTGGGGACGGCTGCCGTGCGCCTCATTGCCGCGCTGGCGCTGGCAGGCGCCGCCGCCGGCGCCGCAGCCGGCGCCGAGCGGCAGGAAACCGTTTCACAGCTGGTCCAGCGCAGCTTCGATACGGCGGCCGCGCAGTATGGCCGCATGCTGGACAAGGTCCAGCGTCAACCGGGCTTTCCGCGCACCGTGGACAAGGGCGAGGTGGTGCTGGTCGGCGTCGGCGACTGGACCGCCGGCTTCTTCCCCGGCTCCCTGTGGTACCTGTACGAAGCGACCGGCGACGCCAAATGGCGCCTGGCCGCCGCCGACTACACGGCGCGCACCGCGCCGGCCAAGTTCGACAAGAGCCAGCACGACCTCGGCTTCATGCTCGGCGCGGGCTACGGCAACGGCTACCGCCTCACGGGCGACCCGGCCTATCGCGACGCGCTGCTGGCCGGCGCCACCACCCTGGTCACCCGCTTCAATCCCAAGGTCGGCAGCATCCAGTCCTGGGACCTGTGGAAGAACAGCACCTGGGCCTTCCCGGTCATCGTCGACAACCTGATGAACCTGGAGCTGCTGACCTGGGCCGCGCGCGCCGCCGTCGAGCCGCGCTACCGCGAGATCGCGGTGACCCACGCCGACACCACATTGCGCAACCATTTCCGCCCCGACGGCTCCAGCTACCACCTGGTCGACTACGACCCGCAAACGGCCAAGATCCGCGGCCGCGTGACGGTGCAGGGCAATGCCGACGCCTCGTCGTGGGCGCGCGGCCAGGCCTGGGCGCTGTACGGCTACACCATGATGTACCGCGAAACGAAAAAAGAGGACTACCTGCGCCAGGCGCACAAGATCGCCGCCTTCTTCATGCAGCATCCGCGCCTGCCGGCCGACAAGGTGCCGTACTGGGACTTCGACGATCCGGCCATCCCGAATGCGCCGCGCGACAGCTCGGCCGCCGCCGTCGTCGCATCGAGCCTGCTGGAGCTGGCCGGATTCGCGAACCCCGAACAGGCGCGCACCTATCGCGCCTTCGCCGAGGCCCAGCTGCGCAGCCTGGCCTCCCCGGCCTACCTGGCAAGCGGCGGCGAAGATGGTGACAGCAACGGCGGCTTCCTGCTCAAGCACGCGACCGGCCACAAGCCGGCCGGGAAGGAAATCGACGTGCCGCTCAATTACGCGGACTACTACTTTCTCGAAGCATTGCTGCGCCTGAAGGGCACGCAGGCGGGACGCTGAAGCATCCGGCCCGAGCGCGCGGTCGACGTTCGTCGCTGCCCGCGCCTGGCCACTTTTTTCTGGAAACCGGAGGAGACAACGTTGGACAAGAACAAAATCGAAGGCTTCGACATCGCGGTGAAACCGCTGGCGGCCGTGGTGGCGCTGGCCGTCGCGCAGTGGGCCCTGCCCGTGCATGCGCAGGAAGCCGAGGAGGGACAGCAGAATGCGACCGGGCTGCAGTCGGTGGTCGTTACCGCCAACAAGCGCGTCGAGAAACTGGAGAACGTGCCGATGGCGATTTCCGTCATCTCCGAGGCCGAGCTGCAGCGCAATAACGTGCGCGAGATCGAGGACATCGTCGCGCTCACGCCTTCGCTGACCCAGGCCTCGGGCACCACCGCCGCCAACAACGCGCTGTTCATGCGCGGCATCGGCACCGTCTCGGTGGGCATCGGCGTGGAGTCGGACGTCTCGGTGATCCTCGACGACATCCCGATCGCAGTGCAGTTCCAGGCTTTCCGCGACCTGGCCGACGTGGCCCGGGTCGAGGTGCTCAAGGGTCCGCAAAGCACGCTGTTCGGCAAGTCGGCGGTGGCCGGCGCGATCAATATCGTGACCAAGCCGATCTCGGGGCCGGTAATCTACCGCGGCAGCGCCTACTACACCGACGACAAGGAATGGCGCCTGGCCGCCTCGGTGGGCGGCCGCATGACCGACACGTTCGGCATGCGCATCGCCGTCAACAAGAGCGACATGCCGGGTAATTTCACCAACCTGACCAATGGCGAGAAGGTCAACGGTTCGTCCGGCAAGACCATGATGGCCAAGTTCTCCTGGACGCCGATCAAGAACCTCGACATCGACTTCATGCCGCAATATAACGAACAGGAGAACACGCGCGGCGTGACGGCGGTGAACGGCTTCTACCGCACCACCGGCTCGGCCGCCGCCGGCAACCTGGAGCGGATTCCGGTCGACATCTCGAGCGCCTACATGAACGGCAACCCGCAGTTGCCGGCCTCGCTGGTCCTGGCGGGCATCGACCCGACCAACCCGAACAACCGCTACGTGCGGCGTGACGCCCCGACCGGGATCTCGTCGCGCACCCACGGCGCCGGCCTGAAGCTGTCGTACACGCTGCCCAACGATGCGACCCTGATGTCGATCTCTTCCTACCAGCGCTACAAGGCCAACGACTCGCGCGACCAGGACTTCACCGACGTGCCGACCATCGCCCGGCCGGGCGAGACGAAGTTCACCGTCGGGAACCTCCAGTTCGGCAGCTACGACATCACGTCCAAGACCCAGGAATTGCGCCTGGTGTCGCCGGACGCCGGCAACTTCAGGTACGTGGCCGGCCTGTGGTGGGCGCGCAACGAGATCGAGCGCCATTTCATTCGCGGCTTCTGCGTGGCGCCGGCCGTCTGCGCCGCCAACTCGCCGTCCAGCCCGACCAACTACTACACCGACATCTACAACGTCAACAAGGCGGTGTTCGGCCAGGCGACCTGGGACTTCGCGCCGACCTGGACCCTGGTGATGGGCGCGCGCCGCAACCTGGAAGAATCGGGCTTCAATTACGAGCGCAACTTCTACACCGACCAGCTGGACCGCTCGACCTTCGTGCCCGGCCCGGTCGGCGTCGACGTGTTCTCGAACACCGGCAACGAGGATTGGGCCACCACCGGCAAGCTCAGTATCCAGAAGCAGCTCACCCGCGATTGGATGATGTACGCCATGACCGCCACCGGCCACAAGGGCAAGGCGTATGACGTGACCAGCGGCCTGCGCGCCTCGGCCGCCTTCCCGGTCGATCCCGAGAAAAGCCGCACCTACGAGCTGGGCGCCAAGGCCAACCTGCTGAACAACCGCCTGTCGATCGCGGCCACGGTGTACCACACCGACTTCAAGCACTACCAGCAGAACACGTCCTTCGTGCTGCCGGACGATCCGACCATCTACACGCAGCTGAATTCGATTCCGAAGATCCGCACGCGCGGCTTCGAGATCGACGCCAATATGCTGCTGGCCTCGAACTGGTCGATGAATGCCTCGCTGGCCTATACCCGGCCTACCATCGAGGACTGGAAGAACGGTCCCTGCTACCAGGACAACACCAATCCCGTGATCCCGGGCACCGGGGCCGGCGAGGGCGGTTCGCTGGGCGGCTGGAACCGCGACTGCTTCGCGATCCGTCCCGGCGCCACCACCGGCGTGCAGGACCTGTCGGGCGGCATCTTCCCCGGCACGCCGAAGGTCAAGGTCAATATCGGCAGCAACTACGACTGGCGGCTGGCTTCGATGCCGTTCGACGCCTTCATCAACGGCAATGTGCGCTACCAGAGCGACTACCAGACCAACATCAACAACGATCCGCGCTCGGTCAACGACAGCTACACGATCGCCGACCTGGGCTTCGGCATCCGCGAGAAGAAGGACCGCTATCGCCTGAGCTTCCAGATCAAGAACCTGTTCGACCGCTTCTACATCCCGAACGCGAATGCGAGCGGTCCGAGCTTCCGCGCCGGCCCGACCTCGACCTCGCCGGCGATCACGGTCAACAGCTGGGTGCCGCCGCGCGACGTGTTCCGCTACTTCAGCGTGAAGCTCGACGTGAAGTTCTGATCACGAGCGCACAAAAGAAAGCGGCGCCTTCCGGATGGAAGGCGCCGCTTTTCCTTGAGCGATTTAATTCTTGTAGATCGGCCCGGCCAGCACGAACGGACCGCCCTGGTAGGTGGCGGTGATCTCGTCGGCCGGCGGCCAGTTGCCGTCCTGCGGGAAGCGCTCGGCGAAGTCGCGCGAGCTGTGCTTCGGCTCGAAGCCCAGGTGGGCGGCCTGGCTGTTGTCCCACCAGCTCACGCGGTTGTCCGAGACGCCGAAGGAGATCGTGTGGCCGACGCGCGGCGTGAACAGCGCGCAGCGTACCAGCTCGACCAGATCGTCGTGGGCCAGGAAGGTCACCATCATGCGCGCATTGCGCGGCTCCGGGAACGAGGAGCCGATGCGCAGGCAAACGGTCTCGATGCCGAAGCGGTCGAAGTAGTAGCGCGACAGCGCCTCGCCGAAGCATTTCGAGACGCCATAGATGCAGTCGGGCCGCAGCGGCATGCTCGCATCGACGCGCTGGGTGGTAGGGTAGAAGCCGACCACGTGGCTCGAACTGGCGTAGATCACGCGCTTGATGCCCTTCTTGTGCACCGCCTCGTACAGGTGATGGAGGCCGACGATATTGGCCTGCACGATCTTGTCCACTTCTTCTTCGACCGAGACGCCGCCGAAATGCAGCACCGCATCCACGCCGTCGAGCAGGTCCAGCACGGCGTCGCGGTCGGCCAGGTCGCAGCGCACCACTTCCTCGCCCTCGCCGGCGGCGGGGATGTCGCGCACGTCGGTCAGGCGCACCACCTCGGCCCAGGGCTTGATGCGCTCGCGCAGCAGCGTGCCGAGGCCGCCTCCGGCGCCGGTCAGCAGCAGACGTTGGAAAGGCTTGCGCGGGATCGCTTCGTTCATGAATGGGCTCCAGGATATGTTAAACGTTTAACTAGATTACCCCCGATACTCGAGTGCGTCAATGCCGCCATTGGGGTAGCGGAGGAGCGGGTGCATGCTAAGATGATCGGTCAAATAACGATTACCCAATCATGAAGAGCTCCGCACCGACCATCCGCGACGTCGCCGCCGCCGCCCAGGTATCCACCGCCACGGTTTCCAAGTACATCAACGGTGCGCAGCGCTTTTCGCCCAAGGTCGAGGCCGCGCTGGACGAAGCCATCGCTGCCCTGGGCTATAAATCCAATCCGCTGGCCAAGTCGATGATCACCGGCCGCACCCATACCATCGGGCTGTCGGTGCTGGACATTAACAACCCCCATTTCAGCAGCATCCTGAAGGGCGCCAACCGGGTCGCCCACGAGCAGGAATACTCGGTCCTGCTGGTCGATACCGAGGAAACCCCGAGCCGCGAGCGGCGCACCCTGGAAGACCTGAGCCGGCGCGTGGACGGGATGATCGTGTTTTCGCGCATGCGCGAGCACGAGATGGGCTGGATGGCCGGCATCGACAAGCCGCTGGTGTTCTTCGGCTCGCTGAACGAGCTGCCGATTCCGACGGTGGCCAGCGACGACCACGGCGGCGCCTTCATGCTGGCCCAGCACCTGCGCATGCTGGGCCACAAGCGCATCGCCTACCTCGGCTTTTCGCGTTCGCGCCGCGACGAGGAACGCCTGGGCGGCATCCGCGAATGCCTGGACGCCGCCGGCATCGAGCTCACCGTGCACGACGGCGAGAACCCGTCGATGGTGGAGGGCGAGCGCCTGTGTTCCAGCGTGGTGCTCGGCCCCCGGCGGCCCGACGCCGTGATTTGCTACAACGACCTGATGGCCCTGGGTTTCATGAAGGAGTGCGCCAACCTGGGCCTGTCGATCCCGCGCGACCTGTCGGTGGTCGGCTTCGACAATATCGCCTACGGCAAGTACGTCACGCCGGCGCTGACCACCGTCGACCTGCAGAGCGAACGCATGGGCGCGACCGCGATGACCAAGCTGCTGGCGGTGATCCGCGGCGAAGCGGTCGAGAAACTCACCAAGGTCGCGCCGCAACTGGTGCTGCGCGCCTCGACCCAGGCCAGGAGCGCCTAGCGCCCGCCCGCCGGGAGGGTCCGGTCTTCATTTCCGCTTTACTTTCCGGTGACGTTGCCATATTCTCTGGAAAACGTTTAACTATCCCGGAGACTTTGCATGCGTCACGCTTCTTCCCTGCTGGCGGCGGCATCCCTGCTGGCCGTTCCCGTCCATGCCGCAGCTGCCACGGCCGCCACGCCGCCGCTGCAGCGCAGCGTCGAACAGGCCTATCCGCAGCTCGAATACCTGGTCCAGAAGCTGGTCAAGGAGAGGGAAGGCATCGTGATGGATGGCGAGAAGGCCCTCAACGGCAAGGACAAGTTCTTGCCCGGGAAGATCGCCACCGGCATGGCCGACCTGCTGGTGCACCTGCCGGCCGACGATCCGCGCCTGCCCGGGCTGTTGCGCGACTATGCCGACCTGGCCGACATGACGATCGGGATGGAGAATGCATCCTGGGGCATCTATTACTACATCGGCGCCCTGCACCGCCTCAAGAAGGCCGGCCTGCTCGAGCGCGCCGTGCGGCCCTCGACCCTCGAACGCTTGCGCCGCCAGCTGGACTGGCGCACCTTCGTGCGCGTACCGAGCTACGAACTGATCGACCTGCCGACCAATTACTATGGCGTCGCCTTCAGCATCGCCCGCCTGCGCATGCTGATGGGATGGGAAGATGCCGCCGGCAGCGAGGTCCTGCTCGACCGCATGCTCAAGCACTACGCCAACTATTCCGGCGAATACGGCTTCAGCGACGAGACCGAGGGCCAGGGCCGCTTCGACCGCTACAGCATCCTGCTCAGCGCCGAGATCTGCGAGCGCTTCATCGAGACCGGCCTGGAAGTGACGCCGGAACTGAAGGCGCTGCTGCGCAAGTCGGCCGACGTCGCCCTGAACAGCGCGCGCGCCGACGGCACCGGCTTCACGATGGGCCGCAGCCTGGGCCCGTATGGCGAGACCGCGATGCTCGAGATCCTCTCGACCGCGGCCTACCTCGAGGTGCTCACGCCCGAGGAAAAGGAATACGCCTACGCTTATTCGGCCCGCATCGCCGAGCGCTACATGAACTTCTGGTACCGCGCCGACATGCGCTCGGTCGATATGTGGAACGACGGCCGGCGCACCGACACCTACCGCGGCAAGCACCGCATCCTGGGCGAGAACTTCTCGCTGCTGCACCAGCTTATCGCCACCAACGCCATGTGGAACCGGGCCGGCATGAAGGACGTGGCGCCGCGCCAGGACCTGGCGGCCTGGCTCGAGCGCAGCCGGCCCGCGTTCAGCCTGACCCGCTTCGCGCGCGGCGAACATGACCGCGCGCTGGCGATCTGGCGCGACAAGGGTCACGTGTTCAGCCTGTCGCTGATCAACGGCGGCCAGGGCCAGCATGCGAACAGTCCGTACTATCCGCTGCCGTTCGCCCATGGCATCGTGTCGGGCGTCGCCGACAGCGGTCCGGCGCATGCCCAGCTGATGCCGAAATTTACCCTTGCCGATGGCAGCGAACTGATCGCCACCGCCTTCATGAAGGACATCCAGGCGCGCGAGAAAGGCGCCGGCCATGCGGTCAGCTATCGCCAGGACGCGCTGACCCGCCTGGGCAGGAACCTGCCGGTCGCCGATCCGCGCATCCGCGTCGAGACCGAATACACCTTGCAGCCGGGCGCCATCACGCGCACCGACCGCTATACCCCGGCCGCGCCGCTGGACGTGGCGAAGCTGACGCTGGAATTCGGCGCCTTCTCGAGCGGCGCCATGGTGGAGGGCGGCAAGGTGCGCTTCAGCGCGGGCGCGGTGCAGGCCTTCGAGGTAGGCGGCCTGGCCGCATGCACGGCGCGGCCGGCGGCGGGCGACGCCGCCTGGCAGGCGCCGTATGGCCAGATGAACACGGTGGTCAGCTGCGCCAGCGGCGCGTTCAGCCTGCGCGAGCCGCTGGTCGTGAGCTGGACGATCCGCTACCGGTAGGGATGCAACGAGACGGGCGCCCGCAGCGCCCGTCGCCACAGTCGCGACAGGTCATCTCCTTGCGCCCGGTCGCCGGCAACCTCCCTGCCGGTCCGGGCGCTCTTTTTATCCTCGTTCATCCCTTTGCATCGCGTGGATGCTCGAGCGGATTGGCCAGGTTGCGGTCGCCCCCCATGCGCGCATCCCAGTTGTTCGCCGGCGGCGCGTCCGGCGCGATCCGTTGCCCGCTGCGGCGTTCATGGATCGCGATCCAGCCCGGCACCCGCGACGGCACTTCCTGCGGCGCGCCGGCCATGCGCGCGAGATCGGAAGAATCGGCCACCGACCGCACCGAGAAGCGCAGCAGCCGCTCCAGGGCCGGATCGTCCAGTTCGAGGATCGAGGCCATCATGACCAGCGGCGCCGCCGAATACAGGTGGTAGCTGAGCGCCTTGCCGGCGCGCGCCACCTCGAGCGGCAGCGAACCGTCGGGCTGGACCTGTCCCATCGCGTGGCGGAACACCTTGCGGCCCCAGTCAAGGTAGCGCGCATCTCCCGTGACGCCACCCACCGCCGTCACCGCCAGGCCTTCCCAGTAATAGTGGTTGTTGCGCACGCCCTTGTGCTGCTCGGCATGTTCGATGGTGACGTCGGCCAGGCGGCGCAGCCAGGCGTCGATGGCTTCGCGCTGGCCTGCGGTGGCCGCCTGCCGCACCCGCGCATAGCTCAGCGCCAGGCCGCCGAGCGTCCATTTGCGGGTGTAGTACGACTGCCGGGTGGTCATCTTGCCGAGCAGGGCGCCATGCCCGGCCCAGTCCTGCAGCCACGCCAGCGCGCAGCGCGCGCCCTCGGGATCGCGGCCCGCCTGCCAGTCGCTGGCGGCGCGCGCGATCGTACCGAGATAGTCGTTGACCGGCTTGACCGCCGCTTCGTTACGCGCCTTGAGCGCCGGGTCGACGATCGAGCTCCTGGCATCGACGTAGTAGCGGTTGGCGTCGATGTCGTGCACCGGCGGCGGCGCGGGCGCGCAGGCGAGGGCGGCGCCAGGCGCCAGCAACAGGGCAAGGCAGGTCGAACCGAGGTAGCGCATGGCATCTCCACGAAAACGTTTAACCTATTGTAGACCGCTATCGTGGCGGGCGAAAGATGGCGTCGGCGGCGACGTCGTTTTGCCGGCCTCGCCGGAAGCGGGAATGGCTGCCGGCGGCGTGAACAAGGTTTCGAAGCCGGCATCCTCGATATCTTCGAGCAACCCGATCAGGATCAGCGACACCTGCTTGAGCTCGCGCATCAGCGGCGCGATACCGGCCAGGCTCGCCCCGGCGCGGATGCGCTCGACGATGAGGGCGCCGATGTCGTGCAGCCTGCGGTGCGGCGCATCGAGCGCGTGGTACATCGGCGTGCCCGCGAAATAGCGGCCTTCGCCCAGGTACCAGCGGCCGAGCGCGCACTTGGTGATGCACAAGGTCGGATGGCCGCCCGACTGGCGCAGCGGGGCGTCGGGCGGCAGGGCGGCGCGCCGGATCGCGAAGCTGGCCATCTGGCGCCGCCACTGCACGTGGTCGACGATCGCCATGTGCACCAGGCCGACCGGCAGCCCGCGGCACTTGCCGGCTTCTGCGCAGAAGGCCTTGAATCGATCGAGCGGCAGGGCGCTGCTGATCAGGAAGCCCTGTGCCACGCCGCAGCCCGCCTCGACCAGAAAATCGTGCTGCGGCACTGTCTCGACGCCCTCGGCCACCACTTCCATGCCGAGCTCGTGGCCGAGCCGGATCGAGGAGCGGACGATGGTCGCGTTCTTGGGTGAATCGAGCATGCGCTCGACGATGCCCTGGTCCAGCTTGATGCTCGTGAACGGCCACTGGCTGAGCGTATCGATGCTCGAGTAGCCGATGCCGTAGTCGTCCATCGCCAGCCCGATGCCGGCCTCGGTCAGCGCCTGGACGTTGTGCAGCACGCAGGGCGCGGCCTGCAGCGCCTGGGTCTCGGTGATCTCGAGTTCGAGCGCGGTCGGCGGCAGGCGCCCGCTGGCGACCGCCTCCAGGATCAGGGCGGTCAGGGCGCGCTCTTCGAGGTCGCACGAGCTGACGTTGAACGACACGCGAAACAGGTGTTCCAGGCCGCTGCCGGACAGGTCGCCCACCAGTTGCGCGAACAGCTGCAGGGTCAGGGGCCGCAGCAGGCCTGCCTGCTCGGCCACTGGAATGAACATCGACGCCGGCAACACCTGTTCGCCGCGCCTCCAGCGCACCAGGGCTTCGGCCCCGGTGATGCGGTTGCTGGTCAGGGACACCTTGGGCTGGTAGTACAGGACGAATTCCCTGTCGTTCAGTCCAGAGGCGATGTCGTCCGCGGTCACGATGGTCATGGCAGGTCCCGGTTGGCGTGGGAAACGATGGATACGTTATCCGCCGAGCTTGACAGTTCGTCAAGTGGCTTGCCATCCGGCTTAGGAGCGATGGACGCTGCGCCTAGCGCGATGGTGGGGGGCGCTGCGCCGGTCCATGCTGGCGCAGCAGCTGCGCGCACAGCGCGGCGATGTCCTGCTCGCCGTTGGCGCGCACGGTGGCCCGCGCCGCCTCGCGCAGCGCGCCATCGACGATGTGGTCGCCCAGCGCGCGGTAGCTCTCGAACTGGGCTTCGTCGAACCACTGGTCGGCGATGCTCTCGTGCGGGTAGTCGGGATGCAGCTTGCGGTAGTTGAGCAGGTCGGCGTTTTCGCTGCCCACGATGGCCGGTTTGACGTACAGCAGCACGCCATCATGCGCGCCGCGGTCAACCTGGCTGTAGCGGATGGCGCCGGCCACACAGCTGGCGCCGCACATGCCGGTCTCGCCCATCGTCGCCAGGCGCGAGACGTCGAGGTCGATCCGCACGTGCAGGTCGGTGGCGCAGCGCCGGATCGCATTGCCCAGGTCCTCGAAGGCGAGATGGCGGTCGCTGCCGACGTCGACGGCGATCACCAGCCGGCAGCGCCGCCGCACCAGCTCGTAGATCCCGAGGTTGTCGAAGTGGCCGCCGTCGGTCAGGTGGACATAGGCGGCGTCGGCGTCGAGCTGGCCGAACAGTTCGGATAACAGGCTGAACAGGCCGATCGGCGGCGAGGCGCTGGTCCAGGCGCGGCGCGCGGGGTTCGGGCACCAGCGCCCCAGGCGCACATTGAACATCGTCATCAGGAAGTTCAGGGGCGGCGACGAGTGGGCGCCCATGTTCGGGCTGGCCGCGGCGCCCGACAGGGCCACCGCCATCCCGAGCCGCACGCCGGCATCGTCGTCGAGGCCGACACCGGAGCGCGAGGCATAGTGCTCGGTCGGCCGGTAGCAGCCGTTTGGCGCGCCGCTGCCGCCAGGCGATCCGGCAGGCTGCTCGTAGCCGCACCAGCGCGGCGTGAACGTGAACGAGGCGGTGCGCCGCGTCTGCCAGGCGAGCTCGGCGCCGCCGACCAGGTTCAGCGCGGTGTTGACGATCGGGTAGGGCCGGCTGTAGCGCAGCTCGGCCAGCAGCATGTCGTCGTTCGGATCGAAGCCGGTGAAGGGGTGCGGCCGGCGGTCGCGGTTGCCGGCGCCAAACCACGCCCGCACCACGCGGTTGCGATACAGCATATACAGCGAGAACTTGTTGATGTCGACTCGCCAGCCGAGCAGCAGGGCGGCGCCCAGGAAGGCGCCGAAGGCCAGCAGCAGGGTCGTGCCGCTCGTGGCCAGGGTAGCGTCGGCGTGGGCCCGGAACACGCAGGCCAGCCGCGCCTTCGGGCAATCCACCTGCGGCAGCGCGACCGCGGCCTGGACCATGCTGCTGAGCAGGGCGAAGACGCCGACCGTGAACACATAGGGGGCGAGGCGCGCGAGCAGTTCGCGCCTGGGATCCGGGCTGCTGCGCGCGCCGGTCGACATGCCGCTGCCGGCCTTGAGCCCGAAGGCGGTCATTGCCAGCCAGCCGAGCAGGGTGCCCAGGTTCGACCATGGCTCATAGGTGAGCCAGGCCCAGTGCAGCAGCGGCGCGAAGAAGAAGCAGACGCCGTACACGGCCAGCCAGGCCAGGGCGAAGATCGCGGTCCAGGCGCCTTGCCGGCTCCACCATTCGCGGCTGGCGTCGCTGTACAGGCGGCCGACCAGGCCGATCATGAGGGTCATGGTGGCGGCGAACAGCGCCATCATCAGCGGCATGCCGAAGGTCGACAGCGCGATCGCGTCATTCAGCACCCGCTGGCCGGCGGGATCGGGCAGCACCGCCATCCCGGCCAGCAGCAGCAGGGTGCCGAGCGTGAGCGCGCCCATCGCGCACAGGAAGTGCGACAGGCCTTCGCCCAGTTCGGCGCGCGAGAGGTCGCGCAGCGGCGGATCGGCGTGCAGCCGCGTGTAGATGGCCAGCCAGCCGGCCAGCGCCAGCAGCAGGCCGGCCGTCCAGCACAGCATCAGCGACAGGGCGCCGGCGTCCAGCGGCAGCAGCGCCAGGATGTCGGGCGCGAAGGCGCGGCCGGCCTCGAGCAGCACCAGCAGCACGCTTGCCGCGCCCGCCGCGCACACGGTGTAGCCGGTGCGGCGGTAGGGGCTGGAGCGGTCGTGGGCCAGGTACCAGCCGCAGGCCCAGACGATGAAATAGACCAGGCCCGGAGCCAGCAGCCAGTGCCAGCGGCCCTCCAGCTGGGCCGGCAGGAAGGTCGACGGCGCCGCGCCGCCATGGCGCCACAGCCCCAGGCTGCCGAGAAAGCCCGCCAGCAGCAGCGGCAGGTTGATGCACCACAGGACGGCGCCCTGGGTCAGCGGAAAGCGGCGCATGCCGCGCGAGCTTTCGGGCTTGCTGGAAATCGACAGGGCGATGCAGAACACGGCGAACAGGAACAGCAGCACGCCGAGGATCCAGGCGATGTCGGCCAGGTGCGACCAGGGCCCGCCCGGCGTCACCACGCGGTGCACCGCCCACACGGCGAAGCGCGGCAGCAGCAGCAGCGCGCACATCCAGGCCAGCAGCATGGCCAGGTTCAGGCCCGTGTTGCGCACATAGGTACCGAGCAGGGTCCAGGTGTCGGCGCTGAACATGCCGCCCTGCGGAGACAGGTAGTTGCTGTACTGGCGCAGGAAGCGCAGCTCGGGCGCATCGACGCTGCCGGCCTGCGGCGCCAGCATGCTTTCCACCCTGGCGATGTCGCCGCCGTTGGCATGCAGGCACCTGGACAGCCAGCCCCCGGCGAAGCCGCCGCCGGAGACCGTCGACAGGTAGTCGATATGGCGCAGCAGGCCGCAGCGCGCCAGCGCCTGCAGGGCGCCCAGGCTGAAGGTGGCGCTGCGCACGCCGCCGCCGGACAGGGCCAGGCCGGCGAGCATGCCGCCGTGGGCGCGCTGCAAGAGGCGCTCGCGGTCGGGCGGCAGGGCGGCGTCCTGCGCCGCGCCGCGCGCGTCGGACGCTTCGGGACGCAGCATGTCGAGTTCGTCGCGCAGCACCTCGCCGAACAGGTGGCCGGCGCCGCTGTCGAGCACGCGCAGCAGGTCGCGGTCGATCTTGTCGGACGGGGGCAGCCCATGGCGCTTGCGCAGCAGGGCGAAGGCGGCCCGCAGCTCGGCGACGGTGCGCGCGCCGGGCGGCGGATCGCAGCCGGCGGCGGCGAGCTTGCGGCGCAGGTCGTCGACCTGCGACGGCGTCAGGTGGGTCAGGTCGTTCGGCAGCATGGCTCCTCCGGCTGGACGGGGCACGGCCGGACAGGCCGGGCCGCCTGGTCAGTTCAGCACGGCTTGGAGACAGGCGCCAGCGTTCACATCAAGAAGTCAAGCCTTGTCGGCCTTGCCGCGCGTGTTGCGCCGGGTGGGGGCCGGATTGCCGCTGTCGCCGCCACCCTGTTGGCGGCCAGCGTCGCGACGCCCGGCGGCCGGGGCCGTGCCGGAAGCGTCATCCACCGGCGCGCCGGGCTGGTCGGGCGTGGCGCCGTCGGGCGGCATGGCGCCGGCCACCGCCTGGCGGAACTGCTCTTGCAACAGGCCCCACCATGCGACCGCGGCCGGCATGGCGGACCCGCCCGCCTCTTGCGCGGCGGCGCCGGCCGTCGCCGCAGCCTCGGGCGGCGGCGATGACGGGGATGGCGCCTCTGCAGGACTGGCGGCCGGGGCGGGAGAGGCCGCGGGCGCCGCCTGGGCGAAGAATTGCGCGAACGGCGCCATGGCGGCGTCGCTGGCGGCGCCGGTCTGGCTCATGGCCTGGGCCATGCTGTCGCCCATCGCCTTGAGCGTGGCCAGGGTGCCGCGCTGGATTTCCAGCGCCTGGATCGAGCCGCGCAACATGCCCAGGTTGAGGTTCAGCCAGGACTCGACCGCCTTCAGGTCGGCGATCTTCTTGTCCAGGTCGTCGACCGAGAGGCCGGCGCCCGGCAGCGGCATGCCGCCCATGCCGGGCATGGCGCCGGGGATGTTCATGCCGCCCCACAGGTTCTTGACGAATTCCAGCGTGTCGGTCATTCCGGGCATGGGCTGATTCAGCATGGGCGTGGTCTCCGTTGGTGGTATGGCAAGCGTAGCAGATAACGCCCGGATGGCGCCAGCGTTCGGCCACACATCGGCCTGGCCGCCTTCTAGCCCCTGACCAGGCCATCCCAGCCGCGCATGGCGAGCTGGGCGACGGCTTCGAGTTCGGCGCGGGTGGCGCCGTCGCGCGCCTGGAGCGACATGCCGTTCTGGATGATCTGCACGAAGCGGGCCAGCGCGTCGAGGTCGACCGAGGCCGGGATCTCGCCATTCGCGACGCCCTGTTCGAGGCGGGTCTTGATGACCGGCCGCGACGTCAGGCGCATCGTGCGCGTCAGCGCGCACAGTTCCGGGTGGCCCGCGGTGCCGACGCCCGACAGGGTCACCATGCAGCCGAGCGGCACATCGAGGACGTTTCCGGTCAGGAAGGCGGCGGACTCCATCAGCCACGCCTGCACCGCTTCGCGCGCGCTCGGGGCCTCCTGGAAGCTCTTCCAGCCCCAGGCAAAGGTAGTGGCGTAGTGTTCCAGGGCCTCGATGTACAGGGCTTCCTTGGAGCCGAAGGCCGCGTACAGGCTGGGCGAGGCGATGCCCATCGCGTCGGTGAGGTCGGCGATCGACGTGGCGTCGTATCCCTTTTGCCAGAACAGGCGCATGGCCTGGGCCAGGGCGGCTTCGCGGTCGAACGCGCGCGGACGGCCGCGCGCGCGCGCGGGGCGTGCCTTGGCGCCGGCTTCGGCAGCTTCGGTCGGGACGGCTGGTTCGGTAGGTCGCATTGCGCACAGTATAGGTCCGGCGGCAGGCCGGGACAACGCCGCACGCCGTTTCACCATATATGTGTCGATCACTATATAAACCAATTGACAGCCTGCCGGCTTGCCGCATACTATTTCTGTGTCGATCACTACAGAAAGAAAAATCATGACTGATTTGCAAGGAAAACGCGCCATCGTGACCGGCGCGTCGCGCGGCATCGGCGCCGCGATCGCGATCGCGCTGGCCGAGCAGGGCGCCGACGTCGCGATCACCTACGAACGTTCGGCCGAGCGCGCCCGGGAAGTCGTGCGCGCCATCGAAGGCCTCGGCCGCAAGGCGGTCGCGCTCCAGGCCGACAGCGCCGATCCGGCGGCGATCCGCCGTTCGGTCGACGAAGCGGCGCGGGTGCTGGGTGGCCTGGACATCCTGGTCAACAATGCCGCCATCGCCAGGTACGGCGCCGTCGCCGACATCGCCGTCGACGACATCGATGCGCTGCTGGACGTCAACGTGCGCGGTCCGATCCTGGCGGCGCAGGCGGCCATCCCGCACCTGGGCGCTGGCGGGCGCATCGTCAATATCGGCTCGGCCGGGGCCGACCGCATCGTCGGCGACGGCGCGACCGTCTACTTCCTGACCAAGGCCGCGCTCAAGACCTTCACCAAGGGCCTGGCGCGCGAACTGGGGCCGCGCGACATCACCGTCAACCTGGTGCAGCCCGGATCCACCGATACCGACATGAATCCCGCCAGCGGAGAGTTCGCCGAGTTCCAGAAATCCCTGATCCCGCTGGGACGCTTCGGCACGCCGCGCGACGTGGCGGCGGCCGTGGCCTTCCTTGCCAGTCCGGCGGCGCGCCAGGTCACCGGGGCCGTCCTCACCGTCGACGGCGGGGCGATCACCTGAGGCGGGCTCGCGATCACGAACCGGTGCGGATCGTCGGCGTCACCGACATGCCCGCGCGCAGCCGGCTTGCCGCGGCCTGGCCCGGAACGATGGCGATGCGCACCGGCAGGCGCTGGACGATCTTGGTGAAGTTGCCGGTGGCGTTGTACGGGGCGATGGCCGAATAACTGGCGCCGCTGGCCGGCCCCAGGCTGTCGACGCGGCCTTTCAATATCACGCCGGGCAGGGCATCGACCTCGATCTCCACCGGCTGGCCGGGCGCGACCCGGGCCAGCTGCGTTTCGCGGAAATTGGCGTTGATGTACGCCGCCTCGAGCGGGACGATGGCCATGAGTGGCTTGCCAGGATTGACATAGGCCCCGGTCCGCACCGCCTTCTGGCCGACCGTGCCGCCGACCGGCGCCCTGATGCGGGTGTACGACAGCTTGAGTTCCGCCGCTGCCTGCGCCGACCTGGCCTGGCGCAGTGCGGCGCCCGCCTTTTCCAGGTCGGCCCCCAGGATGGCCACTACCTGGCGCGCCGCCTGCAGCGCGGCCCGGCTCTTGTCGCGGGTGGCCGACTGGACCCCGAACTGGGCCTCGGCCTGTTGCAGCGCCTGCACCGAGCCCGAGCCATCGCTGGCCAGGTTGCGGTAGCGCGCCCGGTTGACGCTGGCCAGCACGAGGGTGGCCTCGTCGGCCGCCAATACGGCCTGCGCCTGGCGGATCGCGTTCTGCTGTTGGGCCAGCTGCGCTTCCAGGCTGGCGATGCCGGCTTGCGCGCTCGCCACCTGCGCCCTGGCGGCGTCCAGCGCGACCACGAAGTCGCGCTCGTCGATGGTGGCGAGCAGCGCGCCGCGCTCGACCACCTGGTTGTCGCGCACGTGGACCGCCGCGATCGTGCCTGCCACCTCGGGCGCCACCGTGGTGAAGTCGACCTGCACATAGGCGTTGTCGGTGGACTGGGTCGCGCCGCTCGACTCGGGCGCATCGAGGACATACAGGGCCCCGGCCGCCGCTGCGAGCAGCAGCACGGCGCTGGCGATGCGGGCTGATTTTGGTAATGCCATGATGGTTATCCGTGGTTGTTGGATGGGATGGTCGGTGCCGGGATGCGGGTCAGGCGCAGCACCAGCGGAATCATGAGCAGGGCAAGCACGCCCAGCACGCGGTAGGCGTCGGCGACCGACAGCACCAGCGCCTGCTGGCCGACGATGCCGGCCAGCGCCGCCGGTTCCGGCGTGTTCGGATCGATCGCCAGCGCGGCGTGGTCGATCAGCACGTCGGCATGGAAACGCCCGCGCACCGTCATCAGCTGACCCACGGTCGCCGCGCCGACCAGCGAGCCGAAGGCGCGCAGGGTATTGACCGCACCCGAGACATACGGTCCTTCCGGCGGCTGGACCACGCTGGTGACCAGGAACAGCATCGCGACCACCGCCATCGGCTGGCCCAGCGCCTGCAGGGCCTGGGCCATCATGAATTGTTCCCGGTTCCAGTCCGGGCCGATGCTTGCGCCATGCATGCAGGCCAGCGCGATCAGTCCCAGGCCGGCCGCGAACACGGCGCGCGCATCGACCCATCGCCGGTACAGCAGCATGGCGACCGCCGGTCCCAGTATCAACTGCGGAAGGGCCACCATCAGGCCGGTCGAGGCCAGCTGGAGCGGCCGGTAGTCGTGCAGCCGCCCAAGGTGGGTCGCCGGTAGCAGCGCGGCCGACATCAGCACTACCAGCAGCAGCAAAAAGGCGGTGAAGCCGAGCGCCAGGTTGCGCCGCCCGAGGATCTGCAGCTTGATGAAGGGCGAAGGATGATGCCATTCGCTGAGGAGGTAGACCGCCAGCAGCGCGCAGCCGGCGATGGTCGCGGCAACGATCAGCCGTGAATGGAACCAGTCCAGCCGCACGCCCTGGTCGAGCACCAGCGCCAGCAGGCCGAGGGCCGGCACGCCGCAGGCCATCCCAGGCCAGTTGGCCTGGCCGAAGCGCCTGGGCTGTACCGGCTCGCGCGGCAGGCCCCAGCCGATCAGGAGACCGGCCAGCAGCGCCAGCGGCACGCTCTGCCAGTAGATCCAGCGCCAGTCGCCCACGCCGTCGGTCCAGCTCCCGGCCAGCCAGGGCGAGAGGTTGGGGGCGAAGGTGGCGGTCATGGCATACAGCGCCAGTCCATACAGGCGCACCGGGGGCGGCAGGAATTTCAGCGCCGCCATCATCAGGATCGGAATCATGGCGCCGCTCGCCACGCCCTGCGCGAAGCGCAAGACCAGCAACAGGTCGAGGTCGCGCACGAACGGCAGCAGCGCCGCGAGCAGGGCGCAGGCGCCCAGCATCCACAGCGTGAAGCGCCGCACCGACAGGGTGATGGCGAACCACGCCGCGAACGGCATCGCGATCAGTTCCCCCGCGTTGTACACGGTCGACAGCCAGGACGCGTCGTCGAAGCCGAAGCCGCCGGCGCCGCGCAGGTCGGCCAGCGCCAGCGCGCCGACCCGGTTGTTCATCCCCGCCATCATGGCCGCGATGAAGATGCCGAGCAGGCCGGCCAGCGGCCGCTTCGATGCGGCGGCGCCGCTCATGGCCGGCTTTCCAGGTCCGCCGTCCAGCCGCCGCCGAGCGCCTTGTACAGGTTGACCAGGGTCAGGGCGGCGTTGGTGGCGCTGGCGCTCAGGCTGGCCTGGCTGGCCAGCAGCTGGCGCTGGGCGGTGAGCACGCCGATATAGTCGGCCGCGCCTTCCTGGTAAGCGCGTTCGGCGGCGTGTAGCGCCTGCCGGTTCTGTTCGAAGGCGACGGTGAGCTCGGCGTGCCGGCCGCGCTGGGCGGCCAGGGCGTCGAGCGCATCGTCGACTTCGTGCCAGGCGCGCAACACCGTCTGGCGGTAGGCGATGGCGGCGGCCTTCTGGCCGGCCTCGCTCAGGGCCAGACGCTGCCTGATGCGCCCGCCCTCGAATAGCGGCAGGTACACCGTCGGGCCGACCGAGAAGAAGCGCGCATCCCAGCCGGCCAGGTCGCCGCTCTCGAAGGCTTCGACCCCGAAGCGTCCGCGCAGGCTGAAACGTGGATAGAAATCGGCCCTGGCCACGCCGACCGCCGCCGTCGCGGCGTGCAGCCGGGCTTCGGCGCGCAGGATGTCGGGACGGCGCCGCGCGAGTTCGGACGGCAGCCCGACCGGCAGGCTGGCCGGAAGCGCCGGCAGGGGCATGGCCGCACGCAGCTCGGCGTCGAGCGCGCGCGGCGCTTCGCCCAGCAGCAGGGCCAGCGCATTGAGCAGGGCGTTGCGGCGCTGGACCAGGTCGGGAATGGTGCTGTTGACAGTGGCCAGCTGGGCGCGCGCGGCGGCGCTGTCGAAGCGGGTCGCCACGCCGTGGCGCTCGCGGTTGCCGGCCAGGCGCAGCAGGCGCTCGGCCGCTGACTGGTTATCGCGCGCGATGTCCAGCTGCGCCTGGGCGCCGCGCAATTGCAGGTAGGTGCGCGCGATGTCGGCCGACAGCGCCACGCGCACCGCTTCGCGGTCGTGGATCGAGGCGTCCAGCAGCGCGGCCGCGCCTTCACGCGCGCGCCGGGCGCGGCCCCACAAGTCGATTTCCCAGCTGGCATCGAAGGCCAGTTGCCAGAAGTCGCTGGGGCGGGACGGCGCGCCGAGGGCGGCGAACTTGCCGTGCTCGCTCAATCGTTCGCGCGCGTAACCGGCGCCGGCGCCGACCGTCGGCAGCAATTGCGAGGCGGCGGTCCCCAGCTGCGCGCGGCTTTGCTCGATGCGCAGCAGGGCGGCTTGCAGCTCGAGGTTGCCGGCCTGGGCCCGTTCCTGCAGGCTGGCCAGCAAGGGGTCGTCGAGCAGGCGCCACCACTGGGACGGCACGGGCGCCGGCGACACCGGCGCGGCATCCACCGCGTCGGGCCGGGATTGCAGCGCCGCGCCCTGCAAGGCGTCGGCGGGCCGCGCGAAATCGGGGCCGGCACTGCAGCCGGCCAGCAGCATGCCTGTCGCGATGGGGACGAGCCACGGTTTCATGATGGCGTGACCTGGCGCGCGATCATGGAACCGCGGCTGAGCCAATTGAAGAAACGGGTGGGCGCGGCGAGCGCGCCGGGGCTGGTCACCAGCGAGCGGTCATCGAGCTCGCTGCCGAAGTAGCGCGCGTGCACGTCGGCCCGGACCGGACGTGGATCTGCGCGCGCGGCAAGCAGCCTGCGTCCCAGTTCGTCGAGGGGAAAGCGGTCCGGCCCGCCCACTTCGACGATGCCGTTCAGCGGCGCCCCGACGGCCAGGTCGGCCAGCACGGCCGCCACGTCGTCGGCGGCGACCGGCTGGATCAGGGCCGGCGACAGGCAGATGGCGCCATCGGCCTCGCCGGCATCCACGATGCCGTCGATGAATTCGAAAAATTGCGTGGCGCGCAGGATGGTATGGGGCAGGCGCGAGGCCCGCACCAGGTCTTCCTGGGCCAGCTTGGCGCGAAAATAGCCGTTGTCCGGCAGGCGGTCGACGCCGACGACCGAGAGCACGACATGGTGCTCGACGCCGGCGGCGCTGGCGGCGGCCAGCAGATTGCGGGTCGAGGACTGGAAAAAGTCGAGCGCCGCCGCCGGAGCGAACGAGGGCGAGTTGGCGACGTCGACCACGACCTGGGCGCCGGAAAGGGCGGCCGCCAGTCCGTCGCCGGTGACGGTATCTACTCCTTTGGAGGGAGACGCCACCACCAGTTCATGACCATTCAGCCTGAGCCGATCTACAATATTTGCTCCGATCAGGCCAGTGCCGCCGATAACCACGATGTTCATGTCCCGCTCCTCGAATCAGTATCGATCATGGCGATCGATCCACGCAGTATGTCGTCAGGCCGGACGCGAGTCCTTGGCGCGGCCTTGGGTTTGCCTTGGATTTCGCTTGGGGTTTCGTCCACCTCGACGGGAGAGGCGCGCATGCTGATCGCCTTCGAGGATTGCGTGCTCGACCTGGACCGGCGCGAACTGCAGCGCGCGTCCACCGTCGTGCCCACGGCGCCGCAGGTGTTCGACCTGCTGGCCTACCTGGCGCGCTGCCATGAACGGGTGGTCAGCCGCGACGAACTGGTGGGCACCATCTGGGCCGGCCGCGTCGTGTCCGAATCGACCCTGGCCAGCCACGTCAACGCGGTGCGCAAGGCGGTCGGCGACTGCGGCAAGCAGCAGCGCGTGATCCGCACCGTGGCGCGCAAGGGTTTCCGGTTCGTCGCCGGCGTGCGCGAAGTCGGTTCCACCGACCTGGCGGCAACGGTGTCCGCCACGCCGGTCCTTCCGGCCAAGCCGTCGATCGCCGTCCTGCCCTTCGTGAACCTGAGCGGCGACCCGCAGCAGGACTACCTGGCCGACGGCGTGGTCGAGGACATCATCGCGGCGCTGTCGCGCCACCGCTGGCTGTTCGTGGTCGCCCGCAATTCGAGCTTCACCTACAAGGGCCGGATCGTCGACATCAAGCAGGTGGGCCGCGAGCTGGGCGTGCGCTATGTGCTCGAGGGCAGCTGGCGCAAGGCGAACGACCGGGTGCGCATCACGGGCCAGCTGATCGACGCGGCCACGGGCGAGCACCACTGGGCCGGCCGCGCCGAGGGCGTGCTGGGCGATATCTTCGAGCTGCAGGACCGGATCACCGAGAGCGTGATCGGCGCGGTGGCGCCCGAGCTCGAGCGGGCCGAGATCGAGCGCGCGCGCCACAAGCCGACCGGCAGCCTCGATGCCTACGACTACTACCTGCGCGGCCTGGCCGAGCTGCACGAGGCCAGCAAGGCAAGCAGCGAGGGGGCGCTGGCCTTCTTCCACCAGGCGATCGAGACCGATCCCGGGTTCGCCTCAGCCCATGCCATGGCCGCCTGGTGCCACTCCTGGCGCAAGGCCAACGGCTGGATGAGCGATGGCGCGCAGGCGCAGGAGGCGGTGCGGCTGGCGCGCCGCGCGGTAGAGCTCGGCAAGGGCGACGCGGTGGCCCTGACCCGCGCCGGCCACGTGCTGGGCTACCTGGCCGGCGACTTCCATGCCGGCATCGGCCTGCTCGACAAGGCCCTGGTGCTCAACCCGAACCTGGCGGCGGCGCGCTACCTGGGCGGCTACCTGCGGCTGTGGCAGGGCGATACCGCGGCCGCCATTGCCCACCTGGGACGCGTCATGCGCCTGAGTCCCCTCGATCCGGAGCTGTACCGGATGCAGGCCGGGATGGCGGTGGCCCACCTGTTCGAGCGGCAGTTCGACGCGGCGTCGGTCTGGGCCGAAGCGGCGCGCCGCGATTTTCCCGGCTTCCTGCTGGCCGCCGCGATCCTGGCGGCCAGCCAGGCGCTGGCGGGCCGCACGCTGGAAGCGCGGCGGGCGATGGCGCAGGTGCGCGAGCTCGATCCCGGCTTGCGCCTGTCGGCCGTCGCCGCCTGGCTGCCGATCCGCCGCCCGGAGCACCTGTCGGTGCTGCTGGAAGGACTGGAACGGGCCGGCCTGCCGCAATGAGGCCGGGGCAGGGCCGGCGCGGCCAGCCTCGTGCAGGCCCTGGCGGGACCGCGCTACACTAGCGGTATGCAATCCGCACCGATCCTCCTTCCGCGTCGCCGCCGCTTGCTGCCGGTTGCACTGGTCGTATTGCTGCACTGGATAGTCCTGGCCGTGATGCTCGACATGAAGCTCGAACCGCCGCGCCATGGCCCCGCCGAAGGCGGCGCGGCAACCGTCCTGGCGCAGGTCTTGCCGGCCGCCGCGCCGCCGCCACCGCCGCCGCCCGCGCCGCTGCCGGTGCCGGAAGCGGGTCCGCCGCCGCTGCCCGTGATTCCTCCCTTGCCCGCCGAACTCGGCATGCCGGCGGCGGCCGGCGGCGTCACCCTGGACAACCCGCCGGCCGCGGCCGATGGCGCGCCCGGCGGAACCGGGACCGAGCCCGCGGCGACCGTCCCGGTCCAGGCGCCGCCGCCCGTGCCGGAAACGCCGGCGCCGCCGGCCGAACCGGCCGCGCCGCCAGCGCCGGAAATCCGCCGCTACGCGGTCGATATGCCGCCCCCGGCCACGATCACGCTCGACGTGGCCCGCACGGATGCCGATGGCGCCGAATGGTCGGGCGAGGCCGTCCTGGCCTGGCAAATGAACGAAGACACCTACAAGATCAAGATCGAGGCCGGCATTCGCGTTGTCTTTACGCGGGTTAACCTGGTGGTCCTGACCAGCGAGGGCGCGGTGGCCGCCGCGGGCTTCGCGCCGATCAGGATGACCGAAAAGCGGCGCGGCCGCTCGCTGACGGCGACCCATTTCGACTGGGGCCGGAACAGGTTGACGTTCTCGGGCTCGCAGGCGGCCTATCCGCTGGTGCCGGGCGCCCAGGACAAGGCCAGCGTCCCGTTGCAACTGTCGGCGATCGCGCGCGGCGATGCAAAACAATTGAGCGGTGATATAGATATCCTTGTCGGCGAAGACCGCGACGCCGCCGTTTACAGGTTCAATGTGGTGGGGCAGGAAGAGATCGACACCGGACTCGGCAAGCTGCAGGCCTGGCACCTGACCCGCCCGCCGGTACCCGGCTCCTACAAGTCGCGCCTGGACATCTGGCTGGCCCCGCAACACGGCTGGTACCCAGTGCGGATTCGCAATACCGAGGCGAATGGAGCAGTAACCACGCAAACAGTGAATAATATCGTCTTGGAACATTCAGGATCTTGATATGCCTCTAGACAACATTCGAAAAGCCGGCGTGGCGTTCACGCTGGCACTCGCCCTCGGCGGCACCACCGCCCAGGCCGCCAATCCGGCGCATCCAGCGGTCAAGCGCCCCTTCGAGTTGCCGCCATCGGCCGACCTGAACTATGACCTGAGCGCGCGCCAGCGCGGCCTGTCGCTCAAGGGCGACGCCACCGTCACCTGGCGCGCCGGCGACGGCAAATACGATGTGCGGGTCGCATCGCGCGTGGCCATCCTCGGCACCCTGCTCGACAACCGCAGCCAGGGCGCCATCGACGAGTTCGGCCTGGCGCCGGTGGAATTCTCCGAAAAGCGCCTGCGCAAGGACCCGACCTCGATCGCCTTCGACCGTGGCGGCAAGGTCATGCGTTTCTCCGAGGGCGAGAAGACCTATCCGCTCAAGGGCGGCGAGCAGGACCGGGTGTCGATCACCTGGCAACTGGCCGCGGTGGCGCGCGCCGCCGGCGACAAGTTCAAGCCGGGCTCGGAATGGCCGTTCTTCGTGGCCGGGCGCACCAGCGCCGAAGCCTGGACCTTCAAGGTGGTCAAGCGCGACAAGGTCAATACGGGCCTGGGCCAGGTCGACGCCATACTGGTCAGCCGCGAAGCCCTGCCGGGCAGCCGCGACCAGAGCATCGAGATCTGGCTGGCGCCGGAACACGAGTGGTATCCGGTCAAGATCCGGTTTACGGAAGGCGACAAGGAGACCATCGAGCAGACGCTCAAGAGCGTGGGCGGGACATCGGACTAGCCGTTCGCGTCGACGTTTCGATTGTTGCCCAAGGGTCACTCGATCGGGGATTCCCCCATCTAAACTGTTATACTGACGCCCCGCGACGCCGGTCGGGCCTGTACACGGTTGTAGAAATATTGGCAATCTAGGCCCGTCTCGACCGCGCACGAGAGACTGGTAACAACGATGATCGATCCCCTTGCCGGCGCGGCCCTCGCTGCCGACTCCCCGGCGATAGCGCCGGAACTTGATCCGCTGCAAGCACACTTCCAGGAAGGCATCGCTCCCGACGAGATCGAGCAAGTCTTCCACCTCAAGCGTGCCCAGCCGATGCTGTCGGCCTTCACGGCCCTGTTCCACGGCACCCAGGATGGCGTGCTGGTGCGCCTGCTCGTCCTGCGCGAGCTGGCGGGCGACACCGCCAGCTCGGCGTTCTCGCGCGCCGACATCAACCAGAAACTGGCCTACCTGATCCCGGAGAGCCTGGAGACGGTGTTGAACCGCCTGCGCGGCCACGGCCTGCTGGCCTGGGACGCCCCGGCTGCCGTGTACCGCATCACGCCGCTGGCGAGGAATGTGCTGTCCGCCCTCGAGACCCTGCTGGCGCTGGGCAAGCCGGACGACGACGACGCCGAGATGGGCTTCCTGCTGTCGCAGGTGGCCGGCGCCCAGGCGGTGGGCGGGGTCACCGTCGACCAGCTCAAGCACCTGCTGGGCCGATTGATCGAACTGACCGAGGAATTCCGTGACGCGATCGCGTCTGGTTCCGAGTTTCGCCTGCGCACCTCGCAGGCCAAGTGGCATATGGCCTGCGACTGGGTGGAGAAGGGCTCCGTCATCCTGCGCGCGATCACCTCGGACGAGCGCGCCGATTCGGCCACCCACCGCGCGGCCCAGGCCATCGGGAGAGCACAAAGTGCACTCCTGAACATGCAAGGCATGTTCTCTCGTGCTTTAAACCAGATCGAGCGCCAGCGCGTGCACCTGGGCCAGTCGGGCCTGTCGACCACCGACGTCAAGCGCTGGCTGCTGGCCCACGACGACCTGGCCAGCCTGGCGGCGGACGCCATCGACCGCCCGGTGACGCCGCTGTTCGCCACCCCGGCCGAGATGATCGACGTGGCCGAGACCGAGCTGCTGGCCGAGCGCGTGATCTCGACCGGCCCCAAGGGCCTGCCGAGCGGCCAGGATGCGCCGCTGACGATCAACGACAACCCGGCCATGATGGTCGAGCTGAACGACTGGATCAACAAGCTGGCCGACTTCGCCAACCTGGGCAACTTCCCGGAATTCTCGGACAGCGGCCCCAAGAAAGTGCAGCTGCACGAATCGCTGCTGCCGGCCAGCTTCGCCGTCGCCTCCTACCGCGCCTCGCTGCTGCCGCTGCTGGGCGACGCGGCCGAGGCCAGCCTGCAGGGCGCGACTGCCGACCTGGCGCGCCTGCCGCTCTCCTTCGAGGCCCGGGACGAGATGATCGCCCTCGACGACCCGGAAGTGGCGGCCATGTCGATCGCGACCCTCTCACTCAATCTAGATCACCCTTCGGACGGCACGCCCAATGAATGACGATGCACAAATCCTGATCGCGCGCCTGCTGACGCACCAGACCCTGCGCCGCGACGACAAGATGGTCAAGCGCGCGCTGTCGGACGACCAGTTCCGCGCCGAAGTCGACAAGCGCCTGCTCGAATCGGGCCTCAAGCTGCTCGACAACGTCTATGCCGACCACGTGACCGTGGCCCTGCACCGCAACGTCGAGCCGAAGATCTTCGGCGCCAAGGACATCTGGCAGAACAACAATTTCGGCCTGACCCGCGACGGCGTGGCCCTGCTGGTGGTGCTGTGGGCGCAGATCATCCTGCCCAAGCGCGAGCGCCAGGAAACCCATACCACCGTGGACGACGACCAGAACGACATGTTCGAGAAGGAGACGCCGATCCCGCGCGCCGAGGACGCGTCGATCGGGATTTCGTACACCGCGCTGCTCTCGGACTTCGGCGACAAGCTGGGCAAGAAGACGCGCATGGACATGAACCTGGGCGTGCTGTCCAAGCTGGGCTTCATCGAGCGGCGCGGCGACGTGATCCTGGAAGGTCCGCTGCTGGACCTGATGATGGACACCGACGTGCTCAAGGAGCGCATCATCAACGGCGCGCTGTCCGAAGTCTTCAAGCGCGCACCGCTCGCCGCGGCGCCGCGCAAGGTGGCGCCCGAGGTCGAAGCCGCCAACGATGCGGTCGTGGCCGAGCAGCTCGAGCCTGGCGACGACGCAACCGATACCCCGAATTGAGATAGCCGATGTTCCACATTAAATCACTCGAACTGGTCCACTGGGATTACTGGCAGCGGATCAAGAACATCCCGCTGGACGCCAAGATCATCACGATCGCCGGCCAGAACGGCTCGGGCAAGACCACGCTGCTCGATGCGATGCGCACCCTGTTCGGCCTCGATTGCTCGATGGGACGCACGTACAAGCACTATGCGCGCCACTCGGGCCAGCAAAGCGCCTGGCTGCGCGCCGTGGTCGACAACAAGCCGGTCGGACGCCAGCTGTCGAACCGCCCGTTCCGCCATTCCGGCTTCTTCTCGGACGACGAGGTGACCCTGTTCTGCCAGGTGCAGAAGAACGGCGGCGACTGGAAGCGCCAGTACCTGATGCGCCCGGGGAACGTCGAGATCGAGGAAGTGACCGAAGCCACCGACTGGCTCGGTGTCGAGAATTATCGCAAGCGCCTGGCCTCGGCCGGCCTGTCGCCGGCCATGTCGAAGGTGCTGGCGCTGGAGCAGGGCGAGACGGATAAACTGTGCGAATATGCGCCGCGCCAGTTGCTGGACCTGGTGTTCCAGGTCTTCGGCGACAAGGAAGTGCTGGACGCCTACGACGAAGCCAAGCGCCACCAGCGCGATACCGAAGTCGAATTGAAGCGCTTCGAGACCGAACTCGAGACCTCGCGCACCAACCTCGAGGGCCTGCGCCTGCGCGTGGCCAACCACCATCAGTGGTCCGACCTGAACAAGGAAAAGCGCGAACTGCAAGAAGAGGTACTGCCGGCGCTGCAATACCACGAGGCGCGCGAAAAAGCGGCCAACAACAGCCGCATGCTGCGCGAAGCGAAGAAGCCGCTGGTGCAGGCCGACGGCCAGCTGGCCGAGAAACGCAGCCAGTTAGCAAGCCAGCAGCGCGCGCTGACCGAGGCGCAGAAACAGGAAACCGAACTGGAGCTTGAAGCCGGCCAGCTGGCCAAGCGCCTGAGCGAAGTGAACACGCGCCTGAAGCCGCTGGAAAGCCTGCTCGAGCAGCGCGACCGCCTGCAGAAGCTGTCGGCGGACGCCGGCGCCGACATCGCCGAAGTCGCGAAGCAGCTGGAAGAAAAAGAAGCCGAGCTGGCGCGCCAGAAGAGCGCGCGCGAAGCCGTCTCGAACAAGATCGCGAGCGAGATGGCGACCATCTCGGCGCTGCAGGGCAAGACCTCGATGCCGGAGCCCGAAGCGCAGCGCCTGATGCGCCGCGCGCTGCGCGACGAGGGTATCGCCCACGCCATGCTGTCGGACATCGTCGAAGTGACCGATCCCAAATGGCAGGGTGCGGTCGAAGGCGTGCTGGGCGGTTACGCCTCGGTGGTGCTGCTGGAGAATGCGAAGGATGCGCCGGCGGCCTACCGCCTGGCCGAGAAGGAGCGCTACCGCCACTTCATCGTGCCCGACTGCGTGAATGCGCCGGTGGTGAAGGACGACAGCCTGCTCTCGGTTGTGCGCTTCTCGGGCAAGGCGCCGGGCTGGCTGATCGACCAGCTCGAACGCATCGAGCGCGTCGACTCGGTCGACGAAGGCTTCAAGAGCCGTTCGGACGAATGGATCACGCCGGACGCCTACCACCGCGAACGCCGGGGCGGGCGCTCGCTGTTCGTCGAGGCCTCGCGCTACCGTTTCGGTGCGGCGGGCAAGACCCAGCGCCTGGAAGCGATCCAGAAGCTGATGCCGGCGCTGGAAAAACGCGAAGACGAGCTGACGCTGGCGATTTCGAAGCTGGCGGCCGAGGTGGGCGGCCTGAAGGCGCGCATCGCCGGCGTCGACGCCGCCAAGGAATTGTCGGCGCGCCAGGAAGAATTCGAGGAAGCGGCGCGCGCGATCGCGCCGCTGAAGGCCGAGCGCCTGGAAGTCGGCGCCCGCCTGGGCGAGCTGCAGACCCTTAGCAAGAACGCGACCGTGAACCGCACCCGCGCCGACACCGTCTGGCAGAACGCGCGCATGGCGCTGTCCGAAGCCGAAGCCGGCATGCGCCTGAACCACCGCCGCCAGATCGAGCAGCGCAGCGAACACGCCAGGGCGCTGCTGGAACTGCGCCGCGGCTGGCGCGCGGTGCCGGGCGCGTGGAAAAACCCGAGTTGGCGCGGCGACCTGGTAGCCAGGCACCAGAACGCGCACCAGGTCAACCTGCGCCTGGGCTCGCTCGAGCATTCGCTGGCGCGCGAGGACTGGGAACTGGATCCGACCGTGATCGACCAGTATGCGCGCCTGCACGAGCAACTGGAGGCCCGCCAGAGCGAGACCGAGGAGCGCCGCTACCAGAACAACCGCGCGATCGAGGCCACCGGCAATGCGCGCGGCGCCTATATTGAGCGCCTGCGCTACACGATCAAGACCTATACCAAGAACATCCGCGAACTGGGTTCGCTGGCCGGCATCGACGTCCAGGCCGACCCGGTGCGGCTGGAGAACGACGACGTGCAGCTGGCCCAGGCGGGCCTGCACGTGCGCTTCAAGTTCGACGGCAAGGACCAGATCGGGATGAACGACGGCGAAGCCTCGGGCGGCCAGCAGGTGATGAAGTCGCTGGTGCTGCTGATCGGCCTGTTGAAGTCGGAGGAAGGCTCGGGCGGCTTCGTGTTCATCGACGAACCGTTCGCGCACCTGGATATCAGGAATATCCAGCTGGTCGGCGAGTTCCTGAAGAACACCGACGCCCAGTACCTGATGACGACGCCGCTGACGCACAATACCGACGTCTACGATCCTTCGGAACTGACGCTCATCACGAGCAAGAAGAAGAAGGACATGCAGTGGGCGCAGCCGATCTTCGTGCTGCAGCGCCGGAAGGAAGAGGCGAAGGCCGCGTAAGGAAAAAAGGGATCCGGCCGGATCCCTTTTTGCTCTGGGCCGGGTGTCCGGTCAAGCCTGGTCGATCGCCTTGCGCACCCGGCGCCGCCAGCGCAGCAGGTTCGCCGAATACCAGCAGAAGTAGCCTGCCGTGAGCCCCACGCAGAGCATGGTCAGCGGGCTGTCGGTGAGCCGCGGCGTGACGATGCCCTTGCCCTGGTTGGCATACACCTCGATGCCGATGTACAGCAGGCGCGCCACCAGGATCATGGCCATCACCAGCCCCAGGCGCATGTTCGGCGTGAAGAAGTAACCTTGCGGGGTTTCCTCGAACCGGGTCAGTTTCAGGCCCCAGACGGCGTAGCCGATGCCGCCGCCGGCGCCGACCAGCAGCGCCGCCAGGTTGTAGGGCGTGTCGAACAGCTGCGCCAGCGGCACCAGGATCATCGCGCCGAACACCAGCACGCCGGTGTAGTGGCGCGAGACGATCGAGCGCTGGCGCTGCATTTGCTTCTTGATGCGGCTGTAGATGCGCCACACCAGCAGCGGGGTCAGGACGAGCAGGGCCAGGGTGGTAATCGACAATTCCATATGCGGCAAGAAGGCTGTGTTCAGGAAGAACCGCATTGTAGCCCACCGCCGCCGCGCGCCGCGCCGTCGGACTGCATGCTAAGGTAGCTTGCATCGCATTCCTGCAAGGAGACCGCATCATGCACGCTCATCCAGCGCACCCGGCGCCGCCGCGCTTTCCTGTCCACCTGCCGATCCACGCCCACCGCGCCCCCGATCCGGCGCCGATCGAAGAACCGGCGCCCGAGCCGTTCGACACCCCGCACCCGCACCACCAGCCGGTGCACCTGCCGCACGACGAGGAGCCGGTGCCCGATCCCAAGCCGAGCTGAGAGGCCGCCTGCAGGTACGGGATGAGCGTGCTACCATGAAACCCAGTTGTTCTCTCATCCCGACGCATGAAACACCGACTTTTCCTGTTCGACCTCGACGACACCCTGCTCGATTTCCGCGCTTCCGAACAGCGCTCCTTCATGCGCACCATGGCGCAACTCGATGTGCGCGATGCGGTGGACGAGCTGTTCCGCCAATACCAGGTGACCAATCTCGACCTGTGGCGGCGCTTCGAACTGGGCACCGTCAGCAAGGACTTCCTCAAGGTCGAACGCTTCCGCAAGACCTTCGCGGATAACGGCATCGACATCGACCCGCAGCGCGCCAGCGAGCTGTATGTCGAATCGCTGGCCGATACCGTGGTGCTGGTCGATGGCGCCACCGAGCTGTGCGAAACCCTGGCCGGCATCGGCGAAGTGGGCATCATCACCAACGGCGCCCACCACATCCAGCACCGCCGCATCGCCAGCTCGGGCCTGCAGGGCCACCTGTCCTTCGTCGCCACGTCCGAGGCTTGCGGCTTCGCCAAGCCCGACAGCCGCTTCTTCGAATTCACCAGCAAGATGGCACGCAGCTTCGCCAAGCACGAGACCGTGATCGTCGGCGACCGCCTGGACGCGGACATCCTCGGCGCCAACCGCTTCGGCATCGAGAGCTGCTGGTTCAATCCCGGCCGCCTGGCCAACGACTCGCAGGCGATCCCGAGTTGCGAGGTCGCCAGCCTGCACGAGATCGTCGCCTCGCTGCGCGGCCTGGCCGCCTGATGCTTCAGTGGCCGGCCACGGCCGCGCCGCTGCGCGCGCCCGGCCGGAATCCATGTTCGCGGCTGGCCCAGGCGATCGCGAAGCCGGCCGCCGCCAGCGCCGCCGTGGCCCAGGGGAAGGACGCAGCGCCCCAGCGGTCGAGCAGGAAGCCGCCGAGCAGGCCGCCGCCGGCGATCGCGCCGTTCCAGGCCACCACGTTCATCGACAGCGCCACGTCGGCGCCGTCGCCCGCGGCATCGGCGAGCGCCGTCTGCAGCAGGGTGGCGGCGCCGCCGAAGCTCAGGCCCCAGGCGGCCACGCAGGCCACCACGGCCAGCGGCGCGGCCGCCAGCCAGGCGAACAGTAGCGACAGGACCGCGAAGCCGCCCAGGCTGGCCAGCACCGCGGCGCGCAGGTGGCTGTCGACCAGCCGGCCGGCGACCCAGATCCCGGCCAGGGCGGCGACGCCGAACACCAGTAGCACCAGGTCGACACGCTCGAGCAGGCCGGCCTGCGCCACGAAGGGCGCGATATAGGTGTACAGGATGTTATGCGCCAGCATCCACGCGATCACGGTGGCCAGCACCGGCCGCACGCCGGGCGTGGCCAGCACCTTGCGCAGCGCCAGGCGCTGGCGGTCGGCCTGGCCCGGATAGTCGGGCACCTTGGCCAGCACCCAGGCGATCAGCACCAGGCATAGCAGCGACATGACGCCGAAGGCGGTGCGCCAGCCGACCGCGCCGCCGAGCCAGGTCCCGAGCGGCACGCCGAGCGACAGCGCGATCGGCGTGCCGACCATGGCGATGGCCATGGCCCGTCCCTGCTGGTGGACCGCGACCATCCGCCGTGCGTAGCCGGCCAGCAGGCTCCAGGCCAGGCCGGCCGCCATCCCGGCGCAGAAACGGGCCGCCAGCGTGAGCGTGAAATCGGACGACAGGGCGGTGAGCGTATTGAAGACCAGGAAGCCGGCGATCGTCAGCAACAGCACGCTGCGGCGGCGCCAGCGCCGGGTGGCGATGGTGAGCGGAATGGCGGCCAGCACCGAGCCGAGCGCATAGGCGGTGACGGTTTGGCCGGCCATCGAACCGGTCACGCCGAGTCCACCGGCGATCATCGGCAGCAGGCCGGCCGGCAGGGTCTCGGTGGCGATGCAGATGAAGCCGGTCATGGCCAGGGCCAGCAGGGCCGCCACCGGCAGGCGGTCGGCGCAAGCGCCGCTGGCGGCGCGCCGGGATTGTGCTGCTTCCATCGATACTCCTATTATTTATCAATCGGTACAAATGTAAGCGCGGCGCAGGGCGCTGTCAATGATTTTTGTATCGATCGATATTGAAATCGATGGGGGAAGGACTACGGCGCCGCGGCGCCTTCGATCCGGTTGCGGCCGGCGCGCTTGGCGTCGTACAGGCGGCGGTCGGCCTGGGCGACCATCGCTCCCGCATCCGCAGCGCCATCCGGCGCCAGCGCGGCGACCCCCAGGCTGGCGGTGACGACGCCGAACGGCGACGGCTGGTGCGGCAGGCCCAGGGCCTGGATTTCATGGCGCAGCCGCTCGGCCACCGCCATGGCGCCGGCCAGGCCGGTGTCAGGCAGGATGACGGCGAATTCCTCGCCGCCGTAGCGCGCCGCCAGGTCGCGGTTGCGGTTGACCTGGCCGGCCAGGATGCGGCCGACCTCCTGCAGGCAGGCGTCGCCGGCTGGATGGCCGTAATGGTCGTTGAACTTCTTGAAGTGATCGACGTCCAGCAGGATCAGCGCCAGCGGGGTGCCGTCGCGCGCTGCGCGCGCCAGCTCATGCGCGAGCACCTCGTCGAAGCGGCGCCGGTTGGCCAGCCGGGTCAGGGTGTCGGTATGCGCCAGCGCCTGCAGGCCGAGGTTGTCGCGCCGCAGGTCGAACGAATAGGCGCGCAGTTTCTCGTCGAGCCGGTCGCGGATGACGAATTGCCGGATCAGCTTGCGGGCGAACAGCGCGAACAGGGCGGCGATCGCCAGCACGGCCGTGCCGATCAGCATGCTGAAGCGCTTCCAGGGCCCGAGCAGCTCGTCCTTGGTCTGCCCCACGGCGATCACGAAGGCGAAGTCGTCGACCCGCCGGTAGCTGTACAGCCGCTCGATATTGTCGATCCGCGCCACCATGAAGTCCGCACCCGACGGCCGCCGCCTGATCGCCTGGAACACGGCGCCGTGCGACAGGTTGGTGCCGATCAGCTTGTCGTCGAAGGGGCGGCGGTAGACCACCGTGCCGTCCTCCAGGGCCAGCAGGACGGTGCCGGTCTCGCCGACGTCGAGCTCGTCGTAGATGCGTTCGAAGAAATTCACCTTCAGGGTCACCAGTGCCACGCCGGCGAAGCTGCCGTCGTCATGGTCGATGCGGCGCGAAATCGGCAGCACCCAGACGCCGGTGGAGCGGCTCCTGACCGGATGGCCGACATAGATGTCCCGCCCGGGATGGTTGCGGTGGTAGGCGAAGTAGGCGCGGTCCGAATTATTGCCTTGCGGGGTCCCGGTCAGGGAGGTCGCCAGCCAGCGGCCGTCGGCGGCGTACACGAAGATCCCGTGCAGCTCGGGCGTCGTCTGCGTGAGCACGCGCAGGTGGGCTTGCAGCCGCGCCAGGGCATCGTCGCCGATGCCGTCGTGTTCCACCCGTTCGATGACGTTCGCCAGGGCCATGGTGGTGGCCTTCATCGCCGTCTCGACCTGGACCCCGACCATGCGCGCCACGTTGGTGGTGGCCACTTCGGTCTGGCGTATCTGGGTTTGCCGCGCCGACCAGACGAACCAGGCGGCGAAGGCGAGCAGCAGCATGCAGCCCAGCGAGGTGGCCAGGACCACGAGGCGTATCACGGGGCGCCGCTTGCCGCTCAGGCGTTCGACATGGCGGTCCAGCTTATGGGGGGATGAATTCAAGGCGCCTCACCATCGGATGATTGCGATTCCTGTCCAAAAAATTGTGCCATTAGAAAGAAATCCGTGTCGCCGGACTGCGCCGGCATGCGCCTGCTTGCCTGATCCTGCGCAGTTGTCGCCCTTTCCATTTTTCCGGCTCGTGCGTGGCGGCGGCATCGTCTACATTTTCGGCACTACCCATTCCAGACGAAAGGAGTTTGCCATGACCACCGGCCCCGATCCAGCCAGCCCGTCCGGGTCAGGCGGCGCGAGTTCGTGCTGTCGCTGCTGTCCACGGCCGCCGCGAGCGGCATCGCCGACGCGGCCCAGGTCCAGGCCGCGGATGCCGCGCCCGAAGTGCGTGCCGGCGGCGTGCCGCTCACCGTCATCGTCAACGGCCAGCGGCGCAGCCTGTCGGTCGACCCGAGGACCTCGACCCTGGACCTGCTGCGCGAGCACCTGGGACTGACCGGCGCCAAGAAGGGCTGCGACCATGGCCAGTGCGGCGCCTGCACCGTCCATCTCGACGGCCGCCGCGTCGTGTCCTGCCTGACGCCGGCGCTGCAGCTCGAGGCGCGCCGGCTCGACACCATCGAGGGCCTGCAGCGGCCCGATGGCAGCCTGCACCCGATGCAGCAGGCCTTCATCGACCACGACGCCCTGCAGTGCGGCTACTGCACGCCCGGCCAGGTCATGGCGGCGATCGCCTGCGTACGCGAAGGCAATGCGACCTCGCCCGAGCGCATCAAGGAGTACATGAGCGGGAACCTGTGCCGCTGCGGCGCCTACAACGGCATCGTGGCCGCCATCGGCCAGGCCGCCGGCCAGATGGGGAAGGGCTGAGCCATGCGTGAATTCAGCCTGGTCCGCGCCCGTTCGGCGCAGGAAGCGGTGCAAGCCCTGGCCGCCCATCCGGAGGCGCGCCTGATGGCGGGCGGCACCACCTTGCATGACCTGATGAAGCTGGGCGCCGAACGTCCGCCGGCCATCGCCGCTGTCCGGCGGCGCGTGACGGCATTCATGACGCCGCGTCATAGGCTCGATGAGCCAATCGCTCTTACTGTGAACCTTGCCAGCGGATATAGTCGGCTCTTTCTGAAGGAATAGCATGACAGTCAAGGCTTATGGCGCGTACGCCGCCGACAAACCCCTGGAATCCCTCGACATCGCCCGCCGTGCTCCCGGCGCCCACGACGTCCGGATCGACATCGACTTCTGCGGCGTCTGCCACTCTGACCTGCACACGGTGCGCGCCGAATGGGCCGGCACCCTGTACCCCTGCGTCCCGGGCCACGAGATCGTGGGCCGCGTAGCGGCGGTCGGCGCCCAAGTCACCGGCCACAAGGTCGGCGACCTGGTCGGCGTCGGCTGCATGGTCGGCAGCTGCCAGGCCTGCCCGGATTGCGGCGAAGGCCTCGAGAACTATTGCGACAACATGGTCGGCACCTACAATGGGCCGACCGCGGATGCGCCGGGCCACACGCTGGGCGGCTATTCGCAGCAGATCGTGGTCAACGAGCGCTTCGTGCTGCGCGTGAGCCATCCGCATGAGCAGCTCGCCGCGGTGGCGCCGCTGCTGTGCGCCGGCATCACTACCTGGTCGCCGCTGCGCCACTGGAACGCCGGTCCAGGCAAGCGCGTGGGCATCGTCGGCATCGGCGGCCTGGGCCATATGGGTATCAAGCTGGCCCATGCCATGGGTGCGCACGTGGTCGCGTTCACCACCTCGGAATCGAAGCGCCAGGACGCCTTGAACCTGGGCGCCGACGAAGTCGTGGTATCGAAGGACCTCGACGCGATGGCCGGCCAGGCGCAGCGCCTCGACCTGATCATTAACACGGTCGCCGCGCCGCACGACCTGGACGCCTACCTGACGCTGCTCAAGCGCGCCGGCACCATGGTGCTGGTCGGCGCGCCCGAGTCGCCGCATCCGTCGCCGCAGGTGTTCAACCTGATCGCGAAGCGTCGCGCGATCGCCGGCTCGATGATCGGCGGTATCCCGGAAACCCAGGAGATGCTCGATTTCTGCGCCGAGCGCGGCATCGTCGCCGAAATCGAAACGATCCGCGCAGACGACATCAACGGCGCCTACGAGCGTATGCTCAAGGGCGATGTGAAATACCGCTTCGTGATCGACAACGCCAGCCTGGCTGCTTGATCCTTCCTCCTGGCGGCCCTGGCGCCGCCGTCTTCCTTCAGTCAATCATGAATCCAGCTGTTTCCGCCGCTCGCGACAGCAAGCCGGCCCAGCCCGCGGCATGGGGTGCCGTGATGGCAATGTCGCTTGCCGCCTTCGCCCTGGTCGCTTCCGAATTCATGCCGGTCAGCCTGCTCACGCCGCTCGCGGCCGAGCTGCGCATCAGCGAAGGCCAGGCCGGCCAGTCGATCGCCATCTCGGGGGCCTTCGCCCTGGTCACCAGCCTGGCGCTCGGCGCAGTCGTCGGGAGGCTCGACCGCAAGATCCTGCTGCTGGGCCTGACCTTCCTGATGATTATCTCCGGCACCGTGGCCGCGTTCGCGCCCAACTACTTCCTGTTCATGGTCGGCCGCGCGCTGATCGGCGTCGCCATCGGCGGCTTCTGGTCGATGTCGGCGGCGACCGTGATGCGCCTGGTGCCGGCGTGCGAGGTGCCGCGTGCGCTCGCCATCCTCAACGGCGGCAATGCGCTGGCGACCGTCGTCGCGGCCCCCGCCGGCAGCTACCTCGGCGCCATCATCGGCTGGCGCGACGCCTTCTTCTGCCTGGTGCCGGTGGCCGCGATCGCCCTGGCCTGGCTGCTGCTCAGCCTTCCCGCACTGCGCGCCACCGAACGTTCGGACGACGGCGGCATCCTGCGCCTCCTGAAGCGGCCAGCGGTCGTCCTGGGCATGGCGGCGGTGAGCCTGCTGTTCATGGGGCAGTTCGCGCTGTTCACCTACCTGCGGCCTTTCCTGGAGAGCGTCACCGGCGTCGACGCCACGACGCTGTCGCTGATGCTGCTGGTGCTGGGCGTGGCCGGCTTCGTCGGCACGACGCTGATCGGCGCCGTGCTGAAGGACAGGCTGTACCGGGTACTGGTCGCGATGCCCTTGATCATGGCGGCAGTGGCCATTGCGCTGGTCGCCTTCGGTCACTCGGCGGCGGCTGTCACGCTGCTGCTCGCGCTGTGGGGCTTGGTCGGCACCTCGGCGCCGGTCGGCTGGTGGGCCTGGCTGGCGCAGATCCTGCCGCAGGATGCCGAAGCCGGCGGCGGCTTGATGGTGGCCGTGATCCAGCTGGCGATCATGCTTGGCGCAACACTGGGCGGCCTGCTGTTCGACGCCAACGGCTATTGCGCGACCTTCCAGCTGAGCGCCGGCCTGCTGGTCGCCGCTGCCGTGCTGGCCCTGCTGGCGGGGCGTTCGGCGCGCCGCGTGGATTGATGAGCCAGAGACATAAGCCCATGCTTCGTCCCTCATGAGTGCGCGGGTGCGCTTGCCGTATTATCAACCGTTTTTTTACCGCTGACAGAAGGAAGCATGCCTCATGGATGACTCGACGAATATCAACCAGGCCCGGCGCGGTGTCCTGATCGGCGGCGCGCTCGGCGCGACGGCGGCGGCGCTGCCGCTGGCCGGCGCCCAGGCGGCGGGACAGGGCGCTGCGTCCGCGGCGCAGACGCCGGCGCCGGTGACCAGCAAGGTCACGCTGCGCGTGAACGGGCAGTCGCGCGAACTCGCGCTCGACACCCGCACCACCCTGCTCGACGCGCTGCGCGAGCACCTGCACCTGACCGGCACCAAGAAGGGCTGCGACCAGGGTCAGTGCGGCGCCTGTACCGTGCTGGTGGACGGCCGCCGCATCAACTCCTGCCTGAGCCTCGCGATCATGCACGACGGCGCCGAGATCACCACCATCGAAGGCATGGGCACGCCCGACAAGCTGCATCCGATGCAGGCGGCCTTCGTGAAGCACGACGGCTACCAGTGCGGCTACTGTACGCCGGGGCAGATCTGTTCGGCCGTCGCGGCGATCGACGAGATCCGCCAGGGCATCCCGAGCCACGTCACCGGCGACCTGACTGCCAGGCCGCTGCTGTCGGTCGACGAGATCCGCGAGCGCATGAGCGGCAACATCTGCCGCTGCGGCGCCTACTCGAACATCATCGACGCGATCAAGGAAGTCGGAGGAGTCCAGGCATGAAGGCATTCAGCTACCAGCGCGCGGCGACCCCGGCCGAAGCGGCGGCCGCGGCCAGCAAGACTCCCGGCGCGCGCTTCATCGCGGGCGGCACCAACCTGCTCGACCTGATGAAACTCGAGATCGAGACGCCGGCCCACCTGATCGACGTGAACGGCCTGGCGCTCGACAAGATCGAAGCGACGAAAGAGGGCGGCCTGCGCATCGGCGCGCTGGTGCGCAATACCGACCTGGCGGCCGATGCACGCGTGCGCAAGGAGTACGCGGTGCTGTCGCGCGCGCTGCTGGCGGGCGCCTCGGCCCAGTTGCGCAACAAGGCGACCACCGCCGGCAACCTGCTGCAGCGCACCCGCTGCCCCTATTTCTACGACACCAATATGGCGTGCAACAAGCGGCTCCCGGGCAGCGGCTGCTCGGCCATCGGCGGCCACACGCGCGGCCATGCGATCGTCGGCCAGAGCGATGCCTGCATCGCCACGCACCCGAGCGACATGGCGGTGGCGATGCAGCTGCTCGACGCCGGCGTGGAAACGGTGAAGCCGGACGGCAGCGCGCGCACGATCCCGATCGCGGATTTCTATCGCCTGCCGGGAAATACGCCGCACATCGAGCACGGCCTGATGCCGGGCGAGCTGATCACGGCGGTGACCTTGCCGAAGCCCCTGGGCGGCAAGCATTACTACCGCAAGGTGCGCGACCGCGCCTCATATGCCTTCGCCCTGGTCTCGGTGGCGGCCGTGGTGCAGCCGGACGGCAGCGGCCGCGTGGCCGTGGGCGGCGTGGCGCACCGGCCGTGGCGCGTCCCGGCGGCCGAAAGCCAGCTGCCGCGCGGCGGCAAGGCGACCACCGCGCAACTGCTGGCCGGCGCCCGCACGACCACGGAGAACGCATTCAAGATCCTGCTCGTCGAACGCACGCTCGATTCCATCCTGGCGCAAGCGCGTGCGCGCTGAAAGAAAGGCTTGAGACCATGAAATTCACCCAACCCGCAACCACCAATCCGATCGACCAGATGAAGGTCGTCGGCAAGCCGCTCGACCGCATCGACGGCCCGCTCAAGACCACCGGCACCGCTCCCTATGCCTATGAGCAGCACGCGGCGGCGCCGAACGCCGCCTATGGCTACGTCATCGGCGCCGCCATCGCCAAGGGCCGCATCGTGTCGATCGACACCGCGGCGGCGCGCCGGGCGCCGGGCGTCATCGCCGTCGTCACGCATGAAAACGCCGGCAAGCTCGGCAAGGGCAACTTCAACACCGCCCACTTGCTGGCCGGGCCCGAAGTCCAGCACTACCACCAGGCCGTCGGCGTCGTCGTGGCCGAGACCTTCGAACAGGCGCGCGCGGCGTCGTCGCTCGTGAAGGTGGAGTATGCGACAGCCAACGGCAGCTATGACCTGGCCGCGGCGATGAATGCGGCGGTCACGCCCAAGACGGGCGACGCCGAGTCGAAGGTCGGCGATTTCGACGGCGCCTTCGCCAGCGCGCCGGTCAAGCTCGACGCCACCTACACCACGCCCGACCAGTCGCATGCGATGATGGAACCGCATGCCTCGATCGCGTCGTGGGACGGCGACAAGGTCACCGTCTGGACCTCGAACCAGATGATCGACTGGGGCAAGCAGGACCTGGCCAGGACCCTGGGCATCCCGGCGTCGAACGTGCGCCTGGTATCGCCCTATATCGGCGGCGGCTTCGGCGGCAAGCTGTTCCTGCGCGCCGAGGCGGTGCTGGCGGCGCTCGGCGCGCGCGCGGCCAGGCGCCCGGTCAAGGTCGCGCTGCAGCGCGCGCTGATGATCAACAACACCACTCACCGCCCGGCCACGATCCAGCGCATCCGCATCGGCGCCACGCGCGAAGGCCGCATCAGCGCGATCGCCCACGAAAGCTGGTCGGGCGACCTGCCGGGCGGCGGTCCGGAGACCGCGGTCCAGCAAACCCGCCTGCTGTACGCCGGCGGCAACCGCCTGACCCGCCTGCAGCTGGCCACGCTCGACCTGCCCGAGGGGAATGCGATGCGCGCGCCGGGCGAGGCGCCGGGCATGATGGCGCTCGAGGTGGCGATCGACGAGATGGCCGAAAAGCTCAGGATGGACCCGGTCACCTTCCGCGTCGTCAACGACACCACGGTCGATCCCGAAAAGGCGGGCCGCAAGTTCTCGCAGCGCCGCTACGTGCAGTGCCTGCGCCAGGGCGCCGAGCGCTTCGGCTGGGACAAGAGAAAAGCGACACCGGGCCAGGTGCGCGAAGGCCAGTGGTTGATCGGCATGGGGGTGGCTTCGGCCTTCCGCAACAATATGAACATGAAGTCCGCGGCCCGCGTGCGTCTTGAAACCGATGGCAAGGTCACGGTCGAAACCGACATGACCGATATCGGCACCGGCAGCTACACCATCATCGCCCAGACCGCGGCCGAGATGCTGGGCCTGACCGTCGACCGCATCGACGTGCGCCTGGGCGACTCGGCCTACCCGGTGTCCGCCGGTTCGGGCGGCCAGTGGGGCGCCAACAGCGCCACCGCCGGCGTGTACGCGGCCTGCGTCAGGCTGCGCGAGCAGATCGCGCAGAAGGCGGGACTGGATGCGGCAAACGCCGAGTTCAGCGACGGCGCCGTGCGCGCGGGCGGCCGCGCGGTGACGCTCGCCGACATCGCCAAGGGCGGCGCCATCGTGGCCGAGGACACGATGGAATACGGCGACCTGGAAAAGAAGGTGCAGCAGTCGACCTTCGGCGCCCACTTCGTCGAAGTCGCGGTGGACGTCGCGACCGCCGAGGTGCGGGTGCGGCGCATGCTGTCGGTGTGCGCGGCGGGCCGGATCCTGAACCCGAAGTCGGCGCGCAGCCAGGTGATCGGCGCGATGACGATGGGTGTCGGTGGGGCCCTGATGGAGCACCTGGCGGTCGACAAGCGCCACGGCTTCTTCGTCAACCACGACCTGGCCAGCTACGAAGTGCCGGTGCACGCCGACATCCCGCACCAGGAAGTGATCTTCATCGACGAGACCGACCCGACGACCTCGCCGATGAAGGCCAAGGGTGTCGGCGAGCTGGGCCTGTGCGGCGTCGGCGCGGCGGTGGCGAACGCGATCTACAACGCCACCGGCGTGCGCGTGCGCGACTATCCGGTCACGCTCGACAAGATGCTGGAGCAGATGCCGGCCCTGGCCTGATCGGGCCCGATCGGCGCTATTCCTTGTAGCGGATGGCGTCGATCACCAGCATCAATGCGCGCGAGGAGTGGCGCCGGCTGGGATAGAAGGCGTGCAGCGGTTCGAAGGGAATGCACCAGTCTTCCATCACGCTGACCAGCCGTTTCGCCTCTACATGCGGGCCGACCAGGCTCTCGGGCAGGAAGGCCAGGCCGACGCCGTGCAATGCGGCGTCGAGCATGTGATACACATTGGTGAATACCGACTGCCCGCGCACGCGCGCTTCCAGCGGCTGGCCTTCGTGCGCCAGCTCCCACGCATACAGGCCGCCGCTGCTGGGCAGGCGCAGCGTGATGCAGTTGTGCTTCATGAGTTCCTGCAGCGAGGCCGGCACGGGGCGGCGGGCGAAATAGGCGGGGGCGCCGACGATCCGCATCGGCACCTCGCTTGTCAGGCGCACGCCGATCATGTCCTTCTCGAGCTGGTCGCCATGGCGCACGCCGATGTCGTAGCGCTCGGCGGCGATGTCCACCAGGCGGTAGTCGGAGCTGATCTCCACGTGCAGGTCGGGATACAGCGGCAGCAGCGGCGCGATGCGCGGCCACAGGACCGTGTCGATCACATGGTCGATCGCGGTGATGCGGATGGTGCCGGCCGGCTTGTCGCCCAGGTCGCTGACGGCGGTGATCTCGGCCTCGATCTCTTCGAGCCGCGGTCCCACGTTCTGCAGCAGCCGTTCGCCGGCCTCGGTCGGCGACACGCTGCGGGTGGTGCGCGTCAGCAGGCGCACGCCCAGGCGCGCCTCGAGCGAGCGCACGATGTGGCTGAGCGCCGACTGGGTCATGCCGAGTTTGGCCGCGGCGCGCGTGAAGCTGCGCTCGCGGGCGACGGCGAGAAAGACGAGGATATCGTTGATGTTGTCACGGGCCATCGATTGATGATACAGGAACATCAATCGGGCCGTGTATCAATGACTGGTTTTTATGGATGGGTGCTCTTGAGCCAGTCGCGGCCCCTGGCGTCCAGCGCGGCGTCGATGACGTCCTGCGGCAGGCTGTAGACCGTGGCCCAGGTGGCGCGGCCATCGATCGCGTTCGATGGGAAGCTGCTGGTCTCGATCGGCCAGTGGTATTTGCGCTTGAGCGCGCGGATGATGGCGGCCAGGGTCACGCGGCCGCGCAGCGGCTCGGCGCCGGCCTGGTCGGCATTGGACAGCAGGATGGCAAGGACTGCGCCGCGCGCGGTGCGCGGGCCGGGGAAGATGGGTGTTTTGCGCGGCATGGCCGGATTCTACCCGGCCAGACCAACTTTCGCGCCGCGCACGTGCATGTCGCGCCGCAAGCATGACGCTTCGTCGCACGGCGCTGCGCGCCGGGGCACCGATCCACATACTGGCTTCACTTTCAACCAACGCCGGAGCCTACCATGCTGATCCAGATCCTGAGCCACACGCCCCTTTACGTCTGGGCCATTCTCGCCTTCCTGGTCTGGCGCGGCGTCGCCGAGATGCGCGAGCGCGAGATTGCGCTGTCCCGGATGGCAGTGCTGCCGCTGGCGATGCTGGTCCTGTCGCTGCACGATATCGCGCTCAAGTTCGGGCTCGGCCCCGCCAGCCTGGGCGCCTGGTTCGCCGGATGCCTGGCCGCCGCGCTGCCGGCCTGGAGATTCGGCCGCATCCGCATCGCCGCCGTCACGGCGCCCGGCCGGGTGCTGGTGCGTGGCAGCCTGGCGCCCTTGTTCCTCATGATGGCGATCTTCGTGACCCGGTATGCGACCTCGGTGATGCTGGCGCTGCAGCCGGCCGCGGCGCAGCAGGTCCAGCTGGCGGTCTGCGGTCTCTACGGCCTGTTCAACGGCTGGTTCATTTGCCGCCTGCTGCGCCTTGCGGCAGATTGCGCGCGCAGCTTCCCAGCTCGTCCCGCGTGAGGAAGACGCTCGGCATGCCCTGGGCGAAGCTGCCCACCTCATACGGATCCCAGTGGAATTCGAGGCCGGACGGGGTAGGGATGAACCTCGGCTCCTTGAACACGTCCAGCGCTCCCTGGTCGGCCCACGACAGGCCCTGCGCGCCCAGCCTTGCCACCAGCGCGCTCGATACCAGCTGGCGGCATTCGGTGGATGGGGCGACGAAGGCGGTGAAGCGGGAGTGGACCGGCGCGCCATCGTGCATGACGTAGTGGCGCATCTCGGAGCGGTACTGTTCGTGCGCGGCGCCGTAGCCATAGGTCCAGGCGCTGGCGTCGAGCGACAGCAGGTCTTTCGAATGCCAGCGCACGACGACCCGGTTGGTGCAGGCGAGGTCGGCGTCGCAGCGGCCGGCCATGGCGCGCACCCATTCGTCCAGCGCGGCGTCCTTGAACAGCGGGAACAGGGCGGCGTACACGAAGGGCTGGTCCGAGCCCTCCGCCTGCGCCTCGGGCGAGGGGCGGGTGAGCGCCACGGCCCGGTAGGGCACGATGCGGGTGAGGGAGAACGGCAGCGCCTTGTCGTCGTCCGCCCGGGTCCAGCTGCCCTTGCCGCCCAGCCGCCCGGCGTCGAGCACGATCGAAATCCGTCCCGGTCCCTGGGCGCCGGAGTCGAGCAGCGGGGCCAGTTGCAGCGCGCCCGCTGGCGCGTCCGGGACGCCCAGGGGGGCCAATTTGGTGGCCTTGCCCTTGTAGTCACGCGGGAACCAGTAGCTGTTGGCCATGATCTTGCCGGCTTCGCCAGGCAGGCCGTCGGGTGCCGGGTAGGCCAGCGCGAGCTGGAACGGCGTGCCGTCCGGCAGCCGTCCTTCATACAGGCCGCCAGCCTCCCATTCGACGCGCTCGGGCGCCTGCAGCAGGTCGCCGTGGTCCTGCGCACCAGCGGCGCAGGCCAGCGCCTGCAGCGCGAAGAAGAGGCAGGCGGCCGCTCTCACGCCCGCCTTTAGTCGAACGCCCACGAATACAGCACGTCGAGCGCGCTATTGGTCCCGGTCTGGAACTGCAGCGCGATGCGCGGCGTGAGTTTGTAGCGCAGCCGCACCAGGCTCGAGGCGGTGCTGGTGCCCTGCTCGAAGCTCAGGTAGGCGCGCGACGAGATGCGCTTGCCGACCGTGACCACGGTGCTCTCCAGGCCCGACGAATCGCCGCCGTTATTGTTCTGCTTGAGGCCCAGGTCGTCGACGCCGAGCGAATTGGCGAGCTTGGACTGGATGCCGCCGGTGCCGCCGGCGCCGCCCAGCAGCGCGCCCGCGGCCGCGGTCAGCACGCCTTTCTGGTCGCCGCTGGCGGTTTCCATGCTGTGGCCCAGCACCAGCCAGGACAGCTTGTCGCTATCGGACACGTTCGGGGTCGACACCAGGCGCGCCGTCGGCGACTGCGCGGTGCCGCGCACCTGCACGCCGGCTTCGACATTGGTCTCGGACAGCTGCTCGCCCTCGGGGCGCTTGCGCACCGCCAGGATGTCGAGTGACGGGTTGTCGTACGGGCCGCTGAAGGTCAGCGCCGCGCGTTCGATCGACAGGTTCTGGCCATAGGCGGCGTAGGTGCCATTCACCGCACGAATTGTTCCATTGATGCGCGGCTGGCCAGCGCCCGTCATGCGCACCCGGGCGCTGCCCACCAGGTAGGCGTCGATGCCCATGGCGCGGATGTGGAAGTCGTCGCCCATGTCGGCCGCGAGGTCGACCGTGAGCGGCACTTCCTTCTCTTTCGACACCGGCGTCTTCTTCTCGGCGCCGCGGCCCAGCACGATCACGTCGTCCGAGATCGTCGGCCTGCCTTGCGGCGCGAATTCGATCAGCGCGCGGTCGGCGCGGAATTTGCCTTCCAGCGCGAAGCGGCTGGCGTCGCGTACCAGCGACGCCTGGCCGCTCATGATCAGGGTGCGGTCGGGACGCGACAGGGCCTCGAGCTTTTCCATGTTCAGGCGCAGATCCATGGTCGGCGCGCCGTCGGCGAAGCGCACGAAGCCGCTGGCGGCAGCGCTGCCCTGGCGGCCCTGGAAGGTCAGGCGTTCGACGCGCAGCTGGTCGCCGCCGAGCTGGGCGCGCAACACGCCGTTCTGCAGGCGCACGCCCTGTTCCGCCCAGCGCACCGCCAGCTTGTCGCCATCGAGGTTGCCGTTCAGGCTCGGCGCGCCGATGGTGCCGCTGCCCGTCATGGCCAGGCGCAGCGCGCCGTCGAGTTCCAGTCCCGGCTGGCCGGCCAGCGACGCCAGCCAGGCGATCGACGGGATGTCGGCATTGGCCGTCAGGCGCAGCGGGCTGTCGCGTTCCACGCGGCCGTTCAGCATCTGGGCATTGGCCTCGAGCTTGGCCACCCCGGTGCGGGCGCCGTCGAAGTCCAGGTTCACGCGCAGGCTGCTGCCGACCACTTCGGCCGACGCTTCCAGCTTGCGCAGGCCCAGCGGCACCGGGGTGTCGCCGCCGACGATGGCGTCGCCGGCTTCCCTGAACACGCGCACGTTGCCGGCCAGCGAAGGCGCGGCGCCGTTGGCGACCGGTGCGCGCATGTCGACCGACCAGGCAGCGCCCAGGGTCAGGTCGCCGCGCGCATTGTCGGCCAGGGCCGGCGAGAACTGCGCCAGGTAAGTCAAGGGGACCTTGTCGGCGTGGCCGCGGCTGCTCCAGCGTGGGCCGTCCTTGGTCAGCGTATCGATCGTGATGCTGCCGTTCGGCAGTTGGACCACGGCGCCGTTGAAGGCGATGCGTGCGGGGTTGGCCAGGCCGCCCAGGCCGGAGCCAGGCGCGCCGGCGATCGTGACCGGCACCGGGCCTTGCAGCTGCATCGCATAGCGGCCGCGGTTCTGCAGGGCGGCCAGGGTGCCGCTCCAGGTGTCGCGGTTGAAGCCGCCGCGGATCTCGGTATTGGCGTCGAAGGCGTCGCCGAGCGCCGACAACTTGACGGTATGCGCGCCGCGCGTGCCATCGGTCTGCAGGCGCAGCGACGCCACGCGGGTCTCGCCGCTCACGTAGTCGAGCACCTCGACATTGCTGACCAGCGGATCGGCCGCGCCACGGCCGGAACCGAGATTGGCGCTGGCGCGCAGCGAGCGCACATTGTGCGTGCCCAGCGCCTTGAGATTCTGGCCCTCGACCGTGGCGGTCAGCGACGGCGTGTCCATGGTGCCGGCGACCGTACCCGAGCCGCGCAGCACGCCGCCGAACTCGGGGCCGAGTGCGGCCAGTTGCGGCGCGTCGATCTTCCAGTTCAGCGTGTCGCGCGCCAGGCCGAAGGCGCCCGTGGCGGCGATCACGTTCGGGCCGATGCGCAGGTCGACGTCGGCATTGGACACGTGGCGGCGGTCGGCCGTGAGGCGCGCATGACCGCGCAGCGGCGAATTGGCCAGGGTCGAGTCGTCGGCCAGCCTGAAATCGAGGGCGCCGCGCCAGTCGGCGCCGGCACGGCCGCTGGCGCTGAACGACGAGTTGATATTGCCGGCCAGCGGAGAGCCGAAGGCGGCCGGATTGAAGCGCTCGGTGCCGCCGCTGGCCTTGACCTCGACCGCGCGCGCGGCGTCAAGCCCGCCGAGCCAGGCTTCGCCGCTGGCGCGCAGCACGCCGCTGCCGTTCTTGCGCTGGGCCGCGACCCAGCCCAGGTCTCGCGCATCGACCTCGAAGGTCGTGCGCGGCGCCTGCATGGTGCCGGTGACGACGCCATTGGCGGTGAGGGCGCCATACAGGTCGCTGCGCAGCGCCGTCAGCTGGCGGCCGTCGAGGCGCCAGTTCAGGCGGTCGCCGGCGCCGCCGAAGGCGCCTTTCAGATCGACCTTGTTCTGGCCCAGGGCCAGGTTGGCGTCGATGCCGCTGATGCGTTTCGCATCGGCGCTCAGCTTGCCGCTGCCGGCGAGGGGCTGGTTCATCAGGCGGCTCCGGCGCACGGCGAAATCGGCGTCGACCTTCCACGCGGGCGCCAGCGCGCCGGCGGCGTTGATCGTGGCGTTGATGTCGGCCACCGGCAGGTCGCCGAAGTCCGCCGGGTTGAACCTGCTCGCGTTGGCGGTGGCCTTGAACGCCTTGTCGCCTTCGAGGTTCATGCTGCCGCTGGCCGTCACGCTGCCGCGGCCCGCGGTGAGGCGCGCCTCGTTGAGCGTCGCGACGTTGTTCTCCAGTGTCGCCAGGGCCGCCAGGCGCAGGCCGGCGTCCGCCAGGTTGGCCTCCAGGGTCTGGCGCGTGGCTTCGTTGGTGACGGCGATCGATCCCTTGATCGCGGTCGGCTTCATGGCCGAGTGGACTTCGCGCAGGTTGAAGCGCTCGGTCTCGAGCGCGAAGCGCGCGCTGCCGATGCCTTCCTCGTCCTGCCCGCGCTGCAGGCCGCCGGTGCCGGTGAACTTGCCGGCGGCGCCGAAATCGAGCAGCACGCCGGAGATCCGCACCGCATCCAGGCTGCCGCCCAGCTGGCCGCGCGCCGAGCGCAGCGGCAGGCGCTGCTGGTCGATCGTGCCTTCGGGCCCGGTATTGGTGATGTCGACGCTGCCGCTGATATTGCGGTTGGCGTCGAGCTTGCCGGCGACGGCGAGGGTCAGGTCGGCGGTCGGCAGGGCGGGATTGAAGAAGCCGGGATCGAGGTTGCGGCCATTGATGCGCAGCGCGCGCAGCGGGATCTCGGCGTACGGCGCAATGGTGAAATGGGCGTCGCCGACGGCGCGCCCGGCCTGGCCGGTGGCGTCGATCAGGGTCGCGTTCTCGATGTCGCCGCTCACCTTCAATTGCAGCTGGGCGGCGCGCGCGCCGGCGCTGGCCTGCGACTGGGTCAGGCTGCCCGAGGCGTCGATCTTGAACGGGCGCTGGGCGCCGACCGTGGCGTTCGCCGCCACCTGGCCCCACGGCGTGCTGGCCGCCGCATCCTGCACCACCCAGCTGCGCTTGTCGCCCTTGGCGCGCACGCGGATCTTGTCGATGGCGGTTTCGGCGCCGGCGATGTTCACCATCGTCAAGCGCTCCACCCGCGCATCGTCGGCTTCAACCCGGAACGGCGGCGCGAGACTCGCCGGCAGCACCGACGGTTCGTCGGTTTCTTTCAAGGTTTGCATGCGCACGCTGGCGGCCCACAGCTTGTCGACCAGGATCCCGCCCGACAGGAGCTGGGACGGCGACCAGTCGACGTCGATCCCGACCGCGGTGACGATCTGTTCGTCGGTGCGCCATACCAGGCGCTCGATGTGCATGGCGCCGTAGATCGAGCCGGTGACGCCGGTGACGGTGAGCTTGCCGCCGGTGGCGTCGGCCACGCGCTGGACGATCATCTGCAGGGTGGTCTCGCGGCCGAGATACCACAGCGCGCCGCCGACGATGACGCCGGTGGCGACCACGCCGATCGCGACGCGGCGCGGCCAGCGGCGGGTGTCATGTGCCCGAGGCTGGCCAGGCGCGGGCGCCTGGTCGCTGACGGGCTTATCTTCAGGTGTATCCATCAGAACGTGAATCCGAGTGAGAAGTGCAGGCGCGCCTTGCGCACCGCGTGGCCATAGGCCAGGTCGACGTTGATCGGGCCGACCGGGCTGCGCCAGCGCGCGCCGACGCCGTAACCCGACTTGGGATTGAGGTCGCCGAACTTGTCGGCGGCGTTGCCGACGTCGTAGAACACGGCCACGCCCCAGGGCGGCTTGAACCAGTACTGGTATTCGGCGCTGGCGGTGGCCAGGTAGCGCCCGCCGACGGTCGCGCCGTTCTCCTGCACGCCCAGTTCCTGGTAGCCGTAGCCGCGCACCGACTGGTCGCCGCCGGCGCGGAACAGGAAGGTGCTCGGCACGCCCAGCTTTTCCTTCGAGGCCACGGCGCCGGTCTCGGCGCGCAGGATCAGGCTGCCGGCGGTCCCGACCGGCTTGTAGTACAGGCCGCGCAGGTAGAGGCGCAGGAATTTTTCGTCCGTCATGATCGGCAGCACGGCGCCGCCGAACTGGGCGTTCCATACATAGCCGTTGGTCGGCTGGATCAGGCTGTCGAGTTTGCGGCGGGTGATGCTGTAGGTGAGCGGCAGGCTCTTGGCGCGGGTCGCTTCCAGGCCCTCGACTTCGCGCTTCTCGGTCAGCACCTCGAAGGTCAGGCTGCGCTCGAGCAGCGGCGTGCCCCAGCTGCGGCGCGCGGCCACGCTGGCCAGGGTGGTGATCTCGCCGCGCAGGTCTTCGCGCTCGACGCCGGCGCTGATGCTGTCGTTGTAGCCCTTGGCCGTGGTCGGCCAGAAGAACTCGCCCTTCGCGGTCTGGCGCTTCTGTTCGTAGATCAGGTCGCTCTTGAAGCGCTTGCCGAACACGTTCAGGTCGTCGTAGCCCAGCGAGGCGCGCGCGCCGGTGTCGGTCGAGAAGCCGACGCCGGCCTCGACGTTCTTCTGCTTGTTCTCGGTCACGCGGATCACCACCGGCAGCACGGTCGGGCCGGTCGGCGGCTGCGGCGTGGCCGGGTTGGCGTCGGCGTCGTCGTCGTCCTTGATGTCGGCGATCTCGGCATTGAGCACGGCGCGCATGTCGGTGCTGACCTCGACGCTGCTGAAGTAGCCGGTGTCCTGCACCCGCGATTGCAGGGCCTGCAGCGCGGCTTCGCTGTATTCGTCGCCCGGGTTGATCTTGTTGAGGTTGGTGATGACCTCGCGCGGGTAGCGCTTCAGGCCGCGGATGCGCAGCTCGCCGAAGCGCATCTCGGGGCCCGAGTCGATCACCACGCGCAGCAGGGCGCGGCGCGAATCCGGGTCGACCGTGGCGCTGGTCTCGACCAGCCGCGCGCGCGGGAAGCGCGTCTGCGCGACGTCGCGCAGCAGGCCGCGCTTGGCGCCTTCCCAGTCGCTTTGCCTGAACTGGCTGCCGACCGGCAGCGTCCAGCGGTTGCGCAGCGCATTGGCGTCGAACGGCGCGCCGCCTTCCTCGAACGGGGCGAAGCCTTGCAGCACCAGGTCGACGTCGCCGACCAGCACCGGCTGGCCCGGATCGACGATCACGCGCGCGACGGGGCGCCCGCCGCTGGTATCCAGGCCGGCGGAGACCTTGGGCGAGTAATAGCCCTCGGTGGCGATCAGGGTGCGCGCCTGTTCCGGCGCTTCTTTCACCAGGCGCTGCAATTGTTCGAGATCGACGCGTGCATTGCCGCGCCAGCGCATCAGGTCGAGGTTATCCTCAAGCAATTCCTCAAGCGCGCCAGGGGCGTCGATGCGCACCGTATAGTCGACTCCCTGCGTGTCCTGTGCATGGACGGCGGCGGTCAACAACAAAGCGCCCAGGCCTGCCGATGTGTGGCGCAACAGCCGGGGCAACAGACGCAGGCGGGGACTCGATCGAAGTAACAATATGGCGCTCCATTGGACATACTCGTTCGCATCTTAACTGATTGGCAAAGTCGATGGCGTCACGAAACGTTGCGCGTGCGCCGCGACGGCGGCCGAACACGCTGCCGGCAATTTGTGACAGAATGCCCCGCTTATCGCTCACAGATCTCTCCTTCAGACCATGACCACTCCATCTACCGACACCGCGCTGGTGCTGTTCAGCGGCGGCCAAGACTCCACCACCTGCCTGGCCTGGGCGCTGCAGCGCTATGCGCGGGTCGAGACGATCGGTTTCGATTATGGCCAGCGCCATGCGATCGAGCTGGCGGTGCGCCCGGGCCTGCTGTCGAAACTGCGCGCGCTCGATCCGGCCTGGGACGCGCGATTGGGCGAGGACCACATGATCGACCTGTCGCTGATCTCGAAAATCTCTGACACGGCTTTGACCAGCAATGTTGCGATCGCAATGCAGGAAAACGGCTTGCCGAACACGTTCGTGCCGGGACGCAACCTGCTGTTCATGACGGTGGCGGCCACGGTGGCGTACCGGCGCGGCCTGAACGTGCTGGTGGGCGGCATGTGCGAGACCGATTTCTCGGGCTACCCGGACTGCCGCGACGACACCATGAAGGCGCTCCAGGTGGCGCTCAACCTGGGCATGGCGACGCGTCTGAAGGTCGAGACCCCGCTGATGTGGATCGACAAGGCGCAAACCTGGGAACTGGCGCAGCGGGAGGGCGGCGACGCGCTGGTGGACCTGATCCGCTTCGACACCCACACCTGCTACCTGGGCGAGCGCGGCGAGGCGCATCCCTGGGGCCACGGCTGCGGCGCCTGTCCCGCCTGCGCCTTGCGCGCGCGCGGCTACGAACACTACGTGGCGCGCAAGGCGGCATGAAAAAAGCCGGGCGCAGGCCCGGCGCAGGGTTGGCGGCTGCGCCGCCGACGCGTGATCGTTAGCGGCGAGGTCCTCGCGCAACCATCTCAAGCAGTGGCGGTCTTTTCCAGGTTGACCTTGCGCGAGCGGCTCATGAAGTACCAGACCAGGGCCACCGGAATCACCAGCGGGAGCAGCAGCGGCGAGATGGCCAGCGCCAGCACCACGGCGCCGATCACCAACGAGCCCAGCAGCATCACGCCGACGCCGGCAAACACCACGGCCAGCAGCACGCCGACCATCATGGTGATGAACACCGCCAGCAAGGCGCCGCCGCCCGCGAACAGGGTGGCCAGCATCCAGCCCAGCGGGCCGTCGATCTCGTCGCCGTCGAAGTGGACCGTCATGTCGTTGCCCCAGCTATTGAACAACAGGGCGGCGAACAGGAACAGGATGACGTAGGGGGCATATTTTTTCATGGCGGTCCTCGCAGGTAGTGGGTGTGTCGATTGAACGTTTTGTTCTTGCATGCTCGAACTGTATGCCTGCGCGCGCCGTGCAGCCAGCGGCGTGCGACAGGCCGCATGTTTTGCGGGACGAACCGTGCATAGGCAGGGCCAGGCAGAACTGGCGGCAATTTTTGCTTGTAATGCCGGCTGGGTTTCCTATACTGGTGTTCTCTGTCACAGGGGGATCCTATGCAAGCCGCGTTTCAAGGAATCCGGGACCGCCTGGCCGTGGCCGGGTGCGGTCCCAAAGATCCGCCATCGGCGCCGCCCGCCATACCGCCGATCATCATCAATCCGTTCAACCGGCTTCCGCCGGCGCCGAACGGCGACCCGCGCCCGATTCCCGTCGGTCCGCCGATCGTGCCGCCACCGGGCCCCGACTGGCGTTGTCCGCGCATCGTGGACGAGTGCCCGGCCTAGTCCCTGGTATTGTCGAGTCACCTCAAAAAGGCCCGTACTGCCTGCGCGTGCGGGCTTTTTCATGGGTCGGGTTTCCTCTATGATCGTGGTTTTGGGCGCGAGCCCGCACGAGGAAGCAGATGAACGACCAGATCCACGATCACGACGACGAAGAACAGGACACCGGCCCGGTGCAGGAGCCCCGCCTGTGGCAGGGCAATGGCTGGACCGCGCGCGTGATCAAGAACGACGATGACGAAGGCTGGGCGGTGGCCATGTACAAGGACGGCGAGCCAGAACCGGCGCTGGTCGGCCCGTGGACCATGGGCCGCGACAAGAAGAACCCCAAGCCGCTCGACGTCAATGCCTTCAATACGCTGATCAAGACCGCCTCCGAGGTGATCCGCCGCCACGAGCAGCACCTGCACGCGATCCTGCACAAGAACCTGTTCGTGTCGACCGGCGAGGGCGAGCTGAAAGTGACGCTCGATATCGTGCCGGACGACGACGACCCGTATGCGGTGCTGGCCGCGCTGGATGAAATGGGCGAGCAGGTGGCGAAGGTGCGGGTGGCCCCGACCTTCAAGCTGACGCAGGCCTCGGCCCTGGCCTGGATCGAGAACGATTTCCGCGCGCCGCGCTGAAAAACCACAATCGCCCGCCGCCATGCTGCTGCGGCGGGCGGCAAGCTGCTACTATTTCCTCTACGCATTTTTAGATTACGTGGGGGAGGCATGGAACGTCTTGACCGGCTGGAAGCGGTCCAGTCGATGCTGCTCGAGATCGGGCAATTATCGACCAGCTGCAGCGACATCACCGCATTCATCGGAGCCGTGCACCGGGCGCTGGGTCGCATCATGTATGCGGCCAATTTCTACGTCGCCCTGGCCGACCGCGAGGACGGCACGGTGCGCTTCCCCTATTTTGTCGACGAGGCCGACGGCGCCCGCGATCCCGAGGAACGCATCACGCTCGCTTCGCCCGAGCAGTCGCCCACGGCCTGGGTGCTGCTCAATCGCCAGACCCTGGTGCTGACGGCCGCCGATTTCCACGAGCGCCTGAAGAACAGCGGGCGCTGGGGCGATGGCAGCGTGCCGGAACACTTCGTCGCTTGCCCGCTATTGGACCAGAACCACCAGGCGCTGGGGGCGATCGTCATCCAGAGCTACTCCGCCGACCAGACCTATAGCCAGGAAGACCAGGCGCTGTTCGCCCTGATCGCCAACCACGTGTCGAATGCGCTGCAGGGTTTGCAGAGCGTGGAGCGGCTGGAGCGCGCGGTCTCGGCGCGCACCGCGGCGCTGGCCCACGAAGTGGCCGAGCGCGGCCGCGCCGAGAAGGTGCAGCACGCGCTGTACCAGATCGCCGACCTGTCGGCCCAGGCGCTCGATACCGATCTCTTGAGCGCCAGCCTGCACAAGATCATCGGCGAACTGATGGTGGCCGATAACTTCCTGATCGCGCTGTACCACCCCGAGTCGCAGGAAATCAGCATCCCGTATTTCGTCGACCAGAAGGACGATACGCCGCCGCTGCAGCGCTTCCCGTTCGGAAAGGCCATGTGCTCGTACGTCTTGTCGAGCAAGCAGGCGCAGTTGCACGACCTGGGGAGCTTCAGGCAGCTGGTCGCCAACGGCATCGTCAACGAACCCCTCGGCAATTCCGGGATCGCGAGCTGGATGGGCGCGCCGATGCTGGTCCACGAAAAGCCGTATGGCGTGATCGTGGTGCAGAGCTACGACCCGGCCATCGTCTACAGCAAGGCCGACCTCGACCTGCTGGCCTTCATGGCCAGCCACGTGGCGGTGGCGATCGCGCGCATGCAGGCCGACCGCAGGATCCGCAAGGCCAAGCAGGAACTCGAGCAGCAGAATGCGGCGCTGAACGAGGCCCTGCATGCGCTGCAGGAGGCGCAGTCGGAACTGGTGCGCCAGGAAAAGCTGGCGTCGCTGGGCCGGCTGGTGGCCGGCGTGGCGCACGAGATCAATACGCCGCTGGGCATTTGCGTGACCGCCACCAGCCACCTGGTGCAGGAATTGAAGCTCACGCGCGAGGAACTGGCGGCGGGCGAGATGACCGAGGAGAGCCTGGGCGCCTTCTTCGACGTGGTCGACCAGTCGCTGCGGATCATGACCACCAATACCCAGCGCGCGGCGGCGCTGGTGCGCAGCTTCAAGCAGGTGGCGGTGGACCAGTCATCGGGCGATATCCGCAGCTTCAACCTGGATGCTTATTTGCGGGAGGTGCTGCTGTCATTGCAGCCGAAACTGAAGGGGCGGCCGGTGAAGGTGGAAGTCTCCTGTCCGAAAGACCTGGTGCTGGACAGCTATCCGGGGGCGGTGTCGCAGATCGTGACCAATATGGTGGTCAATTCGCTGGTGCATGGGTTCGAGCGCGATCAGCCGGGCAATATCACGGTGCGCGCGGCGCTCGAGACGGATGGCTGGGTGGTGCTCGACTATGCCGACGATGGGGCGGGGATGGACAAGGACACGCTGGACAAGCTGTTCGATCCGTTCTTTACCACCAAGCGCGGGACGGGTGGGAGCGGGCTGGGGGCGCACATCCTGTACAACCTGGTGACGGGGGCGCTGGGCGGGACGGTGAGGGTGGAGAGCGCGCCGGGGAAAGGGCTGCGGTATCACTTGCGGTTCCCGCAGTCGCAGCGCAAGAATGAGCGATGAAAATCATGCGGTGCGGTAGCGGCGCTTGCGCGTACATGCCCTCTTTCTGGTCGCCATCGATCGCAACGCTGTTCTTGAGCAAATCTGACCGGTAAGACAGGAACGAAAATCCTCCTTGGAGCAGGCGAGTGCGAATAAGCCCAAGCCCGACACCGGCCCATATATTGGAGACGTCATGCTTCACTGCGATCCGGGGCGGACGATTCAAACATACCGAAGCGATCATTGTGTCTGGCGACGGCTGGAACATGTGTGGTCACGCGCTGCTACACGTCGGCCCTGGCTGGTTCTTCCATGTGGCGAGGCTGTATGACAGGCCTCGATTCATGCGCAAGGAAGGCTATCAGCGCCATCTACGAGAAAATGATAAACGTGAGATCCGTCGCACGATAGTCCACATTCCGGACATTGTCGGCGCACATCGAAAACTGCTCGACGAGGTCGCCAGGCAATGGTTGTGGCTGGTGTTGCCTGACAACTGCGCTACATTTTTAGAGCAGGTTGTGCAAGCCGGAGGGAGCCGGGCCGGAATGTACTTTAACTGCCCAAATGCGGAGAAATGCGCACCATGAAACGCACACTGGTCTCGTTAGGCGTCGGTTCCTTGGCTGCAGTGCTGGCCTACATAGCGATTTTATTTGTTGAGCCAACCATGTAGAAAAGGCCGGCAATATTATCGTCAATGCCTTTCTCATTGTTTCAATCGTCACGGCGTTATCGTTCAACAGGTTCGAACGAAAGCGTTAACCACTCGGCTTTCACCTGTCAATCCGGCCACTTCTCGTTGATCGCCAGCGCCTTGTCCATATTCTTGATCAGCAGATCGACGTACTTCGGATCCAGATGGTGCCCCGCCACCTCGCGCAGGTGCTCGGTGACCTTCGCCGGCGGCCATGCATCCTTGTAGCAGCGCTTGTGGCTCAGCGCATCGAACACGTCGGCCACCGCCACGATGCGCGCATACGGGTGGATGTCTTCGCCGCGCAGCCCCTGCGGATAGCCGCTGCCGTCGAACTTCTCGTGGTGCTGGTGGGCGATCACCGCCGCCGCCTTCAGGATCGGGCGCTGCGAGCCGTCCAGGATCTGCAGCCCGATGGTCGGGTGCTGCTTCATGATTTCCCACTCTTCTTCGGTCAGGCGGCCCGGCTTGAGCAGCACCGCGTCGGGCGTCGCGATCTTGCCCACGTCGTGCATCGGCGCGGCGTGCATCAGGACCGCCGTCTCGTCTTCCGGCATGCCCGAGGCCTGGGCCAGCATGTGGCAGACCTGGGACATGCGGCGCACGTGGTTGCCGGCCTCGTGCGAGCGCGATTCGACCACGTCGCCCAGGCGCAGGATCAGCTCGGCCTGGGTATCGGTGATTTCCTGATTGAGAAGGATGTTGTCGAAGGCGATCGCCACGCCCGAGCAGAACACTTCCAGCAGCTGGGCGTCGATGTCCGAGATCTCGTCCACTCCCTTGAGCACCAGTAGCGACGCCTTGCCGCTATTGTTCGGGAAGTAGCCGACATAGGTGTCGCCATGCAGGCGCGAGATGCGGTTGTGGCGGGCGTCGTCCAGCTGGCTCAGTAGTTCCGGGCCGATCTCTTCCTCGCCCATGTCGCCGATCTGGGCCAGCACCTCGTACTGGCTGGTGCCCGTGATGACGCTGGCCGCCTTCAGGCGCAGCAGCATGCTCTGCTCCAGGCGCAGCAGGGCCACCACCTGCTGCAGCAGGCCGTTGGCGAAATCCTTCAGATTGCGCTGCTGGAAGATGTGGGCGGAGGCGGCGATCACCCGTTCCAGGCCTTCGCGGTAGGTCTGCTGCACGCGGCGCGCTTCCTCGACCTTCATGATGTCGCGGTAGGCGCGCAGGGCGGCGAAGGTGGTGGTGAACAGCTTGGTGCGGTCGAGCTCGGTCTTTTCCTTGTAGTCGTTGATGTCGTAGTCGACGATCACGCGCTCCTCGGGCGCCTGGCCCGGCTGGCCGGTGCGCAGCACGATGCGGGTAAACTGGTTGTCGAGCTCCTGGCGCATCCAGCGCGCCACTTCGAGGCCGCTGTCCTCGCGCTCCATCACCACGTCCAGGAAGACCAGCGCGATGTCCTGTTCGCGCGCCAGCACTTCCTTGGCCTCGGCGCCGCTGTAGGCGTGCACGAAGGACAGGGCGCGGCCGTCGAGGCGGAAGCGGGACAGGGTCAGCTTGGTGATGTCATGGATATCGGGTTCGTCATCGACCAGCAATACTTTCCAGGGTGCGAGCTTGGGCGCAGCGGAAGACAGGAAGGACATGGGCGAATCCGATATCGTTGGAATAAGTTGTCTGGACAGGCTATTTTTCGACGAAAAAATATCCCAGAGTCAAGTCGATTGTAGTACGACCCATGACCCTTAACAACAGGCAATATTCAAATTGTGCGGCCCGGAAGTCACATATTCTCTGTCGCTGGAGGGACCTGTTGCGGGCAGTCGACAGCGCTCGCCTCAGGTGTAAAGCTTTTGGCAACGCTCGCAGTAGAACGCGCGGCGGTTGGTGCGGCCAAGGTTGGCTTTTTTGAAAGGAATATCGCAGCGGGGACAGATTTTCTTGGCATGGGCCAGCCAGTGCTGCTTGAGCACGAAGGCTTTTTTCCAGCCAAGAAAGTCGAAACTGTATCGGCGCGCCTCGTCCACCAGCGCGCGCAGCTTGGGCGCCGGCAGGCCACCCATGGTCGAGAGCGGGTGGACGCGGATACGAAACAGGACTTCGTTCTTGATGATGTTGCCGACACCAGAAAAAATATCCTGGTCGAGCAGGGCGTCGCAGGCCAGCATGGCGGGCTGCGCGCGCAGCTTCTTGCGCGCCTGCTTCGGGTCCCAGCTGTCCGACATGACGTCGGCGCTGAAATCGTAGGCCTCGAAGGTCGCGCGGTCGATCTCGCGGACCGCGCAGGCATAGAAATTGAGCTCGCCGCCATCCTGCGTCTCGATCGAGAGGCGGGGTTCCTTGTCGCGCCGCTCGTCGATGCGGTAGGTGCCGAACAGCAAAAAGTGGATGCGCAGGACGAGATCGGGCAATTCGATCAGGAAATGCTTGCCCCAGGTGTGCAGACCGACGATACGCTGGCCGACCAGCCGGCCCGGATCGACGGCGCGGACATTGCCGCCGGCATGCACGATGTCCCGGCCCACGAAGCGGGCGGTCTGTTCCTTCAAGATGACGAGCGACGGACCTTCTGGCATGGCATTCTCCCTTGTGCCATTCTCATCCATCACCATCTATCAGGCATGTGCGAGGCCTAACATTTGGATACAAACTACGACGATTCGAGACGAGCACTGCCGCTCGAAGCGGCGTATATTTCAATGCAGGACGAAAGATGGAAGCAAAACAAGGAGCACATGCGATGAAATCATTATTGATGAAAACGGCCTTCGCGGGCCTGTTCGCGCTGACTGCCGGCGCCGCATCGGCCGGCGTGACCGTGAATTACATCGAGTCCGACAAGTTCGCCGACCTGCCTTTCGCGCCCTGGGAGCGCGAGCAGGTGCTGAAGGAATTGAGCGACTATTTCACCAAGCTGGGCGCCCAGCTGCCGGAAGGGCAGGATCTGGCGATCGAGGTCACCGACATCGACCTGGCCGGCCGCGAGTACCCGAATTTCCGCGGCGGGCGCGAGCTGCGCATCCTGAAAGGCACGGCCGATTGGCCGATCATCAACCTGCGGTATTCGCTGACCCAGAACGGGCAGGTGCTCAAGGGCGGCGACGCGCGGCTGGCCGACATGAGCTATATGCAGCGCATTAACCGCATGTCGGACAGCGACAGCCTGCGCGCCGAAAAACGCATGATCGACGACTGGTTCAACGAGACCATCCTGGGCAAGAAGCGCGGCGGCTGAGCGTTCGCATCCCCGCAAGCACGACGGCGCCCCGCGGGGCGCCGTCGTCGTTCTGGCCGGCCTGCCGGCGCTAGTCCGCCTTGCCATGCGTCATGCTGCTGCTCGCCTTGACCGGATCGTGCACCGTGTAGTCGGCCGGGACGTTGAACAGGGCAGCAGGCGGTTCGCCGCGCTTGAGGTTGTCGAGCCTGTATACCACCTCGCCGCTGCGCGGATCGCTGCGCTTGTGGTAGACCGTGACCTGCAGCTCGGGCGAGTACCAGGTCTCGCTGCTGACCTCGATCGGCGCGCGGTTGCCGATCTCGCCGGCCGGGATCGTGTAGCTGCGCTGGTTGCCCTCGGTACGCACCCCCGCGAAATCGCGTTCGCCCAGCTCGCGCGTGACGGCCCTGGCCGACCACTTGCCGTCGTTGGCCGCCCCATTGATCAGCGGCGCGATCCGGGCCGACATCGCGCGCGTCGCCGGCAGTGCCGCCTGCACCGGCTGGGCGACGCGCACGCGCACATCCTTCAAGCCGGCGCCGGCCTGGACCTCCTTGACGATGATGTGCGTGCCCTCCGGCAGCTTGCCTTCCTGGCGCAACGCGTCGATGCGGGCGCGCGCCTGGTCGGCCGCCACGCGGGCCTGGTCGGCGATCTTGCGCTGCTGGTCGGCCACGGCGCGCGCGCCGTCGGCCTCGGCCCTGGCCTGGGCCGCCGCGATCCGGGCTTGCGCCGCCGCGGCGCGCGCGCTGTCCGCCTCGGCCCGGGCCCGTTCGGAACGGATCCCGATCCGCGTCGCGGTCTTGCGCTCGGGATTGAGGATCCAGCGCGCGCCCTCGACGGGATCGCTGATGGTGACGGTGCGCAGCTTGCCATCGTCGTCGCGCACTTCGGTGCGGGTGCGGCCGGCATTGTCGCGGTATTGCATCGCACTCGACTTGTTGACGATCTGGTTGCCGTCGGCCAGCCGCTGCATGCTCTCTGAGACGGCTTCGGCGCTGTACGGCGCATTCTTGACGATGCCAGCGCTGGAGATCGCGAACATGGCGCCGGCCAGGCTGGCGCCGTCGCCGGCGCGCTGCGCGGCCTGCTGGCCGGGCGGCAGGGTGACCGTGCCCTGGCGGATCACGATGCGGCGTTCGCCGTCGCCGCCCCGTTCGGGCGTGAAGTCTTCGGCCAGGGCCAGTGGTGGAGTGAAGGCGCTTGCCAGCAGGGCGGCGAGCAGGATGTTCGTGGTCTTCATATAGTCCTCACAATGAATCGTGTCAGTTGACGGCGCTCAGGCGCAGCGCCAGGGGATGGCCGTCCTCGGCCACCAGCATCTCGGCGCGCACGGTGCCGCCCGCGGTCCGCGGATCGAGCGGCATGCCCAGCGGCGCCAGCGCGCTTTGCGGCAGCTCGGCCTCGACCACCCGGGCATGGGGCTCGCGTTCGATCCGCTCCAGCGATTCGAGCGCGATGAAGGCGGCGCCGTCGTCGATGCCGACCACCGGCGGGCCGACCGTGATCGCCTGGTGCGGCGCCAGCGCCAGCAGCAAGGCCACGCCGCCCAGCGACGCCAGGGCGCCCGCCGCGCCCCACTGGGGCAAGGACAGCTTGCGGTACCAGGGCTGCCGTTTGGGGAACTGGCGGGCGAAGGCCTGCAGCAATTCCTTTTCCACGCAGCGCGGGGCATCATGCCCGGCCAGCTCGCTGCGCAGGGCGGCGAAACGGGTGGCCAATGCGGGGGCGATGGTGTCGTGCTTGTCGTCCCTGTCGTTCTTGAATTCGTCGTCGTTCATCATGTCTTTCCTTCCAGCGTCAGCCGCATTCGATCCGTCTCATGCGAGGTGCGCGTCATGCGATGGCGCGGGTTGCAGCGCCTGCAGCCGCTTGGCCAGCGCCGCGCGGCCCCGCGCCAGGCGCGAACGCACGGTGCCGATGTCGACCTGGCAGACGGTCGCGATTTCCTGGTACGACAGGTCGTGCAGCTCGTACAGGATCACCGGGTCGCGGTAGTGCGGCGGCAGCAGGGACAGCGCGCGCCGCACTTCTTCCGCCGCTTCGTTGTCGAGCAGCCGGGCGAGCGGTCCGGCCGATTCGCTGGCGGCATCCAGGTCGAGGTCGCCGTCGTCGTCCGGCGGCTCGGGCAGCTGCGGATGGCGCCGGCGCGCTTCGTCCAGCTTGAGCGCCAGATTGCGCGCCACGCCGAACAGGAAGTGCTGCAACTGGCCGCGCAGCGGGTCGTAGCCGAGCCGTCCCGTCAGCAAGCCCATGAACGCCTCCTGCACGATGTCGGCCGCCGCGTCGCCCGAGCCGCAGCGCAGCAGCGCGTAGCGGTACAAGAGGCCCTGGTGCCGCCGGTACAGCGCCGTGAACGCATCGGCCTGTCCGGCGTGGACCTGGCGCAGCAGTTCGGTATCGGTTGGTTCGGTCGTCAAGGTCATGGCAGTGGTCTTTTCTAGTATTGCGCCGAGCGCCCCGAAAAGTTCCAACTATTTTTCAACAACAAAACGCCCCGTGCCGGAAACCGGGACGGGGCGTGTCGATGGTGCTGTTTGGCCGACTAGTCGATCCAGTTCACGCGATCGAATTTGTTGCGGAAATCGTCAGGCATGTAGCACACCTGGCTGGATTTATAGTTGTAGAAGACGAAGCCCGACTTGGCCATGGCGATGAGGGTTTTGTCGCGCGGGCGGGTGATGCGGAAGATCAGGTCGCCGCCGTATTTATTGAAATCCATGACGCCGACTTCGAACAGCAGCTGGTCGCGTCCATACGCCTCGGCACGGTAGGTTGCGGCCAGGTCGGTGACGATGATGCCATTGCCGTCGCGCTCAGTTTCTGCGACACCAAATTCGAACAGAAAGCGCGCCCTGGCTTCGGAGATCATCGCGATCATCGATTCATTGCCGAGGTGGTTGGCGGCATTGATGTCCGTGACCCGGACTGTCAGCTGCGTCGAATAGTAATACTGGTCTTCGGGAAGATCGAGTTGTAAGCGTGCCATCTCTTTATTCTAAACTCATTGTGTGGCGCCGCGTCCAATTTTATGGATGGCCCCGCTACCCGTAAGTAAGTACAGCTCGCCGTCGGCGTCCTGGCCGAAGGACACGACGCGGCCGATATCGCCTATTTCCCAGTCGCGCTGTTCGACGATGCCATTGCCAGAGGCAAGAAAGCTTTTCAGGTAGCCGCCGCAAAAATCGGAATAGAAATAGCGGCCGGCCAGCTCGGGTAGCGCGCGGCCGCGGTAGGCGAAGCCGCCGGTGATCGAGCAGCCGTTGGCGCCGCCCGTGCCATGGTCGTACTCGAAGGCCGGCAGGGTCAGGCCGGTGCGCTCGCAGGTAGATGCGGCGTAGCACAGCGTGCCTTCCATGACGTTCCAACCGTAATCCAGGCCGGCCTGGCTTGCCGCGGCAATATTGACCTCTTCGCGGCGGTCCTGGCCGACGTCGGACAGGTAGAGCTGGCTGCCGTCGAAGCTGAAGCGCCACGGATTGCGCAGGCCCGCGGCCCAGATTTCAGGCCGGCGCCCCGCCATGTCTCGGTAGGGATTGCCGGCCGGGATGGCATAGGGTTGGGCCGTCGTGGCGCCCGCTACGTCGATGCGCAGCAGCTTACCAAGCAGGCTGGACAGGTTGCGCGCATTGCCCTGCGGATCGCCCGCGCCGCCGCCATCGCCAGTGCCCAGGTAGAGGTAGCCGTCGGGGCCGAAGGCGAGCTGGCCGCCGAAATGGTTCAGGTAAGTGGGATGCGGGATGCGCAGGATCACCAGGCCGGAGGTGGGATTGGCCGCCGTCGGCGTGGCGCCGGCACTGTAACGCTCGACCACGATATTGCGCTGCAAGTCGGTGTAATAGACGTAGAAAAAGCCGTTGCGCTCGAATTGCGGATCGAAGGCGAGCGACAGCAGGCCGCCCTCGCCATCGGTCGATACGCGGGCGCCGATGTCGAGGTAGGGCGTGTCGCGCGTGCTGCCGTTCTCCACGATGCGCACACGGCCCGGCCGCTCGGTGACGAACAGGCGCCGGTCGCCGGGCGGCGCCGCGAGGAAGGTTGGATTGTCGAGATTTGCGGCAACCAGGGTGAGAGCGAGGCTGAGCTCGCCGCTCGCATAGCTGACGCTGGCGCTGGCCGTGGCGCCGGCACCGACCACGGCGGCCTGCGAGGCCGGCGTCGGTTGGTAAGTGACGCCGCCGCTGGTGACCGGAGACGCCGATACGTTATAGCTGCCGGGCGCCAGGCCGCTGAGCGTTTGCGATTGCGTCAGGTCTTGCAGGTAGTTGCCGGGGCCGGTGACGCGCAGGGCGGCGTTCACGCCAGCGGGCAGGCCGCTGGCAGTGACGGCCAGCGAACCGGTGGTCGCGGGCGGCGTAATCGGCCCAGGCGTGCCGGGACTGCCACCGCCGCCGCCGCAGGCAAGCAGCGCCATGCCGATGAGCAAGGCTGCTAACAGCAACAGCAATTTTTGCACATGCCCGACCTGCATCGTCGCCTCCATCAGGAAGTGTTTGCTTGCGCCATTGTGCCAGCGAATGCCGGCACGGCCGTGGCGCGCGGGCTACATGCGCTCAGTCCTTGCTCAGTCCTTTATTTCCGGCTCGACCAGTTTCGCCAGCTGCTCGAGCGACTCTTGCCAGCCGAGGTAGCACAGTTCAGCCGGAATCTGCGGCGGAATGCCTTCTTGCGTGATGCGCACCTCGGCCCCGCAGAAGACTTCGCGCAAGACCACCGTGGTCTGCATTTGACCAGGCAATTGCGGATCGTCGAACTCGGCCGTGTAGCGCAGGCGCTTGCCGGGATCGAGTTCCAGGTATTCGCCGCCAAAGAACTCGCTGCGACCGGTGGTGAAGTTGGTGAAGGACATGCGGTAACGGCCGCCGACCCGGCCGTCCATCTCGTGGACGGTGGCGAAGAAGCCATAGGGTGGCAGCCATTTGGCAAAGGCGCCGGCGGTGGTGAAGGCGCGGAACAGGCGATCGGGCGTCGACTTGATCACGCGGTGCAGCTCAACGGTATTGGCGGACATGCTGGTCTCCTGGGCAAGTAGTGTCAGAGGACATCCCTCCGATACGACGACGAGGCGACAGTCCAGGATTCGACATCGACGCAAGGAATTTTGTTGCACCAAACGACAAATGGTTTGGGCCAGCGCACACCGCGCCGGTCCAAACCATTGTTTTTGCCTAAAAGCGAGGCAGTAAGAAGTGCTTATTTCTTCGCTTCCACGCCCGGGGTGGCCGAGCGCGCCAGGAAGGCCTGGGTGATCTGCGGCAGGTGGTCCAGCAGCCAGGCCGCCATGGCCTTCTCCTGCTCCAGGATCTGTTCGAGCTGGGCCTGGGTCGCCGTATCGCCCACGGATTTTGCCGCCGCGATCAGTGCGGTATAGCTCGCGATCTCGACGTTCTCGAACACATAGCCGGCCATCGCGCCTTTGACGACCTCGTCGCTGGCCGCCATGCCGCCCACGGCCTGGCCGAAGGCCGCCAGGCGGGCGCCGATGTCCTTCAGGACCGAGTTGTCGGTGCCGCGGCGGGCCAGGATTTCGTCGAGGATGCCGTGCTGCCAGCGGGTTTCGTCGATGTGCTGGACGATGCGCGCGCGCAGCTCGGGATAGTGTTCGAGACGTTCGGCCTGCGCGGTCAGCATCTGCTCGGCCTGTTTTTCCATCGCGTGGGCATCGCGCAGCCAGTCGTTGAAGTTGTCGTTTGCAGTCGTCGTCATGATTCCTCCGTGAATGTGTGTACAGGTGGCGAAGTTCGCCCTGCCATTACCTTCGCAGAGTTACGGGATCGTGTTTGTTAGGTGACACACGGTCTGGCGACCGTTTACGGTGACGGTGACGGCGACGGCGACGACGGCGCGCGCGTGCGCGTCTTGCTGACCACGCCAGAAGAATCGATCAGCACGACGAATTCGGCGAATTGGCCGCCGCCGGCCGGCGACTGATACACCCAGGCCTCGTAGCCGCTGTCGAAGCGGACCTGTTTGGTCGGGCCGAAGGCGGCCAGCAATTCGGCCTTGGTGGTACGTCCGGCCACCACGGAAGTGGACAGCCGCTCGGCTGCGACGACGGCTCCCGGGGGCGCCGGCTGCGTTGCGCAACCCGCCACCAGCGCGGCGCAGGCGAGAAGACGCAGCTTCATGGCGCCACCCCGCCCGGCCCATCGACCATGTACTCGAACTCGACCAGCGTATCGTCGGGCCAGCTCGCATCCCATAGCGGCACGTAATACGTGCGATCGAGCAGCACCTGGCAATCGCAGAAAGGCAGCATGTCGGGCGTCTGCTCCCCGCCGGCATACAGCATATTGAAGGGCAAGGTTTCGACCCGCTCGCCCGCGCGCAGCGTGACCGCAAAAATCGGCCGCTCGGCAAAGAACAGGTAATTGCCGTCCGGGCTGGTACACACGCCCTCGGGCGTGTTCAGGGCGTCCGAGATCCAGCCGAATAGGGGCGAGCTGTTCGATACCAGGCCGGCTTCCTTGCCGACCCGGCATTCCAGGCGCAGGTCGCCGAGGCGCCGCGTGCCGGCAGGCAAGCCGGGCGTCTCGATGCGCGCGCGCCAGGTCATGCTGGCGGTCTTGCGGCTGGCAAGCACGGCCGCGTCTTCCTGCAGGGCCTGGGCGTTGCGCGGCAGGACGAAATAATTGTTGTCGTCAATGTCGACCGGCACCGACACGCTGTCGCCCGCAATGCGCAAGGTGATGCCGCGCATATCGACCGATGGCAGGCGCGGCAGCAACTGGAAGCGCAGGGTGGCATGCGGGGCGAAAGCGCGTTCACGTTCGAAGCGCTCCATGCCGCGGATCATGTTGCGGTAGGACTTGTCGACCGGGTCGCGGGTGGACTTGACGGTGACGGTGCTCTGCACGACGGCATACGCGGGCAGGCACAGCGAGGCGGCCATGAGCACTGGGCCCATGGCAAGCGAAACAAGGACGCGGGCAAGACGCCGCGTCATGGTCTTACCAATACCGGACGCGGCCGGTATCCATGTGGACGAACTGCGAGCTGGCGTAATAGCCGACGCCGCCGCCCTTGAGCGACATCGCCGCTTTCTGCAGGGTGCGCAGGTCGGTGCCCGGCAGGCGGATGTCGATCGCCTTGCCGTCCATGTGCAGGCTGCGCTTGGCCACGCCGCCGCTGCCGTGGCTGCGCAGGAAGGCGTTCGACTCGGGCGCGCGGTAGCCCGAGATGATGTGCAATTCCTTGCTGTTGCCGAGCTTGCCGTTCAACTGGCCGAGCAGCAGCAGCAGCTGCGGATCGATTTCGGCAATCTTGCCGCTGCGGTGGTCGCGCAGCACCTTATTGATGTCCGTCAGGGCATCGGGGACGAACTCGCCTTCGGCCCAGAACGTGCTCTTGAGCTTTTCGCCAGTGTGCGTGTTATAGAAACGCAGGCAGCATTCGCCGGACAGGATGTTACTGTCAGGTGATGTATTCTTGGCAATAGTTGGAAGGGCGAGGGAGGAAGATGCGAGGAGGAGAGAGCTCTTGAGGAAGGAGCGTCGTTGAATCATTGAAGGATGTCCTTACGCTGGTTCGCTGAACCGTCAATGATACGCCGATTGCTGCGATCGTGCAGATAAAATGATGGAAAATGCGGCGAATCAGCTACGATGTCAAGTGTTCAATGTTTTTTGAGAGAGGAAGTTATGCCGAGTATTGTCAGGAAGTTCTTGAGCAAAAAACTGGTTTTGGCCGCCACTTTGGCGACGGTCGGCGTGACCGCCATGGCCCAGGAAGTGACGCCGGTCGACAAGCCGCCGCTCGCCAAGGGCTGGAAGCTCGAAACGGTCGCCACCGGCGTGCCGCAACCCTGGGGCATGGCCTGGCTGCCGGATGGCCGCATGCTCGTCACCGGCAAGCAGGGCACGTTGCACGTATTAAGCGGCAAGAGCTTTCAGCAAATTCCTCTCGACGGCTTGCCAAACCTGTATGCGAGCGGCCAGGGCGGCCTGCTCGACATCGCGGTCCATCCCGCCGACAAGACGAACCCGCGCATCTACTTCACGATGGCGAGCGGCACCGACGAGGAAAACCGGACCGTGCTGGTGCAGGGCGTGTTCGACGGCAAGCGCGTGACCGGCATCAAGCAGCTCTTCGCGGTCAACCTGGCAAAGAGCGGCGGCCAGCACTTCGGCTCGCGCCTGCTGTTCCTGCCCGATAACACCATCCTGATGAGCATTGGCGACGGCGGCAACACGCCCCAGCGCATCGGCACGATGCTGGCGCGCGACCACGCCCAGAGCCTGGCCTCGCACACCGGCAAGATCCTGCACCTGACGGATGCCGGCCGGCCGGTCGGCAAGGGCGCCCTGGCAGCGCAGGGCAATGCGCTGCCGGAAATCTACAGCTACGGCCACCGCAATGTGCAGGGCCTGGCGCGCGACCCCGGGAGCGGCCGCGTCTACGCCAACGAGCACGGCTCGCGCGGCGGCGACGAGATCAACGTCATTGCCGCCGGCAAGAACTATGGCTGGCCGCTGCAAAGCTATACGCTCGATTACAGCACGCGCGAACCGATCGGCATGAAGGTGGTGCCGGGCATGGAGCAGCCGATCGTCGTCTGGACGCCATCGCCGGCGCCATCGGGCCTGGCGTTCTATACGGGCAAGGCCTTCCCGCAATGGCAGGGCAGCCTGTTCAGCGGCAGCCTGGCCGGCCAGGACGTGCGCCGGGTCCAGCTCGACGCCCAGGGCAAGGTAACAGCCCAGGAGCTGCTGCCGGTCGGCAAGCGCGTGCGCGACGTGCGCCAGGGGCCGGACGGCGAGCTGTATGTATTGACCGATGAAGCCAAGGGTAGTTTGCTGCGGATCGTTCCAAAATGAGGTGACGCAGCGATGCGCCGCGCATGAAGTCGGTCCTGTGCGGCGTATGCATGCGAGTTTTTGTTTGTTGACAACTTGAAACCTGCCTAGAATGAAAGTCTGGCAAGGCGCGTCCCTCCGGCGCGCCTTGCGGTTTCATTCCCGTCCTTCCCCGACTCTTTCAGGAGGAGCAGCATGGCAGTTTCCGTTCGTCGTACCATCCACCTGGCGGTAGCGCTCGCGCTCGCCACCGGCGCAACTTCCCTCCAGGCGGCGCCAGTCAGGCCGGCCGCCGTGCCGGACATCCCGATCCCCGACATCAAGTACACCAAGTTCACGCTCAAGAACGGCCTGACGGTGCTGGTGCACGAAGACCGCAAGACGCCGGTGGTGGCGATCAATACCTGGTACCACGTCGGCTCCAAGAATGAGAAAGTGGGCAAGACCGGCTTCGCCCACCTGTTCGAGCACCTGATGTTCAGCGGCAGCGACAACTTCAACCATACGTACCTGAACGCGATGGAGCGCATCGGCGCGACCGACCTCAACGGCACGACGAACCAGGACCGCACCAATTACTTCCAGAACGTGCCGACCTCGATGCTCGATTATGCGCTGTTCGCCGAGAGCGACCGCATGGGCCACCTGCTGGGCACGGTAGACAAGAAGAAGCTCGACATCCAGCGCGGCGTGGTGCAGAACGAGAAGCGCCAGTACGAGAACCAGCCCTACGGCATCGCCTGGGAACTGCTGACGACCAATACCTATCCGGCCGGCCACCCGTATTCGTGGACCGTGATCGGCAAGATGGAAGACCTCGACGCGGCCTCGATGACCGACGTGCAGGACTGGTTCAAGCAAAACTATGGCCCGAACAATACGGTGCTGGTGCTGTCGGGCGACATCTCGCCGGAGCAAGCGCGTGAAAAAGTGGAGAAATACTATGGCGCGATCCCGCCGGGACCGCCGCTCGCCAAGCATGACGCCTGGATCGCCAAGCGCACCGGCACCCACCGCACGGTGGCGCAAGACCGCGTGCCGCAGTCGCGCGTCTACCGCACCTGGAACGTCCCGGGCGCGCACACGCCCGAGGAAGCGCTGCTCGACCTGGCCGCGCGCGTGCTGGGCGGCGGCAAGACTTCGCGCCTGTACAAGCGCCTGGTGTACCAGGACCAATTGGCCACCAGCGCCACCGCGAGCGACAGCTCGTCCGAGATCGGCGGCCAGTTCAGCATGACCCTGACCACGCGTCCGGGCGGCGACGTCGAGAAGATGGAACGCGTCGCCGACGAGGAACTGCGCGCGCTGATGAAGAGCGGCCCGACGGACGCCGAGCTGCGCCTGGCCAAGACCGCGATCCTGGCCCAGTACACGCGCATGATCGAGCGCGTCGGCGGCTTTGGCGGCAAGAGCGACCTGCTGGCCTCGTGCGAAACGTATACCGGCAATCCGGACTGCTACAAGGTCTACCTGCAGCGCATCAAGGACGCGACCCCGGCCACGGTGAAGAAGGCGATGAACGACTGGCTCGGCGACGGCGACTTCGTGCTGCAGATCGATCCGTTCCCGACCGGCCTGGCCGCCACCAACACCGGCCTGGACCGCAGCAAGACGCCGGAGACCGGCAAGGCGATGTCGCTCAAGCTGCCGCCGATGCAGCGCACCACCTTGTCGAACGGCCTGAAGGTCGTGCTGGCCGAGCGCCATGAGGCGCCGGTGGTCAACCTGCAACTGCTGGTCGACAGCGGCTACGCCTCCGACAGCGCCGACATGCCCGGCGTGGCCAGCCTGGCGCTGCGCATGCTCGAGGAAGGCACGCGCACCCGCAAGTCGCTGCAGATCGGCGAAGAGCTGGAAAGCCTGGGCGCGAGTTTCGGCGCCAGCACCAACCTCGATGGCGCGTTCGTGAGCATGAACGCGCTCAAGGCCACCTTGCCGCAGGCGCTGACCTTGTACTCCGACCTGGTGCTGAACCCGTCCTTCCCGCAGAACGAGTTCGCGCGCCTGCAGCAGGACCGCCTGGCCGCGATCGCGCGCGAGAAGGCGGACCCGCAATCGGTTGCGCTGCGCCTCGCGCCGGCGCTGCTGTACGGCGCCGGCCACGTCTACGCCAAGCCCGGCACCGGCACCGGCACCGAGGACGCCGTCAAGCGCATGACCCGCGCCGACCTGGCGAAGTACCACGCGACCTGGTTCAAGCCCAACAACGCGACCCTGCTGGTCGTGGGCGACACCACGCTGGCCGAGATCACGCCGCTGCTCGAGAAGGCCTTCGCCTCCTGGAAGGCCGGCGCCGTGCCGAAGAAGACGATTGCCGAGGTGGCGCCGCGCGCCGCGCCGGTGGTCTACCTGGTCGACCGTCCGGGCGCGCTGCAGAGCGTGATCCTGGGCGGCCAGCTGGCGCCGCCGCGCAACAGCCCGGATGCGCTGCCGCTGGAACTCGTCAACGACGTGTTCGGCGGCACCTTCAGCTCGCGCATCAATATGAACCTGCGCGAGGACAAGCACTGGTCGTACGGGGTGCGCAGCATGGTATCGCCGGCGATCGGCCAGCGCCCGTTCATGAGCGTCTCGCCAGTGCAGACCGACAAGACCGGCGACGCGCTGAAGGAGCTGGTGGGCGAGTACCGCAACATTGCCGGCGCCAGGCCGGTCGCGAACGAGGAGCTCAAGTTCGCGCAGGACAATAAAACCCTGCGCCTGCCGGGCAGCTTCGAGACCGCGGGCCAGCTGGCCGGGGCCTATTCCACGATCCTGCAGTACGGCCTGCCCGAGGATTACTTCAACACCTATACCGAGAAGGCGCTGGCGCTCACGCCGCAACAGGCCAATGCCCTGGCGGCGCGCAGCTTCGTCGCGGATCGCCTGGTGTGGGTGGTGGTCGGCGACATGGCCAAGGTCGAGAAGGACATCCGCGCCCTGAACCTGGGCGAGGTGCGCAGGATCGACGTGGACGGCAAGCCGCTGCCGTAAATGTCGCCATGAAAGCATGCCCGGCCCGTGCGCCGGGCATGTCCGCTTTCGGGGACACTATGGGCAGGAGGAATGCTCATGGATCAACAACTCGCCCTGGACCCGGCGCATGCCGCGCTGGTCCTGATCGATCTTCAGAACAGCAACGTCCAGCAGGACCTGGCGCCGCACGGCGCGCAGGACGTGGTCGGCAACTGCGTGCTGCTGGCGCAGGAGATGCGCGAGCGTGGCGGCCTCGTCATCTATGTGCACGTGTTGCTGAACGAATTGCCGCAAGCGCCGGCCGATGCGCCATTGCGGCCGCGGGGAGCGCCGGCGGCGCCACCGGATGCGTCGTGGCTGGCGCCGGAAGCCGGCGTCGAGGCGCAGGACCTCGTCATCGTCAAGCGCCAGTGGGGCGCCTTCTATGGCACCGACCTCGAGCAGCAGCTGCGGCGGCGCGGCATCGATACGCTGGTCCTGGGCGGCATCGCCACCAATTTCGGCGTCGAATCGACCGCGCGCGCGGCGTATGACTTCGGGTTCAAGCTGGTGTTCGCCGAGGATGCGATGAGCAGTTTCGATGCGGATGCCCATCGATTCGCATGCGGCAATATCTTCCCGAAGATGGGACGGGTGCGCACCACGCGCACGCTGATCGACCTGCTGCAGGCGGGGACCGGCGCCGCGTGACGCCGGCCGGCCGGTGTCAACCCGCGCGCTGGATCTCGGCCGTGATCTCGTAGGCCCGCAGGCGCGCCGCGTGATCGTGGATCTGCGACGTGATCATCAATTCGTCCGGCTTGGTCTTGTCGATGAAGGCGCGCAACTGGTGGGCCACCGTCACGCGCGAGCCGATCGCCGAGCACGACAGCACGCTGTCGAGCATCATGCGTTCGGGCAGGTCCAGCGCTTCGAGGTAGCCGCTCACCGGCGGCTTGAGCTTGGTCGGCCGGCCGGTACGCAGGTTGACGAACGCCTGCTGCATCGAGGTCGCCAGGAAGTGCGCTTCCTGGTCGGTCTCGGCCGCGAACACATTAAAGCCCAGCATGATGTACGGCTTGTCGAGCTTTTCCGACGGGCGGAAATTGCTGCGATACATATCGATCGCCTGCATCATCATCTGCGGCGCGAAGTGCGAAGCGAACGCATACGGCAGGCCGAGATGGGCGGCCAGCTGGGCGCCGAACAGGCTGGAGCCGAGGATCCAGACCGGCACGTCCAGGCCGGCGCCGGGCACGGCCTGCACTGGGCGGCGGGTCGAGCCGGCGAAATAATCCATCAGCTCCACGACGTCTTGCGGGAATTCGTCGGCGTCGGACGACAGGTTGCGGCGCAGGGCGCGCGCCGTGGTGTGGTCGGAACCGGGCGCGCGGCCCAGGCCGAGGTCGATGCGGCCCGGATGCAGCGCCTCCAGCGTGCCGAACTGTTCGGCGATCACCAGCGGCGAGTGGTTGGGCAGCATGATGCCGCCGGCGCCCACGCGGATGCGCGAGGTGCCGGCCGCCACATGGCCGATCAGCACCGCGGTGGCGGCGCTGGCGATGCCCGGCATGCCATGGTGTTCGGCCAGCCAGAAGCGGTTGTAACCCCAGCGTTCGCCATGTTGGGCGAGGTCGAGCGAGCGCTGGAACGAGGTCGCCGCATCGCTGCCTTCGGCGATCGGCGAGAGGTCGAGTATCGAGAAAGGAATCATGGATCCATGATACGCCGATGGAAAAATTCGCGTGCGCGGCCACCCAAAAACGCCGTGTCCGCTCCATGGTTTACTATTTCCTCATTATGCTGAGATATTCTTTTCGACTTCTTCCGGCTGCCCTGCTGCTCGCCAGCTGTGTTCACCAAGCGACGCCCACCGCCATGACCGCCGACACCCGATTCGAGCCCGAACGCGTGGCCGCGGTCGACCACGCCATCGAGGCCGCGATCGCCGCCCGCAAGCTGCCGGGCGCGGCATACCACCTCGAGCGCGGCGCCGCCCGCTACCAGCGCGCTTACGGCAAGCTCGGCTATGAGGAAGGCGCCGCCGCCGTCACGCAAGACACGGTGTTCGACATCGCGTCGCTGAGCAAGGTGCTGGTCACGGCGCCCGCGGTGCTGATGCTGGCCGAGGAGGGCCGCATCGACCTCGAGGCGCCCATTACCCGGTACTTCGCGCAATGCACGGGTGGCGGGAAAGAAGCGATCACGGTGCGCCAGTTGCTGACGCATACCTCGGGCCTCGCTTCCGGCCTGCCGGCCAAACCCGCCTGGCAGGGCAAGTCGGCCGCGCTGGCGCTGGCCTGCGGGCAGGCCGTGACCCATCCGCCGGGCAGCTTTTTCCGCTATTCGGACATCAACTACATCCTGCTCGGCCTGCTGGTCGAGCGCGCGGCCGGCATGCCGCTCGACCGCTTCGCCCAGCAGCGCATCTTTGCGCCGCTCGGCATGCGCCATACGGGCTACCGCCCGCTGGAACGCATGCCGGCGGCGGCGATCGCGCCGACCCAGCGCGGCGCTGCCGACCCGCAGGCGGGCGCCCATGGCGACCTGGCGCCCGGGGCGCCGCTGCAGGGCGTGGTACATGACCCGACCGTGCGCCGCATGGGTGGCGTGGGCGGCTCGGCCGGCGTGTTCTCGACCGTGGGCGACGTCGCCCGCTTCGCCCGCATGTTGATGGGCAATGGCGAACTCGATGGTACGCGCATCCTGGGGCCGGACAGCGTGCGCCTGCTGACGACGGTGCAGTCGCCACCCGGCATCGCCGCGCTGCGGGGCATGGGCATGGACATCGATTCGCCGTATGCCAAGCGTCCGCGCGGCACGCTTTATCCGGTCGGCAGCTATGGCCACACGGGATTTACCGGGTGCATCCTGTGGGCCGATCCGCAGTCACGCAGTTTCTACGTTTTCCTGTCGAACCGGGTCTATCCGGACGACCGCAGCGTGGTGCTCCCCCTCTACACGCAGCTGGGTACGCTCTCTGCGCAGGCTGCGCTGGGAGCTCTGCAGTAAATGGAAAATAACTGCAAGATGGGCGAAATTAGGCGACGATAATGTGTTTCCGCGCGGCTACCGTGCGCTCCCATCCGCAGCATGTCCTTACACTGGACTCCTCACTCGACGCAGGACGCCACCAACCCTGGTGTGTGCGCCGGGTACCGCCCCTGATACATAGTTAGATTGAGGAGAAGACAATGAAAATGAATACGCTACTCAAAGGAATGCTCGGCGCATCGGTCGCCGCCGCCATGTTCGGCGCCACTGCGGTGAACGCCCAGACGACCACTACCGGCAGTGCCACCACCGGCCAGTCGGGCCAGATCGGCGCCACCGGCAGCACCCATACCGGCACCATGAGCGATCGCACCAGCGGCAGTTCGTCGACCGGCGTCACGGGCAGCATGCAAAGCACCGATCCGCAAGACCAGCGCGAGCGCGACCGCCGCAGCAAAACCGGCACCAGCAGCGGCACCTCGGGCACGAGCGGCGCCACCGGCACCTCGGGCATGACCGGCACCTCGGGCATGACCGGCGCCACCGGAACCACGCGCGCCACGGGCACGACGGGCACGACCGGCACGACCAGCGGTTCGAGCGGCACCAGCGGTTCCACCGGCACCATGGATGACACCGGCCGCACCGGCACCTCGACCGGCACCACGGGTACGACCGGCACCACGGGCACCACCGGCACCACGGGTACGACCGGCGCCACGGGTACGACCGGCACCACCGGCACCACCGGCACCGGCACGACTGGCCGCGGCTACTGATCCAGCCGTAGCGCTTCAAGCAGCAAGGGCGGCATCCCCGGCCGCCATCCCGAACACCGGCTCGCGCCGGTGTTTGCGTTTTGCCATCCACATAACCTTATCCAGCACAGGCAGCGCGCAAGTGCGGGAGCATGAACGGTGCGTGGGTGGACACCCCTACGTGCCGCGCCCGCACTTCTGCATGGCCGAGCGTCAACCCCTGGCGCCGGTGGTCCCCACGGAGGCGGCGGGCGTGGCTGGCGCCGTGGGATTCGACCCTCTGCAGGGCGCGGCATGGCTGGCGGCGATCCATCCTGCCTGCACGCGGTCGAAACGCGGCGCGATGCCGTGCTCCCACGCGACCACCGCCGGCGCGCCGCCACGAGGCGGAGAGCGCAATGTGGCGCCGATGCCGCATGGCTGGCGTTTTGTGAGGGGATGTGTACGCATCGCGACTTTTATGACTTAACATTCATTTTTATTGCATTATGGAATTAAAATGAAGCCGCCCGCCGTGCCGACCGACACCTTGCTCCCAGGCCCCATGAAACTTTCCGAACTGATCGGGGCGCTGAGCTACGCACTCGATATCACGGAAGGCCAGCCTGCAGGGCACTGTGTGCGTTGTTGCTGGATCGGCATGCACATCGGCCGTGCCGCCGGTCTTTCCGAGCAGCGGCTGTGGGAGCTTTATTACGCGCTGCTTCTGAAAGACCTCGGCTGCAGCAGCAACGCGGCCCGCATTTGCGAGCTCTATCTCACCGACGACCTGGACTTCAAGCGCGATTTCAAGACCGTGGGCGATAGCCTGCCGCAGGTGCTGGGATTCGTGCTCAAGCACACGGGCCTGAAGGCTGGATTGGCGGAACGCTTTCGCAGCGTGATGACGATCCTGCGCGATGGTCCCGAGATCGCGCAGGGCCTGATTGCCACGCGCTGTCAGCGCGGCGCGGACATCGCCCGGCTGCTGCGGTTTCCCGAAGGCGTCGCGGAAGGCATCTATTCGCTCGACGAGCATTTCAACGGCAAGGGCAAGCCGGCCCGGCTGGCTGGCGAATCCATCCCGGTCATCGCGCGCATCGCGCTGCTGGCCCAGGTGATCGACGTGTTCCATACCGCTGGCGGGCGTGCGGCGGCGCTGCGCGAAGCCAGGGCGCGCTCAGGCAGCTGGTTCGATCCGCGCCTGGTGGCGGCGTTCGAGGCGTGCGCGCGACAAGACGCATTCTGGGTCACCCTGGCCAGCCCTGAGATCGACCGCGCGATCCTGGCGCAGGAGCCGGCCGGCCACGAGGTCGCGCTCGACGAGGATTACCTGGACGATATCGCGGCCGCCTTCGGCCAGGTGGTCGATGCCAAGAGTCCCTATACCAGCGGCCATAGCAGCAGGGTGGCGCTGTACACCGACATGATCGGCGAAGCGCTGGGACTGTCACCACAGCGCCGCCGCTGGCTCAAGCGCGGCGCGCTGCTGCACGATGTGGGCAAGCTCGGCGTGAGTAATAGCGTGCTCGACAAGGCAGGCTCGCTCGACCGCAGCGAGTGGGATGCCGTGCGCCAGCATGCCGAGTTCACCGAGACCATCCTGGGCCGTATCGCAGCGTTCTCGGAACTGGCGGCGATCGCCGGCGCCCACCATGAACGGCTCGACGGCGGAGGTTACCCGCGCGGGCTGGCTGCCGAAGAGATTCGCCTGGAAACCCGTATCATCACCACCGCCGACATCTTCGACGCCATCACCGCAGAGCGGCCCTATCGCGGCGCCATTCCGATCCCGCAGGCGCTGGAGATGATGGAAAAAACGGTCGGCACCGCGCTCGACCCGGCTTGCTTCGACGCGCTCAAGCGCGCCATGACCTCGGCGTCGCTCACCGCCGCCTGAGCGTATCCAATGCCGTATCCCCTGCTTGCCCGAGAGGGCAGGCAGGCGCACGCGCGCGTGGCCAGCCTGCCACATGCCGATGTCATCCGAATGAAAAATTGCAGATTGGATAGCAAGATTTGACAAAACCGCGCTGTCCGATGCCGCCAGAATGGATTCATCAACACACACCGAGAGACGCCCGAACGTCCAGGAAATCCCGACCGCAAGGGTGTGAGAATAACCAATCAGGCTTTGGAGAGGCACATGAACGAGTTGATGGCACGGCAGTACCAGCGCACCGCGATCGCGGCGGCGGTGGCAGGGGTGGCGATGTCGATGGGACAGGCACAAGCGCAAGAGGCGCCCATCGCCGGACCGCAGACGGTGGTGGTGACCGGCGTGCGCGCCGCGCTCGAGCAGTCGCTGCGCCAGAAGCGCAATGCCGACGCCGTGGTCGAGGTCGTGACCGCCGAGGACATCGGCAAGATGCCCGACAAAAACGTGGCCGATGCGATCCAGCGCCTGCCGGGCGTGAACACGCAATCGTCGGCTGGCGGCGAGGGCGGTTTCGGCGAGAACGACCGCGTCAGCCTGCGCGGCACCAGCCCCAGCCTGCAGCAGACCCTGTTCAACGGCCACGCGATCAGCACCGGCGACTGGTTCGTGCTGAACCAGATCGGCGGCAACGTCGGTCGTTCCAGCAGTTTCTCCCTCCTGCCGTCCGAACTGGTGGGCTCGATCGTGGTCCAGAAAAGCCCGACCGCCGACCTGGTCGAAGGCGGCGTCTCGGGCGCCATCAACGTCATCACGCGCCGTCCGCTCGACTTCAAGCAGCAGCTGACGGTCGAGGGTTCGGTGCAGGCCAACTACAACGACCTGTCGGGCAAGACCGAGCCGCACCTGTCGGGCATGGTGAGCTGGAAGAACGCCAGCAATACCGCCGGCATCCTGATCCAGGGCTTTTCCGAGAAAGCCAGCGTGCGCCGCGACGGCCAGGAAATCCTGGGCTATACCCCGATCAGCGCGACCAGCGCGGCCGCCATCGCCGATCCGTCGCTGGCCGGCGTGGTGGTGCCGACCTTCATCGGCGCCGCCCTGTTCGAGCAGAAGAAGAAGCGCGAAGGCGGCGCCTTCGACATCGAGGTGCGCCCGAACCGCGACCTGACCCTGGACCTGAACGGCTTCTATTCGAAACTCGAGGCGCCGCACCAGAACACCAACTCGCTGGCGGCGCCGGCCAATTCGATCAACAGCCTGGGCCTGATTCCCATCAATCCGGTGGTGCGCAACGGCACCCTGGTGGGCGCCGAATTCACCCGCAATGCGGGCGAGGTCGACAATATCTACCGTCCGGATGCGGGCGGCGAATCGTGGTACCTCGACTTCAACGGCAAGTGGCGCGTCAGCGACCGCTTCAGCCTGTCCGGCAAGGTCGGCAAGACCCGTGGCGTGGGCTGGGACCGCGACGACGTCTATTACCAGAACAACGTCGACGGCGGCATGGCCTACGCCCTGAACGGGCTGTCGCCGGCCACGGTCAGCTACCCCGGCGGCAATACCGCGGTGCCCGGCTCGACCGCCTGGGCCGGCGGCGGCGAATCGCAATCGGTGGACAAGGAAGACTACGCCCAGCTCGACGGCGAGCTGCGGCTCGACAATCCGACCTTCCAGTCCGTGCGCTTCGGCGCGCGCTGGACCGACCACGAGCGCACTGCCGAGCATCCGCTCGAGACCCGTCCCGGCGAATTCGGCTTCACCAATCCGCAGCCAGCCTGGAACGGGCAGATGTACCCGAGCGATTTCGGCAGCGATATCGGCGGCTACAGCGGCATCCCTTACTTCAAGTACGATGGCGCGGCGCTCGGGGCCTGGGGCGCGATCCCCGGCAACCGCCTGCTCGACTACGTGCTGCGCCATAACTGGATGAATGAATTCGAGGTGGCCGAGAAGACGACCGCCCTGTACGGCATGGTCGATTTCGGCGGCGACGGCTGGAGCGGCAATATCGGCCTGCGCGCCATCGAGACGCGCCAGCGCACGACCGTCAACCTGCCGGGCGGCCCGACCCCGATCCTTGGGTCGGCCTTCGGTCCCTACACCCCGACCACCTTCGAGCGCACCTACCGCGACTACCTGCCGAGCGCCAACCTGAAGTACAACGTGACGCCCGACCTGACCCTGCGCACCGCGCTGGCCAAGACCATCGCGCGCCCGGACTACAGCGCGCTGGGCGGCTCGGTCTCGCTCAACGACGACGCCCTGAGCGGCAGCGGCGGCAACGTCAACCTCGACCCGGTGCGCTCGACCAACTTCGACATCGGCGCCGAGTGGTACTACGCGCCGAAGGCGCTGCTGTCGGCCGGCCTGTTCTACATGGACCTGCGCTCGATCGTGGCCCAGGGCACCTCGACCGGCAGCTACTACAACAACAAGCGCGAGACCTTCACCGAGTACCAGATCACGTCGCCGTACAATACCAGCGGCAAGAACAGGGGCGTGGAGCTGAGCTGGCAGCAGCCCTTCCTGGACAACTTCGGCATGCTGGTCAACTACACCTATGCCGACGGTGAGCTGGACGATGGCGGCGAGCTGCTCAACTCCTCGAAGAACACGTACAACGTGACCGGCTACTTCGAGAACGAGCGCTTCTCGGCGCGCCTGGCCTACAACTGGCGCTCGAAGTACAAGGCCGGCGTCGACCGCGGCGCCAGCCAGCACGTGGACGACATGCCGTCGCTGGCCGCTTCGGTCAACGTCAAGCTGACCGAGAAACTGACGCTGACCTTCGATGCGCTGAACCTCACCAACGAAACCATCAAGATGTATGCGGAGAACGAGGACCGGCCGCGCGCCTTCTACTCGAACGGCCGTACCTTCTACCTCGGCCTGCGCGGCAAGCTGTAAGCCACCCGGGGAGGCGCCGGCCGCCTCCCCCCATCTGGAATCGAACCAATGACGGACCGACCCGATGGCGGCCCGGCGATCTCGATCGCCTGGGAATGCCTCTCCAACTTCACGCGCGACGACGCGTTCACGGCGCGGCTCACGCTGCGCAACGACGGCCAGGAAGCCATCGCGCCCGGCTGGACCCTGTACTTCAACACCTGCCGCAAGATCCTGCCCGAGACCGTCAGCGGCGGCTTTCGCGCCACCCACCTGAACGGCGACCTGTTCGCCCTGAGCCTGCCTGGCGGCGCGGCCTGGCGGCCGGGCCAGGAACACGAGATCGTCTACGAATCGCTGCACTGGGCGATCAGCATCACCGATGCGCCGCTGGGTTTCTATCTGCTGGATGCGGGCGGCAAGGCATTCGACCTGGGCGACCCGGCCATCGCGCCGTTCACGCGGCCCGAGCAACGCCACCGCATGCGCGGCGACCTGCTGCCGACCGCCGATGCGGCCTGGCGCTTCGAACAGAACGCGGCGCTGTCGCTGCTCGATGGCGACGCGGTCGGCCGCATCACGCCGCGTCCGCGCACGGCCTCGTTCGATGCGCGCCGCTGCCGGCTCGGACGCGCCACGGCGGTCGCCGGCGATGCGGCGCTGGACAATGAAACGGCTTTCCTGAAGACGCTGCTGGCGGCGCTGCCGGCGGGAGGGGAGGGCGTCCGTATCGCGCTCGAGGCCGATCCCGGGATGCAAGCCGAAGCCTACCGGCTGGAGATCGCGCCGGATCGCGTGCTGGTGCGCGGCGCCGGCGCCCATGGCGTGTTCAACGGCCTGCAAAGCCTGGCCCAGCTGCTGGAACAGGATGGCGCGCTGCCGTGCGGGAAGGTGGACGACGCGCCGCGTTTCGCCTACCGCGGCATGATGCTCGACGTGGCCCGCCATTTCTCGAGCGTCGATACCGTGCTGCGCCTGCTCGACTGCATGGCCGGCTACAAGCTCAATCGCTTCCACTTCCACCTGACCGACGACGAAGGCTGGCGCCTGGCGATCGCCGCGCTGCCCGAGCTGACCGAGGTCGGCGCCCGGCGCGGCGTGCCCGCGGCGGGCGAGCCGCCGTGCCTGCCGCCGTCGTTCGGCTCCGGCCCGGACACCCGCGCCTGCGCCGGCAGCGGCTTCTATACGGCCGACGAATTCGTGGCCATCCTGCGCCATGCCCGGCGCCTGCACATCGACGTGATCCCCGAATTCAATATGCCGGGCCATGCACGCGCGGCGGTCGAGGCGATGCGGGTGCGCCATGCGCGCCTCTGCGCGGCGGGCGACGTCGCCGGCGCCGAGGCATACCTGCTCAGCGAGCCGGACGATGCATCGCGCTACGAATCGGTGCAGCTGTGGCATGACAATGTGATGTGCATCGCGCTGCCCTCGGTCGACCGCTTCATCGATACCGTGGTCGCCGAGGTCGCGGCCCTGTACCGGCAGGCCGGCGCGCCCCTGCGCGTGCTGCACACGGGCGGCGACGAGGTGCCGGTCGGCGCCTGGCTCGGCTCGCCCGCCTGCCAGGCGCGCATGCGCGAGAATGGCTGGCTTGACGCACGCCAGTTGCGCGACGACTTCCAGGCGCGCTGCCGCGCGATCCTGGCGCGCCACGGCATCGCTTTTACCGGCTGGGAAGAGACTGCGCTGACGTCGAGCCCGGACGGCGCGGGCCACGGAGAAGACGTCTATGTCTGGAACAATGGCTGGGGCTCGGGCCAGGAAGACTGCGCCAACCTGCTCGCCAACGCCGGCTACGAGGTGGTGCTGTCCAACGCCGCCAGCCTGTACTTCGACTTCGCCTACGCCAAGCATCCGCAGGAGCCGGGATATTACTGGGCCGGCTTCGTCGATACCCGCGAGCCATTCGGCCTGAATCCCCTCGCTGCGCCGCTGCTGCCCGCGCACGACGCGATGGGCCGCGCGCCGACGGCGGCGCAGGTAGCGGCCCTGGCCCCGCTCGATGCCGGCGGCAGCCAGCGGATCAAGGGCTTGCAAGGGCAGTTGTGGGGCGAGAATGCGCGCTCGCGCGAGCGGGTCGAGTACCTGGCGCTGCCGCGCCTGATCGGCCTGGCCGAACGCGCCTGGAGCGTCGACCCCGGCTGGCAGCACCCTGGCGACCTGGCGCGCGACTGGAACGAATTCGCCAACCGCCTCGGCCAGCGCGAACTGCCGCGCCTGGACCGCCAGCCGCAACCCTGGGGCTACCGCCTGCCGCCGCCCGGCGCGGTGGTGGAGGACGGCCAGCTGCATGCGAATACCGCCCTGCCGGGCCTGGCCGTGCATTACACTCTGGATGGCAGCGAGCCCGGCGCGCACAGCCCGCGCTACGCGGCGCCGGTGGCGCTGGACGGCTGCGCTACCCTGAAGCTGGCCAGTCTCGACACCCGGGGCCGCGCCAGCCGTATCGTCACCCTGAACCTGGAAGCCTCATGACCGCGATGAACGACGCCCCGGCCGCCGCGCCGGCGAAGGAACAGCGCCGCCATCCGCTGAGCTGGGTCCCGACCCTGTACCTGGCCCAGGGGCTGCCGTTCTACGCCGTGGCCCTGGTGGCTGGCCAGATGCTCAAGAGCATGGGCGTGCCGAACGACCAGATCGCGCGCTGGACCGGTTTATTGGGCCTGGCCTGGGCCTTCAAGGCGTTGTGGAGCCCGTTCATGGAACTGGCCCCCAGCCGGCGCCTGGCGGTGGTCGCCTGCCAGCTGATCGGCGGCGCCTGCCTGGCGCTGGTGGCGCTCGCGCTGCAGCTGCCGATGTGGTTTGCGCTGTGTATCGCGCTGCTGGCGATCGTGTCGCTGGCCTCCAGCACCCACGACATCGTCGCCGACGGCATCTATATCGCCAGCCTCGACGCGCGCGAGCAGGCCGCCTATGCCGGCTGGCAGGGCGCCTTCTTCAACGCGGCCAAGTTCGTGTCGCTGGGCGGCCTGCTGATCCTGGCGGGGGCGCTGGAACAGCGCTTCGGCATCGAGGCCGCCTGGACCACGGTGTTCCTGCTGCTGGGCGGGCTCATGGCGCTGCTCGGCTTGTACCACGTGCGCGCGCTGCCGGCCACGCCGCGCCTCGACACCGCGGGACGCAGCCTGGGCAGTATCGGCGCCACCCTGCTCGACGTGATCAAGACCTTCTTCGCCAAGCCCGGCATCTGGCTCGCGATCCTGTTCATCATCCTGTTCCGCGCCGGAGAAGGGCAGATCCAGTCGATCGGTCCGCTGTTCCTGCGCGACGCGCGCGCCGTCGGCGGCCTGGGCCTCACCACGGCCGAAGTGGGCTGGGCCTATGGCACCGTCGGCACCGCCGCCTTCCTGGTGGGCAGTATCGCCGGCGGCTATTTCACGGCCTGGCTCAGCCTCAAGCGCGCCTTGCCGATCCTGATCCTGGCGATGAACCTGCCGAACGCCGCCTTCTGGTACCTGAGCCACGCGCAACCGGAGTCGATGGCGCTGATCGTCGGCCTGCTGGGGATCGAGATGTTCGGCTACGGCTTCGGCTTCGTCGGCGTGATCCTGTTCATCATGCAGGTGGTGGCCAGCGGGCGCTACCAGGCCGCCCACTACGCGCTGGGCACCGGCTTCATGCAGCTCGGCTTCGTGCTGTTCCGCACGATCAGCGGCGACATCCAGCAGGCGCTGGGCTACCGCGATTTCTTCCTGTGGGTATTGCTGGCCAGCGTGCCGGTGCTGGTGCTGAGCCGCTTCATGCGGTTGGAAGCAGAGCCGAAACCTAGCGCTTCTTGACCGGCAGCGCCAGCCAGCCGCGCCAGCCGCCGTCGCCGTCGCGCTCGACCTGCTGGATGTGCGGGCGGGTGGCGTCCAGCCGCCATACCGCCTGGCGCTCGAGCCAGTCCTCGTACATGGCGCGAAAGCGCGGCCACTCGCCGTGGAAGTCGAGGCAGGCATAGGTCCCGGCCGGCAGCAGGCGCAGGCCGAGGGTCGGGTCGTCGTCCGGCGCATCGGCGCCGAAGCCGAAATCGTAGCAGTATTCGCGCTCGCCGGTGAAGCCGGGATCCTCGTCGAACACGCCGTACCAGGGCGTGCCGCGCGCCAGGCCCGCGCGTTCGCGCTCGCAGATGAAGGCGTTGCAGGCCAGCGACAGGGTGGCGCCGGACTGGCCGAAGAAGCGCTGGTAGCGCAGCTTGACGGCGGGCAGGGTGCGCACCGCGACGCGCGCGGCGACGCTGCCAGGCTCGGGCGGGCTGTAGGGCGCCTGCAGGGCGGCCAGGTTGCTCGGCTCGGCCACGAAGAAGCTGACGTCGCTCTCGCGCCCGACCTGGGCGTCCATGTAGGCGCGCCAGCCGCCGTCGCGCCACTCCTTGGCCGACATCGCGAACTGCTGGCGGAACGCCTTGGAAAACGCCGCGTTGGACGGGAAGCCGCAATCCTGGGCGATGCGCCCGACCGGCACGTCCGGCTCGTGGCGCAGCAGGTGGGCGGCGCGCCGCAGGCGGCGCTTGCGCTGGTATTCGACCGCCGAGAAGCCGGTCAGCTCGCGGAAGATGCGATCGAAGTGATAGCTCGAATAGCTGGCCGAGGCGGCCAGGGTGCCCAGGGCCAGCGGGTCGCCGACCGAGTCGAGCATCAGGTCCATCACCTCGTACAGGCGTGAATCGCGCGCGATGGCGCGCGTGCGCGGGGTGGGGGATGCGGTGGGCAGGGCGGGAGCGGACATCGCATGGCGTCATGACGAAACTGAATGAATTATGCGGCCAAATGTGCCCCCGTGGCGAACAATGTGTATTGGCGACAACAAGCATGCCTGCTGGATCGTTGCCGGTTGGACTGGCTGTGCCAGCTGTCGGCACGCCATCGTGTTCGCGGCGCCGATTTTCGCCGGCGATTACCCTGATGCCGGTTCCGCCGTGGCGCGCCGTGCGCAAGGAATGGACGGCGCCCGCGGTGCAGCAGGTGCTTACGTGGCCAGCGCGCGCAGCAGCAGGCCGGTGATGTAGGCGCAGTAGGTGCCGAGCGCATAGCCGAGCACCGCCAGCAGCACCCCGACCGGGGCCAGCGCGGGATGGAAGGCGGTGGCGATCACCGGCGCCGAGGCGGCGCCGCCGATGTTGGCCTGCGAGCCCACCGCCATGAAGAACAGCGGCGCCCGGATCAGCTTGGCCACCAGCAGCATCAGGCCGCCGTGCACCGCGATCCAGATCAGGCCCAGCAGGAACAGCCATGGGCGGTCGAGCAGGGCGTTCAGGTCCATGTGCATGCCGATCGTCGCCACCAGGATGTACAGCATGGCCGAGCCGATGGTCGAGGCGCCCGCGCCTTCCAGCTTGCGCGCCCGCGTAAAACTGAGCAGCAGGCCGAAGGTCGTGGCATAGACCACGATCCAGAAGAAGCCCGAGGTCAGGCTGTAGTCCTGCAGGCGCCATTCGGCCGGCAGGCTGGCGATCCAGGCCACGGTGGGGCCGGTCAGCGCATGCGCCAGGCCGGTCGCGCCCAGGCCCACGGCCAGCACCACCATCACGTCGGTCAGGGTCGGGATGCGCGCGTGCTCGGCCTGGTAGCGCTCGATCCGGTCCTTGAGCGCATTGATGGCCGAAACGTCGGCGCCGGTCCAGCGGTCGAAGGCCTGGGCCCGGCTGGCAAGGAACAGCAGCACCGCCATCCAGACGTTGGCGACCAGCACGTCGACCGCGACGAACTGGCCGAACAGGGTCGCCTCCACCTCAAACACCTCCTTCATCGCGGCCTGGTTGGCGCCGCCGCCGATCCAGGAACCGGCCACCGTGGTCATGCCGCGCCAGGTTTCGCCCGAGACGGTCTCGGGGTGGATGAAGCCCATCGCCGTGAAGGAAACGACGGCGCCCAGCATCACGCCCGCGGTGCCGGTCAGGAACATGATGACGGCCTTGGGGCCGAGGCGCAGCACGGCGCCGAAGTCGATCGCCACGCACAGCAGGACCAGGGCGGTCGGCAGCAGGTAGTCGCGCGCCACCGGATACAGGCTCGACGCATTGCCATCGATGATGCCGGCGGTATTGAGCAGGGCCGGGAGCAGGTAGCACAGCAGCAGGGCCGGCACATACGCATAGAACCTGCTCCAGGCGCCCGTCTTGCGGGAAGAGGTCCAGAAGACGGCGCCGAGGATGACGGCCAGCATGCCGAGCACGACGGCATCGTTGGTGACGAGTGGAGAGACAGATTGCATCGCGGGTCCAGGTAGAGGGTGGATCGAGCGTCCGGCCACCGCGGCTGGACGCGGCAATTCTACCTATTAATTCATCAGAATCATGTACTTACGGCAAGCGCCGGCGCGCGCATGAACGCTGCGCCTGGCTGTCGCCGGTTTGTCCCGCTGGCGTGGCGTGCGGCGCCCCGATGTATGGTGAAATGACTCTTCATCCAGTCACTTCGGAGGTGCGGCATGACACAGGCATTCAAGGCGGGCGACAAGGTGCAATGGAAGTCGTCGCAGGGCACGGTCACGGGCAAGGTCAAGAAAAAGCTGACCGCGCCGGCCGACATCAAGGGCCACCATGTGGCGGCGTCGAAGGACAACCCGGAATACCTGGTGGCCAGCGACAAGACCGGGGCCGAGGCGGCGCATCAACCCGGGGCGCTGAAGAAGGCTTAAGATTCGCTTCACCTTCGCGCGGCATGCTCGGCGGCAAGCTCGGATTTTTCCCCGACCTGCGCCATACTGGCGTTTCCTCCTTGCCGAAAATCCCCGCATGCGCATCCTGTTGGTCGAAGACGATATCTCCCTTGGCGAAACCATCCAGGCCTGGCTGCGCCTGGACGAGCACGCGGTGGACTGGGTCCAGCGCGGCGACTCGGCGCAGACCGCGCTCCTGGCCCACCACTACGATTGCGTATTGCTCGACCGCGGCCTGCCAGGGCTGTCGGGCGACGCGCTGCTGGCGCAGTTGCGCAAGGCCGGCAATGGGGTGCCGGTGATCCTGATCACCGCCTTCAATGCGCTGGCCGACCGGGTCGAGGGCCTGGACCTGGGCGCCGACGACTACCTGGTCAAGCCTTTCGAGCTCGAGGAAATGTCGGCCCGCATCCGGGCCGCGGTGCGGCGCGGCGCCAACCGGGTGAGCAACCTGCTGGCCCACGGCGACATCGCCCTGAACCTCGATACCAAGGGCGCGACCCAGGCCGGCCAGCCGGTCGCGCTGACGGCGCGCGAGTACAACGTGCTGTATGCGCTGCTACTAAGGAAGAACAGCATCGTGACCCGCGCCCAGATCGAGGAAACCCTGTATGGCTGGGGCGACGAGGTGGAAAGCAATGCGATCGAGGTCTATATCCACAACCTGCGCAAGAAATTCGGCGGCGACAGCATCGTCACCGTGCGCGGGTTGGGCTACCGGTTGAAGAACGATGGCGAGTAAGGCACCCGACAAGCGCGCGCCGTGGTCGCTGCGGCGGCGCCTGCTGGCCGCCATCGTGGCCGCCAGCACGGTATTGTGGCTGGCCAGCCTGGGCATCGTCACCGTGATCGCCTGGCAGGAAACCAATGAGGTGTTCGACGACGCGCTCGAGGAATCCGGTTACATGATCATGGCCGCCACCACCGACTGGAACGAGCGCGGCCTGCTGCCGCAAGGCGGCGCCAGCGGCGAACATGGCCGCAAGGTCGACATGCAGTACCAGATCGTGGTCGACGGCCGCGTGATCCAGCGTACCGGCGACGCGCCGCTGCGGCCCTATGTGTCCAATGTCGACGACGACCACGGCTTCGCCGAGGCGGTGGCGGGCGGCGAGCGCTGGCGCGTGTTCGTGGTGCGCGACGAGGTCCGCAACTTCGAGGTGCAGGTCGGCCAGCAGGTCGACAAGCGTTTCGATATTCTCGAGGAACTGGCCGATTCGCTGTGGCTGCCCGTGCTGGGCTTCCTGCTGTTGCTGGCGCTGGTGTGCTGGGTTCTGACCGGTCGCGTCCTGAAGCCCTTGCGCCGCACCGCGGCCAGCATCGCGGCCAAGACGCCGGACGACCTGACGCAGGTGGCCACCGCCGGCCAGGCGCGCGAGGTGCTGCCGATCGTGCAGGCGCTCAATGGTGTGCTGGGACGGCTCGATGCTGCCCTGCAGGCCGAGCGCCGCTTCACCGCCGATGCCGCGCACGAGCTGCGCACGCCGCTGGCCGGCCTGCACATGCATGTGCAGCTGCTGCAGCGCCAGCATCCCGGGCTGGCCGCGTCCTTCCACAAGCTGCGCCAGGACATCGCGCGCCTGACGGCGCTGGTCGACAGCCTGCTCACCCTGGCGCGCCTGGATCCGCTGGCGCGCGAGCAGTTGGTGCGGCAGCCGGTCGCGCTGTCGCCGCTGTTCGAGCGGGTGGCCGGCATGCACGCGCAAGAGGCGGCCGCGCGCGGCATCGCGCTGGCGCTGCGCTGCGAGGTGCAAGAGGTGCAGGCCGACCCGCAGATGCTGGAGATCGTGCTGCGCAACCTGGTCGACAATGCGCTGCGCTACTGCCCGGACGGCAGCCGGATCGAGATCGCGGCCGTGCCCCACGCGGGCGGCGCGCGCATCGCGGTGCGCGACGACGGGCCTGGGGTCGACGCCGGGAGCCGCCAGCGCCTGACCGAGCGTTTCTTCCGGGTGCTGGGCCAGGGCCAGCAGGGCAGCGGGCTGGGACTGTCGATCGTCAAGCGCATCGCCGACCTGCATGGCATCGGCTTGGCATTCGGGGCCGGGATCGATGGCCGCGGCCTGGGGGTGACGCTCGATCTGCCCGCGTGAAGCCTTCTTAAGATCGGTTTAATGTCCGGCCGTTGTAATGCGCCTGTGCCTGCCACTGACAGCGCAGGCGGATTCAAGGAACCAACACAAAGGACCGACCATGAAACGCATTTTCCAGTTCTCCTGCATCGCCGCGCTGCTCGCCGGCCCAAGCGTCGCCGTGGCCCAGAATATCGCCGATGCGCCGCCCGGCGCGGCCGTCGACGTCAAACCGGTCGCGGGCTATACCGGCCCGTCCGGTGCGCCGTTGATGACGGCGAAAGACCTGCTGGCCAAGGGCAAGGACGACCAGTACGTGCGCCTGAAGGGCAGGCTGACCAGCCACAAGGGCGACGAGGACTACGAGTTCACCGACGCCAGCGGCAAGATCACGGTCGAGATCGACGCCGACCGCTTCCCGCAGGGCGTGAAGGTGGATCACAACACCCTGGTCGAGCTGACCGGCGAGTTCGATAAGGAGATGTTCGGCGAATCGAAGCTGGACGTCGAGCAGATCAAGGTCGTGAGCAACTAGGCGCCGTGAGCAACCAAGCGCCGTGATCGCGCGCGGCAGGCCGGAAGAGAACATCCTGGCGCTGCAGCGCAGCATGGGCGAGCTGCCCGACGCCGGGCCGGCGCCGGGCCTGCCGGCCGACGACTTGCGCGCCATTTTTTCTCGCTGTCGCCGCGCGGCCTGGCGGCATGATCAATCCTGCACCACGCTGACGCGGGCGAAGCGCAGGTTCTCGAACACCTTGATGCGGCCCGTCAGCGGCCACCAGTCGTACAGGAAGATCTGCGCCGGCCGCCACATCGCCACCCAGCCGATGATGGTCAGGCTTTCGCGGGCGATCTTCGCGGCGTGGCCGGTGGTGAAGGTCTCGATGACGGCGGCCAGCAGCAGGCAGGCGACGACGAAGGCAAGGCCGATCGCCAGGCTGATGCGGCCCTGGCGCAGCAACTGCTTCAGTTCGCCGCGCACCAGTTCGACCTTGTAGCCATAATAGTTGTGGATCGCATCGGCGACCATCTCGCCGGCCTGTCCCACCGGCGGCAGTTGCGCGACGTGGATGTTCAGGTGCAGGAGGCTGGCGGGCGGCAGCGACAGCGCCCAGTTTTCGATATACGCCTCGCAGGCGTGGTCGAGGTCCTTGTTCAGGAACGGCGCCGGATCGAGCGAGTTGAACAGCTGCTGCAATTCGCGCACGCGCAGGTCGAGCGTGTGGGTAGGTTGTTCGCTGATGTGCATGCGCCAAGCGTACCGCAGGGCTGCATGGCGGGCAACCTTGCCGCTTCATCCTGTCACGCGCTCCGAAAAGCTCTCCGCCAGCCAGTCGATGAACACGCGCAGCCGCTGCGTCAGGTGGCGGTTCTGCGGATACACCACGTGGAAGGGAAAGCCGGCCGGGCGCCAGTCGGCGAGGATCTCGACCAGGGTGCCGTCCCGCAGGTGCTTGCCGGCGCAATAGCGGAAGGTCTGGACGATGCCCAGCCCCGCCACGGCGGCCGCGAGGTGGGCATTGCTTTCGTTGATGCCGACCCGGTGCTCGACCTTGATGTCCAGGCTCTCGCCGCCGCGCGCGAACCTGAACGGCAGGGCGCGGCCGTTGGAGGTCAGGACGTAGCTGACCAGGCGGTGACCATTCTTGAGCTCGTCGGGATAGGCCGGCGTGCCGAACTGCTTCAGGTAAGCGGGCGCCGCGCAGGTCACCATCGTGGCCTGGCCGATGCTGCGCGCCACCAGCGACGAGTCGCCCAGCGACCCGCCGCGGATCACGCAATCGACATTGTCTGCGATCAGGTCCGCGGCCCGGTCCGAGACGCCGAGCTCGATCCGGATATCGGGATAGCGCGCCAGGAATTCGGGTAGCAGGGGCAGTAGCACATCGCTGGCCGTCGACGAGCCGATGTCGATGCGCAGCAGGCCGCGCGGCCTGGCGCGCGCGATATCGAACGAGGTGTCGATCTCTTCCAGGTCGGTCAGGATGCGCGCCGTCTTCTCGTAATAGTCGCGGCCCTCGGGCGTGACCGTGACGCGGCGCGTCGTGCGCTGCAGCAGCCGCACGCCCAGGTGCGTCTCCAGTTCGCGCACCAGCTTGCTCAATGTGGCATTGGGCATGTTCAGCGACTCGGCGGCGCGGGTGAAGCTGCCGGCTTCGACCACGCGGCCGAAGGCGCGCAGGGCGAGCAATTGGTCCATCGGCGTCCTCCCCGAAAATATCTACATTATGCACATAGGTAAATAATGTATTTGACTTTTCATTATTTATCAATAAATGGCGGACCGGTACAGTGCATCCATGCCTGCTGCACATCAGGCTTGAACCGACACCTCACCCACTGAAAGGACTGACCATGAACACCCAATTGAACGGAAAAATCGCACTCGTCACCGGCGGCACCACGGGCATCGGCCTGGCGACGGCGCAGGAATTCGCGGCCCAGGGCGCCCGCGTCTACATCACCGGCCGCCGCCAGGCCGAGCTGGACGCGGCGGTGGACGCCATCGGCCCGGCCGCCACCGGCATCCGCGCCGATGCGGCGAACCTGGCCGACCTGGACAAGGTGTATGCGCAGATCGCACGCGATGCGGGGCGCCTGGACATCCTGTTCGCCAATGCCGGCGGCGGCGACATGATGGCGCTCGGCGCCATCACCGAGGAACATTTCGACCGCGTGTTCGGCACCAATGTGCGCGGCCTGCTGTTCACCGTGCAGAAGGCGCTGCCGCTGCTGGTCGACGGCGCCTCCATCGTCCTGACCGCGTCGACCACCTCGGTGCAGGGCACGGCCGGTTTCAGCGTCTACAGCGCCAGCAAGGCGGCGGTACGCAACTTCGCCCGCTCGTGGGCGATGGACCTGAAGGATCGCGGGATTCGCGTGAACGTCATCAGCCCCGGCCCGATCCGCACGCCGGGCCTGGGCGGCCTGGTCGACGACGCCAGCCGCCAGGGCCTGTTCGACCACCTGGCCGCGCAAGTGCCGATGGGCCGCCTGGGCGAGCCGGAAGAAATCGGCAAGGCCGTGACCTTCCTGGCATCGAACGCCGCCAGCTATATCAACGGCATCGAGCTGTTCGTCGATGGCGGGATGGTCCAGGTCTGACGCTTTCATGCAAAAAGGCCCGCCGGACAGGGCGGGCCTCTTGACCGGGACGGAGCGGGTTACGCCGACTTGTCCTGGTGCGCATCGAGCTGGGAGCGCAATTCCTGGCCGTTCGAGTGCGTATAGTCCTTGTTGACTTCGCGCTTGATCAGCGACTTGATCTGCGGGTCGATCTCGTTGCGCAGCACGCCGAGGAACTCCGGCGAGGCGGCCACGACGAGCTGCTCGAAGCGGCCGGCCTGGTGCGCCTGCTGCAGGTAGTTTGAAATATCCTTGGCGAACTTTTTCGCTTCGTGCTCGGTCGGCGTGACGGCGGGCTGGTAATCGCTGCCCTGTGCGCCGGCAGGGGCGGCGTGCTGAAAGCCGCCGCCCTGGCCGCCACCGATACTATGGCCGCTGTTTTGCGCGGCACGCGGGCTCATCTTGTCTGTGACGATGTCCAGCACGCGCTGCTGCGCCGCGGGGTTGACGAGGTCATCGACTTCTTGCAAGGAAGCCGCGTTGTCGGCGTTGGAGAAGATACGTGCACGGCCGCCATTGGCGGCGATGGTCCAGGTTGTTGGCATATTACCCCCTGTAAAAATGGTGAGATGGCCATCGCCCGCAGCAGTGGCCCGGACAAGGTTGAACCAGGACGTCCGCATGGCGACAGGTGATGGTTCAGTATAGCCCTGCATGCAAATGCCCGGCGCACCGCGTCCTCTGGCGTGCGCGCCCCGCACCGCTGACATAGGTGATGGGTCAATTTCTTCTCGGACGTGTACTAGCTAACCGACGCGCCTATTTTTGCGCGGCATCATGGACCCATCGTTCACACGCATACGAAAGGAGTTCATCATGGGTAAGTATTTCATCGGTTGGCTGCTGGGTATTCCCGCTGTCGTGCTCGTCATCCTGTACTTCATCTTCGGCTAATGCAGTCAGCCGCGCAAAAGACAACGCCACCGTCGAGGTGGCGTTGTCTTTTGCGCCGGGCGCGTTGGCGTCAGGGCAGGGCCGGTTCCGCGGCCTTCGCCTTCTTTTCAGAAGCCAGTTGCTCCGCCGCGATGTCCTGCAGTGCCGCGGCAGTCTTCGTATCGATGCCGATTTCGCGCGCGACCGCGTCGCCGGCGCCGAGCGAGCGCGGATCGCGCCCGGTCACGCTACCGAAAATGGTCAGCGCCTCCAGGTAGTAGCCGTGGACGCTGCCGTGATAGGCATCCTCTCCCCATAGATTGACCTGGCCCGCCGCGATGCCGCGATAGGGATTGGCGACGGCCAGGCCGCGCGCGATCGCGCGGTTCCAGGCCTCGCCGACCGGGATCACCCCCTTGATCGAGGGAGAGGCGGCCAGGGCCGCGTCATGGCCGCGGCGCACGTCCAGCGCCATCTGCCGGATCGGCTTGCCATACCAGGCGCCGGTGGCGAGCCAGGTCTGGTCGGCGCGCGACCAGGTCGCGGCCAGGCGCACGTCCACCCGGGGATTCTGCTGCCGGAGGGCCTGGGCCAGCAGGCCGCTGAAATGGATCAATTTGCCCGGATCGCCGGGAACGTCCTTGTCCAGCGTGCTATAGCCTTGCAAGAGCACGACGTCCCACGGCTTGACGATGAGCGCATGGCGATGCTGGTAGTGAAAGTCGAGCCCGGCGCCGCCTTCCGTTTCGAGGCTGACGTCGTAGTCCAGTCCGGCCTGCTGCGTCATCGCCTTGAACAGCGCCGGCACCCCGCCGATCTTCGTGCCGTTCAGGTCGGTGACCGTGTGCGGGCGGAAGGACTGTACCGGCGGCGCGCCGGCGCCGTAGGTAAAGCTATTGCCGACAAACAGGATAGTGGTGGCGCTGGACAGTGGGGAAATGCTCATTGCAGAGATGGCGGCGAGAAGGGCGCCGGTGTGGCGCAGGCGATCGATCCAGGGCATGCGGGGGCCTGTCTTGAGTGTGGAGGTTCCAGTGTGCAAGGAATCGGGGCGAGGAAGCAAGCACGATTTCTGCACGTGCCGGCGTGCTACTCTTGCCATTCGTTTAATAACTACACGGAAGCTCATGAAAGCCATCCTTCCCGTTTTCGCCGCCGCCACGGTCCTCGCCGGCTGCGCCGCGACGCCGGCGCCAGCCGATGCGCGCGACCAGTTCATGGCCACCCTGCAGGGCATGTGCGGCCAGCGCTTCGAAGGTGCGCAATCGTATGCGGTCGATCCGGACAATGCGTTCGCCGGCAAGAAGATCTCGACCCAGGTCGATTGCAGCCCGACGGAAATCCGCATGCCGGTGCAGGTCGGCGCGGACCGTTCGCGCACCTGGATCTTCACCCGGCCGCAAGCCGGCCTGGAACTGCGCCACGACCACCGCCACGCCGACGGCACGCCGGACAGGGTCACCATGTACGGCGGCATGGCGAAGGAGGGCGGCTCGGCGCGTTCCCAGTCCTTCGTGGCGGACAGCTACACCGCTGCGCTCGTGCCCGGCGCGGAGACGAACGTCTGGACCGTCAGTCTCAGCGAAGATGGCAGGACCTTGACCTACCGCCTGGAGCGCCATGCCAGGCCGCGCGCCGAATTCGTGCTGCAGCGCGTGCCTGGATAGGCCGCAGGGGCGCACCTGGCGCCCCGTCCGCCTGACCGGCCCGGCCCGCATGCTGCGCTGCGCAACGTTGCGACATGATAATTTGCAAATAGCTATACTCAAGCGGTCGGCGACGTCGTCCCATCTTGAAGGAGCTCCATGCGGTTCAGATCGGTACAACTATCCATGCGCTTCATCGTCCCGTTGGCCCTGGTGCTGGCGTTGTTCGGTTATTTCGCGATTCCATGGATGGAAAATCTCACCGTGCGCTGGTTCGTACGGGACCTCGATACGCGTTCCCAACTGGTGTCGAGCACGCTGCAACAGCCGTTGCTCAACTACCTCGAGGACAATGATGCTGCGCGCATCAATGATGCGTTCAGCCGCGCGATCCAGGACGAGCGCCTGTATGCGCTGGCCTTCTGCGATCCCGCCGGGACGCTGCGCTACAAGACCGATACCTACCCGGCAGAGCTCGGCTGCCGCCCGGGTGGGGACGGCGAGGACGCCAATCCCGTCGTGCGCCTGCCGCGCGGGCCGGTGCACGTCTCGAGCCGCGCGCTGACCCAGGACGGCGTCTCCGCCGGCCGCCTGGTGCTGGTGCAGGACATGAGCTTCATCGAGCGCCGCAGCGAAGACACCAAGAAATATATTGTCGGCCTGTTCGTCGTGCTGGCCGGCGCCGTCTCGCTGATCACGGTGCTGATCGCCCACCTCAGCTGGCACGGCTGGCTCAACGGCGTGCGCGACATGCTGCGCGGCGAACTGTCGCCGCGCCCGCCGGGCCCGATGCCGCCCGAGATCGCGCCGCTGGCCAGCGAATTGCGGGCGCTGCTCAATGAATACAACCGCGAATTGCAGGGCAGCGGCGTCGAGTCCCAGACCTGGGGCGCGGACACGCTCAAGACCCTGCTCAACCAGGATCTCGCTGGCGACGAGATCCTGGTGGTCTCGAACCGCGAACCCTATATCCACGTGAACACGCCGGGCGGCGTCAAGGTGCAGCGTCCCGCCAGCGGCCTGGTGACGGCGGTCGAGGCCGTGATGCGCGCCTGCTCCGGCACCTGGATCGCCCACGGCGCCGGCTCGGCCGACCGCGATACGGTCGACGCCAACGACCACGTGCCGGTGCCGCCCGAGAACCCGAGCTATACCTTGCGCCGCGTCTGGCTGTCGAAGGAAGAAGAGCAGGGCTATTACTACGGCTTCGCCAACGAGGGCTTGTGGCCGCTGTGCCATATCGCCCACGTGCGTCCGGTGTTCCGCTCGTCCGACTGGGCCGAGTACGTCAGGGTCAACCAGCGCTTCGCCGACGCCGTGATCCAGGAAGCGCGGTCCGACAACCCGGTGGTGCTGGTCCAGGATTACCACTTCGCCCTGCTGCCGCGCATGGTGCGCGCGGTGCTGCCGAAAGCCACCATCATCACCTTCTGGCACATCCCCTGGCCGAATCCGGAATCGTTCGGCATCTGCCCGTGGCGCGAAGAGATTCTCGACGGCATGCTGGGCAGCACGATCCTCGGCTTCCACACGCCTTTCCACCGCAAGAATTTCCTCGATACCGTCGACCGCTACCTCGAGACCCGCATCGAAAACGAGGCGTCGACCGTCAGCTACGGCAACGAGCTGACCCAGGTGAAACCGTACCCGATCTCGATCGCCTGGCCGCAGCCGGGCCCGGACGAATGCGACGTGGCGGCCTGCCGCGCCGAGATCCGCCAGGCGCTGGCGCTGCCGGCGGACCAGCTGCTGGGCATCGGCGTCGACCGCCTCGACTATACCAAGGGCATCGTCGAGCGCTTCCAGGCGGTCGAGCGCATGCTCGAGCTGCATCCGGACATGGTGGGCAAGTTCACCTTCGTGCAGATCGCGGCGCCGACCCGCTCCTCGCTCGACGAATACCAGAACTTCGAGGCGCGGGTGCGCGCGCTGGCCCAGCGCATCAACCAGCGCTTTTCCAGCGGCAGTTATCTGCCGATCATCCTCAAGACCGAACATCATGAACAGGCACAATTGCGCTCTTACTTCCGCGCTTCCGAGGTATGCAGCGTGACCAGTTTGCATGACGGCATGAACCTGGTGGCCAAGGAATTCATCGCCTCGCGCGACGACGAGCAGGGCGTGCTGATCCTGAGCCAGTTCACCGGCGCCGCGCGCGAATTGCACGAGGCCCTGATCGTCAATCCTTACCACATCGAAGAGGGCGCCGAAGCCCTGTACCGCGCGCTGCGCATGCCGGCCGACGAGCAGCGCGAACGGATGCGCACCATGCGGGTCCGGGTGCGCGACTTCAATGTCTACCGCTGGGCCGGCCGCATGCTGCAGGATGCGGCGCGCCTGCGCCAGCGCGAGCGCGTACGCTCCAGGATCAATTCGCTCAGCCAGAACCGGGTACGCAAGGGGGACGCATGATCGACAACATGAATGCGGCCATCGGCGCCAATGAACGCGAAGCGCTGGACCTGCTGGCCGCCCCCGATTGCGCGCTGTTCCTCGACTTCGACGGCACGCTGGTGGACATCGCGCCGCGCCCCGACCAGGTGGTGGTGACGCCGCAATTGCTGGCCGCGCTAGCCGCGCTGCAGCAGCGGCTGCAAGGCCGGCTGGCCATCGTGTCGGGCCGCCCGGTCGCCGAGCTCGACCGGATGCTGGCGCCGTTGACGCTGCCCGCCGCCGGCGTGCACGGCATGGAGCGGCGCGGCAGCGACGGCGTGCTGCGCCAGTTGCCGGCGCCGGACTTCACGGCGGTGCGCACCCAGGCGCATGCGCTGGCCGCGCGCCACCCCGGCCTGTGGGTCGAGGAAAAGCATGGCGCGCTGGCCCTGCACTACCGCCAGGCGCCACAGCTGCAGGCGCTGTGCGTCGAGACCATGGATGGCGCCGTGCGCAGCAGCCCGGGCCTGCTGCTCATGGAGGGCAAGATGATCGTCGAGATCAAGGCCGCCGGCGTCAGCAAGGGCACGGCGATCCGCGATTTCCTGGCCGAGGCCCCGTTCGCCGGCTGCCGGCCCCTGTTCATCGGCGACGACACCACCGACGAAGCCGGTTTCGACCACGTGCAGCGCATCGGCGGGATCGGCCTCAAGGTCGGCCCCGGCGCGACGGTGGCCAATTGCCGCATCGGCTCCAGCCAGGCAGTGCGCGAGGCGCTGGCGCGAGCCGCCACGTCAACCATTCGAAAGGACCCAGCATGACCGATGTTTCCCAACACCCCAGTTCGACCGCCGTGAACGACGCGCCGGGCTCCCTCGATTGCGGCGTGGTCGGCAACTGCGCGTTCAGCGCCATGATCGACCGCATGGGCCGGATGGTGTGGTGCTGCCTGCCGCGCTTCGACGGCGACCCGGTGTTCAATGCCCTGATCGACCCGAGCGAGAATGGCAGCCTGTGGAGCATCGAGCTCGAAGGCGTCGTGCGCAGCGAGCAGGTCTATGAGCCGAACACGGCGGTGCTGCACACGCGCCTGTACGACGGCGCGGGCAACGGCATCGAGATCACCGATTTCGCGCCGCGCTTCCTGAGCCGCGACCGCATGTTCCGTCCCCTGATGCTGGTCCGCCGGGTAAAACCGCTGGGCGCCGGCGTGCGCGTGCGCGTGAAGCTGCGGCCGCGCTTCGAATATGGCGCCAAGCTGCCCGAGATCACGCAGGGCAGCCACCACATCCGCTACGTCGGGCCCGACCAGACCCTGCGCCTGAACACCGATGCATCGCTCAGCTATGTGCTGGCCGAATCGTTCTTCCTGCTCGACCGGCCGGTGAACTTCATGCTGGGGCCGGACGAAACGCTGGCCGACGGCATCCAGGACACCGCCCACCGGTTCGAGAAAGAGACGGTCGGCTACTGGCGCACCTGGTCGCGCCGCCTGGCGCTGCCGCTCGAATGGCAGGACGTGGTCATCCGCGCCGCGATCACCCTCAAGCTGTCGCTGTACGAAGACACCGGGGCCATCATCGCCGCCATGACCACCAGCGTGCCGGAAGCCCCGGGCAGCGAACGCAACTGGGATTACCGCTTCTGCTGGCTGCGCGACGCCTTCTTCGTGATCCGGGCCCTGAACAGCCTGTCCGAAGTGGGCACCATGGAAGACTACCTGCGCTGGCTGAGCAATGTGGTGGCGCGCGCCAAGGGCGGGCACATCCAGCCGCTGTACGGCATCGGGCTTGAGGAGCAATTGCCCGAGTCGATAGTCGACCATCTGCCCGGCTACCGCAACCACCGACCGGTACGCATCGGCAACCAGGCGCAGGAACATTTCCAGCACGATGTGTACGGCAACATCGTGCTTGGCGCAGCCCAGGCCTTCTTCGACCACCGCCTGTTCCGGCGCGCCGGCCACGCCGAATTCCTCCACCTGGAAGCGGTGGGCGAGCAGGCCTTCAAGGTGTGGGCCGAGCCGGACGCCGGCATGTGGGAGTTGCGCACGCGGGCGCGCGTCCATACTTCGTCGGTGCTGATGAACTGGGCCGCCTGCGACCGTCTGGCGAAGATCGCCGATGTGCTGGAATTGCCGGACCGCGCCGCCTTCTGGGCCGAGCGCGCCGAACTGATCCGCAATCGCCTGCTGGCCGAGGCCTGGAACGAAGAGCGCCAGGCGTTTGCCGAAAGCCTGGGCGGACACGACCTCGACGCCAGCGTGTTGCTGATGGCAGAGATCAATTTTATTGATCCAAAAGATCCACGCTTCGTGTCCACCGTCGACGCCCTGGAAAAATCCCTGTGCGACGGCCCGTATATGCGTCGTTATGAAGCGCCGGACGATTTCGGCCGGCCCGAGACGGCTTTCAATATCTGCACGTTCTGGCGCATCGATGCGCTGGCGCGGATCGGGCGCACGCAAGAGGCGCGCGAGGTATTCGAGGCGATGCTGGCCGCGCGCAACCACCTGGGGCTGCTGTCGGAAGATACCCACCCGGTTACGGGCGAGATGTGGGGCAATTTCCCACAAACCTATTCAATGGTAGGTCTGATCAACTGCGCCATGCGCCTGTCCAAGTCGTGGAACAGCGTCGTGTAAACACGGCGTAACAATCGGTCAATGACGCAGCAATCAAAAAGTTGCGTTATTGACCACAAAACTTTATTATTTTACTTTTAACAAATGCGGTAGTATCGCAGGGGCTGTCGCACCTGAAATCGCCAAGCGAGGCCATGCGGACGGGGTGAAATGCTTTCCAAGAGGAACGCACGATTGAAATTCGAACTAGATTGCTTGAGGTATAATTTCCTGGTCAAAAAATTATCCTTCAGGAAACAATCGCTGCTCACGTTCTGAAGATTGCGCAACGGTGTTTCTCGTCCCGACCCGTCCCATGCACCTGGTAGTAATACTCTAGATGACTATTAAAGTTCTTACCGTTTTCGGAACGCGGCCGGAAGCAATCAAGATGGCTTCCGTCGTGCGCGCCCTGTCGGACTCCCCCGATGTCGAGGTCAAGGTCTGCGTGACCGCCCAGCACCGTCAAATGCTGGACCAGGTATTGAGCCTGTTTTCGCTCACGCCCGACTTCGACCTGAACCTGATGACCCCGGGCCAGGACCTGTCGGATATCACGTCCAAGGTACTCACGGGCATGCGCGGCGTGCTGCGCGAGTGGCGCCCGGATTACGTGTTCGTCCATGGCGATACTACCACGACTTTCGCGACCAGCCTTGCCGCGTATTACGAGAGAATACCGGTGGGCCATGTGGAAGCCGGCCTGCGTACCGGAAACATCTACTCGCCGTGGCCGGAAGAAGTCAATCGCTGCCTGACCGGCGTCATCGCCAGCCTGCATTTCGCGCCGACCGACCATGCGCGGCAGAACCTGCTGGGTGAAGGCGTACCGGCCTCGAATATCTGCGTCACGGGCAATACCGTGGTCGACGCCCTGCTCGACGTGGTCGCGCGCCTGGAAACCGATACCCAGCTCAAGCGCGAGATGGAAGCGCAGTTCGACTTCCTCGACAGCCAGAAAAAACTGATCCTGGTGACCGGCCACCGGCGCGAGAATTTCGGCAGCGGCTTCGAGAACATCTGCCGCGCGCTGGACGAGGTCAGCCGCATGCCGGGCGTCGAAGTGCTGTATCCGGTGCACCTGAATCCGAACGTGCAGGAGCCCGTGCAGCGCATCCTCAAGGGCAACCCGAACGTGCACCTGATCGATCCGGTGAGCTACCTGCCGTTCGTCTACCTGATGAACCGCGCGTCCATCCTGCTGACCGATTCCGGCGGCATCCAGGAAGAAGCGCCGTCGCTGGGCAAGCCGGTCCTCGTGATGCGCGACACCACCGAGCGTCCCGAAGCCGTGGCCGCGGGCACCGTGCGCCTGGTCGGCACCGGCATCGAATCGATCGTCGGCGGCATCCGCACGCTGCTGACCGACCCGGCCGAATACGCGCGCATGAGCAACGCCACCAATCCCTACGGCGACGGCACCGCCGCCATCCGCATCCTCAACTTTTTAAGAGAAAAACATGAGCAGCACCTTTGATACCATCTCGATGATCGGTCTGGGTTACATCGGTCTCCCAACCGCTGCGATGTTTGCGTCGCGTAAGAAGAACGTCATCGGCGTCGACATCAACCAGGATGCGGTCGACACCATCAACAGCGGCCAGACCCACATCGTCGAGCCCGACCTCGACATGATCGTCGCCGCCGCCGTCAACCAGGGCTACCTGAAGGCCTCGACCACCGTGCAGCCGGCCGACGCCTTCCTGATCGCGGTGCCGACGCCGTTCCGCGGCGACCACGAGCCCGACGTCACCTATGTCGAGGCGGCTGCGCGCTCGATCGCGCCGGTGCTCAAGAAAGGCGACCTCGTCATCCTCGAATCGACCTCGCCGGTGGGCACCACCGAAAGCCTGGCGAAATGGCTGGCCGAGGAGCGTCCCGACCTGAAGATCCCGCTGGGGCCAAACGACGAAGCCGACATCAACCTCGCCTACTGCCCCGAACGCGTGTTGCCGGGCAAGGTGATCCACGAGCTGGTATCGAACGACCGCATCATCGGCGGCATCACCAAGGCCTGCTCCGAGCGCGCCATCGCGCTGTACCAGACCTTCGTGCAGGGCGAGTGCATCGAGACCAACTCGCGCACGGCCGAAATGTGCAAGCTCACCGAGAACTCGTTCCGCGACGTGAACATCGCCTTCGCCAACGAGCTGTCGGTCATCTGCGGCAAGCTCGGCATCGACGTGTGGGAACTGATCGCGCTGGCCAACCGCCATCCGCGCGTCAACGTGCTGCGTCCGGGCCCGGGCGTGGGCGGCCACTGCATCGCGGTCGACCCCTGGTTCATCGTGCACAGCGCGCCCGAGCAGTCGAAGCTGATCCGCGCTGCGCGCGAGGTCAACGACCACAAGCCGCACTGGGTGCTGGAGAAGGTGCGCGAAGAAGTGAACAAGTACCTCGAAGCCAACCCGGAGCGCAAGGAGTCCGACGTGACGATCGCCTGCTTCGGCCTGGCGTTCAAGCCCGACATCGACGACCTGCGCGAAAGCCCGGCCCTCGACATCGCGGCCGAGATCGCGAAGACGCACAACAGCCGCGTGATCGTGGTCGAGCCGAACATCTCGGCGCTGCCGGCGAGCCTGGACAAGGGCGAGCTGCGCACCCCGCAGGATGCGCTGGCGCGTTCGCAGATCGTGGTCATGCTGGTCAATCACCGGCCTTTCCTGTCGCTCAAGGAATCGCTGTTCGCCGACAAGGTGATCATCGATACCTGCGGCTATCTCAGCGCCACCGGCCGCTAAGCTGCAAAGGAATCCGTCATGCGCGTGCTTCACGTCCTGGATCATTCGATTCCGCTGCACAGCGGCTATACCTTCCGCACCCGATCGATCCTGCGCGAACAGCGCGCACTGGGCTGGGAGACGTTCCATGTGACGGGTTCCAAGCAGAACTCGGGAGCGATGCGCGAGGAAACCGTCGACGGCCTGCATTTCTACCGCACGCCGCTCGTCGCCAGCGCCCTGGCGAAGCTGCCGGTGCTGAACCAGAAGCAGGTGATCGACGGCCTCGTGCGGCGCCTGTCCGAGATCATCCCGCAGATCAAGCCGGACGTGCTGCATGCGCATTCGCCGTCGCTGAACGCGATCGCGGCGCTCAAGGCCGGCAAGAAGTTCGGCATCCCCGTGGTCTATGAAGTGCGTGCCTTCTGGGAAGACGCCGCGGTCGACCACGGCACCTCGACCGAGGGCGGCCTGCGCTACCGCCTGACGCGCGCGCTGGAAACCCATGCGCTCAAGCGCGCCGATGCGGTGACGACCATCTGCGAGGGCCTGCGCCGCGACATCGTGGCGCGCGGCATCCCGGCCGACAAGATCACCGTGATCCCGAACGCGGTCGACATCGACAAGTTCGCCGTCGGCGGCGTGGCCGACCAGGACCTCAAGACCAAGCTGGGGCTGCAGGGCGCGCGCCTGATCGGCTTCATCGGTTCCTTCTATGCCTACGAGGGCCTGGACATCCTGCTGCGCGCGGCGCCGGCCCTGACGGCCGAACGGCCCGACCTGCGCATCCTGCTAGTCGGCGGCGGGCCGGAAGACGCGCGCCTGCGCCAGATGGCGAACGACCTGGGCATCGCCGACAAGGTGGTGTTCACGGGCCGGGTGCCGCACGAGCAGGTGCAGATGTACTACGACCTGCTCGACGTGCTGGTCTATCCGCGGCTGTCGATGCGCCTGACGGATCTCGTCACGCCGCTCAAGCCGCTCGAGGCGATGGCCCAGGGCCGGGTGCTGGCCGCGTCCGACGTGGGCGGCCACCTGGAGCTGATCGTCGACGGCAAGACCGGCGTGCTGTTCAAGGCCGACGATCCGCAGGCGCTGGCCGACAAGGTCGGCGCGCTGGCCGACGCCCAGGCCGACTGGCCGGCGCTGCGCGCGGCCGGCCGCCAGTTCGTGGAGAGCGAGCGTAACTGGAAGGCCAGCGTCGGCCGCTACAAGAGCATCTACGGCCGCCTGACGGGGGCCACCGCCTGATGAAGATCCTGACTTTCAGCACGCTGTTTCCGAACAGCGAAAAGCCGGGCCACGGCATCTTCGTCGAAACCCGGCTGCGCCACCTGGTCGCCAGCGGCCAGGTCGAGGCGCGCGTGGTGGCGCCGGCGCCGTGGTTCCCCTCGCAGAATCCACGTTTCGGCCAGTATGCGCGCCAGGCCAGGGTGCCGCGCAGCGAGGTGCGGCACGGCATCCGCGTCGAACACCCGCCCTACCTGGTGGTGCCCAAGATCGGCATGAACGTGGCGCCCGCGCTGCTGTTCCAGTCGGCCAAAGGGACCATCGCGCGCATGATCGACGAAGGCTATGACTTCGACCTGATCGACGCCCATTATTTTTATCCCGACGGGGTGGCGGCGGCGATGCTGGCCCGTTACTTCAACAAGCCGTTCGTGATCACGGCGCGCGGTTCGGACATCACGCTGTTCCCGAAATTCGCGCTGCCGCGCAAGATGATCCACTGGGCCGCCAGCCGCGCCGACGGCATCATCACCGTCGCCAATGCGCTGCGCGACGAGGTGGTCAAGCTCGGCATCGACCCCGAACGCGTGGTCGCGCTGCGCAATGGCGTCGACCTGCAGCTGTTCCGGCCGCCGGAACAGCGCGCGGATAAACCGTTCACCCTGGTGACGGTGGGCCACCTGGTGCCGGTCAAGGCCCAGGAGTTGAGCATCGGCGCCTTGCCGCTGCTGCCCGGCGTGCGCCTGGTGATCGCCGGCGAAGGCCCCAACCGCGGGATGCTCGAGAACCTCGTGCGCGAATTGAAACTGGACGACCGCGTGACCTTCCTGGGCGCCGTCTCGCAACAGGAATTACGCGTCCAGTACGGCGCCGCCGATGCGATGGTGCTGTCGTCCAGCCGCGAAGGCTGGGCCAATGTGCTGCTCGAATCGATGGCCTGCGGCACTCCGGTCGTGGCCAGCCGCGTGTACGGCACCCCCGAAGTCGTGGCGGCGCCCGAGGCGGGCGTGCTGATGAACGAGCGCACGCCGCAAGGCGTGGCCGAAGCCGTCAACCGGCTGCGCGCCAGCTATCCCGAGCGCGCCGCCGTGCGCCGCTATGCCGAGCGCTTCAGCTGGGACGACACCACGGCCGGCCAGCTGCGGCTGTTCCGCTCCATCCTCAAGCAGGACGAGGCGCTGGCCCTCGCCTGATCTGCGGCCCGCCGTCATGGGCGGGTCATATTTCGCGATTACATTCGCCTGCATATCGTGACCCGAGGGGCGTGTGCATGGCGAGTGATTCGACAGTCAGGACGGCGAGGGTAGCCGCCGCGCGGCGCGCCGCATGAGGGAGGGCGACTTCCAGCAAGGCATCGCCGGCAAGAAGATCGTCTTGCTCAGCGTACCCGCCGGCGCCGGCCATGTCCGGGTCGCCGACGCCATCCGTTCCTGCGCCGCGGCCGACTACGGCGACGTCAAGGCGATCCACCTGGACGCGATGGCCTTCGCCACGCCGCGCCTGCGCAAGGTATATACCGACTTTTATTTGTTCCTGATCGGCCGCATGCCCGGACTGTGGCGCCATGTCTACCGCCTGACCGACGAGGCGCGGCCCGACGGCTGGATCAACCGCCTGCGGCGCCGGATCGAACGGCGCGACTGCCGGCTGCTGGCGGCGGAAATCGCGGCGCTGGCGCCGGACGCCATTATCTGCACGCATTTCCAGCCGGCCGAGATCCTGTCGCAGCAGATCGCGGCCGGCGCCTTGCGCTGCCCGGTGTGGGTGCAGGTGACCGACTTCGACCTGCACCGCATGTGGATCCACCCGCACCTCGCCGGCTATTTCGCGGCCAACGACGAGGTGGCGTTCCGCATGCGCGAGCAGGGCATCCCGGCGCACATGGTGCATGTGGCCGGCATCCCCACGATGCCGGCGTTCTCGATGCCGCCGGGCCGCGCCGAATGCGCCCGCGCGCTCGGTCTCGATCCCGCGCTGAGGACCCTGCTGCTGATGGGCGGCGGCGCCGGGCTGGGGGGCTTGAGCCGGGTGGCGGAGAAGCTGCTGGCCATCCCCGGCGACTTTCAATTGATCGCGCTGGCCGGCAGGAACGCGGCCGAGCTGGCGGCCCTGCAGCGGCTCGGCGTGCGCCATCCGGGCCGGCTGGCGGCGCAAGGCTTTACCGATCACGTCGAACGCCTGATGGCCTGCGCCGACCTGGTGGTGACCAAGCCGGGCGGCGCCACCAGCGCCGAATGCCTGGCGATGGGACTGCCCATGATCGTCAACGCGCCGATCCCGGGCCAGGAAGAGCACAACGCGAACTACCTGCTCGAGCAAGGCGTGGCGCTCAAGGCGCTCGATTTGCCGACCCTGGAATACCGGGTGCGCCACCTGCTGGCGCATCCCGGCCAGCTGCAGGCGATGGCGGATCGCGCGCGGGCGCTGGGCCGGCCGCACGCGGCCATGCAGGTGCTGGAAACCGTGCTGTACCAATGCGAGCAGCCGCGCGCGGCGCGGCGCGAACATCGAGGTGAAGAGGCGTATGGTTGAATTGTCGGACGGCGGCAGGATCGTATCGATGGTGGGGGCGGTACTGGTGGCGGCCTACCTGTTCGCGCGGGTGGAAGTGGAAATCGAGGGCGACGCCGGCTGGGCGGCGAACCTGCCGACCTGGCGCATCGAGCAGCATCCGCTGCTCGACATCTTCATGGGCGGGCGCGCGCTGACCGGCTACCACCTGTGGATGTTCGCCTTCATCGGGCTGATCTTCCACTTCCCGCTGTTCTTCATGGGCCGCTGGTCGCTCGCGCTCGAGGCGAGCGTGGCGGCCTCGATCATGCTGTTCTGGATCGTCGAGGACTACCTGTGGTTCGTCATCAATCCCGCCTTCGGCTGGCGCCGTTTCAAGCGGGAGCTGGTGCCGTGGCACAAGCACTGGGCATTCGGCGCGCCGGTCGACTACTGGATATTCGGCGCCATCAGCCTGCTGCTGTTCTGGTACGGCGCCTGAGCCAGCACGCCCAGGTCGAGCGCATGACGGATCCGGCAGCACAGCTCGGCCGAGGTGCGTGAAATCAGCTCGTGCGGAATCTCGAACCTGGTCGTCAGCCGGTCGTGGTCCTCGAAGCCGTAGGAGACCATGAACGGGTGCATCCCGGTGCCGATGGCGGCCTCGAAGTCCTTGTGCTCGTCGCCGCAGATATAGCCGCGCGCCGGATTGACGCCGAACTGTTCGCGCGTGGCGCGGAACTGGGCGGTCTTCTTGTCCTTGAGCGGGATGTGGACCAGGAAATCCAGTTCGGCGATGTCGATATCGTGGCGCAGGAACAGCTGGCGCAGGGTTTCCAGCGGTTCGATCGTCACGTTGCGCGTCACGATGCCGACCGTGATGTCGGGGGCGGCGATCAGCTCGCGCACCAGTTCGGGGATGCCGTCGTACAGCCTGGCTTCCTGCCGGTAGATGTCGGTCAGCGTATCGATCAGTTGCGCGCGGCTGTTCTTGCGCAGGTTCTTGCGGATGATCGAGGGGAACTGCTTCAGGCCGCCCATGTACTTGAGCAGCTTGTGCCGCTTCTGGAAACTGGCTTCGTCGCCCAGCGCCAGGCCGTGGTGGGCGAATGCGGCCTCGATGGCGGAGAAGGCATCGATGGTGGTGCCGTCCGCGTCGAGGATCAAGAGCTTCTTGTCGCTTTTGTACATGATGTCTGCGCATCCGGGTAGCGTTGGCCAATCCGGCGTGAACACATGCCGGAGCTCACTTTTGGCCATCATCCGCCCATGTAATGACAGCAGTGTGACAAAACGGCGGGCGGTGCGCAGTTGACGCTGGGCGCCTGGCGCGGCATGCGTGAATGACGTTGATCCGACACACCCTCATGCATGCCGGCCCGCCGCCTACTCCCTGGCGGCTGGCTTGAGGCGGAAGCTCACGCCCATCCGGTTGAACGCATTCATGGCGGCGATCGCGATCGTCAGGTCGGTCAGGTCCTTCGGTCCAAAGGCGCTTGACGCCGCCGCGTAGGCCTCGTCGGAGACATGGGTTTCGCTGACACGGGTGACTTCTTCCGACCAGGCCAGCGCGGCGCGTTCCTGGTCGGTGAACAGGTAGGCGGCTTCATGCCAGACCGGGACCAGCACCAGCTTGTCGACCGACATGCCTTCCTTGAGCAGATCGCGCGAATGCAGGTCGATGCAATGCGCGCAGCCATTGATTTGAGAAACCCGCAGGAAGACGAGGTGGATCAGCTGGGAGGGGAGCTGTGTGTTCTTGGTGACATAGTGATGGACGCCACCCAGGGCTTGGGCGCCTTCGGGCGACGCCTGGAACCAGTTTTCGCGTTTCATTTTCTTGCTTCCTTCGATATTGGATGAATGGACGTCGGCGACATCGCCGGCCGTCCACTGCTAGACGAGCGAGGTGGCCGGCGTGTGACATCGCGCTCAAAAAAAATCCAATCGGCCGGGGGTTTTTTCTCTGGATAGGTAGACTGGCTTCATCGACAACGAGGCCGGAACCAGGATGCGCTATATGGATTTCAGTTCGTGGCAAGGCGCGATGATGACCCTCATCGGGCTTGCCGTCTTTACCTTGCTGGGCGTGGGCGTTCGCATCCTCATGATGCAGACCATCCAGCAGCGGCGCGAGCGCATGAACCGCCAGATCAACGAGCGCCTCAAAACGCTGATCGCCGCCTATCGCACGCTGGGCGGTTCGTTCACCGGGCAGCTGACGGTCGATCCGACCCATTTGCGCGAGGTGCGCGAGCGGGGGCAGTCGGGCCAGGACGGGGCGGGCGAGGGGATGGCGAGCTCGGACCGCTCGCGCCGCATCCGCGACGCGGTCGAGGCCGCGCTGGCCGACATCCTGCTGCTCGGGACCGAAGAGCATTGCCGGCTGGCGGCGCAGGCGGCGGCCGACCTGGCGGCGGGCCGGCCGATCCACACCGCGGAACTGGTGGTCAGCCTGCGCACGTTCATCCGCGCCGCGCTCGACCTGGATCCGATGCCGGGCGAAGTGATGATTCCGCTGCAGGGGCCGACGCGCGCGCAGGGTGGCGGCGCCGGCCGGGCCAAGGGAGAGGCCGGGGGCGGAAATCGCGGCGGCGGCGGTAATGCGGACGGCGGCGGTGGCGGCATGGGAATGGGAACAGCGGCAATGATGGGACGCAGGGACGGTGACCACCTGGCTTGATGGAACAGTGAGGCTTGCCTTGAATTATTTGACCAACCCAAAGCTCGTTGGTCCATCGCAAACCTTCGCGTCACGCCTGATCGCGCCGTGTCGTGGCGGCCGCATCGCCATGCATGATGGAGCCTGTTCGATACCGCCGACCGCGGCGGTCCACCGGTTCATCCTTCCATGGAGACATGCATGCGAATCGCTCGACAATACGATGTGTCCGCTCGCCATCCGATATGGTGGCTGTCCCGCTTCTTCTCGATACTGGCGTTCGGGTCGACCCTCACCGCGCTCGCCCAACCAGCGGCCGACGATGCCGATGGCAGGCATGGCAGCCCTCCGGCAAGCTACCGCGTGATCAACCTCGGCCCCGGCACGATCGCCACCTACCCCGGGATCAACAGCGCCGGCCAGGTGGCCTTCTCGATGGTGAACGGCGGCCGCACGGGCGGATTCTTCTACGATGGGGTTGCCATAAAGAATATCGGCTCGCTCGGCGGCGGCATTACCTACGCGAACGACCTGAACGAAGCAGGCCAGGTCGCCGGCACGTCGCTCAACGAACACGGCGTCGAGAACGCCTTCGTCTGGAGCGCAGGCGGCGGCATGCTCGACATCCGCGCCGCGCCGGGCCGCGGCCGCTCGTATGCCTGGGCCATCAACAACCGCGGCGTCGTCACCGGCTCGTTCAACGAGGCGTTCAACGGCTCGGCTCGCCTGTTTCGCTGGAGCCATGCTGGCGGCGTGGAAGACCTGGGCGCCACGCCGGCCTTCGCGCAACCTTCCGGCCGGGTCCTCAACGATGCCGGCCTGATCGCCGGCGTGACCACGATCGACGACGAATTCACGCGCGCGTTCGCCTGGACGCGCGCGAGCGGCCTGGTCGACATCGATACGCTGGGCAGCGTCGAGTCGAACCCGGTCGCGGTCGGCGCCGGGGGCGAGGTGGCGGGCAACCGTCTGGCGTCCTGGGACGACGGCGGCGATCGTCCCTTCCTGTGGACGCCGGCCACCGGCATGGTCGATCTCGGCATCGGCCGCGGCGCCACGGCCTGGGTCAATGCGATGACGCCCGGCCTGCATATCGTGGGCGGCATCGGCTTTGCCGATGGACGCCAGCGCGCGATGTCGTGGACGCGGCGCAGCGGCATGCGCGAACTCGGCACCCTGGGCGGGCGCACGTCCGTCGCCCGCGGCGTCAACGCCAGGGGCCTGGTCGTCGGCTTTGCCGAGAACCAGGCAGGCGCCATGCGCGCCTTCGCCTGGAGCGCCGGCGGCGGCATGCGCGACCTGAACCGGGACGTGCGCCGCGCGCCGCCCACGCTGGTGCTCGAGCACGCGATGGCGGTCAACGACCGGGGCGAGATCGTGGCCAGCTCGAACGCCGGGCTGGTGCTGTTGCGGCCGGACAATGGCCGCAACAGCGGGCACACGGTGGGGCCGCTCGTGGCGCCGCGGACGGTGGCCGTCGGCGCGCCGCTGCAAGCGTCGGTGTCCTTCGTGGATGGCGACCGGGTCGGCACGCGCAGCGTGCATTGGTCGTGGGGGGATGGCAGCAGCGGCGCCGCGCGCAGGATCAGCGAACGTGGCGGCGTGGCCAGCGCGAGCGCCAGCCACGGCTTTTCCGTGCCGGGGAACTATACGGTGACCGCCACGGTGGTCGACCGGCAAGGCCGCGCCACCATGGTCAGCCGGGACGTGGAAGTGACCGGGCCGTAGCGAACGACGGCCCGCGTGCTCAGCCTTTCTTTCGCGCGGCGATCCAGCGGTCGATCGCTCCTTCGAGCACGTCGAGCGGCACCGCGCCGTGCGCCAGCACCTCGTTATGGAAGGCGCGCAGGTCGAAATCCTTGCCCAGGGTCTGCTCGGCGCGTGCGCGCAGTTCGCGCAGCTTCAGCTCGCCGATCTTGTAGCTCAGGGCCTGGCCCGGGATCGCGATATAGCGCTCGACCTCCTGCACCGCGGTCACCTCGTTCTGCGGCACGTTGTCCATGAAGTAGGCGATCGCCTGCTCGCGCGTCCAGCCCTTCGAATGGATGCCGGTGTCGACCACCAGGCGCACGCCGCGCCAGATTTCGGCGGTCAGGCGGCCCACCCACTGCCATGGGTCGTCGTACATGCCGATTTCCTGGCCCAGCATTTCGCTGTACAGGCCCCAGCCTTCCGAGAAGGCGGTGCTGCCGCCAAAGCGGCGGAATGCCGGCAGGCCGGTCGTTTCCTGCGCCAGGCTGCGCTCGAAGTGGTGGCCGGGAATCGCTTCGTGCAAGAAGAACGCCGTGGTCGTGAAGTTGGTGCGGGTTTCCGGCTTGTAGGCATTGAAGTAGAACACGCCGGGACGCTTGCCGTCGACCGAGCCGCGCTGGTAAGAGGCCGGGGCCGCGCTCACTTCGCGGAAGGCCTCGACCGGGCGGATCTCGAACGGCGCCTTGGGCACGCGCGCGAACAGCTGGTCGACCTTGGCCTCGACGCGCGGACGCATCGCTTCATAGGCGGCCTGGATCTCGTCGCGCGACTTGAAGCGCAGCTCGGGTGCGGTGTTCAGGTGGGCGAAGAATTCCTTCAGCGTGCCCTTGAAGCCGACCTTGACCTTGGCTTGCTCGAACTGCGCGCGGATGCGCGCCACTTCGCGCAGGCCGATGTCGTGGATTGCTTCCGGCGCCAGGTCGGTCGTGGTCGAGCGGCGCGCCAGGAAGGCATACCACTCCTTGCCACCTGGCAGGGCGCCGATGCCGGCCGTGTCGCGGCCTGCCGGCAGATAGGTGTCCTGCATGAAGGCCAGCAGCTTGCGGTTTGCCGGCGCCAGTTGCTCGCGCACCATTTTGCCGTACGCCTCCGTCAGCCGCGCCTTGTCGGCGGCGCTGAAGGACGCCGGGAATTTCTTCACCGGCGCCATATAGGTGCTGGTGTCCAGATTGTCGCTGCCGACGTTCTCGAGCTGCGGCAGCACGCGCTGGATGAGGGCCTTCGGCATCACGATGCCCTGCTTGATCCCGGTGCGCATACTGGCGATCGCGTCGTCGACGGCGGGCGCATAGCCGGCCGCGCGCTTGAGCCAGTTGTCGTAGTCCTGCACGGTCTGGAACGGCTGCGCCGAGGCGCCGGAGCCGAGCTGGGCCATCAGCAGGTGCAGACCCGAGAACTGGTCCACCGGAACCAGGTCGGATGGGAAACGCAGGCTGTCGAGGCTCTGCTGCAGGTTGTAACGCAGCAGGTCATAGCTGATGCGGTCTTCCGACGGCAGCGGCGCGGGATCGAAGGCGGCGCTGCGCGCGAGGTATTTTTCCGCCAGCGCGCGGGTCTGCGCGCGACTCTCCGCGGAAGTGGTCGGGCCGAAGCGGTCGTTGAAGCGATGGTCGCCACTGAAGGTGGCGACGATCGGGTTCTCGCGCAGGTAGTCTTCCCAGTAGTCGGCATACACCTGGTTCATTTTTTCCGGGGTGGCCGGCGTCTTGACCTGGGCGATGGCGGGCAGGGCTGCGCACAGCAGGGTGCACAGGAACAGGGGGATCGAGCGTGTCATGTCTTCTCTTGGTGGTCGAGGCGATGCAAGAATAGCATGCTGTCGTGGATGCAATGCAATGGATCGGCTGGTAGCGAGGGAAACACTTGCAGCCCGATTGTCCAGTGGTAAGCTATTGATGTTGCCATATCCACCCCGAGGATTCCTATGAAACCGCTGTTCTCCTCCGATGAGGAAGCGAATGCCGCCTCGTCGGCGCCAGTGACGCCAGCCGTGGGCCTGCCGCCATTGCACGATCCGGCCCGCGCGCCGGATGCGCTGCCGGCATTGCGTGCGGAGGCAAGCGCGGCGCCGGCCGTCCGCGTCGACATCTCGGGCATCGACGACAAGGCGATCGAGGCGCTGGGCAGCGCCGCCGGCCCGGGCGTGGCGAAGGTGTCGGCCAAGCTGCTGGGCACCGTGCGCGCGTCGGACGCGGACGTGTTCGGCACCCAGCTGAACGAACTGATCGCCACCTCGAAGGGCCTGGATCCGGCCAAGCTGCGCTCCGGCGGCCTGCTGTCGCGCGTGACGAACATGTTCGGCTCGGTCAAGGAAAAAATGCTGTCGCAGTACCAGGTGGTCGAATCGCGCATGGACACGCTGGTCTCCGAGATGACGCGCCACGCCAATGTGCACCGCGGCCGCATCCACGACTTCGACGAGATGTACAAGGGCCTCGAGATCTACTACCAGGGCCTGGACGCCGACGTGAAGAAAGGCGAAGCCTGGGCCGAGCGATTGCGCCAGGCGGTCGCCCAGCAGGGCGCGGCGGCGAATGCCTTCGAGGCCCAGCAGGCGACCGAACTCAAGCGCCGCCTGGAGCGCCTCGAAAAACGCATCGACGACTTGCGCCGCGCGATGCTGATGGCCACGCAGATGGTGCCGCAGATCCGCCTGTCGCAAGACAATGCGCGGGCATTGACCGACACCTTCACGGACATCGTCAATGTGTCGATCCCGGCCTGGCGCAATGTGTTCTCGCTGTACCTGCTGCAACTGGAGGCCAAGCAGAGCGCGGCGGTCGCCAACGCCGCCTACGACGCCACCGACGCGGCCTTCCGCGCCCAGGCCGACATGCTGCTGGAAAATACCGAGACCGTGGCGCGCGCCAGGCAGCGCTCCATCGTCAGCCTCGAAACCGCCCAGCACGTGCAGACGCAGCTCGTCACGGCCTTCGACAAGCTCGAACAGATCTCGAACGAGGGCCAGCAGCGGCGCCGCGACGAGTTGCCGAAGCTGCAGGAACTGGAGCGCGAGCTGATCGCCAGGTTCTCGCCGGGCGCGCCGTAAGGACGCGGCGCCCGTTTGCACCGGGCGTCCGTTCCCGCCAAAATACGATTTTCATTTACAAGGAAAGCTCATGTCGACGACGCTCCAGACCGGCCACCGCATCAATCTCGAGAAATCCGCACCGGGCTTGCAGCGCGTACGCATCGGCCTCGGATGGAAGGTCAATGCGGCCGCGGGCCATGCCTTCGACCTCGACTCGTCGGTGTTCTTGTGCCGCAAGGACGCGGACGACCACCCGGTCATGATCAGCAACGCCCACTTCGTGTACTACAACCACACGACCTCGCCGGACGGCGCGGTGGTGCACTCGGGCGACAACCGCACGGGCGACAAGGATGGCGACGACGAAGTCATCACCGTCGACCTGGCCAGGGTCGATCCGGAGGTCATGGAGATGCCGATCGTGGTGACCATCCACGACGCCGAGGTGCGCAAGCAGAATTTCGGCAGCGTGTCCGGCGCCTACGTGAAGGTGTACAACGACGAGACCGGCGAGACGATCGCCGAATACAACCTGAACGAAGACTATTCGGACAAGACCGCGCTGCAGTTCGGCTCGCTGTACCGCAGGGACGGCGAATGGCGTTTCCAGGCCGTCGGCGCCGGCTTCAAGCTGAACCTGGCGACCTTCATCCGCAAGCTCGGCGGCACTGTCTGAGCGCCGCCGCGCACTCGCGCCGGGTCCCGGGCGATGCGCTGAGCGCTTCCAGGTAGCCAGATGACACCCAAGGCCTTCGATTTCGGCGACGCACCGGCGCCGTCCTCCGAGCCGGCCGAGGCATTGGCCAGCGATCCGGCCAGCGATCCGGCCGGCGATCCGGCCAGCGGTTCGGCCGGCGATTCGGCCGACGATTCGGCCGGTCCGCGGGCGTTCGACTTCGGCGACGACGGCGATGCCGCGGCGCCCGGCCGCGCCGGCCCGCCAAAGGCGCTGTCCTTCGACGACGTTCCCGCGGCGCCGGCCGCATCCGCCCTGACCGGGAAAACCGTGGCCAGGCCGCTGTTCGACAGCGAAGACCATCCGGCGGTGCGCGATGCGCTCGCCACCGCCCACGCCGACTATCCGGCCCAGTTCGCGCAGGCCGAGCAGCGCCTGGCCACGCTGTTTCGCCGCATCCTGCCGGTGCGGCTGGCGCTGGTCACCGGGTGGGCCGAGGCGCCGCTGGCGGAGCAGGCCGCGCTGCTGCAGCCCATCACCGACCTCGTGCTGACGTTCACGCAGATGGGCGTGCCCGCGCAGCTCGAGGCGGCGCTCGCAACGACCAAGGGCCCGCCGAGCATGTTCGGCCGGCTGTTTCGCCGTCCGACCTCGCCCGCCGAGTACCGGCCGGCGCTGACCTCGTCCCGGGCGCAACTGGTGCAGCTGCTGGCCGACAGCGAAGTCGCCATGCGCAGGCTGGAAGCGTCTGCCCGGGAGCTGGGCCTGCACCTGCTGGTGCTGGCCGTCGTGTCGACACTGGTCGGGGACGCGCCGGATGCGGTCCTGGTGGATGCGCTGGCGCAGCGCCGCACGCTGATCCAGCAGGCGGTGCGCCAGGCCGAGCTGTCGGTGCTGCAGATGGGGCAGGTGCGCCAGCAGGCCGCCGACCTGATCGGCCAGATATCGTCGTTCCTCAGCGTCACATTGCCCGCGCTCGGGATGGCGCAGGCGCAAGGCGCCGGCGCGCGCGGGTCTTCCTGACGCCGGGGCGACACGGAGTTCGTCAGTACGTCCGTTCCTGCACGGCGTGTTTGCTCATCAATCCGCTTTTCGACTGCCCGGCTTCTGCGTAATATGTGTCGCGGAGATAACAGCAGGCCGGGACAGGGCGTGTATATGCCTGAACTTGCCGCTGCGATACATCGAACTTTTCTGAAGTCCCTGTCAAGCAAAGGCAAAGATGACTGCACACACCACTGGCTCCCGACCGCGCGGCTTGCACCGCATCCTGAACTTCATCGAAGTAGCGGGCAACAAGCTGCCCGATCCGGCGATCCTGTTCGCCTTGCTGCTGGCCGTGGTCTGGGCCACGTCCTGGGCGATGTCGGGCCTGGTCTTCACAGACATCGACCCGCGCACCGGCAACGCGCTCGAGATCCGCAACCTGCTGGCGCCGACCGCGTTGACCGACTTCATGGCGAAGATGGTCAATACCTTCGTCACCTTTCCTCCCCTGGGCGTGGTGCTGGTGGCGATGCTGGGCCTGGGCGTCGCCGAATACACGGGCTTCATCAACGCCGGCCTGCGCAAGATCCTGGCGGTGACCCCGATGTTCCTGCTGACCCCCGTGTTGATCGCCGTCGGCATCCTGAGCCACGTGGCCGTCGATGCCGGCTACGTGCTGGTCATCCCGCTGGGCGCCGTCATTTTCTACGCGGCCGGCCGCCATCCGCTGGCCGGCATCGCGGCCGCCTTCGCCGGCGTCTCGGGCGGCTTTTCCGCCACCTTCTTCGTGCCCTCGAGCCTCGACCCCTTGCTGGCCGGCCTGACCCAGGTGGCCGCCCGGCTGTCGTCCGACCCGGCCGCGGCATCGATCGTGATCAACCCGCTCAATAACTACTATTTCACGACCGCCTCGACCTTCCTGGTGGTCCTGGTCGGCTGGTTCCTGACCGACAGGATCATCGAGCCGCGGCTGAACAAATCGCCGGTCGACGGCGACCCCGCCGGCCTGCCCAGGATGGACCCGCTGCAGCCGAACGAGATCAAGGGCCTGCGCTGGGCCGGCATCGCGATGCTCGCCAGCCTGGCGCTGCTGGTCCTGACGCTCGTGCCCGAAGGCTCGGCCTGGCGCGCGCCGGACTCGCGCGCGCTGACGCATTCGTCGGCGCCGCTGATGCAGTCGATCGTCGCGCTGATCTTCGTCTTCTTCCTGATCCCCGGCGTGGTCTACGGCTATGTCGCCGGCACCGCGAAGAACCACCGCGACATCGTCAAGGGCATGAGCCACGCCATGAGCGGCATGGGCTATTACATCGTGATGGCCTTCTTCTGCGCGCAGTTCATCTACGCCTTCGGGCAATCGAACCTGGGCGCCCTGATCGCGCTCAAGGGCGCCCTGTGGCTCAGGGAGATGGCGTTCCCGCTGGGCGTCACGCTGGCAGGCATCGTGCTCCTGTCGGCCATGGTCAACGTGTTCATCGGTTCGGCGTCCGCCAAGTGGGCCCTGATCGCCGCGGTGATGGTGCCGATGCTGATGGAACTGGGGGTCTCGCCTGACCTGACCCAGGCCGCCTACCGGGTGGGCGATTCGTCGACCAATATCATCACGCCCCTGCTGCCTTACTTCCCCTTGATCATCGTCTTCTGCCGCAAATACGTGCAGTCGACGGGCATCGGCACCTTGATTGCCCTGATGCTGCCGTACTCGCTCAGCCTGATCGTGCTGTGGACCTTGTTCTTGCTGGGATTCTGGGCGCTCGGGATCCCGCTGGGCATCGGTTCGGCATACACCTATCCTGCTGGGACCTGACCGGAGTTGCGCGAGCGTGCCGGATGGAGTGAGCGCATGATGCGGCGCAATCGGCGCTCGCCTTGTTCCAGTCCAGCTTAAGTTTTCGCGAGGCCGCCCGATATCCTCATTGTGATCAACCAATGAGGAAGCGGACATGGGCTTGCGTATCTCCGGCGTGGCGCTGCAGGGCGCGGCAGCCCCTGCGGCCAAGGTGAAGCCGGCGATCGCCGGTGTGCGAGAAGACACGGCTGCTCCGGTCCAGGATAAAGTCACCCTGGGCGGGACGCAGCCGCCGTCGCAGCCGCTGACCTATGTCGGGCCAGGCGGCCCAGGCAGCAAGGTATCGCAATCCGATCTTGCCCACATGATCGAGGAATCCGATCGCAAGGCGCAAGCGGTCATCGACCTGATCCGGCCACTGGTCGAGCAGCAGGGTCTCAACTTTGCCAAGGTGGCGGCCGGCGAGCAGCAACTGCGCGCTGATCCGGCTGACATCGAGGCCGCCAGGGCGGCCATTGCGGAGGGCGGTGAGTTCAGCGTGGAAAAGACCGCGGAGCGGATCCTGGGCTTTGCCAGGGCGGTGATCGGCGCCGATCCATCGAAGATGGCGTCCATTCGCGCCGCGGTCGAAAAGGGCTTCCAGGAAGCACGGGACATGCTCGGCGGGAGTCTGCCGGAGATCAGCCTGAAAACCCGGGATGCGGTCCAGGCCGGGTTCGATCAATGGGAAAAGGATGGCATGCCGGCTGACTGACCGTTCGGGGGCTCACTTTTTCTCAGGATCGTGGCCCCAGTTCATCAACGAATAGCGCCAATCGCTCGACGCCGGATCGCTCTTGGTCGGCCCCTGCGCCAGGTGCCGGTGGATATAGCCGATCACCTTGCGCATATGCGCGATGTCGGCCGCACTCAAGTCCTGGGCGTGCCGGCGCAACAGTTCGACGATGCGGCGTCCGGACTGGTGCCCGGTCGATTCGGCATTGCCGTGCTTCTGGCCGACACGCCTGGAATCGTCGGTGTCGAGCCACTTCTCCAGCTGGGCTGGCGTCATATTGACTGCCTGCCCGAATTCCGCGACCGTCTGCCTGGCCGCATCCTCGTCACCGGTGCCTGCTTGCTTCGACATGCTTACTCCAATGAACATTAAAATCGGTGTTTTAAAGTATCACGGGCGCTGTCTTTCCTGGCGCACCGAAGCGGGCTGGAGATAGCCCATCGAAGCGCATGACGTCATGCAGAAAGCACAAACGCCACCCGAAGGTGGCGTCTGTGCTTGCAGTGCTTTCGCAATGCCGAATTCTTGGTGGCCCGGGGCGGAATCGAACCACCGACACAAGGATTTTCAATCCTCTGCTCTACCAACTGAGCTACCAGGCCAAGAGGCCGCAATTATAGCAGCGTTTGCGCGGCATAAACAATCCCGCGCGGCGTCACCCTTTGGACGAGATCCGCTGCGCATGGTCGCGTTCCAGCGACAGGCGCGACGCGCGCCGGCCCTTGGCTTCCTCGAAGCGGCGCAGTTCGTCCGGCGTCGACGGCTCCAGCGGCGGAATCGCCGCCGGCTTCTTGTCGTCGCCGACCGCCACCATCGTGAAGAAGCAGCTGTTCACGTGGCGCACCACTTTGCTGCGGATGTCCTCGGCGATCACCTTGATCCCGATTTCCATCGAGCTGCGGCCGGTGTAGTTCACCGCCGCCAGGAAGGTCACCAGCTCGCCCACATGGATCGGCTGGCGGAACGTCACCTGGTCGACGCTCATCGTGACCACGTAGCGGCCGGCATAGCGGCTGGCGCAGGCGTAGGCGACCTGGTCGAGCAGTTTCAGGATGGTGCCGCCGTGCACATTGCCGGAAAAATTGGCGGTGTCGGGCGTCATCAGCACCGTCATGCTGAGCTGGTGGGAAGGCAGGTTCATGGTCGTGTCGTTACAAGAGAAGATCGGTGCTTGATGTTGCCTTAGAAAATGCTGCGCGGCAAGGCCGACCGTGGGCGGATTCCATTCCCGGGCGCGTCAAAGCACGCATATCGACATGCACATAAAATCGTAGGCATCGAAAATCGAATCGTATAGGCTCGGCGAATGAACAGCGAATTCCCACACCACGGCGGCTCGGTGCAGTGGCACCTCGGCCCCGTCATCGACGCATTGCGCACCTCGCGCGAATCCACCCATAACATCCGTCACCAGGGCAGGGTGCGCGAACTGCCGTCGCGCGACGTCGTGCGCCAGATCGTGGACGGCGTCTCGGCCGCCCTGTTTCCGACGCATTACGGCCGCCCCGACCTGAACGACGAGAGCATCGACTACTTCGTCGCCGACACCCTCAACGTGGCGCTCGACCGCCTGGCCGAGCAGGTGCGACGGGCGCTGCGTTTTTCTCCCGATGCCTCACCCGACTCCTCCGCCGAGCAAGACCAGGCCGAAGATGCCGTCCTGGCCGAGCGCGCCCGCGCCATCACGCGCGAGTTCGCGGCCAGCCTGCCCGGCATCCGCGCGCTGCTGGTTTCCGACGTGCAGGCCGCGCTGGCGGGCGACCCGGCCGCCACCTCGGTGGCCGAGATCATGCTCTGCTATCCGGGTACCATCGCGATCCTCTACCATCGCATCGCGCACTGCCTGAATCGCCTCGGCGTGCCCTTCCTGGCCCGGGTCGCGGCCGATATCGGCCACTCGCTGACCGGGATCGACATCCACCCTGGCGCGCAGATCGGCGGCAGCTTCTTCATCGACCACGGCACCGGCGTCGTCATCGGCGAGACCGCGATCCTGGGCGAGCGCGTGCGCCTGTACCAGGCGGTCACGCTGGGCGCCAAGCGCTTCCCGGTCGACGACAGCGGCGCCCTGGTCAAGGGCACGCCGCGCCATCCGATCGTCGAGGACGACGTCGTCATCTATGCCGGCGCCACCATTCTCGGCCGCATCACGATCGGCGCCGGCTCCACCATCGGCGGCAACGTCTGGCTGACCCAGAGCGTCCCGCCGGGCAGCAATGTGTCGCAGGCGCAGATGCGCAATACCTGATCGGCGCCGCCGCAGGCTGCCGGCGCCGGGAGCGGCCCGATACGCCCGTCGTCGCGCTTTGCTATGATGGCGCGATGACGATCCTGCTGGTTCCCGGTTATATGCTCGACGAGACGCTATGGGACGACGTGCGCGGACGGCTGGCCCCCTTCGGCCCGCTGGCGCATGCCGACCTGCGCCACGATTCCACCATCGAGGACCTGGCGCGCCGCGCGCTGGCCGAGGCGCCGCCGTCCTTCATCCTGATCGGCTTCTCGATGGGCGGCTACGTCGCGCGCGAGATGGTGCGCCAGGCGCCCGAACGGGTGCGCGCGCTGGCGCTGATCGCCACCTCGGCCCGGCCCGACTCCGACGCCGTCCGGCTGCGCAAGCGCACGGTCGCCAGGGCGGCGCCGTCGGTCTCGTTCGCAGGACTGAGCCGCACCGCGATCGCCAGCTCGCTGCATCCGCGCGAGGCGGGCAACGAGGCGCTGATCGAGCGCGTGCGCATGATGGGCGTGCGCCTGGGCGGCGAGGCCTTCCGCAACCAGTCGATGGTCGAGCGGCCGGGCGACCTGCATCTGCTGGACGCCATCCGCTGCCCGACCCTGGTGGTCGCGGCGGGCCACGACGGCTTGCGCAGCCTGGAAGAGGTGCGCGAAATGCACGCCGGGATTGCAGGCGCGCGGTTCGCGCTGGTCGAGGACAGCGGACACATGATTCCGCTGGAGGCGCCGGGGCAGCTGTGCGATGCGATCGTGCCGTGGCTGGAAGCACTTCCGGGGCGGCCTTGACGGCCGCGTGAGTCAGGCTGGCGCGAACCGCGCGCACCAGCCGTCCAGGCCGCGGATCGCTTCTTCCTTGAGCTTGGCCTCGATCTCGATATAAGGCGCAGCGACGTAGGACGAGGGCATGGTCGCGATCAGGTCGGCATGCTGGCGGTCGTTGAAGCCTTCGCGGCCGTTCGAGATGTGCACCAGCTGGTGGGCCGGATCGGGCCAGGTGGCGCGCGCCCTGGCCACCATCTCGGCCACGCTCGGATGCTCGTAGCTGTCCAGTTTTTCGTGGACGATGTGGTGGTGGGCATCGAATACCATCGGCACGCCTGCGCGCACGCACACCGCGTGGATCTCGTCGGCGCTATAGGCATATTCGTCGTTTTCCAGGCCGATGCGGCAGCGGATCGCTTCGGGCAGCGCGGCGATGCGGGCGACGAGCTGGTCTTCGCGGTCGGCCTTGCCGCCGTGGATTTCCAGCAGGGCCCAGGGCGAACGCGGCTGGTCGAGCAGGTCCATGATGTCGGCATGCATCTGCAGGATCGTGACGCTGTTGGCCACCACGTCGTCGGAATCCGAACTGAGCACCACGAACTGGTCGGGATGCATCACCAGGCGGATGCCGCGCTCGCGCGCGCGGCGGCCCGCGCGGCTCAAGGTGTCCTTGAACCCTTGCAGGATCTCCAGCCCGAGCGGCGTGTCGGAAAACGGAAAGATCGATGAAGGCATGCGGTAGAGGGCGATGCCTTCGCGCTCGCAGTAGCGCAGGGCATTGTCCAGGGTCTGGATATTGTCGCGGTAGATATCTTCGAGCAGGCGGCGCTGGCCGTCCTCGGCATGCTCGAGCAGGCGCTTGCGCGTGAGCGCGCGGTAGCGCACGTCTTTCGAGACGGTGATGCAGACGAGGCCGAGCCGTGGTTGGGACTGGGTCATGTGGTCGAGACCGGCGCAGCGGAGCGCGGACGGGAGGTTGATGTTGAAAGGAAGTCTATCCGAAGCAGCTTGTGCTGGAGACACGATTCGGTGGGCAAGACGGGACGAACCCGGGGCAGGCATGATGCCCGTGCCTTGTTAGCGCGTGGCCAGGTTCAACGCGGCCTGCCGAACACCTGGGTCCAGTAGATGATGCCGGTCTGGCGCTGCGGGGTGACGCCGTAGGCGGCGCCCATCTCGGTGAAGTCGCGGTTCATGATGTTGGCGCAGTGTCCCGGGCTGTCGAGCCAGCCCTCCACCGCTTCGCGCGGCGAACGCTGGCCGAAAGCGATGTTTTCGCCTACACGGCGCCAGCTGTAGCCGGCGCGCAGGACGCGCTCGGCAGCCTGGCTGCCATCTCCGGCGCGGTGGCTGAAATAGCGGCGCGTGGCCATGTCGCGGCTATGGGCCAGGGCGGCGTCGCCCAGCGCCGGGTTCCAGGCCAGGGGCGGCGCCGCCGGGAACGATTGGTTGCCGCAAGCGCGGGCGCTGGCGCGCGCCGCGTTGACTTCATCCAGGATTTCGCGGCCGGCGTCGCGCCAGTCGGGATAGGTGGCCGATGGCAATGGTGGAGCGGGACGCGCCAGCACGACGGTCCAGGTCGTGTCTTCGCGATAGCTGCCGACCGCCGAGAAACGATCGCTCAGCAAGACCTGGCAGTAGCGTTGCGCCAGCACGGCCATGGCGGCCTGGGCATCCTCGGGGCCGGTCACGTACACGGCTTGCGCCTGCTCGGCGGCATAGCCGGCCCGCTCCAGGGCCGACTCGATGAAGGTGCCGGCGCCGATGCGCAGCCCGGCCAGCGCCGGTTGCGGGTCGAGCGCGGCGGCGGGCGCTGCCGGGCGCCCGTCGCAGGTGCCCGGATCGGCGCGGTAGGCATTGACCAGCGCCGCGAGCGGATCGCTGCCGCCGGCCGGGGCGGGCAGGGCATGCGCGGCCGGCTGGGCCAGCAAGGTGGCGGCCAGCGCGACCAGCGCATGGCGCAGTAGAGGGGATGGGAGCGGACCGGTCATCGGATGTGTCAGGAACGGCAGGGCGGCCGGCGATGCCGGCGCGCGATATTGGCTGAGTATCAAGGAGTCCAGAAAGCAAGCGCCGACGGGAAGGCGGCGCCGCCGGCTGGCCTTGCTGTTCTTGAAGATGGGGACGGAGGCCAGGATTTCCAGGCTTGCCGGCGCCATGCGGCGGGCGCGCCGGCGCTGGCCCATGCCGCAGGAGAAGAGGAAGGCGAAGAGGACGAAGACGTCCCGGCTTATGGTCCGGGTTGTTGCAATTGCGTCTGCGGCGTACGCACGAGCTTGGAGACATCCAGCCCCTGGGCCGTGAGGCGTGCGAGCAGGGCGTCGTAGGCGGCTGGGTCGACCTGGGGCGTGCGTGACAGGATCCACAGGTATTCACGCTTGGGTTCGCTCACGGCGGAGAGCTGGTAGTTCTGGTCGAGGTCGATCACCCAGTAATCTCCCCATACCATCGGGATGAAGGACAGGATGGCCGGCGCGAAGCGCACCTTGAGCTTGGGCGACGTCGCGCCGCCGAGTTGGCGCGCCACGCCTTCGGCCATGTCGGATTTGCCGTCAGCGGTACGGCAACGGTTGACGACCTGCACCCGTTCGTCCTCGCCCAGGTGGTAGCTTGCTGTCGTGTCACCGACACATTTTTTTTGGAAATCGTTGGGAAATTTTGCGATCTCGTACCAGGTGCCCATGTAGCGCGGCACCATGAGCGATTCGATCGGCTGCAGCGGCCGTGCGGCATCCGCTGCCAGCGCCGGAACGGCGCACAGGCCGGACAGGAGCAGGACGGCGCAAGACGCGAAGAACGAAGGCTTGGCGTTCATCGGAACCTCTCGTCAATATGTGGGTTCTTAGCATAATTGACAATGGGTTTGCTGTGTCGCATGAATTGCATGCGGCGCGCATGGCAGAGGAACATCGGGACCCTGGCGCAGGCAGGGATGCGCCGTGTACTTCAACCCTGGCGGCCCCGCCGCGCGCGCCTGCCTTGCCATTGGAGTCGAACCGGCCGGCAGATTTCCCACCTGCGCATTGAGAAAGCACAAGGCGCGGCGCCGAACCCGGAGCAGCGTGGCCAGTCACACCCAAGGCATGCCTGCCAAGGAGAGCCGATCATGACCCAGCCAGCCCAACCCACGCCCGCGTCCCCGGCGGGCCCCGGCGCTCCCTGCGCCGATCTCGCCGCGATCAGGCAGCGCCAGCAGGCCACCTGGGCCAGCGGCGATTTCGCCGTCGTCGGCGTCACCCTGCAGATCGTCGGCGAGCTGCTGGCCGAGGCCGCCGACGTGCGCGCCGGCGAGCGCGTCATCGACGTCGCCGCCGGCAACGGCAACGCCACGCTGGCCGCGGCGCGCCGCTTCGCCCGCGTCACCTCCACCGACTACGTGCCGGCGCTGCTCGAGAAAGGCCGGGCGCGCGCCGCGGCCGAAGGCCTGGCGGTCGACTTCCGCGAAGCCGATGCCGAGGCGCTGCCATTCCCCGACGCCAGCTTCGACGTCGCCCTGTCCACGTTCGGGGTCATGTTCGCGCCGGACCAGGCGCGCGCCGCCGCCGAGATTCGGCGCGTGGTGCGGCCCGGCGGCCGCATCGGCATGGCGAACTGGACGCCCGACGGCTTCATCGGCGAGTTGTTCAAGGCGGTCGCCAAGCATATCCCGCCGCCGGCCGGGCTGGCATCGCCGCTACTGTGGGGAAATGAAGACCATGTGCGCCGGCTGTTCGGCGCCGACGCGCGCCAGGCGCGCATCGCGCGCAAGATGTTCAACTTCCGCTATGCATCGCCCACGCACTGGGTACACGTGTTCCGCGATTACTACGGACCGCTGAACCGGGCCTTCGCCGCCCTTGCCCCCACAGCGGCAGATGCGCTCGAACAAGACCTGCTGGCCCTGATCGACCGCTTCAACACGGCCGGGCCCGACTCGATGGTGGTGCCGGCCGACTACCTCGAGATCGTGCTGACCCGCGAGGCGGCGGGCGCGCTGCACTAGGCGTGCCGCACCAGGCGCTGAATCATGCCTTGCGCACGAATTCCGTCTTCAGGCTCATGGCGCCGAAGCCATCGATCTTGCAGTCGATGTCGTGGTCGGCATCGACCAGGCGGATATTCTTGACCTTGGTGCCTTGCTTGATCACGCCGCCCGAACCCTTCGGCTTCAGGTCCTTGATCACGGTGACGGTGTCGCCATCCTGGAGGATATTGCCGGATGCGTCTTTGTAGACCCGCGGACCGTCGGCGGCGGCAGCGGCGGCCTGGACCGGCCACTCGTGGGCGCATTCAGGGCAGACATACTGGCCGCTACCGTCTTCGTAGGTAAAGGCCGATTGGCATTGGGGGCAGGGAGGAAGGGTGTGCATGGCGGGCCTCGGAATGCAAAAACGCCACCCGGAGGTGGCGTTTCCTGAATCTTGGTGGCCCGGGGCGGAATCGAACCACCGACACAAGGATTTTCAATCCTCTGCTCTACCAACTGAGCTACCAGGCCAAGAGAGGCATGATTATAGCCAGCGATTTTCAGTTGCGCAAGTACTTGTTGGTGGATTGTCAGGGCATTGGTCGGCGCATCCGGCATGGACCGGGCCGGATGCGCCCCGGTCCACCTGCGTGCGGCATTGGCAACTCGCTATAATGAACGCCATGACCACGCCCACGACCTCCACCACCCGGACCGATGTTTGCATCGTCGGCAATGGCGCCATCGCCAAGACCGCCGCCCTCGGCTTTGCCCAGGCCGGCCATAGCGTGACCCTGCTGGCGCCGCCCGCGCGTCCCGGGGCCGAGGCGCAGGCGCCGACAGCCTCGGCCGCCGAGCGTCCGTGGGACGTGCGGGTCTATGCGCTCAACCATACCGCGCACGACCTGCTGGCTTCGCTCAAGGTCTGGGACGCCCTCGACCTGGCGCGCGTCGCCGCGGTCGATGCGATGGACGTGCACGGCGACGGCGAGCGTGGCGGCAACCTCGGTTTCGACGCCTTCGGGGCCCGGGTCGGCACCCTGGCCTGGATCGTCGAAGACCATAACCTCAACGGGGCGCTGGATGCCGCGCTCAAGTTCGCCCACTACGTGCAGCGCATCGAAGGCCGCGCCTGCGAGCTGAGCTGCAGCGAAGAGGGCGCCGCGCTGCGCCTGGAAGACGGCCGCCGCATCGAATGCGCGCTGCTGGTCGGGGCCGACGGCCGCGAATCGTGGGTGCGCGGACAGTGCGATATCGGCGTCGATTACCGGATGTACCACCAGCGCGCCATCGTCACCAATTTCGCCTGCGACAAGCCGCACCATGGCGTGGCCCACCAGTGGTTCACCTGCGCGGACGGCATCATCGCCCTGCTACCGCTGCCGGGCAACCGCGTCTCGCTGGTATGGTCGGCCCCCGAGACCCTGGCCGACACCCTGATGGGCGAGTCGCTGGGAGAACTGGCGATCCGGCTCGGCGAATATGCCGACGACAAGCTGGGCGTCCTGCGCCCCCTGCAGCCCGAGGCGGTGGCGGCGGTGCCGCTGGCGCTGGTCAAGCCGCATGCGATCGTGGCGCCGCGCGTGGCGCTGGTGGGCGACGCCGCTCACGCCGTGCATCCGCTGGCCGGCCATGGCATGAATCTGGGTTTCGGCGACGTGGTCGACCTGCTCGCCACGGTGCGCGAGCGCGAGGAACGGCGGGCCATCGGCGACGAGCGGGTGCTGGCGCGCTATGCCCGCAAGCGCAAGGAAGACGTGCTCATGATGCAACTGGCGACCGACGGCCTGGAGCGCCTGTTCGGGGCCAATCTCGAGCCGGTGCGCGTGCTCCGCAATATCGGACTCGACTTGCTTGATAAAATGCCCGCAGTAAAGCGGCGCCTGATGGCGCACGCGATGGGCAAGTCATCAATCTGAGGAAATCAAGCATGGTCAAAATGAAGCTCGCCGTCCTGCTGGCGACAGCGCTGCTCGCGTCGTGCGTCGATGCGCAGAACACGGTCGAGGCAGGGATCAAGAAGGCGCTCGAACCGCACCTGGGCGGCGCCAAGATCGAGTCGGTGAAGGAGACCCCGTACGGCGGCCTGTATGAAGTGCGGGTCGCGGGCGACATCCTGTACACCGACAAGAAGGGCGAGTTCCTGGTGATCGGCCAGGTGTACGACGTCAAGAGTTCGCGCAACCTGACGCGTGAGCGTATCGACGACATCAACAAGATCAAGTTCAGCGACTTGCCGCTCGAGATGGCGCTCAAGCAGGTCAAGGGCAACGGCAAGCGCGTGATCGCGGTGTTCGAGGATCCGAACTGCGGCTACTGCAAGCGCCTGCGCCAGACCACGCTCAAGGACATCGACAACGTCACCGTCTATACCTTCCTGTACAACATCCTGTCCGAGGATTCGTTCACCAAGTCGAAGAACATCTGGTGCGCGCCCAACCGCAACAAGGCCTGGGACGACTGGATGATCAACGGCAAAGTGCCGCCGGCCGCGCCCGCCGCCTGCGAGTCGCCCAACGACAAGGTCCTGGCGCTCGGCCAGAAGCTGCGCATCACGGGCACGCCGGCGATCTTCTTCAGCGACGGCACCCGCATACCGGGCGCGATCGACCTCAAGGCGCTCGAAGCCAAGTTCGATTCGCTGGACGCCAAGCCGGCGAAATAATCGATCGCCGCGTTCGTCCGGAGACCTGCATGCTCACATTGAACGTCAACGGAAGAGACTTGCAGGTCGACGCCGATCCCGCCACGCCCGTGCTGTGGGCGCTGCGCGACAACCTGAACCTGACCGGCACCAAGTTCGGCTGCGGCGCCGCCCTGTGCGGCGCGTGCACCGTGCACCTCGACGGCGACCCGATCCGCTCTTGCGTCACCCCCATTTCGGCGGTCGTGGGCAAGGAGATCGCCACCATCGAGGCGATGGCCGCCGACCCGGTCGGCCAGGCGGTGCAGGATGCCTGGGTGCGCCATGACGTGCCGCAATGCGGCTATTGCCAGAGCGGCCAGGTGATGAGCGCCGTCGCGCTGCTGCGCAGCAACCGGCGTCCGCTGGACGCGGACATCGACAACGCCATGAGCGGCAACCTGTGCCGCTGCGGCACCTACCAGCGGATCCGCGCGGCCATCCACGATGCCGCCGCGACCCTGGACGCATGAATCCATGGCCCTGACCGGTATACTCCTGGCCGCGGGACGGGGCCGCCGCTTCGACCCGGCCGGCATGCACAACAAGCTGCTGCAGCGCCTTCCCGGCGGCGAGCCGGTGGTCGCCGCCAGCGCGGGCAAGCTGCTGGCCGTGTGCGCGCGCGTGGTGGCGGTGGTGCCGCCGGACGACGGCGGGGTAGGCGACTTGTTGCGCCAGCGCGGCTGCGAAGTGACGGTCTGTCCCGATGCCGACAGCGGCATGGGCCTGTCCCTGGCCCACGCGATCGGCCACGCCCTGTGCGGCCAGCGGCCCGGCCAGGGTTGGCTGGTCGCGCTGGGCGACATGCCCTTCGTCGATCCATCCACCCTGCGCGCGCTGGTTGCAGCGATCGTGGACGGCGCCGCCATCGCCGCGCCGCTGTTCGCGGGCCGGCGCGGCAATCCGGTCGCCTTCGGCGCGCAGCACCGCGACGACCTGCTCGCCCTGGATGGCGACCGGGGCGCGCGGCGCCTGCTGGAAAGCAGCCCGGTTACCACGGTCGCCGTGGATGACGAGGGCATCCTGCGCGACATCGATTCCCCTGCCGACCTGCCGGTGTAGGCTGCACGCCCCGGCGATCACGCATGGCGCGCGTTTTGCTTCGTCCGATGGATTACACTATGTTCATTCGGCGCGTCCCGAGAGACCATCCAAGAAGACCATGAAAAAGCCATCGCAGAAAAAGCAGAACGCCCTCCATTACACCATCGTTCCCAAGGACCTGGCCGGTCACCTGTTCAACGTCACCGTCACGGTCGCCAATCCCGATCCCGACGGCCAGGTGTTCGCGCTGCCGGCGTGGATCCCGGGCAGCTACATGATTCGCGAGTTCGCCCGCAATATCGTGCGCATCCGCGCCGAGAGCGGCGAAGGTGAAGGTCGTGCGGTCGCGCTCACCAAGCTCGACAAGCACTCCTGGCGCGCCGCGCCGGTCGGCGGTCCGCTGACCCTGCACTACGAGGTCTACGCCTGGGACCTGTCGGTGCGCGCCGCCCACCTCGACCAGACCCACGGCTTCTTCAACGGCACCAGTGTGTTCCTGCGCGTGGTGGGGCAAGAGTCGCTCGCCCACCAGGTCGACATCCAGCGCCCCGCCGACCCCGCCGCCAGGACCTGGCGCGTGGCCACCGCGATGCCGGAAGCCGGCGCCAAGCGCTATGGCTTCGGCACCTATGGGTGCGCCAACTACGACGAGCTGATCGACCATCCGGTCGAGATGGGCGACTTCGAGCTGGCCACCTTCAAGGCCCACGGCGTCCCGCACGACATCGTGATCACCGGCCGCGTGCCCAATCTCGACATGGCGCGCCTGCAGGCCGACCTGAAGGCGATCTGCGAAACCCAGATCGCGTTCTTCGAACCCAGGACGAAGCGCGCGCCGCTCGAGCGCTACGTGTTCATGACCATGGCCGTGGGCGACGGCTACGGCGGCCTCGAACACCGCGCCTCGACCGCCCTGATCTGCGCGCGCGCAGACCTGCCGAGCCTCGCCACGCCCAAGGCGGCCGAGCCGGGCGAAGGCTATCTGCGCTTCCTGGGCCTGTGCAGCCACGAGTATTTCCACACCTGGAACGTCAAGCGCATCAAGCCGGCCGTATTCGCCCCCTACGACCTGCAGGTCGAGAACTACACGCCGCTCCTGTGGCTGTTCGAAGGCTTCACCAGCTATTACGACGACCTGATGCTGGTGCGCGCCGGGATCATCGGCGAAGCCACCTATCTCAAGCTGCAGGCCAAGACCATCGGCGGCGTGCTGCGCGGCAGCGGACGCCTGAAGCAAAGCGTGGCCGATTCGAGCTTCGACGCCTGGAGCAAGTACTACCGCCAGGACGAGAACTCGCCGAACGCGATCGTCAGCTACTACACCAAGGGCTCGCTGATCGCGCTGGCCTTCGACCTGACCATCCGCGCCAGAACCAATGGCGCGAAGTCGCTGGACGACATCATGCTGGCGCTGTGGGAGCGCTATGGGCGCGACTTCTACAACGGCGCCGGCCGTGGCGTGACGGAAGCGGAAGTCGAAGCGTTGTTCGACGAAATCAGTGGCCTCAAGCTCAAGAGCCTGTTCGAACGCCATGTGCGCGGCGTGGAGGACCTGCCGCTGGCCAAGCTGTATGCGCCGCTGGGCGTGAAGCTGGTCGACGAGCGCAAGGGCGGCAAGGCGTCGCTGGACGCCGGCATCGGCCGCGACCCGGCCGGCGCCAAGCTGACCCAGGTGCACGAGGGCGGCGCCGCCCACCAGGCCGGCCTGTCGGCGCTCGACGTCGTGATCGCGATCGACGGCCTGCGCGTGAACGGCAATCCGCCGAACGTCGATGCCCTGCTGGCGCGCTACCGCGTCGGCGACCGCGTGACCGTGCACGCCTTCCGGCGCGACGAGCTGATGGCCTTCGAGGTCACCCTGCAGGGCGACCGCGTGCCCGGCATCACCCTGTCGCAGGCGGTGGCGGGGCGCAAGTCAGCCGCGATCAAGCGCCCGAGCGCGGTGTAATCCTCGACAATCCCTTCCACGACAAGGAAGCCATGACCTTTACCCGTATCGCCGCGGCAGCCGCCGTGGTCGCCGCATTGGGGCTGTCCGCGCAGGTCGCCCAGGCCCAGCAGGCCGCTCCGCTCAAGAACGACGTCGTCGCCAGGGTCGACGCCATGTACCCGTGGCTCGACACGATCTACAAAGACCTGCACGCCCATCCCGAGATCGCCTTCCAGGAAGTGCGCACCGCCGCCAGGCTGGCGGCCGAGATGCGCAAGCTCGGCTTCACGGTCACCGAGAAGGTCGGCAAGACCGGCATCGTCGCGGTGCTGAAGAACGGCGCCGGCCCGACGGTCCTGGTCCGCACCGACATGGACGGCCTGCCGATGGAAGAACGTACCGGCCTGCCGTACGCCAGCCGCGCCCGCGCCACCAGCGACGGCCGCGACACCTTCGTGATGCACAGCTGCGGCCACGACGTCCACATGACCAGCTGGCTGGCCACGGCCCGCACCCTGGTCGAGCTGAAGTCGCGGTGGAAGGGCACGCTCGTCTTCATCGGCCAGCCGGCCGAGGAAATCGTCTCCGGCGCCAAGGCGATGCTGGACGACGGCCTGTTCACGCGCTTCCCGAAACCGGATGTCGCCTTCGCCCTGCATTCCTGGCCGCTGGCGCATGGCACCGTCGGCTACAACGACGGCCCGGTGTCGTCCAACTCGGACTGGCTCGAGATCACGTTCAAGGGCCGCGGCGGCCACGGTTCGGCGCCGGATAAAACCATCGATCCGGTGGCGATCGCGGCGCGCTTCGTGGTCGACGTCCAGACCGTCGTCAGCCGCGAGAAGGATCCGAAGGAATTCGGCGTGGTGACGGTCGGCTCGATCCAGGGTGGCACGGTCGGCAACATCATCCCGGACAGCGTGCAGGTGCGCGGCACCATACGCTCGTACAGCCCGCAAGTGCGGGCCAGGCTGCTCGAAGGCGTGCGCCGCGTGGCCGAAGGCTCGGCCGCGATGGCCGGCGCGCCCAAGCCGGACATGCTGATCGGCGGCGGCGGCCAGGCCATCGTCAACAACACCGAACTGGTGAACAAGACCGAGGTCGTGTTCAAGGAAGCCTTCGGGCCCGAGAAGGCCAAGCGCATGCCGGCCATGACCGCCAGCGAAGACTTTTCGCTGTACGCCAACGAAGGCGTGCCGTCGATGTTCTTCTTCACCGGCGTGTACGCCCCGGAGGTGGTGGCCGAAGCCGAACGCGAGGGCGGCAAGCCGATCGCGTTCAACCACTCGCCGTTCTACGCGCCGGTGCCGGAACCGTCGATCAAGACCGGCGCCCAGGCCATGACCCTGGCCGTGCTGAACGTGCTCGGCAAGTAATCAGCCGAGCCATACGAAAACGGCCGGTCGCTGTGCGCCGGCCGTTTTTGTGTCTGTGCCGATGCTCAGGACTTGAGACAGTCTGCACAACGGCCGTACAGGGTCAGTTCGTGGCGTTCGACGCTGAAGCCCTTCGGCGCCATGTGTTCGATGTCGCCAGGGCAGGCGTGCACGTCGAACACGCGCTGGCAAACGGTGCACTGGAAATGGTGGTGGTGGTGTTCGGCGGCGCTGGTCGATTCGTAGCGCGCGCCTTCGCCCGGCAGGGTGACGACCTTGAGCGCGCCGTCGTCCACCAGTGACTTCAGGTTGCGGTAGACGGTCGCCATGCCCAGCTGGCTGACCTGGCGGCTGGCTTCATCCAGGATCTCTTGTGGCGACAGCGGACGCTGCGCATGCTCGATCGCATGCAGGATGGCGGATTTTTGGCGTGTATTGCGTTGCATAGGCGAAGGATACCTCAAAGCACAATACAGAATCAAAAAAGCGGTTGAATGCTTAATGATAATGGCTTATCATTTCGATGTTAATGATAACGAATTATCGTTATCGACCAATGTGCATCTTGCCATCCCTATTTCAAGGAACCACCATGTCCGACTTTTCCTTCAAGCGTATTCCGCTGACCCTGGCACTGATGCTGGCCTTCGGCGCCCCCCTGGCCGTCCATGCCCAGACCACGAGCCGCACGGCGGCGGATCCGGACAGCGTGCCGACCGTGGTCGTGTCGGCCAGCGCCCTTGGCGTGGTGGACGACGACATGATCACGCCGGTGACCTCGCTCGGCGGCGGCGAGCTGGTGCGGGCACGCGAATCGACCCTGGGCGAAACCCTGGCCCACCAGCCGGGCATCACCTCGAGCCACTTCGGCGCCGGCGCCAGCCGTCCGGTGATCCGCGGCATGGACGGCCCGCGCGTGAAGATCCTGTCCGACGGCGCCGAGATCCAGGATGCCTCGACCATCAGCCCGGACCACGCCGTCGCTTTTGAACCTGTTCTGGCCGAGCGCATCGAAGTGCTGCGCGGCCCTTCGGCGCTGGCCTATGGCGGCGGCGCGGTGGGCGGCGTGGTGAACATCCTCGACCGCAAGATCCCGACCGCGATGCCCGAGAACGGCCTGGAAGGCAGCGCCGAGGTGCGCGCCAATTCGGCCGCCCGCGAAAAGACCGGCGCCTTCGAATTCACCACCGCCGCCGGCAGCAACCTGGCCCTGCACCTGGAAGGCGTCAAGCGCGATGCCGACGACTACCGCGTCGGCAAGGACTGGAGCGAAGGCCGGCACGTAGCGGGCAGCTACAAGGAAACCGAGACCGGCACCGTCGGCCTGTCGTGGATCGGCAAGAACGGCTACCTCGGCGCCGCCTTCACCAAGGAACGCACCGAGTACGGCATCCCGGGCCACAACCACGAGTTCGAGGGCTGCCATCCGCATGGCGACCACCTGCACTGCGGCGGCCACGACCACGAAGAGGACGAAGGCCACGACCACGGCGAGGAGGGCCACGACCATGATCACGAGCACGAGCACGGCGTGCCGATCGTGAAGCTCGACAGCGAACGCTGGGACATCCGCGGCGAATACCGCAACCCGGTGGCCGGCATCGAGCGCGTGCGCATGCGCGCATCGATCACCGAATATGTCCACGACGAGCTGGAAGAGAACGTCGTCTCGACCTCGTTCCGCAACAAGGGCCACGACGCCCGCCTGGAGGCGGTGCACGCGCCGCTCGCAGGCTGGCGCGGCGTGTTCGGCCTGCAGACCACGCGCCGCGACTTCTCTGCCATCGGCGAGGAAGCCTATGTGCCGCCGACGCTCACCAAGAAGCACGCCGCCTTCCTGACCGAGGAATACAAGCTCGATAACTGGCGCTTCGAGGCCGGCCTGCGCCACGAATGGCAGGACATCGAGGTCGATGCGCCCGGTCTGCGGGACACTGATGCGCGCGGCACCTCGGCCTCGGTCGGCGCCGTGTGGAAGCTGGCGCCGCAGTACTCGCTGCGCGCCTCGCTGTCGCGCAGCCACCGCCTGCCGACCGCCGAGGAGCTGTACGCCGACGGCGTTCACCTGGCCACCGCCACCTATGAAGTCGGCAACCAGGACCTGGAAAAGGAAACCTCGAACAACGTCGACCTTACTCTGCGCAAGTTCGAGGGCGATACCACGTTCTCGGTCAGCGCCTTCCACAACCGCGTCGACAACTACATCTATGCCCGCACGCTGGACAACCACGAGGGCTTCCAGCTGGTGGAGTACACCCAGCGCGACGCCACCTTCACCGGCCTGGAAGGCGAGATCCGCCAGAAGCTGACGCCAACGATCAGCGCCACCGTGTTCGGCGACTACGTCCGCGCCCGTTTCGACGAGGGCGAGGGCAGCCGCAACCTGCCGCGCATCCCGGCGGCGCGCCTGGGCGTCAAATTCGACGGCGACTGGAATGGGTGGCATGGCATGGTCGAGTTCTACCGCGTCGGCAAGCAGGACAAGCTGGCCGAGTACGAGACCGAGACCGCGGGCTACAACATGCTCAATCTCGGCGCCCATTACTCGACCCGCATCGGCGGGGTGCCGACCCAGTTCTATGCGCGCCTGAACAACCTGACCGACGAACTGGCCTACAGCCATACGTCGTTCATCAAGAACGCGGCGCCGCTGACCGGCCGTAACTTGACGGCGGGCATCCGCGTGGTCTTCTGACGCAGCGCGCCAGGACGTATCGGCCGGCGCAGGACGAGGTTCGTCCTGCGCCGGTTCTTTTATTGTGGCGCGCAATTGCTGCGCTGCGTTGAATCCTTAACGATAATGAGTTATCATTAGGTCTGACTGATGACGGGTTCGCTGCTTCCAGGCGTTCCACGATCGAGGGTGCCCATGACTGATTTCACTGGCAAGCGCACGCCGCTCGCACTGGCCTGCTTGCTGGCGTTCGGCGCTCGGCGCGCCGCTGGCGGGGCAGGCGCGGTCATCCGCGTCGGCAAGCGGGACACGATCGCCGATGTCGGGACCGGAATGCCCGTCTACCCGATGTTCAATCCCGGCGAGCACGATGCGACCCGCATCGGCTACCTGACCGCGTAACTGTACCTGCGCCTGAACAATATGACCGACCGTTTGGCCTATCGCCACACCTCGTTCATCAAGGACGATGCACGGCTGACCGGCCGTAACCTGACGGCCGGCCTGCGTGTATTGTTCTGACCGAGCCCAATCCACCGGTGCCGGCGGATGCGTTGTCCGCCGCGCCGGCTTTGAAGAAAGGAACAGGGTTCATGAAATCCCTGATCAAATACGGCGATGTCGCCGGCATGGCGGCATCGATCCTGTGCCTGCTGCACTGCATGGCGATGCCGCTCGTGATCCTGGCGTTCCCGATGCTCGGGCTGGCCCACGCGCACGATACCTTCCACGACACGCTGATCGCGGCAATCACCTTGCCGGTCTTGCTGGCGCTGGTCCCCGGCTACCTGAAGCACCGCGACAAGACCACCCTGCTGGTCGGCTGCGCCGGCCTGGCGATCTTCCTGGGCGCCGTGTTCGTCGTCAGCCCGCTGTTCGGCGAGGTGGCCGAGGCGGTATTCGCCGTCATCAGCGGTTTCATGCTGCTGTATGCGCACCTGCGTAACCGCCGTCACTGCAAGCGCTGCGGCGCCCGGGCGCAAGGCGACGCCGCCCATCCAGCCCCGGTCTCTTGCCACCCTCGCTGACCCGCGCTACAAGCCTGCGCGCTGCGCCGCCGCCAGGGTCCTGATCTGGTAGCGGTAGCGCTCTCCAAACAGGAACGTCTCGGAAAACGTCGTCAGGCCGGCATGCCGCGGCCCCAACCCATCGGGCGGGGGCAGCGGGCCGCTGCGGCGCAGCGACGCCAGCGCGACCTCGGATGCACCCTGGTCGCGCGAGCGCTGTACCTGGACATCGAGCAGCTGGCCGTCGCGGCCGACCGTGATCGTGAGCACCACCACCGCCGGTAGCATGGGCGGCAACGCTCCTTCGAATATTCTTTCTGGATTGCGCTGCATGACGTGGCGCGCGACGTCGGCTTTATAGGCGTCGAGCGTGCGCGTTGGCGCAGGGGCGGGCAGTGGCGCCGTTGGAATGGGCCTTGATTGGGCCACGGGCCGTGGCGCTGGCGGCGGCGTGCCGCATGCGGCCAGGACGGCGAGCAGGAGCACTGCGAGAGAAAGAAAAACGATACTGCGATGCAGGGTCTTCATGGTGGATGCAGGAAGGTCGCAGGTCGCGCCGGTATTGGCGTAACCGTTCGACCCATCCGTGCATCCGAAGTTCGCTGGATCAGGCGAACAGGCGCTGCAGCTCCTGCCCCGGATTTTCCGCGCGCATGAAGGCTTCCCCGACCAGGAAGGCATGGACGTCGGCCTCGCGCATGCGCCGCACGTCGGCGGCGCCGAGGATGCCCGATTCTGTCACCACCAGGCGGTCTTTCGGAATGCGCGGCAGCAGGCCGAGCGTGGTGTCGAGGGTGACGTCGAAGGTGCGCAGGTTGCGGTTGTTGATGCCCAGCAGCGCTGTCTTGAGCCTGAGCGCCGCGTCGAGTTCTTCGCCGTCGTGCACTTCGACCAGCACGTCCATGCCGAGGTCCATGGCGCAGGCTTCGAGCTCGGCCATCAGGCCGTGGTCGAGCGCGGCGACGATCAGGAGGATCGCATCGGCGCCCATCGCCCGCGCTTCATACACCTGGTAGGGGTCGACCATGAAATCCTTGCGCAGCACCGGCAGCGTGCAGGCGGCGCGCGCCTGCCGCAGGTAATCCCTCGATCCCTGGAAGAACTGGATGTCGGTCAGCACCGACAGGCAGGCCGCGCCATGTTCGGCGTAGCTTTGCGCGATCGCGGCCGGCTGGAAGTCGGGCCGCAGCACGCCCTTCGACGGCGAGGCCTTCTTGACTTCGGCGATCACGGCGGCCCGGCCCGCGGCGATCGTCGCGCGCAGGCTGGATTCGAAACCGCGGATGGCGGCGCGCGCATCGCGATCGCTTTCCACGTCGCTGCGCAGGCTGGCCAGGTCGCGCTCCTTGCGCGCCGCGGCCACTTCGTCGGCCTTCACGGCCAGGATCTTGTTCAGGATGTCGGACATCGATGCTCTCGCAAGTGGAATTAATTGACGGCGCCGAGCTGGCGCGTGACCTGGACGAACTGCTCCAGCTTGGCGATGGCGGCGCCGGAGGCGATGGCTTCGCGCGCCTTGTGCAGGCCGGCTTCGATCGAACCGGTCACGCCGGCCGCGTACAGCGCGGTGCCGGCGTTCAGGGCCACGATGTCGTGGGCCGGGCCCGGCTCGCCGCGCAGCGCTTCCAGCACGCGCGCCTTCGACTCCTCGGCATTGCCCACCTTGAGGTTGCGGCTCGAGATCATCGACAGGCCGAAGTCTTCCGGGTGGATTTCGTATTCGCGGATCTCGCCGCCCACCAGCTCGCCGACCAGGGTGCCGGCGCCGAGCGAGACTTCGTCCATATTGTCGCGGCCCCACACCACCACCGCGTGTTCGGCGCCGAGGCGCTGCAGCACGCGCACCTGGATGCCGACCAGGTCGGGGTGGAACACGCCCATCAGGATGTTCGGGGCGCCGGCCGGGTTGGTCAGCGGCCCGAGGATGTTGAAGATGCTGCGCACGCCCAGCTCGCGCCGCACCGGCGCCACGTGCTTCATCGCCGCGTGGTGGTTGGGGGCGAACATGAAGCCGATGCCGGTCTGGGCGATCGATTGCGCGATCTGCTCGGGCTTGAGGTCGATGTGGGCGCCGAAGGCCTCGATCACGTCGGCGCTGCCGGACGAGGACGAGACGCTGCGCCCGCCATGCTTGGCCACGCGCGCGCCGGCGGCGGCCGCCACGAACATCGCGGCGCTCGAGATATTGAAGGTATTGGCGCCGTCGCCGCCGGTGCCGACGATGTCGAGCAGGTTGGTGGTGTCGGCCATCGGCACCTTGGTCGAGAACTCGCGCATGACCTGGGCGGCGGCGGTGATCTCGCCGATGGTTTCCTTCTTGACGCGCAGGCCCATGGTCAGGGCCGCGACCATGGTCGGCGACATCTCGCCCGCCATGATCTGGCGGAACAAGTGCAGCATCTCGTCGTGGAAGATTTCGCGGTGTTCGATACAGCGCAGCAGCGCTTCTTGCGGGGTGATCGGCATGATGGTTCCAGTTCTTCTAGACGTAATGAGGGCGTGGCGCCGCGATGGTGGCGCTCGCGCATGGACGCATCAGCGCGTCAGGAAATTCTTGAACAGGGCGTGACCGTGTTCGGACAGGATCGATTCAGGGTGGAACTGCACGCCCTCGATGTCGTAGTCCTTGTGGCGCACGCCCATGATTTCGCCGTCGTCGGTCCAGGCCGTCACTTCGAGGCAGGCTGGCAGCGAGGAACGTTCAATAGCAAGTGAGTGGTAGCGGATCACGGTGAAGGGGCTGGGCAGGTCGGTGAACACGCCTTCGCCGATATGGGCGATGCTCGAGGTCTTGCCGTGCATGACCTGCCGCGCGCGGATCACCTTGCCGCCGAACGCTTCGCCGATCGCCTGGTGGCCCAGGCACACGCCCAGGATCGGCAGCTTGCCCTTGAATTCGCGCAGGATGTCGAGCGAGATGCCGGCATCCTTGGGCGCCTTCGGGCCCGGCGAGATGCAGATGCGGTCAGGCTTCATCGCCGCGATTTCTTCGATCGTGATCTCGTCGTTGCGCACGGTGTGGACAGTCTCGCCCAGCTCGCCGAAGTACTGCACGATGTTGTAGGTGAACGAGTCGTAGTTGTCGATCATGAGCAGCATGTCAGAACTCCCCATCCAGGCCATCTTGCACTTGCTCGGCGGCGCGCAGCACGGCGCGCGCCTTTTTTTCGGTCTCTTGCCATTCCATCTCGGGGATCGAGTCGGCCACGATGCCGGCCGCCGCCTGCACGTACAGGTTGCCGTCCTTGATCACGCCGGTGCGGATCGCGATCGCCACATCCATCTCGCCGCCAAACGACAGGTAGCCGCAGGCGCCGCCATAGATGCCGCGCTTCACGGGCTCCAATTCGTCGATCACTTCCATCGCCCGCACCTTCGGCGCGCCGGTGAGCGTGCCGGCCGGGAAGGTGGCGCGCAGCACGTCGAGGTTCGACATGCCGTCCTTCAGCTTGCCTTCGACGTTGGAAACGATGTGCTGCACGTGCGAGTATTTTTCGATGACCATGCGGTCCGTCACCTTGACGCTGCCGGTGTCGGCGATGCGGCCGATGTCGTTGCGCGCCAGGTCGATCAGCATCACGTGCTCGGCGACTTCCTTCGGATCGGAGAGCAGCTCCTCGGCCAGGGCGGCGTCGTGCTCGGGCGTGGCGCCGCGGCCGCGCGTCCCGGCGATCGGGCGCAGCGTGACCTTGCGGCCGGCGTCTAGCGACAGCTCGTTGCGCACCAGGATCTCGGGCGAGGCGCCGACGATCTGCATGTCGCCGAAGTTGTAGTAGTACATATACGGCGACGGGTTCAGCGAGCGCAGCGAGCGGTACAGCGACAGCGGCGAATCGACGTAGGGCTTGCGGATGCGCTGGCCGATCTGCACCTGCATCAGGTCGCCGGCCATCACGTATTCGTGGGCTTTCGCGACGGCCGCGAGGTAATCCTCTTTGCTGAAATCGCGCACTTCGGCGGTGCGCACCGAGCTCGAGGTGACCGGCGCATCGACGCTCCGGCGCAGCATCATGCGCAAGTCTTTGAGGCGCTGGCGGCCGCGCGAGTAGGCCTCTGGCTGGCCCGGGTCGGCGTACACGATCAGGTACAGCTTGCCCGACAGGTTGTCGATCACGGCCAGTTCCTCGGTCACCATCAGCTGGATGTCCGGCAGGCCCAGTTCGTCGCGTGGGCAGGTGGCGGCCAGCTTGCGCTCGATGTGGCGCACCGTGTCGTAGCCGAAGTAGCCGGCCAGGCCGCCGCAGAAGCGCGGCAGGCCGGGACGCAGGGCGACCTTGAAGCGGGCCTGATATTCCTCGATGAAGTCGAGCGGATTGCCCTGATGCGACTCGATCACTTCGCCGTGGCGGACGATCTCGGTGAGGTTGCCGCTCGAGCGCAGCAGGGTATGGGCCGGCAGGCCGATGAAGGAATAGCGGCCGAAGCGCTCGCCGCCCACCACCGACTCGAGCAGGAAGGTGTTCTTGCCGGTGTGCTGGGACTGGGCCAGCTTGAGGTAGAGCGTGAGCGGGGTTTCGAGGTCGGCGAAGGCTTCCGCGATCAGCGGGATGCGGTTGTAGCCCTGGTTGGCCAGCGACTTGAATTCGAGTTCGGTCATGTTTTCTCCGTGCCGCCCGGGGGAAAGAGGGCGGTGGTGTGCTTCAAAAAACCTGCCGGGGTGGTATCGCGGGGGCGAACACCGGCAGCAATCGGTACGGCTTAGTTAGCCCAGGATTGCCAGCGTCGCCACAGCCAGGCCTCGAGGGCGCCGGTCTGGTTGACAGTGTGTTTTTTGGTGAAAAACATGTATAGATAAGTAGGTGTCTGATTTAGGTTGCCGCTGCATTGTGCTCGCCAATGAGGCGCGCCGCATCCAGTAGCGAATCAACTATACCATCGGATTGAATTTCTTGTACAGGGCGTCCGTGGTTATAGCCATATGGGACGGTCAACACGAAGCAGCCCGCGCCACGCGCGCTTTCGGCGTCGTTGGACGAGTCGCCGATGGCGACCACGCGGTCCGGCGCCAGGTCGAGCGCGGCGCAGGCGCCAAGCATCGGCATTGGATCGGGCTTCTTCCTGGCGAACGAATCGCCGCCGAACACCTGCTCGAAGTAGGGCGCCAGTCCCTTCTGGTCCAGCAGGGGCAAGGTGAATGCAAGCGGCTTGTTGGTCACGCACACCAGGCGCAGGCCGAGCTCGCGCATGGCTTGCAGGCCGTCGATGACGCCGTCGAACAGGGTGCTGCGCTCGCCGTTGATGGCGAGGTAGTGGCGCTGGTAGCCGGCGATCGCGTCGTCGTACGCGGCGTCGACGCGGGCGGCGTCCCAGTCCAGCAGCAGCGCATCGCGCACCAGCTTTTCGGAACCCTTGCCGACCAGCGGCTTGATGGTGGCCTGGGTGATGGGGCCCAGGCCGAGGTCGGCGCGCATGCCGTTCAGGGCCGCCTCGAAGTCGGGCACCGTGTCGAGCATGGTGCCGTCGAGGTCGATGATGGCGGCCCGGATGCTTGCTGCGCCGGCCCGCATTATTTGCCCACCGAATTTGCTACGGTTTCGAGTTCGGCGCGCATGGCGTCGATCACGGCCTTGTAGTCCGGCTTGCCGAAGATGGCCGAGCCGGCCACAAACGTGTCGGCGCCTGCGGCGGCCGCCGCGGCGATGTTCTCGGCCTTGATGCCGCCGTCGACTTCCAGCATGATGTCGCGGCCCGATTCGTCGATCATGCGGCGCGCGATCGCGATCTTCTTGAGTGCTTCGGGGATGAACGACTGGCCGCCGAAGCCCGGGTTGACCGACATGATCAGGATCATGTCGATCTTGTCCATCACGTGTTCGAGGTAGTGCATCGGCGTGGCCGGGTTGAACACCAGGCCGGCCTTGCAGCCGTGGTCGCGGATCAGTTGCAGGGTGCGGTCGATGTGTTCCGAGGCCTCGGGGTGGAAGGTGATGATGTTGGCGCCGGCCTTGGCGAAATCGGGAATGATGCGGTCCACCGGCTTGACCATCAGGTGCACGTCGATCGGCACGTCCACGTGCGGGCGGATCGCCTGGCACACCAGCGGGCCGATGGTCAGGTTCGGGACGTAGTGGTTGTCCATCACGTCGAAGTGGATGATGTCGGCGCCGGCGGCGACGACATTGCGCACTTCCTCGCCCAGGCGGGCGAAATCGGCGGACAGGATGCTGGGAGCGATGCGGTAGGTGGTCATGGGACGATGCAGCAGGATTGAATGAAGCCGCTATTCTACGCCGGTCGGGGGCCTGGATGCGGTCTTGCGGCCCTTGCAGCGCCAGGATCGGGCCGCAGGCGGTATCATTGTTGCTGTTTGCGCCACACGGCGCGCCGGCCGTTGCCTGGAGCGCAGCGGCCTTGTCCACGATCATCCAAGGAAACCCGATGTCCGCCTACGATTTCACTGTCACCGTCAGAACGCAATACCTGCCGGAGCAATCCGACCCTGACCGGAGCCAGTTCGTGTTCAGCTACACCATCACGATCAAGAACACCGGCAGCGTCGCGGCCCAGCTCATTTCACGCCATTGGGTGATCCTTGACGCCAACAACCAGATGCAAGAGGTGCGCGGGCTGGGCGTGGTCGGCCACCAGCCCCTGCTGCAACCGGGCGAGCAGTTCGAATACACCAGCGGCACCCAGCTGGGCACCGCCCAGGGCTCGATGCGCGGCGAATACTTCTGCGTGGCCGAGGACGGTCACCGCTTCGAGTCGCCGATCCCCGAATTCGTGCTGTCGCCGCCGCGCTCGCTGCACTGATCAGGGCTGGCGGTCGTCGCCCCGGTCGTCGTCATTGCGGTCGACGTCCTTGCGACCGGCGAACATCGTCCACCAGACGATAAATACGAGCAGGAACAGCGCCACGCCGGCTTCCACCATCAGGATCCACATTTTCGTCTCCATGCCTTGTATGTCCACGACACGCCGCAGTGTACCCGCCCTGGTCGCGCTCGTCTCTTTGCTGAGCGCCTGCTCGACCACGCCGCAGCCGGCGCAGCCGCCCGTCACGATGCCGCCGCCGCTCGGGCCGGTCGTGGTGCCGCCCACCGAACAGCCGGCGCCGGCGCCCGAGTCGCCGCCCGCGCCGGCGCCGCCGCTGACCCCGGTGAGCTTCGAGGCGCTGCCCGGCTGGCAGCAGGACGACCTGCGCCAGGCCTGGCCGGCCTTTCAGCAGTCGTGCAGCGCGCTGGCCTCGCGCGCGGCCGAGTGGCAGGCCCCGTGCGCGGCGGCGCGCTCGGTCGACGGCCAGGATGGCGCGGCGGTGCGCCGCTTCTTCGAGACGTATTTCGTGCCCAACCAGGTGCGCGAGCCGGACGGCAGCGACACCGGCCTCATCACCGGCTACTACGAGGCCATGCTGTACGGATCGCGCAAGCGCGGCGGCGCTTATCAAACGCCGCTGTACCGGGTGCCGGACGACTTGATCACGGTGGACCTGGGCGGCGTCTACCCCGACCTGAAGAACCGGCGCCTGCGCGGGCGGCTGTCCGGCAAGACGCTCGCGCCCTACCCGAGCCGCGCCGAGATCGACCGCGTGCCACTGAAGGGCAGGGAGCTGCTGTGGGTGAACGATCCCGTGGAGGCTTTTTTCCTGGAGGTGCAGGGCTCGGGCCGGGTCCAGCTCGATGGCGGCGAGACGGTGCGCGTCGGCTACGCCGACCAGAACGGCCATCCGTACAAGGCGATCGGACGCTGGTTCGTGGAGCAGGGCATACTGAGCCCCGACCAGGTGTCGGCGCAGTCGATCCGCGCCTGGCTCGCGGCCAATCCGGGGCGCCGCCAGGAAGTGCTGAACGTGAACGCGAGTTATATTTTCTTCACCGAGCAGAAAATAGCGGATCCGAACGCCGGCCCGCGCGGCGCGCTCAATGTGCCGCTCACGCCTGGCCGCTCGATCGCGATCGACCGCAGCATCCTGCCGCTGGGCGCGCCGGTATGGCTGTCGACCACCATGCCCAGGAATGGTGCGCCGTTGCAGCGCCTGGTGATGGGGCAGGACGTCGGCGGGGCCATCCGCGGCGCGGTGCGGGCCGATTTCTTCTTCGGCTTCGGGCCTGAAGCCACCGAGAATGCGGGCCTGATGAAGCAGCAGGGATCGCTGTGGGTGCTGCTGCCGAAATAGTCCCCGGGCGGCTGGACTTGACGCATACGGAAAGCGTTACAATCGCGACAGCAAGGTTTAACTCTACAAGGGTGTGATATGGAATATGCTGACCTGTTGATCGAGAACCACGGCAAGGTTGCCGTGATCCGCCTGAACCGTCCCAAGGCGATGAATGCGCTGAACGACAATATGATGAACGAGCTGGGCGACGCCCTGCGCAAGTTCGACAAGGATCCCGCGATCAATGTGATCGTGCTGACGGGCAGCGACAAGGCCTTCGCGGCAGGGGCGGACATCGCCGCCATGGCTAATTACGATTATCAGGAAACCTACGGCAATAATTACATCGGCCGTAACTGGGAGCACATCCTCGACATCCGCAAGCCGGTCATCGGCGTGGTTTCGGGCTATTGCCTGGGCGGCGGCTGCGAGCTGGCGATGATGTGCGACTTCCTGGTCGCCGCCGACAGCGCGAAATTCGGCCAGCCCGAGATCAAGGTCGGCGTCACCCCGGGCGCCGGCGGCACCCAGCGCCTGCCGCGTGCGATTTCCAAGGCGAAGGCGATGGACATGCTCTTGACGACGCGCATGATCGACGCCCTTGAGGCCGAGCGCACCGGCCTGGTGTCGCGCGTCTACCCGGCGGCCGAGGTGATGGCTGAGGCGATCAAGATTGCCCAGGGCATTGCCGAGATGCCGGTGTCGGTGGCAATGCAAATCAAGGATTGCGTCAACCAGGCGTATGAGATGCCGCTGACCCAGGGCGTCGCCTACGAGCGTCGTTATTTCCACGCCGGATTCGGTACCCCTGCACAAAAAGAAGGCATGTCGGCCTTCCTTGAAAAGCGCAAGCCGGAATTCGACGGCCTGTAAGTGCGGCCTGTCGGCATGGGTACGCGCAGGTTATTGCTGGCGCTGCCAGGGGCGTTGCTTGCATTGTCCCTGTTGCTGGCGAGTTGTTCGTCGCTGCCGCCGCTCGAGGGCCGGGTGGCGAGCACCGCCATTGTCGAGACCGACGATACCCGGCTTGGCAAGGCCTTGATGCCGCTCACGATGGCGCATCCCGGCCTGGCCGGCATCCACGCCCTGGCCGATGGACGCGATGCCTTCGCCGCGCGCGCCGTGCTGGCGCAGCTTGCCGATCGCAGCCTGGACGTCCAGTACTATATCTGGCGTAACGACACCACCGGCAGGTTGATGTTCGACGCGCTCAGGAACGCGGCAGAGCGCGGCGTGCGCGTGCGCCTTTTGCTCGACGATAACAATACGGCCGGGCTCGATGAGGCGCTGGCCGCGCTCGATGCCCATCCGCTGATCGAGGTGAGGCTGTTCAATCCAAATGCCATGCGCTCGGTGCGGGCCGTGGGACTGGTCGTCGATTTCATGCGCCTCAACCGGCGCATGCACAATAAATCGTTCACGGCCGATAATCAGGTCACGATCATCGGCGGACGCAATGTGGGGGACGAGTATTTCGGCGCGGCCGGCGAGATCTCGTTCGCCGACCTCGACGTGATCGCGGCCGGCCCGGTGGTGCGCGCCGTCTCGGACGATTTCGACCTGTACTGGAACAGCCCGTCCGCCTATCCGCTGGCCTTGCTGGCGCCGGATGCCGTCCCGGCGCCAGCCTTGAAGCCGGATCCCGAGACGACTGCCTATATGGAGGCGGTCAAGCGCTCCGCATTCCTTGAGCAGTTGAGTGGGGGAAGCTTACCGTTGGAATGGGCCCGCACCAGGTTCGTCAGCGACGACCCGGCCAAGGTCATGGGCAAGGCCGCGCCGGAGGCGAATATCGCCTTCAAGCTCAGGGATCTGCTGGGCGAGCCGCAGCGCAGCCTGGACCTGGTGTCGCCCTATTTCGTACCGGGCGAGGAGGGCGCCGCCGCCTTCGCCGACCTAGCCAGGAAAGGCGCCCGAACCAGGATACTGACCAATTCGCTGGAGGCGACCGACGTCGCCGCGGTGCACGCGGGCTATGCCAAATGGCGCAAACCGCTGCTCGAGGCGGGGGTGACCCTGTATGAGTTGCGGCGCGAAGCGACCGACGAGCCATCGCGCGCCAAACGTGGCAACGGCAGCGGGATCGGCAGTTCGGATGCCAGCCTGCATGCCAAGACCTTCGGCGTCGATGGCGCGCGGGTGTTCGTCGGGTCCTTCAATGTCGACCAGCGCTCGATTCACCTGAATACCGAGATGGGGATGGTGATCGACAGCCCGGGCCTGGCCACGCGCCTGGGCGAGACCCTGGACCGGACCCTGCACACGCGCGCCTATGAGGTGAAGCTCGATGCGCGAGGTTCGGTAATCTGGCTGGAGCGGCGCGGCGACCAGGTAATCCGGCATGCGAGGGAACCCGGGACGAGCTGGTTCAAGCGGGCCGCGGTGAAGGCGCTGTCCTGGCTGCCGATCGACTGGCTGTTGTAGTCGTCACACTTTCTTTCGCGCCCTCTTGCGGACCCGCCGGTTGCTTTGCTATAGTCTCGCTCCTCGACGCAGACGCCACCTCACGGTAGCGATAGCGAAGAGAAAAAAGAGGTTGACGAGCATCGCGAAACACCTGATAATGTCGCCTCTCTGCTGCTGACGAACACAACGCTTCGAAGCAAACGGCAGAAAGCAGCACCGAATAGAGTTCTTTAAAAATTAACAGTCGATAAGTGTGGGCGTTTGATGAAGGTGCCGGCTGACTTGTTCAGCTGCATACTTAAAATATCAAATGTTCACAAAAAGTATTAACGTTGCTTCAGCAATGAAGCG